>Ga0105237_10000298_pt1 | contig 68533 bp, 64 predicted proteins | sample KBSC24metaG_FD_81520 | JGI IMG/M metagenome (GOLD analysis project Ga0105237, IMG submission 81520) | Corn rhizosphere microbial communities from Kellogg Biological Station, Michigan, USA - KBS C2-4 metaG | ecosystem: Host-associated > Plants > Roots > Rhizosphere > Soil | place: Michigan, USA... | reverse complement strand
CCGCGGCGGCCGCAGGGGCGGCGCGCATCGAGGCCGACGACGACGTCGGTCGCGGCCGCCTCGAGGTGCCCGCCGACATCGCGGGCGTCACCGTTCATCGCGGCGCCGAGCATCTGAATCGCCTGCGCGACTGCGACATCGTGTTCATCAGTCCAGGTGTGCCGTGGAGGCAGCCGGTCTTCGCCGAACTCCGTGCGACGGGCGCGCGCATCTCGAGTGCAGCCGACTGGTTCGTGTCGCGGCACGGCGCGCAGACCATCGGGGTCACGGGCACCAAGGGCAAGAGCACCACGGCGTCGTTCCTCAATCACCTGCTCGGCAGGCTCGGCGTCAACGCCGTGGTGGCGGGAAACATCGGCACCCCGCTTTCGAACCTGTCACCGGCGCCCGACGCGATCGTCGTCGCGGAGTTGTCGAGCCAGCAGGCCGCGCTGCTGACCACCTCGCCCGCCGTGGCCGTCGTGACGAATCTCTATGAGGATCATCTGGATTGGCACGGCGGCACCGATCCGTACTACCTCGCGAAGGCCAATGTCTTTCGCAACGGGGCACGGACGTTGGTGTCCACCCCCGACGCGGTCGCCGCCTTCCAACGCGTCGGCGTGACCACGTTCCCGCCGTCGCTGCGGCTCGTCGACCCTGCCACGGTGCGCAGGCCGGCAGGCACGTCGCTGATGGCCTACGACCACAACGTCGTCAACGGTGCCCTTGCCGTCCTTGCTGCCGAGGAGATCCTTGGCCGACCGATCACGCCGGACGAGGCGGACGGTGCCCGCGAGACGTTCGTCGGTCTGCCACACCGGCTGCAGACCGTGCGGACCACCGGGCGGACCAGATGGATCGACGACACGTTGGCGACGACGGGGGAGAGCGTGGTCGCCGCGCTCAAGTCGATGCGGCCCGACGACAACATCGCACTGATCGTCGGCGGCATGGACCGGCACCTGAACTACGACCAAGTCGACGGGTACCTGTGCAGCGGTGCCCGTCGGGTGACGCTGATCCAGGCGCCGAGCAATGGCACGGTCATCGGACGAGGATTCGCGCAGGCGCATCCATCGGAGACCCGTGTGGTGGCCGGTCTCGACGAGGCGGTGCGGGTGGCCGCGGCGCTGCCCGACGTCGACGTCGTGCTGCTGTCGCCGGGAGCGGCCAGCTACGACCTGTACGTGAACTACGAGGCCAAGGGCGCCGCGTTCTGCGGCTTCATCGACGGATTGGGCTGATCGGTCAGCGACCGGTATCGCCCATCACCAGACCCTCGCGGCGAGGGTCGGCCCCGCCCACCCAGGCAGTCACGTTCCCCGAGTCGCTTCGCTCCTGCCCGCCGGATTGATCACGCACGATCGCGGACAACCCGCTCGATTGGTCGGCCAGGTTGACGTCGTGACCCAGCTTGCGCAGCCCCTGAACGAGCAAATCGTCGACGCCGTTGTTGGACGTATCGATGTCGGGATGCTCACCGCCGACGTTGGTCTTCGGCGAGTTCGCGGCACCGAAGTCGACGGCCGATACCGCCTGCTGCGGATCGAGGCCCCAATCGAGGATCCCCACAACGGTTTTCACCACGAACTGGATGATCACCGAGCCGCCTGGCGAGCCGACCACCGCGTACAGCGGGCCCTTCGTGCCGCCCTGGCCCGACTCGAACACCAGCGTCGGCGCCATCGAACTGCGGGGCCGCTTGCCCGGCTGAACCCGGTTCGCCACCGGGACTCCGTCCGGACCCACTGGCTCTGCGGAGAAGTCGGTGAGCTGGTTGTTGAGGATGAACCCGTCCACCATGTGGAACGACCCGAATGCCGACTCGACCGTGGTGGTCAATGACGCCGCGTTGCCCTGCGCGTCGACGACGCTGACCTGGCTGGTGCCGTGTTCGGGGAGGGGCGCCGCGGGGTTGGTCGCTGATCCGAAGTCCCCAGGTTTCGCGGTGCCCATGGTGTGCTGCTCGGAGATCAACGCGGCTCGGCCCGTCAGGTAATCACTGTTGAGCAGGGAGTTGGGCGAACCGCCGGGCAGCGGCACGAAATCGGTGTCTGCGACGTACTTGTCGCGGTCGGCATAGGCCAGCCGCTCGGCCTCCGAGACGAGGTGGACGCCCATCACGGATGGCCGGCCGCCGTTGAGATCGACGTCGGTGGGCTTGTGGTCGCCCATGGCGAAGTGCTCGAGAATGCCAAGCGTCGATGCCACCGCGAGGCCGCCTGACGACGGCGGCGGCATACCGCAAATCTCCTTGCCGCGGTAGGGAGTACACAACGGCTCGCGCATCTTGACGGTGTAGCCGGACAGGTCCTCGGCGGTCATCAGGCTCGGAGTGCGGCCATCGGATGCGTCCGTTGCGGCGGCCACGATGGCGCGGGCGACATCGCCCGTGTAGAAGGACTTCGGGTCGGATGCGATGACGCCCAACGTCTTCGCATAGGCGGGATTCGTCAGGTTGGTGCCTGCGGTCTTCGGGCTGCCGTCGGCGTTGAGGAAGTAGGCCGACGCGTTGGCGTCGACGCGCAGTTCCTTGGCGGAATCGGCGATCGCGGCAGCCAGCCTGGGGCTGACGTCGAATCCGTTGTCGGCCAGCGCGACGGCGGGGTCGAAGAGTTCGCGCCAGTCCGTCTTGCCGTGCTCGGCGTGCACCTCCTGGAGGAGTGCCAGGATGCCGGGAACGCCGATCGAACGACCCGACGCCCGCGCGTCGGGCTTGGGCTCGGTCCGGTCGGTGTCGGAGATCCATCGCAGATAGTTCTCGGTGGCCGCCGCGGGTGCGGTCTCGCGTCCGTCGTACGCCTGAACGCGGCCCGAGGATGCGTCGTAGTACAGCAGGAACCCGCCGCCCCCGATGCCGGACGACTGCGGCTCGACGAGGCCGAGCACCGCTTGCGCGGTGACGAGCGCATCGGCCGCGGAACCACCCTTGCTCAGCACGAGGCAGGCCTCTTGGGTGGCCAGTGGATTGGCCGTGACGACCGCGAAGGTGTTCGTCTGCACTGCCGTCATGTCCTTGCGGTAGCCGGTGGCGACCTCGGGATTGGTGGAGATGTTCTGGGACGTGCTGGTTGCCGCGGCAGGCGTCTTGGGAGCAGGAGTGCCATTGGGGACGACGGAGCACGGACCGGTCGCCGTCGACGACGGACTCTCGTCGGCGCCGCACCCGGCAAGTACCAGGACGACCCCCGCCAGCAGGGCCGTCGCCTTTGTCACGGGCGAGATCCGCATCACTCGACGGTAGTTCATCGGCATGGTCTCCCGAGGGCAGTCGGCCAGCCGATCTGGCCCACGGACCTCGGCGTCGAGCGCGCTCGTCGAATCAGGTCGGACTGCAGTACTAACCTTGGACCCGTGGCCGATCCAGCGACGTACCGACCGGCGCCGGGATCCATCCCCGTGCAGCCCGGTGTGTACCGGTTCCGGGATCCGCACGGCAGGGTCATCTACGTCGGCAAGGCCAAGAGCCTGCGCAGCAGGCTGAACTCCTACTTCGCCGACGTCTACGGGCTGGCACCGCGCACGCGTCAGATGGTGACCACGGCCAGCAGCGTCGAGTGGACGGTGGTCAGCACCGAAGTCGAGGCGCTGCAGCTCGAGTACAACTGGATCAAGGAGTTCGACCCTCGGTTCAACATCCGCTACCGCGACGACAAGTCGTACCCGGTCCTGGCGGTGACCCTCAACGAGGAGTACCCCCGGCTGTTCGTCTACCGCGGGCCGCGCCGCAAGGGCGTGCGGTACTTCGGCCCGTACTCACACGCCTGGGCCATCCGCGAGACGCTCGACCTGTTGACCAGAGTCTTTCCTGCGCGGACGTGCTCTGCCGGGGTGTTCAAGCGGCACAACCAGATTGGCCGTCCCTGCCTGCTCGGTTACATCGACAAGTGCTCGGCACCGTGCGTCGGCCGGGTCAGCGCCGAGGAGCACAGGGCCATCGTCGAGGACTTCTGCGACTTCCTGGCAGGCAAGACCGACCGGCTGGTCCGCGAGATGGAAAAGCAGATGAACGCCGCGGCCGAGGTGCTCGACTTCGAGCGGGCCGCCCGGCTGCGGGACAACATCGGTGCGCTCAAGCGCGCGCTGGAGAAGCAGACCGTGGTGTTCGGCGACGGTACCGACGCCGACGTGGTGGCATTCGCCGACGACGACCTCGAAGCGGCCGTTCAGGTGTTCCACGTCCGCGGCGGACGGGTCCGCGGCCAGCGTGGGTGGGTCGTCGACAAGCCAGGGGAGCCAGGCGAATCGGGCCAGGAGCTGCTCGTCGAACAGTTCCTCACGCAGTTCTACGGCGACCAGGCCGAACTCGGCGGAACCGGTGACGAGGCCACCAACCCGGTGCCGCGACAGGTGCTGGTTCCCGTGCTGCCGAGCAATGCCGAGGAGCTGGAGATCTGGCTGTCCGACTTGCGTGGATCCCGGGTGCAGTTGCGGGTGCCGCACCGCGGCGACAAGCGGGCGCTCGGCGAGACCGTGCACCGCAACGCCCAGGATGCGCTGGCCCAGCACAAGCTCAAGCGCGCTGGTGACTTCAACGCGAGATCGGCTGCACTGCAGAGCATTCAGGAGTCTCTCGGCCTTGCTGACGCGCCGCTGCGCATCGAATGCGTCGACATCAGCCACGTCCAGGGCACCGACGTGGTGGCGTCCCTGGTGGTGTTCGAGGACGGTTTGCCCCGCAAGTCGGACTACCGGCACTACGCCATCCGCGAGGCCGCGGGCGACGGCCGTTCCGATGACGTCGCGTCGATCGCCGAGGTCACGCGCAGGCGGTTCATGCGGCACGTCGCCGATGCCGACCGCCCGCTCGTCGCCGAGGGCCGGTCGCGCAAGTTCGCCTACCCGCCGAACCTGTTCGTGGTCGACGGCGGCGCCCCGCAGGTCAATGCCGCGGCGGCGGTGCTCGACGAACTCGGCGTCACCGACGTGGCGGTGATCGGGCTGGCCAAGCGGCTCGAGGAGGTGTGGGTACCCTCGGAAGCTGATCCGGTGATCATGCCGCGCAACAGTGAAGGCCTCTATCTGCTGCAGCGGGTACGCGACGAAGCGCACCGGTTCGCGATCACCTACCACCGCAGCAAGCGGTCGAAGCGGATGACGGCGTCGGCGCTCGACTCGGTGCGCGGTCTGGGGGAGCACCGCCGCAAGGCGCTGGTTACCCACTTCGGCTCGCTGGCTCGGTTGAAGCAGGCAAGCGTCGAGGAGATCACCTCGGTGCCGGGGATCGGCGTCGCGACCGCGAAGGCAGTACTGGAGGCGCTGGGTGTGCCAGCCGAATCGGGCGCGCCCGACCCGATCATCGGCCATGATCGGAGCACAGCATCGGGATGACGGGGTCGGGCATGACATACAGCGAGAAGCCGGAGGCGGATCGCGGATGACCGAGGAATTGCGGGGCGGCTTTGAAGACCCAGTGGCGGATGAGACGGCAGGAAGCATCGACGTCGTCTTGGTCACGGGTCTGTCGGGAGCGGGACGCGGGACGGCCGCCAAGGTCCTCGAGGACATCGGCTGGTACGTCGCGGACAATCTGCCGCCCGAGCTGATCGCCAGGATGGTCGAGATCGGTTTGGCGGCCGGCTCCCGCATCACGCAGCTGGCCGTGGTGATGGACGTCCGTTCGCGCGGCTTCACCGGCGACCTGGAGTGGGTGCGCAACGACCTGGCCACCCGGCAGATCACCCCACGGGTGCTCTTTCTCGAAGCGTCCGACGAGATCCTGGTACGCCGCTACGAGCAGAACCGGCGCAGCCATCCCATGCAGGGCAATCAGACTCTCGCCGAAGGCATTAGCGCCGAACGGCAGCTGCTGGCGTCGGTGCGGGCGTCTGCCGATCTGGTGATCGACACGTCGGCGCTTTCGGTACCCGCGCTGCGGGCGAGCATCGAACGGGCCTTCGGTGGCGAGACCGTCGCGGAGACCAGCGTCACCGTGGAGTCGTTCGGCTACAAGTACGGGCTGCCGATGGACGCGGACACCGTGATGGACGTACGGTTCCTGCCCAACCCCCACTGGGTGGACGAACTGCGGCATCACACGGGCCAGCACCCTGCGGTGCGGGACTACGTCCTGGGCCAACCGGGAGCGCAGGAGTTCCTCGACACCTACCATCGGCTGCTGGACGTCGTCATCGACGGTTACCGCCGGGAGGGAAAGCGTTACATGACCGTCGCGATCGGCTGCACGGGCGGCAAGCATCGCAGCGTGGCCATCGCCGAGGCGCTGGCCGGGCTCCTCGAGGGTGGAGACGAGCTGACGGTGCGGGTGCTGCACCGGGACCTGGGGCGCGAATGAGCGCGCGAAGACGAGCGCGCGTGAGGATCGCAGCGAGGGACGAGCGAGGACCGGAGCAAGTGGGAGTCGAGCCATGAGCGCACGCATCGTTGCGCTCGGCGGCGGCCACGGGCTGTATGCGACGCTGTCGGCGGCCCGCAGGTTGACCCCGCACGTGACGGCCGTCGTGACGGTCTCCGACGACGGCGGCTCGTCCGGCCGGCTGCGCAGCGAGCTCGACGTGGTGCCACCTGGCGATCTGCGAATGGCGTTGGCGGCGTTGGCCTCCGACAGTCCGCACGGCCAGTTGTGGGGCACCATCATTCAGCATCGGTTCGGTGGCAGCGGGGCGCTTGCCGGCCACCCGATCGGCAACCTGTTGCTTGCAGGCCTCAACGAGGTGCTCGCCGATCCGGTCGCTGCGCTCGACGAACTGGGCAGGATCCTCGGCCTCAAGGGCCGGGTGCTGCCGATGTGTCCGATCGCACTTCAGATCGAGGCCGACGTCGGTGGTCTGGAATCCGATCCGCGCATGAGCCGCGTCATCCGCGGCCAGGTCGCGCTCGCCACCACGGTGGGCAAGGTGCGGAGGGTGCGGCTGCTGCCGAGCAACCCGCCTGCCACCCGCCAGGCCATCGACGCGATCATGGCGGCCGATCTGGTGGTGCTCGGACCGGGCTCCTGGTTCACCAGCGTCATCCCTCACGTCCTGGTGCCCCAGCTCGCGGAGGCGTTGCAGGCGACGCAGGCCAGGCGCGCACTGGTGCTGAATCTGGTTGGCGAGCCGGGTGAGACCGCCGGGTTCTCCGCCGAGCGCCACATCCACGTCTTGGCACAGCATGCCCCCGGATTCACCGTGCACGACATCGTCGTCGATGCTGCGGGAGCACCGGGCGAGCGCGAACGGGAACAGCTCAGGCGGACTGCCGCGATCCTCAACGCCGAAGTCGAGTTTGCTGACGTGTCTCGACCTGGTACACCATTACATGATCCGGCGAGATTGGCGGCTGCTCTGGAGCGCGTACGCCTACGTGGCAGCGCACCCGTGCCGCCGACGGTTCCCACCGCCGCCGTGAGGTCGGTCGACGAGAGGTGACGTTTTCGTGGCGATGACAGCCGAGGTCAAGGACGAGCTGAGTCGGTTGGTGATCAACTCGGTGAGTGCTCGTCGTGCTGAGGTGGCGTCCTTGCTCCGCTTCGCGGGCGGTCTGCACATCGTGGCAGGCCGCGTCGTGGTCGAGGCGGAGGTCGATCTCGGCATCATCGCGCGGCGGCTGCGCAAGGACATCCACGACCTCTACGGCTACAACGCCGTCGTGCACGTGTTGTCGGCCAGCGGCATCCGCAAGAGCACCAGGTACCTGGTGCGGGTCGCCCAAGACGGTGAGTCGCTCGCGCGGCAGACCGGCCTGTTGGATCTGCGGGGGCGCCCGGTGCGCGGATTGCCTGCACAGGTGGTCGGCGGCAGCGTCGGCGATGCCGAAGCAGCTTGGCGGGGCGCGTTTTTGGCACATGGGTCGCTCACCGAGCCCGGCCGTTCATCGGCTCTGGAGGTCAGTTGCCCCGGCCCGGAGGCGGCGCTCGCGCTGGTCGGCGCCGCACGGCGGTTGGGTGTCAGCGCCAAGGCTCGCGAGGTCAGGGGGAGCGATCGCGTGGTGGTGCGCGACGGCGAGGCCATCGGCGCATTGCTGACCAGGATGGGCGCGCAGGACACCCGTTTGACGTGGGAAGAGCGACGGATGCGCCGCGAGGTGCGGGCCACCGCCAACCGGCTGGCCAACTTCGACGATGCGAACCTGCGCCGTTCGGCCAGGGCGGCCGTGGCTGCGGCGGCCAGGGTCGAGCGTGCGCTGTTCATCCTCGGCGACACCGTGCCCGATCACCTCTCCGCGGCGGGCAGGCTGCGCGTCGAGCACCGGCAGGCATCGCTGGAGGAGCTGGGCCGGCTCGCGGAACCGCCGATGACGAAAGATGCCGTGGCAGGCCGTATTCGGCGCTTGTTGTCGATGGCCGATCGGAAGGCCAAGCAGGACGGGATCCCCGACACCGAGTCGGCCGTCACGCCGGACCTGCTCGAGGACGCCTAGCCCGCGAGTCAGGCGGCGACGGTGCTCATACTCGATAGCGGATTGGCTGCCTTGTTGCTCGCCAGCGAATCGAGCACGGTCGACCACACCTGAGGGCTCAAGAAGATGTTCGCGTGGCCGAGGACCAGCCCGGGGTAGAGGTCTTGAAGCACGATGTTCGTGACGTTCGGACCGTTGAGCGCCTGCTGCGTGTACGGGGTGACGACCTCGTCGTTGACGGACGCGATCGTGGTGTAGAGGACGTCGCCCCGGGTGTCTCCGTTGCCGTAGACCTCCTGCTGGAAGGGCGAACCCAGCGCCTGTTGGTAGAGGGCGGGTCCGATCGTATTGGCGATGCCGGCGAGCAACGACCCCAGGACTGGCAGCGACAGTAGCCCGCCAAGGCCATCGGCGTCGGTGCCGTGATTGCTCGGAGCGATACCGATGAGCTGCGACACCTTGTCCGCGCCGCCCATGTTGTTGATGTAGTTGACGGCCAGGATTCCGCCGCCCTGGGAGTGACCGATCAGGATGACCTTCGGCGCGCCCGTTTCGTCGAGCACTCTTTGGACCTCGGCAGCGAGCTCCGCAGTGGACAGCCTGATGTCGCCCATCGCCTGGATCGGCGAGTTCGGGTTCCCGAGCGTGTTGCCGTAGTTGAACGTGTAGACCTTGTATCCCGCGTTGGCCAGAACCGGTGCGCCGACGGACCAGTTGGTGCCCTGTGTGGCGGTGGTGCCGTTGAGCAGGATGATCGGCAGCGGATGTTCTTTCGTCACGGTGATGTTCTCGTCGTTGGCACCGGCGGGCGGCTTGGTCGGATTGAAGAATGCCAGCCCGTCGAGAATGCCGTAGTTGACGGTGAATTGGCCCGTGGTGGGTTCGAACATCGGCGCCCCGATGATCGATCGGCCGACGGCGGCGGCGACGTTGGCCAGGGTGGTGGCCAGCATGTAGGGCACCCCGAGGAAGCTGTTGGGTCCGAAGGCCTGCGCAACCGCGGTTGCGGCGGTGTGCACGACCGACACCATGATCGTTCCGGCGTCGGCGGCCAACCCGGTCAGCTGCTGGACGAACAGCTGTGGGTTCAACGCAATGGGATTGGTGGGCGCGGGGGCGGGTGGCGTGATCGCTGCTGCGACGGCGCTGGCCGGTTCGGGCGCGGCCTGAGACTTGATGCTGCGTACGTTGGATTCGACGGTCGCCGCATGCCGTGGCTCGGAAATGGCTGGTGCGGTTGCCGTTTCGCTTGGCCGCTTCGAGTCGTGTGAGACGTTGGCGGGCAAAGGCTTTGCGGCGTCGACGGCTGGTGGATCGGTCGGGGCCGGGCCTTCTTCGGGGACGACGACCGGCGGCGTTTCGGGTGTCGGCGTGGTCTGGGTCGACGTGGTGCCGACGGTCGGCGAGGTGTGTTCCTGTGTTTCGCCGACCACCGCGGTGCCCTGCGGTGGGGTGACTGGGTCGGTGTGCGGTGGGTCTGTAGCGGTCGTGGGCTCGGTGGTTGCCGCTGTTGGCTTCGGTGTCTTGGTCTTCGGGGTCGATTTCGTCGGGTCGTCGGAGTCGTCTGGCTTTGGCGGGTCGCCCTTCGGCTGCTTGTCCACTCCGGCGGACGACTCATCAGCCCCGGACTTCTTCGACTCCGACTGCTGGGAAGTCGTGCCCTTCGTACCGGACTCGCCACCCGAAGTGGACGGACCGTCGTCGGCACGCGCGACACCACCTGCCATCGCGATGACGGTGTAGACGGCCAGCAGGAAGGCGGCCAGTGTGAGCCTCAGCCACACCTGCAACACCGACGTGTGGCTCGCGACTGGGCGCACGGGACTGTTCGACAATTTGGGCCTCCCCCTCACGCGGACCATATCGGCCGGAACAGTCGAGGAGCCGGAGTTTTCGCTGAATTGGCACGTCAACCCGGCAGTTATCCACAGTTGCGTTTTCATCCCCAGGTTGGCCGCGGGTGGTGTTGTTCGAACGTGTGTGCGATTAGCGTGGGGGTGTGTCCGTTGATCGTCCGTTCCTGACCGCCGAAGTGGCCCGCGCTGCAGTGGCCGCTGACCTCGATGCGGTCGACGCGGCGTTGGCACGGCTGCGGGAGACGTCAACGGACATGGTGGGCAATGCCTTTCGTGTCGAGGTGGCCGATCGGCTGGAGACCCAGCTGCGGGTGATCGGTGGCTTGTCGTATCGGATGTTCGCCGAACTGGCCGACCCGCCCGATGGTGACGACCGACCGGTGACCCGTCCGGGGGTGAAGCTGCGTGACGTGCTGGCCCATCGGCTGCGCCTGGTGCCCGCCGAAGTCGGGCGTCGGTTCAAGGTCGCCGCCCGCATCACCGCGCGGCGCTCCCTGACCGGGCAGCCACTCCCACCGGAACTACCGGCGCTGGCGGATGCGGTCGAGGACGGTGCGGTCGGTGAACGCCACATCAAGGAGATCTGCGACGCGATCGACGTGCTACCCGCCGCGGTCGCCGATCAGAAGGGGCGGGCCGAACTCACGCTGGTGCGCCATGCCCGCTGGCAGGACGCCGCGTTCGTCGCGGCCGTGGGACGCCGCCTCGCCGACACCCTGAACCCGGATGGGCTGTTCGACGATCGGGATCGGATGACCCGCCGTTCGATGACATTGGGTCGGCAGGGCCCGGATGGGATGAGTCGGCTGTCGGGGTGGGTGACCCCGGAGGGGCGGGCCTACGTGGAAGCGCTGCAGGCGGCGGTGCGGCCCGGTCATCACGTGCCCGATGCCGAACAGACCGTGGTCGACGCGGCCACCGACACGCGGACCAACCCGCAACGCCTGCACGATGCGCTGCTATGGGGGCTGCGGGCGGGCCTGGGGTCCGGGAGCTTGGGTACCCACCGTGGGATTCCGGTGACCGTGATCGCGACGGTGACGGTGGATCAGATGGAGCAGGCCGTCCGTGCGATGGCCGATCCGGCGGTGCCGATGCCCGCCGCGGCGCGCACCGGTGGGGGATCGTCGTTGCCGATGCGTGAGTTGATCCGGATGGCGGGCAACGGCATTCACTACCTGGCGGTGTTCGACGACCATGGCGAGCGGCCGATCTACCTGGGCCGCAGTACCCGCATCGCGACCGCTGATCAACGGATCGTCTGCCACGCCCGTGATCGCGGTTGCACCCGGCCGGACTGCACCACCGGTGGGTATGAGTGCGAGGTGCACCACACCCCGGATTGGAATCCCGATGGCGCCACCGACGCCGACACACTGCACTTCGCCTGCCCGCGTGACCACAAACTCGTCACCGACGGGCACGCCAGCACCACCGTCACCGACGACGGCCGACTGGCCTGGACCATCGGCGACGACCCACCCGCCATCAACCACCTCCACCACGACCACGAACTACTCGACGACGACGTCGGCGAGGGCGAAGAGGCCTAGGTTGGGCACGTGGCGAGCTTGAGAGTGGGCGTGGCGTACCCCGACCCGCCGTTCAACGGTGTCGGTGACGGCGGCCTCGACATCGACCTCATCCAGGCGATCGCCACGGCGATGGGGATGACGGTCGAGCTGGTCGCCTATCAGGGATCCGACTTCAACGGGATCTTCGACGAGCTGGACGCCGGCCGGTACGACTGCGTCATCGCGGGAACCACGGTGACGCCGGAGCGACAGCGCAAGGCTGCGTTCGCTCCTCCCTATCTGATCTCCGGCCAGTCAGTCGCCGTGGACACCGAGCGATTGCGGACGGTGAGGTCGATCGACGACCTCGCCGGTCTGACCATCGGTGTCCAGCAGGGCAACACCAGTCAACCGATCGCCGAACACCTGGTGGCCGAGGGCAAGGCGAAGGCCGTCCGGGTCTACGACTACGGCAGCATCCGCGCTGCGCTGACCGACCTGACCACGGGGGCCTGCGACGCGTTCATGAAGCTCGCTCCGGTACTCACCGAACTCGTCAGGCCGTTCGCGGGTGTCGAGGTGGTGCAACGGAATATCTCGCGGGAGGAGATCGCCATCGCGGTATCCCTTGGCGACGACGCGATGCTGCGCCGTATCGCAGAGGCGCAGGCCGAGCTGGAGGACGACGGCACGCTGCAGGGAATCCGCCGCAAGTGGCTCCGGAACCCGTATGTCGACCAGAGCCTGGCCGTGCACTGACCGCCCGTCGCGCCGCGATGCCCGCACCACTAGGCTGGTTGCGGGCAATTCTCAGTAGACCGGTAGTTCGCAAACAGGACAGGGAGTGACGATCGTGACGGTTCGGGTAGGCGTTAACGGCTTCGGCCGAATCGGGCGCAACTTCTTCAGGGCTCTCGACGCCCAGAAGGCGCTCGGCAACAACACCGACATCGAGATCGTGGCGGTCAACGACCTCACGGACAACGCCACGCTGGCGCACCTGCTGAAGTTCGACTCGATCCTTGGCAGGCTGCCCTACGACGTCAGCCTCGAGGGCGATGACGTCATCGTCGTGGGCGAGACCAAGATCAAGGCGCTCGAGGTCAAGGCCGGTCCGGCTGAACTGCCGTGGGGTGACCTGGGCGTCGACGTGGTGGTCGAGTCCACCGGCATCTTCACCAACGCCGCCAAGGCCAAGGGCCACCTGGACGCGGGCGCCAAGAAGGTCATCATCTCCGCGCCAGCCACCGATCCCGACATCACCATCGTGATCGGCGTCAACGACGACAAGTACGACGGCAGCCAGAACATCATCTCCAACGCGTCGTGCACCACGAACTGCCTCGGCCCGCTGGCCAAGGTGCTCAACGACGAGTTCGGCATCGTCAAGGGCCTGATGACCACCATCCACGCGTACACGCAGGACCAGAACCTGCAGGACGGCCCGCACAGCGACCTGCGTCGTGCCCGCGCCGCCGCGCTGAACATCGTCCCGACCTCGACCGGTGCCGCCAAGGCCATCGGCCTGGTGCTTCCCGAGCTGAAGGGCAAGCTGGACGGCTACGCACTGCGGGTGCCGATCCCCACCGGCTCGGTCACCGACTTGACGGTCGAGCTGGCCAAGTCCGGTACGGCCGACGAGATCAACGCCGTCTTCAAGGCCGCCTCCGAGGGCACGCTCAAGGGCATCCTCAAGTACTACGACGCGCCGATCGTGTCGAGCGACATCGTCACCGATCCGCACAGCTCGATCTTCGACTCCGGCCTGACCAAGGTGATCGACAACCAGGCCAAGGTCGTGTCGTGGTACGACAACGAGTGGGGCTACTCCAACCGCCTTGTCGATCTGGTCGCGCTGGTCGGTAAGTCGCTCTGACCGTGGGGGTTTCGACACTCGAGGACCTGCTAGCAGCTGGCGTCGAGGGTCGGGGAGTGCTGGTGCGCTCCGACCTCAACGTCCCGCTGGACGACGACGGCCGGATCACCGATCCCGGCCGGATCATCGCCTCGGCACCCACGCTGAAGGCGCTGGCCGACGCCGGGGCCAAGGTGATCGTCACCGCCCACCTCGGCAGGCCCAAGGGCGGGCCAGACCCGAAGTTCTCGCTGGCGCCCGTCGCGGCCGCGCTCGGCGAGCAGGTCGGCAGGCACGTCCAGCTGGCCGGTGACGTGGTCGGCACGGACGCGCTGGCCCGCGCCGAGGGGCTCACCGACGGTGACGTGCTGCTGCTGGAGAACATCCGCTTCGACCCGCGCGAGACCAGCAAGGACGACGCCGAACGGCTGGCGCTGGCCAAGGCGCTCGTCGAGCTCGTCGGTGACGACGGAGCGTTCGTCAGCGACGGCTTCGGGGTGGTGCACCGCAAGCAGGCCTCGGTGTACGACGTCGCGACGCTGCTGCCGCACTACGCGGGCACGCTGGTGGCCACCGAGGTGAAGGTGCTCGAGCAGCTCACCAGCTCGACCGAGCGGCCGTACGCCGTGGTGCTCGGCGGGTCCAAGGTGTCCGACAAGCTCGCGGTCATCGAGAACCTCGCGACCAAGGCCGACAGCATCGTCATCGGTGGCGGCATGTGCTTCACCTTCCTTGCCGCGCAAGGCCTTTCGGTCGGCACGTCGCTGCTGCAGGAAGAGATGATCGAAACCTGCAAGAACCTGCTCGAGACCTACGGCGACGTCATCCACCTTCCCGTGGACATCGTCGTCGCGGAGAAGTTCGCCGCAGACTCGCCGCCGGAGACGGTGGCCGCCAGCAAGATTCCCGACGGTTCGATGGGCCTGGACATCGGCCCGGAGTCGGTCAAGCGGTTCGCCGCGCTGCTGTCGAACGCCAAGACCGTGTTCTGGAACGGGCCCATGGGCGTCTTCGAGTTCCCGGCGTTCGCTGCGGGCACCAAGGGTGTCGCCGAGGCGATCATCGGGGCGACCGCCAAGGGCGCCTTCAGCGTCGTCGGTGGTGGCGATTCCGCTGCTGCGGTGCGCCAGCTCGGCCTTCCCGAGGACGGTTTCTCCCACATTTCGACCGGCGGCGGGGCTTCGCTGGAATACCTTGAGGGCAAGACGCTGCCGGGTATTGCAGTACTCGAGCAGTCCTGATCGCCCCGCAGTCGAAGAAGAACCGAGGAGACCCGTGTCCCGTAAGCCGCTGATCGCCGGCAACTGGAAGATGAACCTCAATCACTACGAGGCCATCGCTCTGGTGCAGAAGATCGCGTTCTCGTTGCCTGAGAAGTACTTCGCGAAGGTCGACGTCACCGTCATCCCGCCGTTCACCGATCTGCGCAGTGTGCAGACCCTGGTCGACGGGGACAAGCTCAAGCTCACCTACGGGGCGCAGGATCTGTCACCGCACGATTCCGGCGCCTACACCGGCGACATCAGCGGCGCCTTCCTCGCCAAGCTCGGCTGCACGTTCGTGGTCGTCGGGCACTCCGAGCGCAGGACCTACCACGCCGAGGACGACGCCGTGGTCGCCGCCAAGGCCGCCGCGGCGTACAAGCACGGCCTGACCCCGATCGTCTGCATCGGCGAGGGTCTGGAGATCCGCGAGGCAGGCAATCACGTCGCCCACTGCACCGAGCAGCTGAAGGGCTCACTTGCCGGGCTGACCGCTGAGCAGCTCGCCACCATCGTCATCGCCTACGAGCCGGTGTGGGCGATCGGCACCGGCCGGGTGGCCAGCGCCGCCGACGCGCAGGAGGTGTGCGCGGCGATCCGCAAGGAACTCGCCGAGCTGTCCAGCCCGGCGGTCGCCGCCGGCGTGCGAGTGCTCTACGGCGGATCGGTCAATGCCAAGAACGTCGGCGAGATCGTCGCGCAGGATGACGTCGACGGCGCACTGGTCGGCGGGGCATCGCTGGACGGCGAGCAGTTCGCGATCCTGTCGGCCATCGCCGCCGGCGGGCCGATTCCGTAAACCGACGCGCCGCCCGGTATTCTGGCGCTCATGGTTTTCGCTCTGCAGATCACCCTGATCGTCACCAGTATCTTGGTGGTGTTGCTGGTGTTGCTGCACCGTGCCAAGGGTGGCGGTCTGTCCACGCTGTTCGGCGGTGGCGTCCAGTCCAGCCTCTCCGGTTCGACCGTCGTCGAGAAGAACCTCGACAGGTTGACGTACTTCGTCACCGGCATCTGGGTCGTCTCGATCATCGGCGTCGCGCTGCAGATCAAGTACGGCGCTTAGCCCCCGTTACCATCGCTCGCCTGGCACCAGCTTTCGGCCAGGAAGCACTCAGCAGCGCCCCTTAACATCGGCGCCGTGGCCGCGAACCTGCTCGGACTTCTGCGTGTTGGCGGCTTCAGCGCAGCACTTCTGTGTGTCAGCGCAGGCGTTGCCGCAGCGGATCCGCTGCCCGTCGCGGACGTGACCCAGTCCGCGGACACCGACGACGGCTGGCACCTGAGCGCGGCGCTTACCAGGATGACCATCAACTCCGTGCCGAACATGGCCGCCACCGCATTCACCAGGGAGGGCTTCGTCACGGGGAAGGCCGCCGCGACCATCGACGGAAACGGCGCAGAGGCGGTGAACTCGGGCACGCTCGTCTTCGGCCTGCAGCTTGGCTGTCAGATCGACCTCAGTGAAGGTGGGAGCGTCGGGGGAGACGCCGACATCGGCATCAACCCCGGTCTCGGCGCCGGCGACCCGCTCAGCGACATCGGCCCCTACGCGGACCTGGGCGGCAACGTGTCGATCAACCTCCTACCTGGGACGATCACCAACGTCGGTCTCGGCAAGAAGGCGCTCAAGGGCCGCACCGGCGAGATCGTCGTGCACGACGCCCACGTCAAGGTCGACGCCTGCGGCGGAGCGGTGTCCGTCCGGTTCTTCGCCACGGCGATGATCGACACCGACAAGTCCGACGACAGCGTCAACGCCTACGGCGACATCCTGCAGCTGTGAGCCCGTCCAGGACATCCGCTAGAAGGGCGGTTCTCGCGGCCCTGCTGGTCGCGGGATGGGTCGCCGTGCTGCCGACGGGCGTCGCCGCAGCCGATTGCACCACCGCCGGTGACTTCGGTGCGGGCGCCGGTTGCGCGCCTCCCGGTGACTCGTCGGGTTCGGGTGGTGGTGAAAGCTGGCCCCCGACGTCAGTGGACTGGCCGCCCCCGCAGAAGTCGCTGTCCGGCAGCGACTCCGACGACAGCCCGGGGGGTGACAAGCCTGCGACGCCCATCGTCATGCCGGCCGGACAGAAGCCTCCTCCGGCGACGCATCTGGATTCGACCAGCACGTCCACCCCACCCAAGCCGATCGTCCCCGTGGGTGCGCCGACGCCGTGAGCGCGACCTCACCATGCGCGCCGTTCCGGGTACGTCGATACTTGATGGATGGCCGATGCTTCCGACACCGTGCTCGAACCCATCGGCTCCGTGCTCCGCACCCAAGTGGGTCGTGAAGCCACCGAGCCGATGCGCGAGGACATTCGGCTGCTCGGCACCATCCTCGGCGACACCGTCCGCGAACAGAACGGCGACGCCGTCTTCGATCTCGTCGAGCGCGCGAGGGTCGAATCGTTCCGGGTTCGCCGCTCCGAGATCGACCGTGCCGAGCTCGCGGGCCTGTTCGACGGCATCGACGTGCATCAGGCCATCCCGGTCATCCGCGCCTTCACCCACTTCGCGCTGCTGGCCAACGTCGCCGAGGACATTCACAGGGAACGGCGCCGTGCCGTGCACGTCGCCGCGGGGGAGCCGCCGCAGAACAGCAGCCTGGCCTCGACGTACCTGAAGCTGGAATCGGCCGACCTCGACTCCGCGACCGTCGCCGACGCACTGACCGGGGCCCTGGTGTCACCGGTGATCACCGCGCACCCCACCGAGACGCGACGCCGCACCGTCTTCGACACCCAGCACCGCATCACCGAATTGATGCGCCTGCGCGCGCACGGCCACAGCCACACCGAGGATGGCCGCAGCATCGAGCTCGAACTGCGCCGCCACATCCTGGTGCTGTGGCAGACCGCACTGATCCGGTTGTCCCGCTTGAAGATTCAGGACGAGATCGAGACCGGCCTCCGGTACTATCCTGCGGCCTTCTTCGAGGTCATCCCGCGGGTGAACGCCGAGGTGCGGGCCGCCCTGCAGGCGCGCTGGCCGGATGCGCAGCTGCTCGAGGAACCGATCCTGCGGCCAGGCTCCTGGATCGGCGGCGATCGCGACGGCAATCCGAACGTCACCGCCGACGTGGTCCGGCTGGCCACCGGCAGTGCGGCGTACACCGCGCTGGCGCACTACTTCGTCGAGCTGACCGCGCTCGAGGAGGAACTCTCGATGTCGGTCCGGCTGGTGCAGATCAGCGACGAACTCGCCGCCCTCGCCGACACCTGCGCCGAGCCCGCCCGCGCCGACGAGCCGTACCGGCGGGCACTGCGGGTCGTGCACGGCCGTCTCACCGCCACCGCTGCCGAGATCCTCGACCGGCAACCCGAGCAGCTGCTCGACCTTGGCATGCCGAGATACGAGACACCGGGCGAGCTGCTCGCCGACCTCGACGTCATCGACGCGTCGCTTCGCGCCAACGGCAGCGAGGTGCTTGCCGACGACCGGCTGGCGCGATTGCGGGAAGCCGTGCGCGTCTTCGGCTTTCACCTATCCGGTCTGGACCTGCGGCAGAACTCCGACGTGCACGAGGAGGTCGTCGCCGAGCTGCTGGCCTGGGCGGGCGTGCATCACGACTACCTGTCGCTGCCCGAGGCTGAGCGCGTCGAGGTGCTCGTCGCCGAGCTGGCCACTCGCAGGCCGCTGGTCGGCCCAGGAGCCGAACTGTCCGAGCTCGCCCGCAAGGAACTCGACATCGTGGCGGCAGGGGCCCGCGCGGTGAAGGTATTCGGGCCCAACGCGGTCCCCAACTACATCATCTCCATGTGCCAATCGGTGTCGGACATGCTCGAGGCGGCGATCCTGCTGAAGGAGGCCGGTCTGCTGGATGCATCAGTCGAACATCCCTACAGCCCCGTGGGGATCGTGCCCCTCTTCGAGACCATCGACGACCTGCAGCGCGGTTCGGCGATTCTCGAAGAGGTGCTGGACCTTCCGCTGTACCGCGCGCTGGTGCACGCCCGTGGTGAACACCAGGAGGTCATGCTCGGCTACTCCGACTCCAACAAGGACGGCGGTTACCTCGCGGCCAACTGGGCGCTCTACCGTGCCGAGTTGGATCTGGTCGAGTCGGCGCGCAAGACGGGAATCCGGTTGCGGCTCTTCCATGGTCGCGGTGGCACCGTCGGTCGCGGCGGAGGGCCCAGCTACGACGCCATCCTCGCGCAGCCGCCGGGAGCGGTGAAGGGTTCGCTGCGCCTCACCGAACAGGGCGAGATCATCGCCGCCAAGTACGCCGAGCCGCGCACGGCACACCGCAACCTGGAGACGCTACTTGCGGCGACGCTGGAGTCGACCCTGCTGGACGTCGAGGGGCTTGGCGACGAGGCTGGCCCCGCCTACGAGGTGCTCGACGATCTGGCCGCAAGAGCGCAGAAGGCGTACGGCGAACTGGTGCACGAGACACCGGGTTTCGTCGAGTACTTCAAGGCGTCCACCCCACTCAGCGAGATCGGCGCACTGAACATCGGCAGCCGCCCCGCATCGCGCAAGCCCACGACGTCGATCTCCGATCTGCGGGCCATTCCATGGGTGCTGGCCTGGAGCCAGTCCCGCGTCATGCTGCCGGGCTGGTACGGCACCGGCGCGGCATTCGAGGACTGGATCGCTGCAGGCCCCGAGTCGCCGGAGGCGCGGCTCCAGGTGCTTCAGGACCTCTACGAACGGTGGCCGTTCTTCCGGACGGTGCTGTCCAACATGGCGCAGGTGCTCGCCAAGGCCGACATGGGTCTTGCCGCGCGGTACGCGGAGCTGGTCGACGATGAAGCGCTGCGGCACAGGGTGTTCGACAAGATCGTCGACGAGTACCGGCGGACCCTGCGGATGCACAAGCTCATCACCGGGCACGACGACCTCCTTGCCGACAACCCGGCGCTGGCCCGCTCGGTGTTCAACCGGTTCCCGTACCTCGAACCGCTCAACCACCTGCAAGTCGAACTGCTGCGGCGCTACCGCTCCGGTGATACCGACGAACTCGTCAAGCGGGGCATTCTGCTGACCATGAGCGGGCTCGCCACGGCCCTGCGCAACAGCGGGTGAATCTGCTTCAGCGGACCGCGTAGTCGACCGGGCACAGCCCTGCCGACCGGGCGACCCCGCCGATCTGCGCGGGTACCGGTCGCGGGTACTCGCCCCAACCGGGCGTCATGTCGTAGCGGCTGAGCAGGCGGGTCGTCGCCGAGGTCATCGCGGCCAGCGAGAACGGTTGGGCGGGGCAGGAATGCCTGCCGTGCCCGAACGCGGTCACCAGCATCGGCGACGCCATCTCGCGTTGGTCGGCAAGGCGGTGGCGGTGCCACCGGTCGGGGTCCCATTGCCGTAGGCCCGGCGCCGCCGACGTGTTGAGCAAGGGCAGCAAGGTGGCGATGGTCCAGCCCGCGGGGACGTCGACGACGCCGTCTCCGGTGTCGAAGGCGACCGGTTCGAGCACCGCGCGGGCCATGATCGAGCGCTGTGCCAACCGGGTGCTCTCCAACGCACACCGCTGAGCCAAGTCGCGGTCGCCAGCGACGATGCGGTCGAGCTGCTCGGGATGCAGCAGCAGGTCGACCAGTGCCCAGCCGAGCGCGGCCATCAGGTTGGACATCGAAGCGATGTGAATGAGCGCGACGTCCATCGCGACGCCGCGCGCGCGGACCTCAGCGGGTTCCGAGTCCCACGCCTCGACAATGCGCGTGAACAATCCGCCCGCAGCCGCCGAATCATGCTGGCGCAGAGAGTCTTCGACCACCGCGGCGATGTCGTTCATGGCAGCCCGCTCGTCACGCATCCCCGAAGCGGCGACTGCCTCCATGGCGTCGGGGTGCACGAACGCATCCGACCCGTCCAACGTGTCGAACGCCGCGACCAACCGCTCGAAGGCATCGCCGTCGGCGCAACCGGGCCCGGCCCAGGAGGCCAGCCCCATCCGGTGCCCGAGCCGGCGGGTGAGATCGAACACGTCCACCGAGCCGCGCTCGCCGAGCTCGGCCTCGGTGGCATCGAGTGCGTGCTCGAGATTGGCCAGATAGGACGACACGTCGTCGCGGCGGAACAACGCACTGGGTAGCGTGCGCCTGCCCGCGAACAGTTCGTCGGGCAGCTTGCGCCGCAACATCAGATAGTCCGCGACGCCCTTGCTCGCCGTCTCCTCCGGCAGCGCGTAGAACGACTCGACGCCGGTTGGCGAGAACGTGAACAGGTAATGGGTTCCGCCGCTGCGCAGCACGAAGGTGTCACCACACGCGGCGCGTGCCGACGCCACGGCGCCCACGGCATCGTCGACGGGAACGTCCCACGGCAGGCCGACACCCCCGGCCGTGGGCAGGACCTCCAGCGGTGACGGCACCGGGCCGGGAGCCCTACAACCCGGTGGTCTTGCGTATCGCGTTGACCGCGCCGCGCACGGCATTCTCCGTCGCCGCCAACGGCGCGACCACCGATTCGCCGACGCCCACGATGCGCTCGACGCGCTCGACGATCGCCTCGAGACGGTCGACCATGGCGAACAGCCGCGGTGCCAGTTCGTCGATGCGGGTGATGGTTTCGTTGAAGCGGTCCATCGTGGAGTCCATGTCGACGGTCGTCCTGTCGAGCACCGCCAGCGTGCCACCGAGGTCGGTGAGTATGGTCTCGACCATCTCGACGGTGACGTCCGCGTTCAGCGCGGCCTGGGTCAACGTCCTGATTCGCTGTCGTCCCGTGGCTGGCCGCGTTCGTGAACTGCTGCTCTGGCCAACGCCCTTGTCTGCCATGGCGATCAGTCCTACAGGTTGGCCGCGGCGGCTTCGTCGAGCAGCCACACCGTGGCATCGCGTCCAACGGCGCCCGCCGCGGGCACGTCGACCGCTGCGGCGCCGCCCACTGCGGCGGCCACCGCGTCGGCCTTCTCCGCGCCCGCGACGACCAGCCACACCTCGCGTGAGCGCTGAACTGCGGGCAGCGTCAACGTGATCCGGCGCGGAGGCGGTTTGGGGGAATCGGTGACCCCGACCACCAGACGGGAGGTCTCGCTGACGGCGGGGGTGTGCGGGAACAGCGAGTTGACGTGGCCCTCGCCGCCCATGCCGAGAAGGTGCACGTCGAAATCCGGTGCGGGCGCGTCGCCCGTGGCAGTGGCGGCCAGGATCTGCTCGTAGAACAGCGCGGCGGCGTCGATGTCGTCGCCGAACTCTCCATCGCTTGCAGGCATCGCGTGCACGTTCGCCGCGGGTACGTCGACGTGGTCGAGCAGCGCCTCGCGGGCCTGCTTGTCGTTGCGGTCGTCGTCGTCCGCGGGGACGTACCGCTCGTCACCCCAGAACAGGTGCACCTTCGACCAGTCGATCCCCGCGCCGTGCGTGCCGACGTGCTTGAGCAGCTTGACGCCCGTTCCGCCGCCCGTCAGCACGATGTACGCGGCGCCGCGTGCATCGATGGCAGAGGTGATGGCGCCAACCAGGCGGTCGCCCGCGGCAGTGACCAATGCATCTGCGTCGGCGTACTTCTCGATGACCGTGTCAGACATACTCCACCTTGTCGATGCCTTGCAGTGCGGAGAGATAGATCTCGTCGGCGTCGAGCCTGCGCATGTCCTCGGCAAGGCATTCACGGGTTTCCCTGCGTGCCAACGGAAGAAGGGCTGCGGGTTTGGCGGTGCGCGTCAGCGTGGCCGTGCGGCCGTCCTGCGGCCTGCTGAGCGTGATGGTCTCGCTGGCGCGAACCAACTCGACCTTCAGTTCGCCGACGGCGCGTTTCACCGGGCCGTCGATCCGGCCTGCCAGCCAGCCCGCCAGCACGTCCAGGGCCGGTTCGGTCTTGAGGCCGGACACCAGGGCCGACTGGATCGGCTCGTGGGGGCCCTGATCCAACGCCGAGGTCAGCATGGCCCGCCAGTACGTGATGCGGCTCCACGCCAGGTCGGTGTCGCCGGGGGTGTAACCCTCCAGCCTGCTCTTGATGCAGGCAAGCGGATCGGTCCCGTACGTGGCGTCGGTGATCCGGCGGATCGCCAACTGGCCCAACGGATCCTGAGCCGGCACCCGGGGGGCGACGTCGGGCCACCAGGCCACCACCGGGGTGTCCGGCAGCAGGAAGGGCGTCACGACGCTGCTGGCCTGGGCGGCCAACGGTCCCGACAGCTTGAGCACCACGACCTCGCCGGCGCCCGCATCGTGGCCGACCCGAATCTGGGCGTCCAGCTTGGCGTCGGTGGCGTCGCGGTCCACGGCGAAGACCACGATCACCCGGCACGGGTGCTCACGGCTGGCGGCGTTGGCCGCCTCGATGGACTCCTCCAGGATGGTCTCGCTGTCGGGTGCGATGACCAGGGTCAGCACCCTGGCCATGGTGAAGGCGCCGCCCTCTTCGCGCAGGCCGTCGAGCTTCTTGTTGACCGCGGTGGTCGTGGTGTTCTCCAGATCGACGATCACTTTAGGGCCTCCGCCATTCCCGGCCGGTCCGCTGCAACATCTCGAACGCCGAATCCGGTCCCCACCCGCCCGACTCGTAGGGATCGGGTTTGCCGGTCGCCGCCCAGTACTCGAGCGCGGGATCAAGGATCTCCCAGGACAATTCGACCTCCTGGTTCACGGGGAACAACGACGGCTCACCCAGCAGCACGTCGAGGATCAAGCGTTCGTAGGCCTCGGGGGAGTCCTCGGCGAACGCCGACCCGTAGGAGAAGTCCATGTTGACGTCACGGACCTCCATGGCATGACCGGGCACCTTCGACCCGAACCGGAGCGTGATGCCCTCGTCCGGCTGCACCCGAATCACCAATGCGTTCTTGCCGAGTTCGTCGGTCATCGTGGCGTCGAACGGCAGATGCGGGGCGCGCTTGAACACCAGCGCGATCTCGGTCACCCTGCGGCCCAACCGCTTTCCCGTGCGCAGATAGAACGGCACGCCGGCCCAGCGCCTGGTGTCGACCTCCAGCGTGATCGCGGCGAACGTCTCGGTGGTGGAGGTCTTGGAGAAACCCTCTTCCTCGAGCAGGCCGACCACCTTCTCGCCGCCCTGCCAACCGGCTGTGTACTGACCGCGGGAGGTGTTCTCGCCCAACGGTTCCACCAGCTTGGTCGCCGAGAGCACCTTGATCTTCTCGGCCTGCAACTCCGATGGCTTGAAGCTGACGGGCTCCTCCATAGCGGTCAGCGCCAACAGCTGCGTCAGGTGATTCTGGATGACGTCGCGCGCGGCCCCGACGCCGTCGTAGTAGCCGCCACGCCCGCCCAACCCGATGTCCTCGGCCATGGTGATCTGCACGTGGTCGACGTAGTGCGCGTTCCAGATCGGATCGAACAGTTGGTTGGCGAAGCGCAGCGCCAGGATGTTCTGCACCGTCTCCTTGCCAAGGTAGTGGTCGATGCGGAACACCGACGTCTCGGGAAAGACGCTGTTGACCACCTTGTTGAGCGAGCGGGCACTGTCCAGATCGTGGCCGAACGGCTTCTCGATGACGACACGGCTCCACCGGTCGCCCTCGGGCCGGGCCAGCCCGGACTTGGACAGCTGCTCGCACACCGCGGGGAACGCCTTCGGCGGAATCGAAAGGTAGAAGGCGTGATTGCCACCCGTCCCGCGCTCCGCGTCGAGCTTCTGCAGGGTCTCCGACAACCGCTCGAAGGCCTTGTCGTCGTCGAATTCGCCTTGCGCGAAGCGGATTCCCTCACTCAGTCGGTCCCAGACCTCCTGGCGGAAGGGCGTGCGCGCGTGCCCCTGCACCGCCTTGAGCACGACGTCGGCGAAGTCCTGATCACTCCAGGCCCGACGTCCGAACCCGACCAACGAGAACGTCGGCGGAAGCAGCCCGCGGTTGGCGAGGTCGTAGATCGCAGGCATCAGCTTCTTGGTGGCCAGGTCGCCGGTCACCCCGAAGATCACCACCGCACACGGACCCGCGATGCGCGGCAATCGCTTGTCGCGCTTGTCCCGCAGCGGGTTGGCCCAGTCGGAAGCCGCTTCGGTCATTTGCCGGCTGCGTCGAGCTGACCCTGTGTTGCGTCGATCAGCTCCTGCCACGACTTCTCGAACTTCTCGACGCCCTCGTTCTCAAGCACCAGGAAGGCGTCGGTCAGGTCGATGCCGATGGCCTCGAGCTTGTCGAAGACGGCCTGTGCCGCCTCCGCCGTGCCCGAGATCGTGTCACCCGTGACGACGCCATGATCGGCGACGGCCTGCATGGTCTTCTCCGGCATCGTGTTCACGGTGTTCGGAGCCACCAGCTCGGTGACGTACAGCGTGTCCGAGTAGTCGGGGTTCTTCACGCCGGTCGATGCCCACAGCGGGCGTTGCACGCGCCCGCCGTCGGCCTTGAGCAGGTCGTACTGCGCGCCGCCGACGAACACGTCCTCGTACGCCTTGTAGGCCAGCCGTGCGTTGGCCACGCCGGCCTGACCGCGCAGCGCCAATGCCTCGTCGGAGCCGATCTTCTCGAGCCTGGCGTCGATCTCGGTGTCGACGCGGGACACGAAGAACGATGCGACCGAGTGGATCTTGCTCAGGTCGTGGCCGGCCTCCTTGGCCTTCTCCAGACCCGCGAGGTAGGCGTCCATGACGGCCTCGTGTCGCTCGACGGAGAAGATCAGCGTGACGTTGACCGAGATGCCCTCGGCGATGACGGCCGTGATCGCAGGCAAGCCCGCCTTGGTGGCTGGGATCTTGATCAGCACGTTGGGCCGGTCGACGATCTTCCACAGCTCGATGGCCTGCAGGATGGTCTTGTCGGTGTCGTGGGCGAGACGCGGATCCACCTCGATGGACACCCGGCCGTCCACGCCGCCCGAGGCCTCGTAGATCTTGGCGAACACGTCGCAGGCGTTGCGAACGTCGTCGGTGGTGACGGTGCGGATGGTGGCGTCGACGTCGGCGCCACGCTCGGCCAGCTCAGTCACCTGGGCGTCGTAGGCGGTGCCCTTGGACAGCGCGGCCTGGAAGATCGACGGGTTGGTGGTGACGCCGACGACGCTGTGGGTATCGATGAGATTCTGCAGGTTGCCGGTCTGCAGACGCTCACGCGACAGGTCGTCGAGCCATACGGACACGCCTGCGGCACTCAGCGCCGCGAGGTTCGGGTTCTGAGTCATGGGGTGCTCCTAGTTTCGATGTCGAGTTTGCTCTAGTTGTCCATCGACCGTTCCGCTGCGGCCACCACGGCTTCCGGGGTGAATCCGAACTCGCGGAACAGTGTCTTGTCGTCGGCCGACGCCCCGTAGTGCTCGATCGAGACGATCTCGCCGGTATCGCCGACCAGCTTGTGCCAGCTCTGCGCGATGCCGGCCTCGACGGCCACGCGTGCAGACACCTCGGGGGGCAGCACGCTGTCGCGGTACTCCTTGGGCTGGCTCTCGAACCACTCCACGCACGGCATCGAGACGACGTAGGCGGTGATGTCCTTCTCCGCCAACTGCTTACGTGCCTCGACCGCAAGCTGCAGCTCGGAGCCAGTGCCGATGATGATCACATCGGCGTCGCGCACCTCTTCGGGGGAAGCCCCACCTAGGACGTAACCGCCCTTGGCGACACCTTCGGCGCTGGTGCCCTCCAAGACCGGAATGCCCTGCCTGGTCAGGATGAAACCGACCGGTCCGCTGCTGGCCCCGCGCGCCAGGATGGTGCGCCACGCGAACGCGGTCTCGTTCGCGTCGCCGGGGCGCACGACCGAGAGGTTCGGGATTGCCCGCAGCGCCGCCAAGTGCTCGACCGGCTGGTGGGTCGGCCCGTCCTCACCCAGCCCGATCGAGTCGTGCGTCCAGATGTAGATGGTGTCGATGTCCATCAGCGACGCCAACCGCACCGCGGGCCGCATGTAGTCGGAGAACTGCAGGAACGTCCCGCCGAAGGCGCGGGTCGGCCCGTGCAGCACGATGCCGGAAAGGATCGAGCCCATCGCATGTTCGCGGATGCCGAAGTGCAGCACCCGGCCGTACGGGTCCGCGGTGTAGTCCGACGTCGAGATCGACGGCGGGCCGAACGACTTGACGCCCTCGATCGTGGTGTTGTTGCTCCCTGCCAGATCGGCCGAGCCGCCCCACAGTTCGGGCAGTTTGGGTGCCACGTCGTTGAGCACCTTGCCGAAGGCGGCGCGGGTGGCAAGGGCCTTGGAACCCGGCTCCCAGTGGGTCAGGTCGGCGTCCCAGCCCTCCGGCAGTTCCTGAGCCAGCAGCCGGTCCAGCAGCTTCTTGCGCTCGGGTTCGCGCTGCGCCCACGCGTCGAATTCCGGCTGCCACAACGCGCGCGCCTCGCGACCGCGTGCCACCAGCTTGCGGGTGTGCTCGATGACCTCGTCGCGCACCTCGAAGTTCTTGTCGGGATCGAAGCCGAGAACGCGCTTGGTCGCTGCGACCTCGTCGGCGCCGAGCGCGGAGCCGTGCACCCCTCCGGTGTTCATCTTGGTGGGTGCGGGGTAGCCGATGATGGTGCGCACCGAGATGAACGACGGCTTGTCGGTGACGGCCTTGGCCGCGGCGATGGCTTCTTCTATGCCGACGACGTTCTCGCCGCCCTCGACCTCCTGGACGTGCCAGCCGTACGCGCGGTAGCGGGCCGGAACGTCTTCGGAGAGCGCGATGTTGGTGTCGTGCTCGATCGAGATCTGGTTGTGGTCGTAGAACACGATGAGGTTGCCGAGCTGCTGGGTGCCAGCCAGCGAGGACGCCTCGCTGGTCACCCCTTCCTCGATGTCACCGTCGGAGGCGATGACGTAGATGAAGTGGTCGAACGGGCTGGTGCCGGGCGCCGCGTCCGGGTCGAACAGGCCACGCTCGTAGCGCGATGCCATCGCCATGCCGACCGCCGAGGCCAGGCCCTGGCCGAGCGGTCCGGTGGTGATCTCGACACCGGCGGTGTGCCGGAACTCCGGGTGCCCCGGCGTCTTGCTGCCCCAGGTGCGCAGCGCCTCGATGTCCGCGAGCTCCAGGCCGAAGCCGCCGAGGTAGAGCTGGATGTAGAGGGTGAGGCTGGAGTGCCCGCAGGACAGCACGAAGCGGTCCCGGCCCAGCCAGTGCACGTCGCTCGGATCGTGACGCATCTGGCGCTGAAACAGCGTGTATGCCAATGGCGCCAGGCTCATTGCCGTACCCGGATGGCCATTGCCGACCTTCTGTACGGCGTCGGCGGCAAGCACCCGGACGGTATCGACGGCGACCGAGTCGACGTCGCTCCAATCGTCCGGATGGTTGGGGCGGGTGAGGGCGGAGATGTCTTCCACTGTGGTCACGTATTAACCCCTCGGGTCGGCAGGTTGGTCTCCCAATACCCTAGTGCGGAACGCTGCAGCCCTGCAGACCGCATTGGTCAAGTTGGCCCGGCGTTCACCCGAACCGACCCTGAGTTGTTGGATGGGCCCGAACGCGGTCTACCATCGTCTGTAGTAGAAGCTGCGCGCTGCCGCGAAACACCGAGGAGACAACTGCGTGAGCATTCGCGAGCGCCGTTTTTTTCACGAGGCGCCTGGCCGCACCGGCACCAAGCTGTTGGCTTACGTTGCGCTGACCAAGCCGCGCGTGATCGAGCTGCTGCTGGTCACTGCGATCCCGGCGATGCTGCTGGCCGATCGCGGCACGGTCAACCCCCTGCTGATTCTCAACACGCTGGTCGGTGGCTTGCTTGCCGCGGCAGGCGCCAACACGCTGAACTGCGTCGCCGACGCCGACATCGACAAGGTGATGAAGCGGACCGCGCGGCGGCCGCTGGCACGTGAGTCGGTGCCCACCCGGCATGCGCTGATCTTCGGCCTGCTGCTGTCGGTCGGGTCCTTCGCCTGGCTGTGGTGGACCACGAACCTGCTGTCTGGTCTGCTCGCCGTCGCGACGATCTTGTTCTACGTCTTCGTCTACACGCTGCTGCTGAAGCGCCGCACCTCGCAGAACGTGGTGTGGGGCGGCGCAGCGGGCTGCATGCCGGTGATGATCGCCTGGTCCGCGGTGACGGGCACCATCCAGTGGCCCGCGCTGGTGATGTTCGGGATCATCTTCTTCTGGACGCCACCGCACACCTGGGCGCTGGCGATGCGCTACAAGGACGACTACAAGGCGGCCGGGGTTCCGATGCTGCCGACGGTGGCCACCGAGCGGCAGGTCACCAAGCAGATCCTGATCTACACCTGGCTGACCGTGCTGACCACCCTGGTGCTCGCGCTGGTCACCGGCTGGCTGTACGCGTCGGTCGCGCTGCTCGCAGGCGCCTGGTTCTTGATCATGGCCCACCAGCTGTACTCAGGGGTCAAGCGCGGCGAGCCGGTGAAGCCGCTGCGGCTGTTCCTGCAGTCGAACAACTACCTGGCCGTGGTGTTCTGCGCGCTGGCGGTCGACTCCGCGCTGGCCCTGCCGACGCTCCTGCACTAACCCGCTAGCTCGCGTCCCAGCCCCCACGGCGGCCGAGCTTGGTCTGACCACGGCGCTTCTTGTCCTCGATCCTGCGCTCCTTCGAGCCCCTCGTCGGCTTCGTCGGCCGTCGTATCGGAGGAGGTGCGATCGCGGCGTCGCGCAGTAGGCGCGCCATCCGCCCGCGGGCGGCGGCACGGTTCTGCAGCTGCGCGCGATGCTCGCTGGCCGTCACCCGCAGAACGCCATCGGTCAGACGCCCCTCGAGGCGGCGGAGCATTCGGGGCCGCAACCACTCCGGCACCGCGGACGACCGGGCCACGTCGAACGACAGCTCGACACGGCTGTCGGCAGTGTTCACGCCCTGTCCGCCGGGGCCAGAGGACCTGGAGAAGCGTTCGCTCAACTCGGACGCGGGGATCACGATGGCCCGCGACACGATCAGGTCCTCGGCCACGTCGACAAGGTTAGAGCTGGGCCCGTCGTCAGGGCACCAGCACCACGGAACCGACCGTCTTGCGGCCCTCCAGGTCGCGGTGCGCGTCGGCGGCGTCCGATAGTGGGTAGCGGTTGCTGACGGTGACATCGATGGTGCCCTGCGATATCGCGTCGAGCAGTTCACCAGCGCGCCAACCGAATTCGTCGGCGGTGCGGGAGTGGTGGGCCAGCGTCGGCCGGGTCAGGAAGACCGAGCCTGCGGCGTTGAGCCGCTGCGGATCGACCGGCGGCACCGGTCCGCTGGCCGCGCCGAACAGCGCAAGCGTGCCGCGCACCGCGAGACTTGCCAAGCTGGCGTCGAACGTCGACGCGCCGACCCCGTCGTACACCGCGGCCACGCCCTGGCCCCCGGTGAGCTCCCGGATCTTGGCACCGAACTCGGCCGCGCCGCCTTCGCTCTCGCTGGGGTAGTCGAGCACTTCGACGGCGCCTGCCTTGCGCGACAACTCGCCCTTCTCACGTGTCGAAACGGTGGTGATCACCCGCACCGCCAAGCTGGTGGCCCACTGCGTCAGGATCAGGCCAACACCGCCTGCCCCGGCGTGCAGGAGGACGGTGTCGCCCTGCTGCACGGGGTAGGTGGACTTGATCAGGTAGTGGGCGGTCATGCCTTTCAGCAGCGCTGACGCTGCCACGTCCGCGGGTACGGCGTCAGGCACGTAGGCCACGAAATCGGCTGGTGCGAGGCAGAATTCGGCGTAGCCGCCGTCGGCCTGCGCAGTGACCACGCGGTCGCCGACGCTGAGGGCGGCGACGTCGTCCCCGACCGCGGCGATGGTTCCGCACACCTCGGTGCCGACGACGAAGGGCGTCGGTCGCGGATAGAGGCCCGTCCGGAAATAGGTGTCGATGAAGTTGACGCCGATCGCCTCCGCCTTGATCAGCACCTGGCCGGGGCCGGGGGAGGGCTCCGGGCGTTCGACGTAGTTCAGGACTTCGGGACCACCCGTATCGGCGACTTCGATGACGTACATACGACCTATCATTCCAAGGTGAAACTCGCCAGGCCCGACGTTCGCCATCCGCACATCGTCTTCGCAGGTTGCCGCGCTCTCGTGGAGGGTGACGGCGACGACGCGGGGCTGGTGGGCGCGCTGCGATCGCGGGGACTGCACGCCCGCTGGCTGGCGTGGGACGATCCCGAGACCGAGCGCGCCGACGTAGTGGTGCTGCGGGCCACGTGGGACTACATCGACCGGCTCGACGAGTTCCTGGCGTGGACGCGGCGGGTGCCCAACCTGCTGAACGCACCGGACGTCGTGGCCTGGAACACCGACAAGCGCTACCTCGCCGATCTGGCTGCGGCTGGGGTTCCGACGGTGCCCAGCCAGTTCTTCGCTCCCGGCGAGTCGCTGATCTTGGACGGCGATGAAGTCGTCGTCAAGCCCGCGGTTGGTGCGGGTTCGGTTGGTGCGCAACGGTTCACCGACCCCGATGCGGCGCGCGAGCATGCCGCGACGCTGCAGGACGCGGGGCGCACCGTCCTGGTGCAGCCCTACGACCCGAGGATCACCGACGGCGAGACGGCGATGGTGTTCCTCTCGGGCGAGCAGTCCCACGCATTCACCAAGGGGCCGATCCTGCCGCCGCCGGGACACCGGCCGGAGTTCGACGACTCCGGCACGTACGCCGAGGAATCGCTGCGCTCCGCCGAGCCGGACTTCGAGCTGTGGGACGTCGGCCATGCCGCGTTGGCTGCCGCCGCGGCCCATCTCGGCATCGCGGTGTCGGAGTTCCTCTACGCCCGCGTCGACGTCATCGGCGGCCGTCGGGATCCGCGGCTGCTGGAACTGGAGTTGGTCGAGCCGTCCCTTGGCTGGCGGCAGATCGGTGACGCCGACCGCGCCAGGCAGCAACGCGAGTTCGCCATCGGGTTGGAGTCAGCCCTCGACAGGCTCGGGCTCGGCCCGTTCTCGCATCGACGCCCATAGCGCCGCGGTGGCCGCCGTACACGCGGCAGCGCCTGCGACGTGCACGGCGACCAGCGCCGCAGGCACCCCCGTGAAGAACTGCACCGTGCCGACCAAGCCCTGCGCACACACCAACACCAGCAGCACCCACAGGCGCAGCGCCACGGGCTTCGGCGCCCGCACCGCGAGCAGCGCGAAGCCCAGGCCCACGATCAGTGCCAGGTAGGCCACCAGCAGCGACGAGTGGAGGTGCACCAGCGTGGTGATCTCGACCTGCAGCCGCGGCACCGGCTGTTCGACGCTCTTGTCGCCTGCGTGCGGGCCTGCGCCCGTCACCAGAGTGCCGCTGACCAGTTGCGCGGCCAGCACGACGGCCGTCACTGCGGTCAGTTGCCGCAACGGTTTTGGCACTACGGCCGTCGATACGCCGTCGTCGGGTTCACCAACCTTGACGTACAGCAGCACCGCCAGCCACACCATCGTCATCGACGCGACGAGGTGGATCGCGACGGTCCACCACAGCAAGCCGGTGAGCACGGTGATCCCGCCGATCACGGACTGGACCACCGTCGATGCGGGCATGAGCCACGCGTAGACCAGCACCTCGCGACGGCGCCGGGCTCGGGTCACCGCCAGCACCGCAAGGGCCGCGGTCAACACGACGAGGAAGGTGATCATCCGGTTGCCGAACTCGACCACTTGGTGCACGACGGCGACCTCGGCGTGGGGGACCGGCGTGAAGCTGCCAGGGAAGCACTGAGGCCAGGTCGGGCAGCCGAGGCCCGACGCGGTGACGCGCACGATGGCGCCGGTGACGGCAATGCCGCCCTGGGTCAGGACGACCGCGAGGGCCACCAGTCGCTGCGTTCGCAGGCTGGGCATCGGCAGCGCGTCGACCAGTCGCAGCAAGAACCGTCCGACGTGCACCGACCGATCGTAAAGGACTCGCAACTACAGGATGTAGTAGGGCTCCGCTTCGATCTAGCTGGACGGCGACCGAATCGGACGGTTACATGAAGGGATGTCCGCTCAGCTCGCCCTCCTCAGCATCCTCGGCACGTTGGCGATCGGCGCGATCAGTCCAGGGCCGAGCTTCGTCGTCGTGGTGCGTGCCGCGGCCGCGCTGTCCAGGCGCGACGGACTGGCATCGGCGCTGGGCATGGGCCTGGGCGGGATGGTGTTCTCGGGTCTCGCGCTCGGCGGACTGCAGGCGTTGCTGGCGCAAGTCGAGTGGCTGTACATGGCGCTGAAGGTCGCCGGCGGCGCATACCTGGTCTACCTCGGCGTCCGGCTCTGGCGCGGTGCACGGACGCCGCTTGCCGTGACGACCGACGACGGACGGCCCGCGACGGGGGGATGGCGCCGATCCTTCGTCATCGCGTTCGCGACCCAGCTCAGCAATCCGAAGACCGCCATCTGGTACACGAGCATCTTCGCGGCCTTCCTGCCCGCCCAGATTCCGGTGTGGATGTTCTGGACACTGCCGCCGCTGACCTTCGCCGTCGAAATGGGTTGGTACACCATCGTGGCGATGCTCTTCTCGTCCTCGAAGCCGCGCGCGGTGTATCTGCGCGGGAAGCACTGGATCGACCGCGTGGCGGGCGGCGTCGTGACCGCGCTGGGCGGCAGGTTGATCGTGGAGGCGTTGCGCGCGACGCCAGCCGTCGCGCTCAGGTAAAGCGGAACCAGCGCAGCGCGCATAGCGCCGCGACCGCACCCCACACCGCCAACACCGCAATGCCGAACCAGTCCACGGACGACGTCATCGCCTGACTCAGTGCCTCGGTCAGGGCGCCGGACGGAGTCAGCCTGGCCACCCACTTCACGCCGTGCGACACCATGCCGCCGCCGAGCGTCAGGGCGCCGAGCCCGGCGAAGACGAACCACAGCAGATTGGCCACCGCCAGCACGATCTCGGCGCGCAGGGTGCCGCCCAACAGCAGCCCCAGTGCGGCAAACCCGGCGGTTCCGAGCGCGATGATGACCGCGCCCAGAGCCAGCCCCACGATCGCCGGTCGCCAGCCCAGCGCAAAGCCGATGGCGCCCAACAGAATCGACTGCAGGAACACCACGGTGACGACGGCCAGCGACTTGCCCGCGATGATGCCCCACACCGGAAGCGCGGTGGCACCCAGTCGCTTCAGCGCGCCGTAACGCCGGTCGAAGGCCACCGCGATGGCCTGGCCGGTGAATGCCGTCGAGATGACGGCGAGCGCCATGATCGCGGGGACGAACTTGGCTGCCCGGTTGTCGCCGAACGAACCGAGCGGCAGCAGCGTCAAGCCAATCAGCAGCGTGATCGGAATGAACATCGTCAGCAGCAGCTGTTCACCGTTGCGCAGCAACAGCTTCAGTTCGAGGCCGAACTGGGCGGCCAGCATCTTGGGCACCGTCGCCGGTCGCGGGTCGGGGCTGAACGTGCCAGGCGCGAAGCGATTGTGTAGCGAAGTCACGGCCGCAGCTCCCGTCCGGTCAGATCCAGGAAGACGTTCTCGAGGCTGCGCTGTTCGACGCGCATGTCGGTGGCCAGCACGTCCAGCCGTGCGCACCACGCGGTGACGGTGGCCAGCACCTGCGGATCGATGTGGCCCTCGACCAGGTACTCGCCCGGCGCGGTCTCGACCGTCCGGTAGTCCTCGGGAAGTGCCGAGATCAGCAGTGAGAGATCGAGTTTCGGCGGCGCGGAGAAGCGCAGCTGGTTCTCGGCGCCACGGCCCATCAGCTCGGCGGGAGTGCCCGCGGCCACCGCGGCCCCGTGATCGATGATGACCAAGCGGTCCGCGAGCTGCTCGGCCTCGGTCAACTGGTGGGTGGTGAGGACCACGGTCACGCCGTCGCGGCGCAGTCCGTCGATCAACTCCCACACCACGATTCGCGCGTGCGCGTCCATGCCCGCGGTCGGCTCGTCAAGGAACACCAGCTCCGGCCTGCCCACCACGGCGCACGCCAGAGCGAGGCGCTGCTGCTGACCGCCGGACAGCCGTCGATAGGTGGTGCGGGCGGCCTCGGTCAGGCCGAGGGTGTCCATCAGCCACGCGGGGTCGAGCGGGTTGGCCGAGTACGCGGCGACCAGATCGAGCATCTCCCTGGCGCGTGCCGCCGGATAGCCGCCGCCGCCCTGCAGCATCACGCCGATGCGTTCACGCAGCTGGGCGTTGTCGGCGATGGGGTCCAGGCCAAGGACTTCGATGGTGCCGGAGTCGGGCTTGGTGAATCCCTCGCACATCTCGATGGTGGTGGTCTTGCCTGCGCCGTTCGGCCCGAGCAGTGCGAACACCTCGGCTTGGTGCACTTCGAGGTCGAGCCCGTCGACTGCCGTCGTCGACCCGAACCGCTTGCTGACCCCGCGTATGAGCACGGGGACGGGAGAACGGGAGGTCACGGGTACTCAGCGTAAGCGTCGGGTGTGGTGGCCGGTGTCGGCGGTGGCGAGGCCTCCGCTTTCGGGGGTCTGTCGGACGCCCCGTTGCCGTTGACGTCGGGTAGCGGGCGCCATGGCAGCCTGCGGTAGGTGATCGCGATCAGGATGGCCACGATGACGAGGCTCGCCAGCGTCGCGTCGAGGATCTGGAACAAGGCGAACCGGTCACCGTTGGCCGTCGGCCCGAAAATGCCCACCACCAGGCTGCTTGCGATCGCCGTGCCGCGGAAGCCCGGCCGGGTCGCCCAGGTGGCGAGCGGGATGAGCGCCCACAGCAGATACCAGGGCTGCACCACCGGGAACAGCAGGACCGTCGCGCCGAGCGCGACGCCGAGGCCGCCGACCGGGTGCAGCCGGCCGCGCAACACGGCCAGCAGTAGGTAGGAGACCAGGATTGCGATGAGGATCACACCGATGCCACGGGTCAGGCCCAGGATCGCGGTGGTGTGGTCGCCGAGTCCCAGCAGGATGCCCACCTGACCGGTTCCGAGGGCGAGCAGGGTCGGTGGCGACATCCACGACCGCACGACGTTCGCGGTGCCGAGGGTGAACAGCCAGCCGAAGCCGAGCCCGCTCGCCCAGCCGATCAGCACCGTGACCACGATCGCGATCGCCGTGACCAGCCCGCCCGCCATGACGAAGGCCCTAAACGTTCCGCCCCACTTGCACGCCAAGGCCATCGCGACGAACCCCACCGCCAACAGCGACGGCAGCTTCACCTGCGACGACATGGTGATCAGCGTGGTCCCTGCGACCAACATGGCCAGCGGCATCCACGTCACCCAATCGGCACGCCCATGGGGCCAGTGCAGAGGGCGCGGCAATAGCGGACCCGCGGGCTTGTTGTCGCGGGTGCGGCTGATGGCGCGCAGCGCGATCTCGGTACCGGTCAGCATCAGGCCGAGCATCAAGGCCTCGTTGTGGATGCCAGCGACGAGATGCATGAGCAGCAGGGGGTTGCACGGCCCCAGCCAGATCGCGCTGACCTCGGCCACCCCGCAGCGCCGGGCCAAACGCGGTGTGGCCCAGACGATGAGCGCCACCCCGAACAGCACCACGATCCGGTGGCACAGCACCGCGGCGACGATGTTCTCGCCCGTCAACTCCGAGATACCGCGGCCCAACCACAAGAACAGCGGCCCGTAAGGCGCCGGTGTGTCGCGCCACATGTTGGGCACCGACAGCGTGAACACGTGGTCAAGGCCCAGCCCCGGTGCGGGTCCGACGCGATACGGGTCGAGCCCGAGCAGCGAGATCTGACTCTGCGCGAGGTAGGAGTAGACGTCCCTGCTGTACATCGGCGGCGCGATCAGGAGCGGCAGTGCCCACAGCAGCAGCGTGCGGTCCATCTGGCTGCGCGACATGCGGCGGTTGCCGAGCGCGAAGCGCCCGAGCATCAGCCATGCCAGCGCCATCATCACCGCACCGGTGGTGGTCATGGTCAGCGAGACGGTCTGGATGCGCGACGGCAGGTTCAGCAGCCGCACGCCGAACGTGGGATCCTGGACGACGGGGCGAGCGCCAGCACCGAGCGCTCCGATGGCCATCAACACGGTGCCCGTCGCGCCGAAGACGCGGGTGCGTCGGAGCGCCGCCACCTCGCTCGCGACGAGCGGAGACCCGACGGTCGACTCATCGGCGTGCCAGCGGGCGACGGCCGAGCTGAGTGACCGTAGGCGGGCTGCCATCAGAGCAGCGTAACCGCCGGCGTTCCAGGGCCCTGCGTGGTAAGGGTGGCCTTGCTAGCCCCGCTTCGGTAATTCCGTCACAATGGTGTTGTGAAATTAAAGTTGGGAACGCCGAGCGCCGCTCTGGCTGGCTTTCCCGGCTCCGCCGGGGGTGCTGCGCCGACCTCCGACGGCCATACCCGGAAGGCGATCGTCCAGCTGTTGCTGGAGGGGCCCGTCACGGCCGGTCAGATCGGTGACAGCCTCGGCATCTCCGCGGCTGGCGTGCGTCGTCACCTCGATGCACTCATCGAGAACGGCGACGCCGAGTCCAACGCCGCGGCCAGCTGGCAGCACAACGGCAGGGGCAGGCCCGCCAAGCGCTACCTGCTGACGGCGGCGGGGCGCGCGAAGCTCGAGCACACCTACGACGACCTCGCGGTCGCGGCCATGCGGCAGCTGCGCGAGATCGGCGGCGACGAGGCGATCCAGACGTTCGCGCGCAGGCGCATCGACACAATCCTGGCCGGGGTGTCCGACGCCTCCGACGGTGACGTGAAGGGTGCCGCGGACCGTGTCGCCTCCGCGCTCACCGAGGCGGGCTACGCGACCACCACGACGCCGGTCACCGGACCGCTTGGCGGCGTGCAGATCTGCCAGCACCACTGCCCGGTATCGCACGTCGCCGAGGAATTCCCGGAGCTGTGCGAGACCGAACGCCAGGCCTTCGCCGAGATCCTTGGCACCCACGTCCAGCGGCTGGCCACCATCGTCAACGGCGACTGTGCGTGTACCACGCACGTGCCGCTCGGCCCAGAGAAGGCAACCACCGTTCGGCGCTCAGCCCGCGCCGAAGCCACCACCACCCAGCAAGGAGCGTCGACATGACGACCACCCCGGAGGCACTTAGCCAAGAGGAAGCCATTGCCTCCCTTGGCAATTACGGCTACGGCTGGTCTGACTCGGACGTCGCGGGCGCGAGCGCGCAGCGTGGCCTGAGTGAGGCCGTGGTGCGCGACATCTCGGCGAAGAAGAGCGAGCCCGAGTGGATGCTCGACGTCAGGCTCAAGGCGCTGCGCACCTTCGACAAGAAGCCGATGCCGAACTGGGGTTCCGATCTCGAGGGCATCCACTTCGACAACATCAAGTACTTCGTGCGGTCGAGTGAGAAGCAGGCCGCCACGTGGGACGATCTGCCCGCCGACATCAAGAACACCTATGACCGGCTCGGCATCCCCGAGGCGGAGAAGCAGCGGCTGGTCTCCGGTGTCGCCGCTCAGTACGAGAGCGAAGTGGTCTACCACTCGATCCGGGAAGACCTCGAGGCGCAAGGCGTCATCTTCCTCGACACCGACACCGCTCTCAAGGAGCACCCGGACATCTTCAAGCAGTACTTCGGCACGGTGATCCCGGCCGGGGACAACAAGTTCTCCGCGCTCAACACCGCGGTGTGGTCGGGCGGATCGTTCATCTACGTGCCGAAGGGCGTGCACGTCGACATCCCGCTGCAGGCCTACTTCCGGATCAACACCGAGAACATGGGTCAGTTCGAGCGCACGCTGATCATCGTCGACGAGGACGCCTACGTGCACTACGTCGAGGGTTGTACCGCGCCGATCTACAAGAGCGACTCGCTGCACTCGGCCGTCGTCGAGATCATCGTGAAGCCCGGCGGCCGTTGCCGTTACACCACCATCCAGAACTGGTCGAACAACGTCTACAACCTGGTCACCAAGCGGGCAAGGGCCGAGGCGGGCGCCACCATGGAGTGGGTCGACGGCAACATCGGCTCGAAGGTCACCATGAAGTACCCGGCGGTGTGGATGACCGGTGAGCACGCCAAGGGCGAGGTGCTCTCGGTGGCGTTCGCAGGCGAGGGCCAGCACCAGGACACCGGCGCCAAGATGCTGCATCTCGCTCCCAACACGTCGAGCAACATCATCTCGAAGTCCGTCGCGCGTGGCGGCGGCCGGGCGTCCTACCGCGGCCTGGTTCAGGTCAACAAAGGAGCACATGGGTCGCGCTCCTCTGTGAAATGCGATGCGCTGTTGGTCGATTCGATCAGCCGCAGCGACACCTACCCGTACGTCGACATCCGCGAGGACGACGTCACCATGGGCCACGAGGCCACGGTGTCCAAGGTCAGCGCGGATCAGCTGTTCTACCTGATGAGCCGCGGCATGACCGAGGACGAGGCCATGGCGATGGTGGTGCGCGGGTTCGTGGAGCCGATCGCGAAGGAGCTCCCCATGGAGTACGCGCTCGAGCTGAACCGGCTCATCGAGCTCCAGATGGAAGGCGCAGTCGGCTAAATGGTTTCCAATTTGACTGAAGCCGTCGAATCGGGCGGCTCGACTTTGGCTGGCGCCAACAAGGGCGAGCTGTTCGCCTCGTACGACGTCAACGCCTTCGAGGTGCCAGGCGGTCGCGACGAACTGTGGCGGTTCACCCCGCTCAAGCGGCTGCGCGGTCTACACGACGGATCCGCACCCGCGACCGGAAGTGCGCTCATCGAGGTCGTCGAGCGTCCAGGCGTGACGGTGGAGACCGCTCGCCGTGGCGACGAGCGTCTCGGCACGGCAGGCGTTCCGTCCGACCGCGTTGCGGCGCAGGCGTTCTCGTCGTTCAACCAGGCAACGATCGTCACCGTGGCACGGGACACCGAGGTGGCCGAGCCCATCGAGATCACCGTCTCCGGACCCGGCGAGGGTGCGACGGCCTACGGCCACCTGCAGATCCGCGTCGGGGAACTGTCGAGGGCCACAATCGTGGTGGACCTGCGGGGCAGCGGAACGTACGCCGACAACGTGGAGATCATCGTCGGCGACTCGGCGAACGTCGGGGTGATCTGGATTGCCGACTGGGCCGACGACATGGTGCACGTGAGCGCTCATCACGCACTGCTTGGCAAGGACGCCGTGCTAGGGCACGTCGCGGTCACGCTCGGCGGCGACGTCGTCAGGACCTCGGCGACCGTGCGGTTCGCCGGGCCCGGCGGCGACGCGCAGATGCTCGGTACCTACTTCGCCGACGACGGTCAGCACTTCGAGTCGCGGCTCCTGATCGATCACTCGCAGCCCAACTGCAAGTCCGACGTGCTGTACAAGGGTGCGCTGCAAGGCGATCCGAACTCCAAGCTGCCAGACGCCCACACCGTGTGGATCGGCGACGTGCTGATCCGCGCCGAGGCCATCGGCACCGACACCTACGAAGCGAATCGCAACCTCGTGCTCACCGACGGCGCCCGCGCCGATTCGGTGCCCAACCTGGAGATCGAGACCGGCGAGATCGTCGGAGCCGGACACGCCAGTGCGACGGGCCGTTTCGACGACGAGCAGCTGTTCTACCTACGTGCCCGCGGCATCCCGGAAGAGCAGGCCCGCCGCCTGGTCGTGCGCGGCTTCTTCGGCGAGATCATCGCCAAGATCGCCGTTCCCGAGGTGCGCGAGCGCCTCACCGACGCCATTGAACGAGAACTAGCCACTACAGAATCGAAGAGTAGCTGAACATGACCACACTGGAAGTCAAGGACCTGCACGTCTCGGTCGGCTCGCCGGAGGGCGGCGCCGACATCGAGATCCTCAAGGGCGTCAACCTCACCGTGAAGTCGGGCGAGACACATGCCGTGATGGGGCCCAACGGATCCGGTAAGTCGACGCTGTCGTACGCGATCGCAGGCCACCCCAAGTACACCGTCACCTCGGGCTCGATCACGCTCGACGGGCAGGACGTCCTCGAGATGACCGTCGACGAGCGTGCCCGCGCCGGGCTCTTCCTGGCGATGCAGTACCCGATCGAGGTGCCCGGCGTCTCGATGTCGAACTTCCTCCGCACGGCGGCCACCGCCGTCCGCGGCGAAGCACCGAAGCTGCGGCACTGGATCAAAGAGGTCAAGTCCGCGATGCAGGACCTCGACATCGACCCCGCGTTCTCGGAACGCAGTGTCAACGAAGGGTTCTCGGGCGGCGAGAAGAAGCGCCACGAGATCCTGCAGCTCGGCCTGCTCAAGCCGAAGATCGCGATCCTCGACGAGACCGACTCGGGCCTGGACATCGACGCCCTGCGCATCGTCAGCGAGGGCGTCAACCGCTACGCCGAGACCGAGCACGGTGGCGTCCTGTTGATCACCCACTACACCCGCATCCTGCGCTACATCCAGCCGCAGTTCGTGCACGTGTTCGTCGGCGGCCGGATCATCGAGTCCGGCGGCCCCGAGCTCGCCGACGAGCTCGAGGAGAACGGCTACGAGCGGTTCACGCAGGCCGCGGCCGCCGGGGCCTGACATGACCGCGGCGTCCAAGACGCTCGATCTCGTCAAGGTGCGGGCGGACTTCCCCATCTTGTCGCGGGTCATGCGTGGCGGAAATCAGTTGGCCTACCTGGATTCCGGGGCCACCTCGCAACGTCCGCTGCCGGTGCTGGACGCCGAGCGGGACTTCCTCATCACCTCGAACGGGGCCGTGCACCGCGGTGCCCATCAGCTGATGGAGGAGTCCACCGACGCCTACGAGCAGGGCCGTGCCGACATCGCGGCCTTCGTCGGCGCCGACACCGACGAGTTGGTGTTCACCAAGAACGCGACCGAGTCGATCAACCTGGTGTCGTACACGTTGGGCGACAATCGCTTCGAGCGGGCAATCGGGCCCGGCGATGTCATTGTCACCACCGAGCTGGAACACCACGCCAACCTGATCCCGTGGCAGGAGCTGGCCCGCCGCACCGGTGCGACGCTGCGCTGGTACGGCGTCACCGATGACGGCCGCATCGACCTGGACTCGCTGGAACTCGACGAGCGTGTGAAGGTCGTTGCGTTCAGCCACCATTCGAACGTGACGGGCGCGATCGCGCCGGTCGCCGAAATCGTCAGGCGGGCTCGGTCCGTTGGCGCGTTGACCGTTTTGGATGCTTGCCAGTCGGTGCCGCACCAGCCCGTCGACTTCCACGCCCTGGACGTCGACTTCGCCGCGTTCTCAGGACACAAGATGCTCGGCCCCAACGGGATCGGCGTCCTCTACGGCCGCCGCGAGCTGCTCAACGCGCTGCCGCCGTTCATCACCGGCGGCTCGATGATCGAGACCGTCACGATGGCGGCCACCACGTACGCGCCCGCGCCGCAGCGCTTCGAGGCCGGCACGCCGATGACGTCGCAAGTGGTCGGATTGGCCGCCGCCGCACGCTATCTCAGCGACATCGGCATGGACGTCGTCGAGGCCCACGAGGACGAACTGGTGGCGGCCGCACTGGCCGGGCTGGGCGCGATCGACGGCGTTCGGATCATCGGGCCCGCGTCGCTCGAGCTGCGGGGTTCGCCGGTGAGCTTCGTGGTCGACGGGATTCACGCGCACGACGTCGGGCAGGTGCTCGACGACGACGGCGTCGCGGTCCGGGTCGGGCACCACTGCGCGTGGCCGCTGCACCGCACGTTCGGCATCGCTGCTACCGCACGCGCATCGTTCGCGGTTTACAACACTCTCGACGAGGTCGATCGGCTGGTGGCGGGAGTCAAACGGGCCGTGGAGTTCTTTTCGTGAGGCTCGAGCAGATGTACCAGGAAGTGATCCTCGATCACTACAAGCACCCGCATCACCGCGGGCTGCGGGAGCCGTTCGGCGCCGAGGTACATCACGTCAACCCGACATGCGGTGACGAAGTGACGTTGCGGGTGGCGCTTTCCGAGGATGGCGGCACCGTCGCCGACATCTCGTACGACGGTCAGGGCTGCTCGATCAGCCAGGCGTCCACGTCGGTGCTGACCGACCAGGTGATCGGGCAGAACGTGCCCGACGCCCTGGCGACCATCGCGGCGTTCTCCGAGATGGTGTCGTCGCGGGGGACGGTCGAGGGTGACGAGGACGTCATCGGTGATGGCGTCGCCTTCGCGGGCGTCTCGAAGTACCCGGCACGGGTGAAGTGCGCGTTACTGGGCTGGATGGCATTCAAGGACGCGCTGGCCCAAGCGAGCGCACAATCAGACTTGAAGGAGGAACGCGATGAGCGAGACAGCGCCTGAGGTTACGAGCGAGACCGGTGATTCAACACTCCCGGATGAGGTGTTCGCCGATCTCGAAGAAGCGATGCGCGACGTCGTCGACCCCGAACTCGGGATCAACGTCGTCGACCTCGGCTTGGTCTACGGGCTGAACCTGGAGCAGACCGACGCGGGCGCCGTGGCGCTGATCGACATGACGCTGACGTCGGCGGCCTGCCCGCTGACCGACGTCATCGAGGATCAGTCGCGTACCGCACTGGTGGGTGCCGGTCTGGTCACCGACATCAAGATCAACTGGGTGTGGAACCCGCCGTGGGGCCCTGACAAGATCACCGACGACGGCCGCGAGCAACTGCGGGCGCTCGGCTTCACCGTCTAACTCCGCGCTGAGTTTGATTTGTACTGACGGCTGTAGACCGCGCCCGAACACGACCCTGAGCGCAATCTCGACCACGGGCCAAGCCAAAGCCGCACAATCAGTCCATGATCACCGTCCCAGCCTGGGTCTGGCGAGGCGGCCGTGCGGCCAGGGCAGTGACGGTCGGTGTCGCCGCCGGGCTCTTCTTTGGCGCCTTGGCGCTTCTCGACTCCGGGATGGTGCTGTCCGCCGTCATCGTATTCATCCTCCTGAGCGCAGGCTGGGGGATCATGATGGATCGCCGGATGGCCCGATATTGGCCTGGTGCAAGGGATTTGACCGGCGAGCAGCGGGTGAGCGTGGTACGTGCCGCGCGACGTGGCGAGCAAATCGCCGATCCGCGGCTCGCTCCTGCGGTCGCCGAGTACCGCGACGGCATGCACGCGGCTGCCGACGACGCCCGCCCGTTTCGGTGGCTGATCTGGTTCGTCCTGACAGTGGCTGTAGTGATGGCGATATGGGACGCCGTCTCCGGCTCGGCGCGCGACGCCGTGGCCTCCTGCGTGTATCTCGCGCTGCTGGTCATCGAAGTCACCTGGTGGCCCATGCACCAAGAGCAGCTACTGGCCAACGCCGATGGCGCCGCCAAATGGGCTGACGAAACCAATGTCTCTGACTAAGGTCAGAGATATGTCCACGGAGATGGTCGCGCACGTCCGTCGGTTCAACCGGACCGTCACGCAGCGCATCGGCGTACTCAACGACGACTTCCTCGCCAGCCACCGGTCGCTCGGCCAGAACCGGCTGCTGTGGGAGATCGGCGTCGACGGCGCCGACATTCGGGCGCTGCGATCTCGGCTCGACCTCGACTCCGGCTACGTCAGCAGGCTGTTGCGGTCGCTGCAGGCAGACGGGCTGGTCGAGATCGAACAGAGCACCACCGACGGCCGCGTCCGCACGGCGCGGCTGACCGATGCGGGACGCCGCGAACTCGTCACGCTTGGCCGCCGCTCCGACGACGCTGCCGCCGCGATCCTGCGTCCGCTCAACGACGGCCAGCGGACGCGGCTGGTCACCGCGATGGCCGAAGTGGAGCGCCTACTGACGGCGTCGACGGTCGAGGTTCACCCTTGCGATCCACGTGATCCCAACGCCAGGCACTGCCTGCAGACCTACTACTCCGAACTGAAGCAGCGGTTCCCCGACGGCTACGACCCTGCGCTCAGCCCGGTGGCCGACGAGGAGATGACGCCACCGGCGGGGCTGTTGCTCGTCGCCCAGCTGCACGGCGAACCGGTCGGCTGCGGTGCGCTGATCTGGCTCCCTGACGACGTCGCACTGGTCAAACGGATGTGGGTGGACAAGAGCGTGCGCGGCCTCGGCCTCGGCAGGCGCTTGCTCACCGAACTCGAGCAACGCGCCCGCGCCAACGGCGTCCGGCTGATGCGGCTGGAGACCAAGGACGTACTGACCGAGGCAATCCAGATGTACCGCACGTCCGGCTACACCGAGGTCGCTGCGTTCAACGACGAGCCCTACGCCGATCATTGGTTCGAAAAGTCGTTGGACGTGTAACGCTCGACCCCAGGCGGGTAACCACCCCATCCACCTGACTCTGGAGGAGCCATGGAGTTCGTCGCGACCCGGCGACAGTTGCACGGCATTGCCGAGAGCCTCATCGCGGGACCGCAGTACCGGGCCGCGGGAACCATCCGCCTCGCGGTGCGGCCCGACGGCTTCGTCGGCGTCGCACTTCCACTCGCCGTGCACGGAACCGACCTCGTGTGGCAGAACGGAGGCGCACCGCTGGCAGGCACTCCCGGCGCGCTCGCCGCCGCCGCGGGTGTCGACTATGGCCCGCCGGACGGCGTCTACGAGAGCGACGACCCGCTGCCTGCCGACGCGGTGCTCGACCTCGACCCGGTCGCGGCCGAGCTGATTCACCGCAGCCTCTACGCCGGTGGATATGCATTGAAACAGGTTCTGCCGGAATCACATCCGGTGCTGTGGCCCGAGCACTTCGACGTCGCCGTCACCGAGGGCGAGGTGAACTACGGGGTGTCCGCTGGAGATTCCTACCACGACACCCCCTATGCCTACGTCGGGCCGTGGACGGCGCGCACCGGGACGTTCTGGAACGCGCCGTTCGGCGCACTGCTGCCGCTGGATCCGGCCCACGACGTCGATCAGCTCGCCGACGACATCGTCGCGTTCTACGGCCAGGCCCGCGTCCGGCTGGCCGACGATGGGTGACGCACTCGCCCCGACGGCGGTCGACGAGGCGCGGCTGGTCGACGGCCTCCGTGCCGGCGACGAACGTGCCTTCGCCGAGCTCGTCGACCAGCACGCCCCTGCGATGCTGCGGGTGGCGCGGGGCTACGTGCCCAGCCGCGAGATCGCCGAGGAAGTGGTCCAGGAGGCGTGGATCGCAGTGCTCAAGGGGATCGCGGGGTTCGAGGGCCGGTCGTCGCTGCGCACCTGGCTGTTCGCCGTCATGATCAACATCGCCAAGGCCCGCGGCATCCGCGAACGCCGCGACGCCGACGCTGCCATTGCCGCGTTCACCGGCGGCACCGTCGACCCGGCCCGGTTCCGTGGCAGCGACGACCCCTGGCCGGGCCACTGGCGACAGGAGTCGGTGCCCGCGGCGTTTCCCGACACACCGGAGGGGTCGCTGCTGGAGGGCGAACTGGTCGACGTCGCGAAGCGCGGGCTCGACGGATTACCGGACCGGCAGCGGATCGTCGTGACGCTGCGCGACATGCTCGGGTTCGACTCGGCCGAGGTGTGCGACCTGCTGGACATCAGCGTGGCGAATCAACGGGTGCTGCTGCACCGCGGCCGGGCCGCCGTGCGGGCCGTGCTCGAGGACTATCTGGGAGAGGTGTCCTGACCATGGACTGCAATGAACTCGTCGAACTCGTGACGGCCTATCTCGACGGCTCACTGGACCTGGACACCCGCGCCCGGTTCGACGCGCATTTGCTGGAATGTGATGGCTGCGAGAATTACCTCCAGCAGTTCCGCGATACCGTGCGCACTGTGGGCAGCATTCGCGACGACCAGCTGGATCCGGCGTTTCGCGATCGCCTGCTCGATGCGTTCAAGAACTTCGGCTGAGCGCCCCGGTAAAACGAGCCCAGCGGAATCGAACCTGGCGAGAGGACGTTGAAGAAACCCATGGCGTACGACGAACGCGTGAGCGATCTGTTCCAGCCCCTTACAGTGCGGTCGCTGACGATCCGCAACCGTTTCGCGATGGCGCCCATGACCCGGGCGGCGTCACCCGGCGGCATTCCCGGCGCCGACGTCGCCGCCTACTACGCGCGCCGGGCGGCAGGCGGCGTCGGGCTGATCCTCACGGAGGGAGTCAGGCTCGCCGAACCCGAGGCGGGTTATCCGGCTGCCGTCCCCACCATGGCGGGCGATGAGGCGTTGGCCGGGTGGCGCGCGGTGACCAAGGCCGTGCACGGCCACGGCGGCGCGATCGCCGCCCAGCTGTGGCATCAGGGTGCCGAGCGCCGTGACTCCGACGGCGTCGGCGCCGTCAGCCCCTCGGGCGTGAACAGTGCAGGCGAACCGCGCGGACGCGCACTGCGCACCGACGAATTAGCCGGCGTCGCCGACTCGTACGCCCAGGCCGCCCGCAACGCGCGCGACGTCGGCTTCGATGCGGTGGAACTACACGGCGCACACGGGTACCTGCTCGACGAATTCCTGTGGGCCAAGACGAATTTGCGCACCGACGAGTACGGTGGCGACCTCGCTGGACGGACGCGTTTCCCCGCAGAGGTGGTCGCTGCCGTACGCGCCGCCGTCGGGCCGGACTTCCCGATCATCTTCCGGTTCTCGCAGTGGAAGCAGACCGACTACACCGCGTCGATCGCCGACGATCCCGCCGAATTGCAGCAACTGCTCGCGCCGCTGGTGGATGCCGGCGTCGACGTCTTCCACCCGTCCACCCGCAGGCACTACAAGCCCGCCTTCCCTGACTCCGACTCGGACCTCACGCTGGCCGGGTGGACGAAGAAGGTCACGGGAGTGCCGGTGATCGCCGTCGGCTCGGTGGGCCTGGAGACCGAGTTCACGCCAGGGAGCGCCGGGGGAGCCATTCCTCCTGCGCCCGTCGACCAACTGCTCGACCACTACGGGTCGGGCGAGTTCGACGTCATCGCCATCGGACGGGCATTGCTCGCGGACCCGACATGGGTCAACAGACTGCGCGATGATGCTCTCGATGGGTTTCACGGGTTCGACGCCGCAACGGCGTTGGCCGAGTTGCGCTGACCACATACTGGGAACAAGCAGGTAAACCGCGATGTTAGGAGAGGTGTGACTACGCAAGACATCACCGCCGAAAAGTTCAATGACACCGTGAACGAGAACGAGATCGTCCTCGTCGACTTCTGGGCGTCCTGGTGCGGGCCGTGTCGCGCGTTCGCACCGACCTTTGCCGCGTCGTCGGAGAAGCACCCCGACGTCGTGCACGCCAAGGTGGACACCGAGGCCGAGCAGGGTCTCGCCGCAGCCGCGGAGATCCAGGCGATCCCCACGTTGATGGCCTTCAAGAAGGGCCACATGGTCTTCCGCCACTCGGGCATGCTGCCCGCCGCGCAGCTGGAGGACGTCATCAGCAAGATCAAGGAGTTCGACATCGACGCCGCGATCGCCGAGGACGCAAAGGCTGAGCAGCACTAAAAGCTAGTGCAGTAGGCCGCACGCGATAGCGTGCTTGCTCGTGAGCGAGCAAAACTCCAGTGATTCCCTCGTCCTCGTCGATCGGCCTCGGCCGAACGTGGCGTTGGTCACGTTGAATCGTCCCGAGCGCATGAATTCGATGGCGTTCGACGTCATGGTTCCGCTCAAGAGAGCCCTCGACGAGCTGACCTACGACAACGACGTCCGCGTCGTGGTGCTCACCGGAGCCGGCCGAGGATTCTCGTCGGGTGCCGATCACAAGTCGGCAGGATCGGTCCCGCACATCGACGGATTGACCAGGCCGACGTTCGCGCTGCGGTCGATGGAGGTGCTCGACGACGTCATTCTTGCGCTTCGCAAGATGCACCAGCCCGTCATCGCCGCGGTCAACGGAGCGGCCATCGGCGGCGGATTGTGCCTGGCACTGGCCTCGGACATCCGGATCGCGGCGTCGGGCGCGTACTTCCGCGCCGCCGGCATCAACAACGGACTGACCGCCAGCGAGCTCGGCCTGTCCTACCTACTGCCGAAGGCGATCGGGACGTCGCGGGCCTTCGAGGCGATGCTGACGGGCCGCGACATCGACGCGCAGGAGGCCGAGCGCATCGGCCTGGTGTCGCGCACGGTGCCCGACGACGAACTGCTCGAGACCTGCTACCAGATGGCGGAGCGGATCGCCTCGTTCTCGCGGCCGGGTATCGAGTTGACCAAGCGCACGCTATGGAGTGGACTGGACGCCGGTAGCCTGGAGGCCCATATGCAGGCCGAGGGCCTGGGTCAGCTCTTCGTGCGCCTACTCACCGCCAATTTCGAGGAAGCGGTTGCCGCGCGCGCGGAGAAGCGTCCCGCGGTCTTTACCGACGACAAGTAGCAGACAGAACAGAGGGAGACGCAGCGTGATCACCGCAACGGACCTGGAGGTCCGCGCCGGCGCGCGCACGCTGCTGTCCATCGACGGCTCCGCGCTGCGGATCCAACCCGGTGACCGGATCGGTCTGGTGGGACGCAACGGTGCAGGCAAGACCACCACGATGCGGATCCTCGCAGGCGAGGGGGAACCCTACGCAGGCCACATCGAGCGCACCGGCGAGATCGGCTACCTGCCACAGGATCCCAGGGAGGGCGACCTCGACATGCTGGCCCGGGACCGGGTGCTCTCCGCCCGCGGGCTCGACACCCTGCTCGCCGACCTCGAGAAGCAGCAGGCGCTGATGGCCGAGGTGGCCGACGACGCCGCACGCGACAAGGCCGTGCGCCGCTACGGCGAGCTCGAGGAGCGGTTCTCGGCGCTCGGCGGGTATGCCGCCGAGAGCGAGGCGGGTCGGATCTGCGCGAGTCTCGGTCTGCCGGAACGGGTTCTGACCCAGCCCCTGCGGACGCTGTCCGGCGGGCAGCGACGCCGCGTCGAGCTCAGCCGCATCCTGTTCGCAGCGTCGGACACCGGCTCGGGCTCGGACACGACGCTGTTGCTCGACGAGCCGACCAACCACCTCGATGCGGACTCGATCGGCTGGCTGCGCAGCTTCCTGCAGAACCACACCGGTGGCCTGGTGGTCATCAGCCACAACGTCGAACTGCTTGCCGACGTCGTGAATCGGGTCTGGTTCCTCGACGCCGTGCGTGGCGAGGCCGACGTCTACAACATGGGCTGGCAGAAGTACCTCGACGCCCGCGCCACCGACGAGCAGCGTCGCCGCCGTGAACGCGCCAACGCCGAGAAGAAGGCAGGCGCGCTGCGCGTCCAGGCCGCCAAGATGGGCGCCAAAGCCACCAAAGCCGTTGCCGCACAGAACATGCTGCGTCGCGCCGAGCGGATGATCGCCGAGCTCGACGACGAACGGGTTGCCGACAAGGTCGCCAAGATCAGGTTCCCCACGCCCGCCGTGTGCGGCCGCACCCCACTGGTGGGCAAGGGGCTCACCAAGACCTACGGATCGCTCGAGATCTTCACCGGCGTCGACCTGGCGATCGACAAGGGGTCGCGCGTCGTCGTCCTCGGACTCAACGGCGCAGGCAAGACCACGCTGCTGCGCATCCTGGCTGGCGTCGAGACGGCCGACGCAGGTCTGATCGAGCCCGGCCATGGGCTGAAACTCGGCTACTTCGCGCAGGAACACGACACCATCGACGGGATGGCGACGGTGTGGGAGAACATCCGGCACGCCGCCCCCGACACGGGTGAACAGGACTTGCGCAGCCTGCTTGGCGCCTTCATGTTCACCGGTCCGCAGCTCGACCAGCCGGCAGGCACGCTTTCCGGTGGCGAGAAGACCCGACTGGCGCTGGCCGGTCTCGTCGCGTCGACGGCGAACGTGCTGCTCCTCGACGAGCCGACCAACAACCTCGACCCCGCGTCACGTGAGCAGGTGCTCGACGCCCTGCGCAGTTATCACGGGGCAGTGGTGTTGGTGACCCACGATCCTGGCGCCGCCGAGGCGCTCGATCCGCAGCGCGTCGTGCTGCTTCCCGATGGCACCGAGGACTACTGGTCCGACGAGTACCGCGACCTCATCGAATTGGCCTGATCCCGCGCCATCGACGAATTTCGCGTCACCCCGATTGAACCATCCGCAACCTGGGTAACAAACGGTTGTATCGCTGTGACGTCGGAGACGCGGAAAGTGGGGAGATGCTCGATGCAGGACACGAACAAATCTCGGGACGAGCTGCTCACCGAGTTGCGCAGCGCGTATGAAGGAGGCGCAAGCATCAGATCGCTCGTCGAGACGACGGGGCGCTCCTACGGCTCGGTGCACAGCATGCTGCGCGAGTCCGGCACGACGATGCGCAGCCGCGGCGGGCCCAACCACCGCAACCCGCGCTAACTCTGCTGGCGCACCGACTCTTCGACCAGATCCAGTACGGCACTGAGGTTCTCGGGGTCGTCACCCGACGCCAGCCGAGCGACCAGGCCGTCCAAGACCAGATCCAGATAGGTCTGCAGGACCCCGCCGGGCACGTCATCGCGCAACCGCCCCGCCTCCTTCTGCTGGCGGAGGCGCTCGGCGGTGGCCGCGGACAGCACCGCCGAGCGTTCCGACCAGCCGCGGTGAAACGCCGGGTCGTTGCGCAGCTTGCGCGCAATCTCCAGCCGGGTGGCCAACCAGTCGAACTGGTCAGGCGCCGCCAGCAGGTCCCGCATCACCTGGATCAGGCCTTCGCGTGACGCGACGTCGGCCATCCGCTCGTCGTCCTCGTGCGCCAGCTCGAAGAACAAGGTGTCCTTGTCCTTGAAGTGGTGAAAGATGGCGCCGCGCGACATCCCGATGGTGTGTTCGAGACGCCGCACGGTCGCCTTCTCATAGCCGTACTTCGCGAAGCATCGGCGTGCGCCGTCGAGAATCTGGCGACGGCGGGCCGCCAGATGATCCTCGGTGACCCTCGGCATGACCGGCTGCGCTACCCGGTCTTCAGCATGTTGCGCAGGACGTACTGCAGGATGCCGCCATTGCGGTAGTAGTCCGCCTCGCCGGGGGTGTCGATGCGCACCACCGCGTCGAACTCGACCTTGGAACCGTCCTGCTTGGTCGCGGTGACGTGCATGGTCTTCGGCGTCTTGCCCTCGTTGAGCGCTTCGACCCCCGTGATGTCGAACGTCTCGGTCCCGTCCAGCTTGAGCGACGACGCCGACTCGCCCGCAGGGAACTGCAGCGGAACGACGCCCATGCCGATCAGGTTCGACCGGTGGATGCGCTCGAACGATTCGGTGATGACCGCTCGCACGCCAAGCAGGCTGGTGCCCTTGGCCGCCCAGTCTCGCGACGACCCCGAGCCGTACTCCTTGCCGCCGAGGACCACCAGCGGAATACCCTGCGCCGCATAGTTTTGCGCGGCGTCGTAGATGAATGCCTGCGGCCCACCATCCTGGGTGAAGTCGCGGGTGTAACCACCGGAGACGTCGTCGAGCAGCTGGTTCTTGAGCCGGATGTTGGCGAACGTCCCGCGAATCATCACTTCGTGGTTGCCACGCCGCGAGCCATAGGAGTTGTAGTCCTTCTTGTCGACGCCGTGCCCGTCGAGGTACTGCGCCGCCGGAGTACCGGCCTTGATGTTGCCCGCAGGCGAGATGTGGTCGGTGGTCACCGAGTCGCCAAGCAGCGCAAGCACTCTGGCTCCCGTGATGTCGGTGACGGGCGCGGGCTCGGCCGGCATGCCGTCGAAGTACGGGGGCTTGCGCACGTAGGTCGAATTGGCATCCCAGTCGAAGGTCTTGCCCTTCGGCGTTGGCAGGTTGCGCCAGCGCTCGTCACCCTTGAAGACGTCGGCGTAGCTGTCGGTGAACATCTTCCGGTCGATCGACGACGCGATGACGTCCGAGATCTCCTTCGCCGACGGCCAGATGTCCTTGAGGAACACGTCGTTGCCGTCGTTGTCCTGGCCCAGTGGCTCCGTCTCGAAGTCGAAGTCCATGGTGCCGGCGAGCGCATAGGCGATGACCAGCGGCGGGGAGGCCAAGTAGTTCATCTTGACGTCGGGGGAGATGCGGCCTTCGAAGTTCCGGTTGCCCGACAGCACGGCGGTGACGGTGAGGTCTTCTTCGTTGATCGCCTTCGAGATGGCCTCGGGCAGCGGGCCGGTGTTGCCGATGCACGTGGTGCAGCCGTAACCCACCAGGAAGAAGCCCAGCTTCTCCAGATATGGCCACACCCCGGCCTTCTCGTAGTAATCGCTGACCACCTGGGAGCCCGGCGCCATCGACGTCTTCACCCACGGCTTGGACGAGAGTCCCTTCTCGACGGCGTTGCGCGCCAGCAGGGCTGCGCCGAGCATCACCGACGGATTGGACGTGTTGGTGCAGGACGTGATCGCGGCGACCACGACGGCACCGTGGTCCAACACGAACTCACCCTGTTCGGACTTGACCCTGACCGGCTTGCTCGGGCGGCCGTGCGAGCCGTTGGCTGCCGACTGCACCTCGACGGCATCGTCGTCGGCGAAGGACAGCGACACAGAATCGCTGGCCGGGAACGACTCGTCGACCGCTTCGTCGAGCTTGGTCTCCGGCGTCGGGTGTTGCTCTTCGACGTAGTTGTGAATGTCCTTGCGGAACGCGACCTTCGACTCCGACAGCAGGATTCGGTCCTGCGGGCGCTTCGGGCCTGCGATGGACGGCACCACGTCGCCGAGGTCCAGTTCGAGGTACTCGGAGAACTTCGGCTCCCGGCTGGCGTCGTGCCACATGCCCTGCACCTTGGCGTAGGCCTCGACGAGCGCCAGTTGCTCCTCGGTGCGCCCGGTCAGGCGCAGGTAGTCGATGGTGACGTCGTCGATCGGGAAGATGGCTGCGGTGGAACCGAATTCGGGGCTCATGTTGCCCAGCGTGGCGCGGTTGGCCAGCGGCACCTCCGCCACGCCCGCGCCGTAGAACTCGACGAACTTGCCGACCACGCCGTGCTTGCGCAGCATGTCGGTGACGGTCAGCACCACGTCGGTGGCGGTTACCCCGGGCTTGATCTCGCCAGTCAGCTTGAACCCGACGACGCGGGGGATCAGCATCGAGACGGGCTGGCCGAGCATGGCCGCTTCGGCTTCGATGCCGCCGACGCCCCAGCCCAGCACGCCGAGGCCGTTGACCATCGTGGTGTGGCTGTCGGTGCCCACGCAGGTATCGGGGTAGGCCACGCCGTCACGCACCATCACGGTGCGGGCCAGGTATTCGATGTTGACCTGGTGCACGATCCCGGTGCCCGGCGGCACCACCTTGAAGTCGTCGAAGGCGCCCTGGCCCCAGCGCAGGAACTGATAGCGCTCGCCGTTGCGGGAGTACTCGATGTCGACGTTGCGCTCGAAGGCGCCCGCGTTGCCGAAGACGTCGACGATGACGGAGTGGTCGATCACCATCTCCGCGGGTGCCAGTGGGTTGACCTTGTCGGGATCGCCGCCGAGTGCGCCGACGGCCTCGCGCATGGTGGCGAGGTCGACGATGCACGGCACGCCGGTGAAGTCCTGCATGATCACCCGGGCCGGGGTGAACTGGATCTCGATGCTCGGGTCGGCCGCGGGATCCCAGTTCGCGATGGCCTCGATGTGCTCCTTGGTGATGTTGGCGCCATCTTCGGTGCGTAGGAGATTCTCAGCGAGCACCTTGAGGCTGTACGGGAGTTTCTCGGTAGCTGCGACCGCGTCGAGGCGGTAGATCTCGTAGCTGTTGTCCCCGACCTTCAGTGTGTCGCGGGCTCCAAATGAGTTAAGGGACGACTTGGACGTATTTCCGCTGCTCACTTCAACTCCCGGTTTAGTTTTCGCCGTGACGGGCTGTGTCGCCGGCGCTCACGAGTCTAACAGTACGCTTGTCCTGTAAACCAACCCCATGGCGGCTCCCAGTCTTGTCCTCATCCGTGCCTACTGCCAGTCGATTGGGAGTCGCGGTAGCGTGCCCCTGTGACCGGACCGCACGTCATCCCTTTTCTGCCGGACTACATCCCTCCCGACGTGGACATGAACGCGGTCCAGGCCGCGGTCGACGCCGACGGGGTGAGCGCGCCGGGCGCCGATGTCCCCGCGCTCAAGCAGGTCGTGGCCGACGCGGCCGCCAAGGGCATCGACCTGAAGATCGTGGTGATCCCGACCAACCCGCCGATCGACACCCCGCTGCGCGACATCGCCACCGAGGTCGGCAAGCAGCACCCGGATTCCACGGTGCTCGCGATCAGCCCGTTCTTCGCGGGCACCTACAGCAGGAAGTTCGATCGCGTCACTTTGGAAGCCGGCCAGGACGTTGCGAAGACCGGCAATCCGGTGCTGTCGTCGCAGAATTTCGTCGGTGAGTTGACGGCATCACATTTCCCGTGGACGCCATTCACGATCATTCTCGTGTTGGGGGTCGCGGTGGCCGCCGTGGGCACCCGCATGCTGCAGGTTCGCGCTCGCAGGGCCGCAGGCGCAGAGGCGCCGGTCACCTCTACCGACTGATCGCAAATCGCGTTGGGTGAATTTCAAGATCACCATTCGATAACGCTCATTCCAATTACAGACTTGTAATTTGTTACTAACGTTTCTTTAGAGCCAGCTGTGACGTACGGTGCAAAAGGTGCCTGTTGTTGCAGTTGTTGTTGAAGTGACTCCTGTGACGGCAGACCCGCGAACGTATCGGGGCGTTCGCGTCGAGCCCGAGGAGACCACAAGCCAATGAGACGCCCTTCTTGCGCCTCTGCGTCGCGGCTGCGCGGACGATTCGGAGCGGCCGCGATCGTGGCCGGTGTGCTGGTCGCGTCGGTGTGTGGCCACGGTATGTGCACCGTCCATGCCGAGCCGGCCAACCCGGAGGGCATCGCGGCGCTCGTCGCCGCCGTCGCCAACGCCAACCAGAAACTGCAGGATCTCGGCTCGGCCATCCAAACCCAGCAGGAGAGCGTCAACAAGGCCATCGTCGACGTTCAGAGCGCGCGTGACGCCGCAGCCGCCGCCCAGCACGAGGTCGACGCCGGCCAGGCCGCCCTCGACGACGCCAACGCCGCCATCGCCGCCGCGCAAGACAGGTTCGACGCGTTCGCCGCATCGACCTACGTGAACGGACCTTCGGCGTCGTACGTGACCGCCACCGATCCCGCCGACATCCTCGACACCGCAGCCACCGGGCAGACGCTGTCGCTGAGCAGCCAGCAGGTCATCACCAACCTGCAGCGCACCCGCACCGAGCAAGCCAATAGGGAGTCGGCGGCGCGGCTGGCCAAGCAGAAGGCCGACCAGGCCGTCATCGACGCGCAGACCAGCCAGGACAATGCCGTCGCCGCGCTGACCGATGCGCAGAAGACGTTCGGCGGCCAGCAGACCGAGCTGGATCGGCTCACCGCCGAACGATCGGCGGCACAGGCCAACCTCGAGCAGGCCAAGCAGCAGTGGTCGGCACCGGCAGGCCCAGCAGCACCCCGGGCTGCCGTGCCTGCGACGCCCGCGGCGGCGTCGAGCGATCCGGCGGCCAACTGGGATCGCGCCCCGGCCGCAGCGGCGCCCGCCGCCCCCGGTGCGAACAGCGAGTGGGACGTCACGCTGCCCGCGATCCCCAGCGCATTCGTCGGCGGCGACCCGATCGCGATCATCAACACGATCCTCGGCATCGCCTCGAGCTCGGCGCAAGCCACTGCCGACATGGGCCGCAGCTTCCTGCAGAAGCTCGGGATCCTGCCCACTCCAAGCGGTTTCACCAACGGTGCGATACCCCGCGTCTACGGCAGGGACGCCTCGGAGTACGTCATCAAGCGGGCAGGCTCGCAGATGGGCGTCCCGTACTCGTGGGGTGGCGGCAATGCCGCGGGCCCCAGCAACGGCATCGACTCGGGTTCGGGCACAGTCGGTTTCGACTGCTCGGGCCTGATCCTCTACGCCTTCGCCGGTGTGGGCATCAAGCTGCCGCACTACTCCGGTGCCCAGTACGACATGGGTCAAAAGATCCCGTCATCCCAGATGCGCAGGGGTGACGTCATCTTCTACGGGCCGGGCGGTAGCCAGCACGTTGCGCTCTATCTCGGTGACGGGCAGATGCTCGAGGCGCCCTACACCGGATCGACCGTCAAAGTCTCACCCGTACGGACCAGCGGCATGACGCCGTACGTGGTTCGCTATATCGAATACTGATGGTGATTGCCTTGCCCCCGCTTTCCTTTCGGCTAGTGATGCGCTGTCGGCGACTGTTTCTCGGGGTGCTGGCACCGCTGATGTGTGCGCTCGCCCTGATGGCCGGTGCTGCGGCGACCGCCTCTGCCGACCCCGACGACGGGGCGTGGGACCCAACGCTGCCCAAGGTCCCCAGCTCCGGCGCGCCGGGTGACCCCGTGGCCGCCGCGAACGCGGCGTTCTCGGTGAGTCAGCTCGCACTGCAGACCACGCAGAGCCTTGGCAGCCAGTTCCTGCAGAGCATCGGGCTCGCGCCGTCGCCGTCCGCAGGCGCAAACCCCGGCGGCAGGGTCCGCGGCCCGCAGGCCATCGAGTACGTGATCCGGCGCGGCGGGTCGCAGATGGGCGTGCCCTACTCCTGGGGCGGCGGCGCGCTCAACGGGCCGAGCGAGGGCGTGGACTACGACACGGGCAAGATCGGCTACGACTGCTCGGGCTTCACCAGGTACATGTTCGCCGGCGTCGGCGTCCAGATTCCGAAGTACTCGGGCGACCAGTACAACGCGGGAAGGCCGATTGCTCCGGCGCAGGCCAAGCGCGGCGACCTCATCTTCTATGGGCCAGGGGGCAGCCAGCACGTGGCGATGTTCCTCGGCGGCGGCAAGATGCTCGAGGCCTCCGGCAGCGCGGGAAAGGTCACCGTCAGCCCGGTCCGCACCGCGGGCATGTCGCCGCACCTGGTCCGGTTCATCGAGTCCTGATCGAGACCTCATCTGGGCAGGGCACGTCGACGGATCCCGAAGTGCCTGGAATAGTTGACGGGGAGCGTCCGCCGAGTCGGTGATGGCGCCCCTTGAGACAAGGCAAGCCCAGCGGTCTGAACTGCCCGTCGGAATTGAACATGTGGGAGGAAGCTGAATGACGTCACCGAGTGGGCCGCCGCAGGGCGCAGGAGGTTTCCCCGGCCAGGGCCCGACGCAGGGCTTCGCGCCGGGAACCCAGCAGGCCCCGCCCAACGGAGGCCAACAGGCTGGCGGACTTCAGGGTGAAGTGCACACGCTCGAGCGCGCGATCTTCGAGGTCAAGCGCATCATCGTCGGTCAGGACCGGCTCGTCGAGCGGATGCTCGTCGGCCTGCTCGCCAAGGGCCACGTCCTCCTCGAGGGTGTGCCCGGCGTGGCCAAGACCCTCGCCGTCGAGACGTTCGCCAAGGTCGTCGGCGGCACGTTCGCCCGCATTCAGTTCACCCCCGACCTGGTGCCCACCGACATCGTCGGTACCCGCATCTACCGTGCGGGCAAGGAGGAGTTCGACATCGAGGTCGGCCCCGTGATGGTCAACTTCCTCCTCGCCGACGAGATCAACCGCGCCCCCGCCAAGGTGCAGTCGGCCCTCCTCGAGGTCATGGCCGAGCGCAAGGTGTCGATCGGCGGCAAGACCTTCCCGCTGCCAAGCCCGTTCCTCGTCATGGCGACGCAGAACCCGATCGAGCAGGAGGGCGTCTACGCCCTTCCCGAGGCGCAGCGCGACCGCTTCCTGTTCAAGCTGAACATCGACTACCCGACGCCTGAGGAAGAGCGCGAGATCATCTACCGGATGGGTGTCACGCCGCCCCAGCCGAAGCAGATCCTCAACCCCGGCGACCTGCTGAGGTTGCAGGACGTCGCGGCGAACGTCTTCGTGCACCACGCCCTCGTCGACTACGTCGTCCGCGTCGTCACCGCGACCCGCGAGCCCGACAAGTTCGGCATGCCCGACGCCAAGGCGTGGATCGCCTACGGCGCGTCGCCACGTGCATCGCTCGGCATCATCGCGTCCTCGCGCGCGCTCGCTTTGATCCGCGGCCGCGATTACGTCATCCCGCAGGACGTCGTCGAGGTCATCCCCGACGTGCTGCGGCACCGTCTCGTGCTCACCTACGACGCGCTCGCCGACGAGATCTCCTCGGAGACCGTGATCAACCGGATCCTTCAGACGGTTGGGCTGCCCCAGGTGAATGCCATTCCGCAGCAAGGTCATTCGGTGGCACCCGCCATGCCCGCGGCGGCGGCGGCCAGCGGTCGGTGACTCGGTCTTCCGGGGGCGCACCGGGCCGTGTCGACCTGCCGTCACTGCAGCGCGGCGAGATTCGCGACCCCGCATTGTCCGCGGCTCTGCGCAAGCTCGAGCTCACGGTGCGCCGCAAGCTCGACGGCGTACTGCACGGTGATCACCAGGGGCTGATCCCTGGGCCCGGCTCGGAGCCGGGGGAGTCGCGCATCTACCAGCCAGGCGACGACGTACGCCGGATGGACTGGTCGGTGACCGCGCGCACCACCCACCCACACGTCAGGCAGATGATCGCCGACCGCGAGCTGGAGACCTGGCTGGTGGTCGACGTGTCCGCAAGCCTGGACTTCGGCACCGCCGGCTGTGAGAAGCGCGACCTCGCGGTGGCGGCAGCTGCCGCCATCGCGTTCCTGAACAGTGGCGGCGGCAACCGGCTCGGCGCGATCATCACCAACGGTGACGTCACTAGGCGGGTGCCCGCGCTTTCGGGCCGCCTGCACGAGCAGGAGTTGTTGCGCGCCATCGCCACCACGCCCAAGGCGCCACTCGGCGTGCGTGGTGACCTCGGCGCCGCCATCGACGCACTGCGCCGTCCCGAGCGCCGCCGCGGCATGGCGGTGATCATCAGTGACTTCCTCGGCCCGATCGACTGGATGCGGCCGCTGCGCGCCATCGCCGGACGCCACGAGGTGCTCGGTGTCGAGATCGTCGACCCGCGCGACGTGGAACTGCCCGACGTCGGCGAGGTCATCCTGCAGGACACCGAGTCCGGGGTCACCCGCGAGTTCACCATCGATGCGCAGTTGCGTGCCGACTTCTCCAAGGCCGCGGAGGCCCACCGCGCCGAGGTGGCACGCACGCTCCGCCGCTGCGGCGCGCCACTGATGACCCTGCGCACCGACAGAGACTGGATCGCCGACGTGGTCAGGTTCGTTGCCGCCAATCGCCGCCGCGGTGCCCTCACTGCAGGCCGCTAAACCTGAAATGACTAGCTGCACATGACATTGCCGTTGCTCGGCCCGATGACGCTTTCGGGCTTCGAACACGCCTGGTACTTCCTGTTCCTCTTGGTGGTCCTCGCCGTCGTCGGGCTCTACGTCGTCGTGCAGATGCGGCGCCAGAAGCGGATGCTGCGCTTCGCCAACATGGACCTGCTGGAGAGCGTGGCGCCGAAGCGGTCGTCGCGCTGGCGGCACCTCCCGGCGATCCTGTTGGTGGTGGCGCTGACGTTTCTGACCGTGGCCATGACCGGACCCACCCACGACGTCCGGATTCCACGCAATCGCGCGGTGGTCATGCTGGTGATCGACGTGTCGCAGTCGATGCGGGCCACCGACGTGGCGCCCAGCCGCCTGGTCGCCGCGCAGGAGGCCGCCAAGCAGTTCGCCGATCAGCTCACCCCTGGCATCAACCTCGGCCTCATCGCCTACGCCGGTACCGCGACCGTGCTGACGTCACCGAGCACCAACCGGGCGGCCACCAAGGCCGCCATCGACAAGCTGGAGCTCGCCGACCGCACCGCCACCGGTGAGGGCATCTTCACCGCTCTGCAGGCCATCGCGACCGTTGGCGCCGTGATGGGTGGTGGCGACGAGCCTCCGCCCGCGCGCATCGTGCTGATGTCCGACGGCAAGGAGACGGTGCCGTCCAACCCGGAGAACCCGAAGGGCGCCTACACCGCCGCGCGCACGGCGAAGGATCAGGGCGTGCCGATCTCCACGGTCTCGTTCGGCACGCCATACGGATTCGTCACGATCAACGACCAACAACAGCCGGTGCCCGTCGACTCCGAGATGCTCAAGAAGATCGCCGAGCTGTCGGGCGGCAACGCCTACACGGCGTCGAGCCTCGAGCAACTCAAGGAGGTCTTCACCACACTGCAGCAGCAGATCGGGTACGAGACCACCAAGGGCGAGGCCAGCGCCGGCTGGCTGCGGCTCGGTGCGCTGGTGTTGGCCCTCGCGGCGCTGGCAGCCCTGCTGCTCAACCGCCGCCTGCCCGACTGATTTCTGGCTGACCGCGGCGAGACGATAGGTTTACCGGATGCTGCGCACGCGAGGAGCAATTTAATGGGTGAGTTCGTTTCGCGCTCCGTTCTCGTCACCGGTGGCAACCGTGGCATCGGCCTTGCCATCGCTCAGCGCCTCGCGGCCGACGGTCACAAGGTCGCCGTCACGCACCGCGGATCCGGTGCGCCCGAAGGCCTGTTCGGCGTCGAGTGCGACGTCACCGACACCGCTGCCGTCGACCGTGCGTTCACCGAAGTCGAGGAGCACCAGGGCGCGGTCGAGGTCCTGGTGTCCAACGCGGGCATCTCCCAGGACGCGTTCCTGATCCGAATGACCGAGGAGCGCTTCGAGAACGTCATCAACGCCAACCTCACCGGAGCGTTCCGGGTGGCACAGCGGGCGTCGCGGAGCATGCAGCGCAAGCGGTTCGGCCGGATCATCTTCATCGGTTCGGTATCCGGTATGTGGGGCATCGGCAACCAGGCGAACTACGCGGCGGCCAAGGCCGGTCTGATCGGCATGGCCCGCTCGATCTCGCGTGAGCTGTCCAAGGCCGGGGTCACTGCGAACGTCGTGGCTCCCGGGTACATCGACACCGAGATGACCAGGGCGCTGGACGAGCGGATCCAGGAGGGTGCGCTCGAGTTCATCCCGGCCAAGCGCGTCGGGACGGCCGAGGAGGTCGCAGGGGCGGTCAGCTTCCTGGCGTCGGAGGACGCCAGCTACATCGCCGGCGCGGTGATCCCGGTCGACGGCGGCATGGGCATGGGCCACTAACTTTCGCAAGGAGTAAAGGACTGACATGGCAGGGTTTCTGCAAGGCAAGCGCATCCTCGTCACGGGGATCATCACCGACTCGTCGATCGCATTCCACATCGCGAAGGTCGCCCAGGAGGCCGGTGCCGAGCTGGTGCTGACCGGCTTCGACCGGATGAAGCTGATTCAGCGCATCGCCGACCGGCTGCCCAACCCGGCGCCGTTGCTCGAGCTCGACGTGCAGAACGAAGAGCATCTCGCCAGCCTCGCGGACCGCGTCACCGAGGTGATCGGCGCAGGCAACAAGCTCGACGGCGTGGTGCATTCGATCGGCTTCATGCCCCAGACCGGCATGGGCATCAACCCGTTCTTCGACGCCCCCTATGAGGACGTCGCCAAGGGCATCCACATTTCGGCCTACTCGTATGCCTCGTTGGCGAAGGCGACTCTGCCGGTGATCAACTCGGGCGGGTCCATCGTCGGCATGGACTTCGACCCCACCCGCGCGATGCCTGCCTACAACTGGATGACGGTGGCCAAGAGCGCGCTGGAATCGGTGAACCGGTTCGTCGCCCGCGAGGCCGGTCCGTTCGGGGTGCGGTCCAATCTCGTTGCCGCAGGTCCTATTCGGACGCTGGCCATGAGCGCCATCGTCGGTGGCGCGCTCGGTGCGGAGGCGGGCGACCAGATGCGGCTTCTCGAAGAGGGCTGGGACCAGCGTGCGCCCGTCGGCTGGAACATGAAGGACCCCACGCCGGTTGCCAAGACGGTCTGCGCCTTGCTGTCGGACTGGCTGCCCGCGACCACGGGCACGATCATCTACGCCGACGGCGGCGCCAGCACGCAGTTGCTCTAGCCGTGAACGTCGATGCCGTCCTGCTGCTGTCGTTCGGTGGGCCTGAAGGACCCGAGCAGGTGCAGCCGTTCCTGGAGAACGTCACCCGCGGCCGCAACATCCCGCAGGAGCGCCTCGACGAGGTAGCCGAGCATTACTTCCACTTCGGCGGCGTTTCACCGATCAACGGCATCAACCGCGCGCTGATCGAGGCACTACAAGCCGAATTCGACCGTCGTGGCGCCGATCTGCCGATCTACTTCGGCAACCGCAACTGGGACCCCTACGTCGAGGACACCGTTGTCCGGATGCGGGACAACGGCATTCGTCGCGCAGCGGTGTTCGCCACCTCGGCATGGGGCGGGTACTCGGGCTGCACGCAGTACTTGGAGGACATCGCCCGCGGTCGGGCGGCGGCGGGGGAGGCCGCGCCCGAGCTGATCAAGCTGCGGCACTACTTCGACCATCCGCTGTTCGTCGAGATGTTCGCCGACGGGATCACGGCCGCGGCGGCGTCACTGCCCGACGAGCTGCGCGCTGGGGCCCGGCTGGTGTTCACCGCGCATTCGATCCCGATCGCGGCCGACGAGCGCGAGGGGCCAAGGATCTACAGCAGGCAGGTGGCCTACGCGACGCGACTCGTCGCGGCGGCGGCGGGGTACGAAGACTATGACCAGGTGTGGCAGTCGCGCTCCGGCCCGCCGAGCGTGCCGTGGCTGGAACCCGATGTCGGTGACCACCTTTCGGCGCTCGCCGAGGGCGGCGTCAAAGCGGTGATCGTCTGCCCGATCGGCTTCGTCGCCGACCACATCGAGGTGGTGTGGGATCTCGACGGCGAGCTACGCGCACAGGCAGAGGAAGCCGGCATCGCCTTCGCACGGGCAACGACTCCCAACGCCGACCCACGGTTCGCCCGGCTGGCCGCCGATTTGGTCGATGAGCTGCGGTTCGGCACCCCACCCGCCCGGCTCTCGGGGACGGGTCCCGTGCCCGAATGCGGCTGCGCGGTGGCCGACGCGCCGGACTGAAAAGCCGCGCAGCTACCCCGAAATGCCGTGATAGCGTCGATTTACACCGGCGCCGCTAGTCAGGGGGTAGTGCGGAGTGCAGCCAGGTTACGGGGATGGTGCCCCCTATGACGAGCCCACCGATCACGGCGGGCCCCTTCCGGATTACCTGCAACCGGGTTTCGACCCCCACCGTCTGGATCCGCCACCGAAGAGCAAGCTGCCGTGGATCATCGGAGCCGTCGCTCTGGTTCTGATCCTCGCGGCGCTCGTCGTCTTCCTGGTGGTGTGACTACCGGCGCCAGGCCGAGTGCAGGATCGCGCTGACGGCGGCGATGCGCGCCGTGCGCACCACGCCGTTCAGCGGCCGCAGCGCATCGTTGGCGATCTGCATCTCCGACGACGACTGCAGCCCGATCGGCATCAGCCCTGAGCTCACGGTGATGATCGCGTCGACGTGAGCGGCGTTCTCCAACACCCGAAGTGCCCGTTCCGGGGCGTGTTCTGGCAGCTTGTGCAGCCGTCCCGCCTCGAGCACCTGCTCGACGAGGCCCCGCGGATCGGCGACGTCGGCACCCGTCGCACCCGCGCGCAGCGTGGTGAGGGCGTCTGCGGCCGCACGCACCGCCGACCGGAGTTCGTACTCGGCCGCCCCGAGGTCGATGTGCTCGCCGACCGGTGCGGCAGGCAGCGAGTACACAGTCCACGAAAGCGAGCTGATCTCGGGGTCGTAATCGTGGTCCTCGTCAGCGTCACCGTAGCCGTCGTCGTAGACGAACTCGGGAACCAGGCCGACCGCGTCCGACCCGGGGCGCGACACGATGATCGCCTCACCGGCGGCCACGGCGTCGACCTGGAACTGGGTGCCCGCGGTCAATCCGCGCACGTCACCGGGCACCGGCAATGCCACCGAGATGGCGGGTTCGCCCGTGATGGGACCCGCCGCGGTGCGCACTGTCTGCAGCAGCGACACCGCTCCCGCATCGGTCAGATCGGGCCACGGAAGCCCGGTGCGGCCCGCCGCGACCGAATCGTAGGCGGTGACGGAATGCCTTGGTGCCCACTGTGACAACGCATCAAGAACGTCGTCGGGTGCGGCGAGGCCTGCAAGCCAGGCGTTGCTCCACGCCGACAGCGAAACACTTGGGCTCCACATAATGCTCGCAGTGTAGTTGTTGCAGGCTCGACAGGCTGCGTACGCGATAGGCTGCGGCCATGCCCGTTTGGTTGATCTGGCTCATAGCGGCGGTGGGCCTCGCCGGTGCCGAGGCGCTGACCGGTGATCTCTTCCTGCTGATGCTCAGCGGCGGCGCATTGGCCGCGGTCGTTTCGAGCCTGCTCGTCGACAACTACGTGGTCGACGGTGTCGTCTTCGCGGTCGTCGCGCTGCTGCTCCTGGTCTTGGTGCGCCCTGCGCTACGGCGCCGGTTCGCTGAGGGCACGGGTCTTCCGGAGCCGATGAAGGCACTGGAAGGCAAGAGCGCGCTGGTGCTCGATCGGTTGGGCCGCCACGAGGGCCAGGTCAAACTCGACGGCGAAGTCTGGACGGCGCGGCCGCTCAACGACAACGATGTCTACGAACCGGGCGACCACGTCACCATCATGCGCATCGACGGCGCAACCGCGGTCGTCTTCAAGAGCATTTGAGATCTGGGGAGGATTCAGTCATGGAAGGTGCCGTTGCCGGTCTAGTCCTGGTAGCCGTGCTGGTGCTGTTCGCCATCATCGTCGTCGCCAAGTCGGTCAAGGTGGTGCCGCAAGCCGAGGCGGCGGTGATCGAACGCCTCGGCCGCTACAGCAAGACCGTGTCGGGTCAGCTGACGCTGCTGTTGCCGTTCATCGACAAGATTCGCGCCAGGGTCGACCTGCGCGAGCGCGTCGTGTCCTTCCCGCCGCAGCCGGTGATCACCGAGGACAACCTGACGGTCAACATCGACACCGTCGTGTACTTCCAGGTCACCAATCCGCAGGCGGCGGTGTACCAGATCAGCAACTACATCGTGGGTGTCGAGCAGCTCACCACCACCACGCTGCGCAACGTGGTCGGCGGCATGACGCTCGAGCAGGCGCTGACGTCGCGCGACCAGATCAACGGCCAGCTCCGTGGCGTGCTCGACGAGGCCACCGGCAGGTGGGGACTGCGCGTCGCGCGGGTCGAGCTCCGCAGCATCGACCCGCCGCCGTCGATCCAGGACTCGATGGAGAAGCAGATGCGCGCCGACCGCGAGAAGCGCGCCATGATCCTGACCGCAGAAGGCAACCGCGAGGCGTCGATCAAGCAGGCGGAGGGTCAGAAGCAGGCTCAGATCCTCTCCGCGGAGGGCGCCAAGCAGGCGGCCATCCTTGCGGCAGAAGCCGACCGCCAGTCCCGCATGCTGCGCGCACAGGGTGAACGGGCCGCGTCGTACCTGCAGGCGCAGGGCCAGGCCAAGGCCATCGAGAAGACGTTCGCCGCGATCAAGGCGGGACGCCCGACCCCCGAGATGCTGGCCTACCAGTACCTGCAGACCCTGCCCCTGATGGCCAAGGGCGAGGCGAACAAGGTGTGGCTGGTGCCCAGCGACTTCGGTAGCGCGCTGCAGGGCTTCACCAAGATGCTGGGTGCACCAGGCGAAGACGGCGTGTTCCGCTACACGCCGTCGCCCGTCGAGGACGACCTGCCGAAGCCGGAGGACGACTCCGCCGAGGTCGCCGAGTGGTTCAACACCAAGACGGACCCCGAGATCGCACAGGCGGTCGCGCAGGCCGTTGCCGAGGCGCGGACTCCTGTTCAGGGGGCCATCGACTCGCCGCCGCAGTACGCGCCGCTGTCACAACAGGCGCAGCCGCCAACTCCTGACTATGGGCAGCCGCGGCACGGCTCCCCAGGACAATGAGTGCGCTGACGTCGAAGCGGGCCTACACGTCGCTCGCCGTCTTCCAGGCGGGCGACGCGGTGGCCTGTGCCATACCCCTGCAAGTCATCTCCAACAACTTCGACGTTCTCGGGGTGCCCGAGAACCTGCGCAGGATCATCCCTGCAGTGAAGGTCGCCTCGGCGATCGGACTGCTGTCGGCAGCCCGGTATCCCTGGCTGGCGCGGCTGACCACGGCGATGCTGACGCTGTACTTCGTTCTCGCGGTCGGCGCGCACGTCCGCGCCAAGGACAAGCCCGTCAACGCAATTCCCGCGGCGGGGTTCCTCGTCACGTACGCGGCGATGACGGTGCAGGGACCCTCGGTCAGGGCGTGACGGCAGGCTCGGTTTCGGTCTGGGTGGAGGCCCGTGCCGCCGCGTGCTCCCCGTGGTGGCGGCGGTGTGTCCGGATCTCGTAGACCATCCCGGCGACGCCGAGGCTGGCCGTGCACAGCGACACCAGGAACAGCAGGGGACTGATGTTTCCGGTGAGCGCGTCACCGAGGATCACGACGGCGGCGGTGCCCGGCAGCAGGCCGACGAAGGACGCCAACGTATAGGGCAGCACCCGCACCGCAGAGGCGCCCGCCGCGTAATTGAGCACGGAGAACGGCACCGCAGGAATCATCCGCATCGACAGGATCGCGGGCCAACCCCGTTCGCGGAGCCGTGCATCGAGCACGTCGACCCGCGGATGCTTCACCAGACGGTTGAGTTGCCACCCGGCCGCGCGCACCAGGAGCAGGGCGACGACCGCGCTGATGGTGCTGGCCACCACTCCGATGGCAACGCCGAGGAGCGGGCCGAACAGCAGCCCGGCCGCCAGCGTGAACGCAGTCCGCGGGAACGGGAAGACGGTGACCACGATGTGCGCGCCGAGGAAGGCCAGCGGGAACCACGGACCGACCGACGTGGCCCAGTCGCGGAGCTGCACCGCGGTGGGTAGCGGCACCCATATGGCCATTGCGACGAGAATCACAATCGCGATTGCCAGCATGACGATGCGACGGCGGGGAACTTGCGCCCCTGTGGCGACGAAAGCCCCGCATGCTGCGCGCAACGTGCTGACGACGGGCTTCACGTCTGTCCACAGTACGTGGAGTTGCTGGGCGGCTCATGCCGGCGGGGCGGCGAGTCGCCCGCCCGGCGGTCAACGGCGTGATCGCGATCATTTAGCCTGATGGACGGGTGGTAAGTCACACGCGCGACAACAGGAGATGCCGGTGTCCGTACAGGAGTCCAGTGCCAGCCTCACCGAGGCGGAACGCGCGCGCTGGCGGTCCGCTGTCGCGGGCGTGCTGGCGAAGAGCAGCCGCAAGGATCCTGCCGATCTCGGCGCCGAGCCAGACCGGCTCCTCGACTCGCCCACCTACGACGGCTTCCCGATCCGGCCGCTCTACACCGCGCTGGACGGCTTGCCAGAGGCGCCGTTGCCCGGCCAGTGGCCGTTCATTCGCGGAGGCGACGCGCTGCGCGACGTGAAGTCGGGCTGGAAGGTCGCCGAGGAGTTCCCCATCCCGAATCGCACAGACGGCTCGGCATCGGTCGCCGAGGGCAACGGGGCGGTCCTCGCCGCGCTGACCGAGGGCACCAGTGCGCTCGTACTGCGGGTCGGTCCCGGCGCGATCGCCACGAACGAACTCGACAGGTGGCTGGAGGGTGTCTTCCTCGAACTCGTGCCGGTGATCCTCGACGTGCGGGGTGCGGGCGACGAATTCGTTGCAGCCGCCGACGCGCTGCTGGCGTTGGTGCGCGACCTCGACGATGAACGGCGCGCCCGGCTGTCGGTAGACCTTGGCGCCGACCCACTGACCGCGGCGCTGAGTGGGCGGGCGACGCCGTCGCTCGACGACGTCGTCCGCACCGCGGGCAAGGCCGTCGGATACGACGGCGGCGTACGCGCCATCACCGTCGACGGTCCCGCCTTCCACGATCTCGGCGCCAACGCGTCATGGGAACTCGCGGGCGCCATCGCTGCGGGCGTGAGCTACCTGCGGGCGCTCGGCGAGAGCGGAGTGTCGGTCGCCGATGCGCTGCGCCAGGTGAGCTTCCGGTACGCCGCCGACGACGATCAGTTCATGACGATTGCCAAGCTCAGGGCCGCGCGCCAGCTGTGGGCGCGGGTGGCCGAGGTGGTCGGCGAACCCACGGCAGGGGCGGCGACCGTGCACGCCGTGACGTCGGCCCCCATGATGGCCCAGCGCGATCCGTGGGTGAACATGCTGCGCACCACGCTCGCGGCGTTCGGGGCCGCTGTCGGGGGAGCGGACACCGTGGTGGTGCAAGCCTTCGACAGTGCCATTCCCGGCGGATTGCCAAGCACCGCAGTCAGTTTCGCACGCCGGATGGCTCGCAACACCCAACTGTTGCTGCTCGAGGAGTCGCATGTCGGCCGCGTCCTCGACCCCGGAGGTGGGTCGTGGCACGTCGAAGACCTCACCCGCAACCTTGCCGAGCAGGCGTGGAAGCACTTCCAGGACGTCGAGTCCCGCGGCGGCTTCATCGAGGCAGGCGACTACGTCGCCGCAGAGATCGGGCAGGTGCGGGATCGCCGAGGTGACGACATCGCCCACAGGCGCACCGCGCTCACCGGCGTCAACGAATATCCCAACCTCGCAGAGGCGCCGCTGCCCGCAAAGACCGACACCGCGGGGGTGGCGCGCTATGCGGCGGGGTTCGAGGCGCTGCGCGACCGGTCGGACGCGTACCTCGCGGCGACGGGCGCCAGGCCGAAGGCGCTGCTGCTTCCGCTCGGGCCGCTCGCCGAGCACAACATCCGCACCACGTTCGCCACGAACCTGCTGGCCTCCGGTG
>Ga0105237_10000295_pt1 | contig 68840 bp, 121 predicted proteins | sample KBSC24metaG_FD_81520 | JGI IMG/M metagenome (GOLD analysis project Ga0105237, IMG submission 81520) | Corn rhizosphere microbial communities from Kellogg Biological Station, Michigan, USA - KBS C2-4 metaG | ecosystem: Host-associated > Plants > Roots > Rhizosphere > Soil | place: Michigan, USA... | reverse complement strand
TCGAGTGTGAAATCTTTTCGTACCCCGTGGCTGCCCGGATGGGCCGTCCGTCTGTCCACTTGGTGCATGGGCAATTTGTACAGGCGCGCTGCTTTCTCGTTGTGCGTTTCAACGTCGCGCCGCTCAGCCAATTCCCGCGGAAATCCCTGTTCTCTGCAGGGTGGTCCTTTCTTTACCGGCTCGCGCGCTTGTGCGTAAGCCTCCGGGGTCCCGTTTCTTATCGATGGCACGTTCACACGGCCAAGAGAACCTTCCGTTCTCCCAGCAGCATCCCCATGTGTGAGCAAAGTAAGACGAACCGGCTTCCCCGTGCGTTCGGGATTCCACCTTCGACCTCCACCCGCTGGCAGCATACGGCATGTAGGATTCCTTGACACGGCCTGAGGTCGTGCCCTCCTACCCACCGCAACCGTTTGGGCCACGACATGCGTGAGGCTAACGCGTTCTCGGGGCCGCACTCCGACGAAACCAGACCCCCACCCCTTCATCGAGGCTGGGATGGAAGTCTTTCGGTGGCGCGGTGTCTTCATGACAGGAACGAGGATACCCTGCCAAAGGCGGGGTAGCGAGCCTGAACATGGAGGATGGACTACGTTGTGTGCCTACCGGTTGGTAGGGAACGAAATACGCAACGCTTGGCGTTCTGGCGGCCCTTACCTTTCTAGGAGATGAAAAAAGAGGGGCCTTGGACGAAGGGCGAGGGATCTTGGGTGGAGCGTCACATAGGATGAGGGCAGGGTAAAACGGAAGAGCCTATCGGTTGGCAGGGTCTCGCTCTCTCCCGAGGCGGGAGGAACGCCCCGCCCAAAGACGAAAACCCCGCCGAGCGCGAACGCTGGGCGGGGCGGGATGCTTCGTAGGGTGGAGTGCCTATTCGTTCAAGTATCTCTGACCTTGTTCGGTGAGCGTAATTTTGAAGCTGGTTCCGTGAAGAGCTTCGGCGTCTTGGATTTCCTCTCGAACGAGAAGCCCTTCGTATCGGGGAAAGATTTGGAAAGGGAACCCTGGACCATAGACGCCCCATCCCATGTCCCGAACCGTACGTAACACTTGTTCGATGGACTGGTCTTGATGATGTTGATGCGTATCCATCTTCAGTTCTTTGGAGAGTTTTTCCAGCTCCTTGAGAAAATCCTCGCAGGCGGTTGCGTATCCTCTTTGTTCAGGACCATCTTCGGAGCCTAGAGGCCGAGATTCGATGTACAGCCGATCGATGTTGGTACGGAGTTGGAGGAGAACTTCGTCGACTTCGGTTTGGCAGCAGGGCTTGCGCATCTTGTTTTCAGTCCGACGGACTTGGGTGGGCGTTCATTCAAGGCACGACGAAGAAAAGAGAAGTCCTACCATGTAGGATATTAGGAATAAGCTCCGCCCTGTCCGGAAGCGCTAGCTCTTTCGGACAGGGCGTACCGTCAACCGTCACGGGTAGACTCCATGAGGTTAGGACTGAGTGCGAGGAAAAGGTTCAGAACCCATGCTTGCCAGCGGTGTTCCAATTTGGCTCCTTCTACCCTCGTCAGATACCGCCTCACGGTATGACGTAAGAAGCGATTGCTTCTTTCGTTTCGGGTTGGGTTGGATCTTAGTCGGTTTGGAGTGTGGTTTGAATCACGCGTACATCCAAGTATTCAGCTGCAGCATGCTCGCTGCGGTAGTGGGCTAGGTGCCTCTTCACTTCCTCGAGTAGTGCTTGGACCTCTTCAAAGGTGACTTTGGAGGGGTTGGCGAAGGAGATCTCGACAGTCAGGTGAACTTTGGCCATGGGAGTTGGACGTGGGAAGTAGAAGGGTATTCAATGTGAGCCATCGTTACCAGCCTGCAGCTCCATCATCGTTGGGATCGCGCGCGTAGGGACTTCGGGAACACCGTTGGTAGGGATCTCGCCAGGGTTCCGGCTCTCCGCGATAGTAGGGTTCACGGGATCGGCGGAAGTCTTGGTACTTGCGAAAGCAGGTGATGCAGCTACATCCGTACATGAGCCGAGCTGCTTCTTGTTCAGGAGTCATGGGAGTTTCCGCTCCATGCACAGCAGTGTCGTGGTTCCGTCAGAGAACGCCACGTCGAGGGAAACCAGGACGTCTGGGTAGTTTTGCAGGGCGTACCGGTAACGTCTTCGAGCTAGGGCTCTAGAGGGTGTATCGGAAAATCGGTACCACTCCGGGGTTTCGATGGTGATTCTGTAGCCGAGAATGCGAAGGATCATAGCATCTCGAATTCGAGATCGATCCCGCCCCAATTGGATACTCCTCCCGTGTTGGGAGTTTCTACAAGAACGGTCTGAGGTTTCTTGAGGACGGTTCCGATTTCGATGACTTGGTTAGTCTTCGGATCTCGTACGACGACTAGCCCTTGTGGAAGGGGCATGATGCGTTTGGAGGGATCGGTATTGACCAAGCAGATGCTTGCAGAAACGAAGCGCCCTGCAGGTACGTGGAATTCACGGTCATTACCGCCGACGTTCATCAGATTCCCTTTACGGTAGTAGAAATTTCGTTCGATGGTTACGACTTCGTTTTCAGGGATCTGATGGAAGTCGATGTGGAAATAGTTATTCACGATCCGTTTTCCTTCAGCCGCTCGAGAATGATGGTGGTTGCTCCGCCTCCATCCGACATGAGAATGGGTCTCCAACCATTGGTGGCGTGGTCATTGAGAAGATCAACTAGTCCATCGTAGGCTTCGGTCCATACCCAGGTGACGATCAAATATTCATGTTGGATGGGGTTGGAGTTTCGGTAGGGATTCATGGGTTTTCTAGAGTTGGATTTCTCTCAGAGCTTTATCTCCGCTTAGGGTCGTTCGGTACTCCCAGTAGGGAAAGAGAGCATGTCCTGTGGGTGGACGAATGGTGAGGATGCCGGCTTTTTCGAGGGATCGATGAATTTTGGTTGGAGGTTCTACGGTTCCGAGGTTGTTGTTCCAGTAGAAACTTCCGTCTTTCCTGGTGTGGAGAAAGAGACGACGAAGAAGTTTCTCTTGGGCAATGGTGAGATGGGCCATAGGAGTTGGACGGCGCTTACGCGTAAGTATTCAACGTTCACGATTCCATGTAGAGGAGCTTCGCTTCGCCCCATTCCCATAGAATTGCGATGAGATGGACGGGGTGAGCTAGACGGCCATCGGAGGCTTCTTCACCAGGATCTTCGATCCAGAAGAGCTTGTAGCGTCGAACAGCTTTCTCATTCACTCGTTCGTAGCGTTGATGATCTTGACTATGGACGATGGCGTCTTGGTGAGTCATGGCAGTGAAGGTAGAGAAGTTCCATTCGCCAGATCCGGAACATGTTTTCAAGAGGTAACGACGCATCACTTATTTTCCCGTTCGCAGGCTTGAACCATCTCATGAAAATCTTGCCGGTGAATGGGGCATAGATCAATCACAGACCGAATGGACGGTTCCTTGATGAACGCAGGTCAGGGTGATGAGAGCAATACTTTCGGCAAGAAGAGGAGGGTCCTCTCGGCGGGCTCGACAAGCGATGCAATTAGGGTAGAGGGGCTTGGCGTTCACGGCGATTTTTCAGGTAGAAGGAGAACTTCCACGTCGTGTTCTGCCCAGTCTTGGAGGTAGATTTTTGCTTCTTTCAGGGACACGGGGGGTTGCGTTTTCTCGTTTGCCTGACCAGTGTCCGTCAAAGAATTTGTCTTTGACCCAGTAGCTTCGCTTGATACGAACGATGAAGCGTGGCTTATTCATTTTCCTGTTTTTTGAGGGAGTGATCCGAGAGAAGAGAGGAATCCGTTTCATCTCGCTTTGGGAAGGAACTTCGCGTGAGGAAACATTTTCGGAGCAAACTCGAGTGCGCGAGCTTTTTCTTCTTCGGTGAGAGTTCCACAGAGATGTTCCGAGGAACCACAATCGAAGCATTGGTCGATACCGATGCCAGCTCCACAATTTGCACAGTGGAGGAACCATACATCCGAAGGCCAGAGCCCTGGTCGCATTCGCTGGCGAAGAAACTGGATCTCATTATCCGTAAACCGGCGGTAGAAGAGGTCAAGAGCATCACGAAGATATTCGGCAAGTAAGTCTTCGCCAGCATCATCGAGACGCATCATCTCGCCTTCGAGAATGAGGTAGGAACGTAGAAGGTCGGGAGGACTCATTCTCGCCTCCTGACTTCGTAAGCAACCTGCGCAGCCAGGAGAAGCATCCCAAGTACGATGGCCAAGGCTAGCTCAGCATTGCTCATGACGAGCCTTTCCTCGAAAGCGACGCTGACGGAAGAGCTGACCACTCGTTCATCAGTTCTTTCGCTCGGACTCTGCAGGGACAGTCATGATGTTCTTCGAAGGTCTCGAGATCGAGACTCGTTCCTTCGGAGATCTCTTCCGAGGTCCAAACCTCGCATCCAGCGATCCGTTGAAGAAGGACCTGCCAGATCCGGAATTCATGCATATCGATGACGTAATGTTGTTTCATGAGAAGATTTCAAAGACGTGAAAGACGAGACCGTCCTGTGGAAATTGAACAGTGCTAATGAATTTGAGTTTCGGGTGAGCGACGAGGTGTCCAGTACCGTAGACAGCGAAAGTTCTGGTTTCCGTTTGAAGTTCCTGATCGTCAAGAAGAAACCAGGCGCAGATGTCGTCATTCTGACTCTGAACACCCAAGAGTTGAGCGCCTTTTTTGGTTTCGATGGAAACTGCGCAACCGACTTGGAACCTATATTTGTGGATTGTCCTCATGCATCCTCAGACGATGCTTACGCGTAAGCGATTCACCTCGCCGTTCATTTTTCGCTCTTTTTCCTGTTTCTCCTGGCGCCCACTCAGAAACCATACTAGATTCCATTTCTCGCGCAAGCGCATTTTCTGAAACCCATACTATTTCTGAGGGATTGCCCGAGTGGAGCCAAAACGTTCGAAAGTCTGTGTCTGTCGAGAATGCGGAGCGAGGAAGGTGATTGCGCTTTCTTCCGTCACTTCTTCCTCCTTCACGTGCCGGATCTGCGCTTCCCTCCTTGCCAAAGAAGCTAAGCCTCCTCATCCTCTCGGCACCGACTCCAAGGCCGCTCCAGTCCGTCGTCATGGCCGTCGAGTCGCGGACAGTGCCCCTCGGGTCCGCTCGACGCTTCTGCCGATGACGGAAGAAGAGCATGCAAGCTTGCGTAGAGTTTCTTCGCATCTCGGCTACTCCCAAGCGGAAACGCTTCGGATCCTGATCCGTGAGAAGGAGATGGTGCTCTGGCCGGATCCTTCGTCGCGACCGAATGTGCTTCAGCTCGATATGGAGGAGGCGAAGAAGAAGGAGCAGCTCAAGAAGAAGACGGAGGCATGGAGACAGAAGAAGCGAAACGCCTTTCAGCGAAAGGAAGCTCGACTTCGGCAGGAAGCTGATCGAGCGCGCCTTCGGAAGGAAGCTTCGGAAGCGAAGGAGAGAAAGGCGCTTTTAGCACTTTCCAAGATGGAAAAAGTTCGAGCAGAGCGCCGAGATCGTACGGAGAAGATGCGTCAGGAAGTGAGTAGCGAGAAATACGAGAAGAAGGAAACCGAGCGAGCTGAATTTCAACGGGTCGAGAAGACGCTCTTGGCGGAATCGATGGGAAAGAAGAGGAAGCTGACCGAGAGTGAAAAGTGGGCGTTGGGGAAGAAACTTCGAGGGGAAGTGCGATGAAAACGCGATGCAAGCACTTCAATGGGATCCAGTACGAAACCTGTTTGGTAGGAGTTCGGTACCTGGATGTACGAGATGAATTGCGTCCTGCGCTTCAGAATTTTCCGTGCCGGTGTCTAGACGTTACAACATGCTCGAAGCGGGAGATGATGACGAAGGAAGAATTGGATGAGGAACTTGCTTCCTTTGTCCAAGCGATCCAGCGAGCCGATGAAGCACGAGCGAAAGGGCTTTGTCCTGAATGCGGAAAATCGATCGAGCCTCGAGTTCGTCAGGGTCGGTGTGAATACGGTGCGTGTGGTCATCGTCTAGGACAAGTGGGCTGAGATGACGAAAACTTTGAAGCCGAGTACGAAGGCTGTGGTGGGAATTCGTTCGGATGGAAGGATTATGTTCCAGATCATGGACGATGGTCTTGTGGAATATTCTCTCAACATGGATGTGACGATGGCGCTTTGGCTTGCGCGTGAGCTGACGACACAAGCTCTTCGAGTGCAGGTGGCAGAAGAAAGGACGAAATCTTCATCGAATGACGATGCAGGGCCTGTGCCGCCGAAGGCTGCACCTGTCCCGCAGGATGCGGGATGAGTCCCTACCGTCAATCCGCAGCGCCTCCTTGCACCTGTCCTTGTCATCAGGGCGGGTTTTGGAGACGTTTGTGGATCCATTGGACGATGGAGGATCCGCCTTTTTGCTGCTGGTCTGAAGTGGATAAGTTTCGAGGTTCGTTCTCGTATGCGCTTCGGGCTACATCGAAACTGATGGAGCAGATGAATGTGGATCATGATCAGGTTGAAGACATCCAGAAGCTTCTTTTGGACATTCGTTCTCTTCGTGATGAAGTTGCTCGGATGAAGCTCAAGAAATAAGAGGACTTTCTAGATGAATTTTTTGGTTCATGGTGATGGCTTGGAGGCAGCGGGACCTGACCCGCTGAAAGCGGGTTGAACGACTTTGCAGGTTTCGAATCTCGCCCATCGGACACACTCTGGCTCTTCCATGCGACGAGTGATGCGACCCTTCGAGCATGGGTCTATGCACATACGTGGGTCGAAGCTCGCGCAGGGGCACTTGTGGCGCTTCAGAAGTCGATGGGCCAAGTAGTCGGCGTGAAGACGCCTCTTCTGAAGGAAGAACCGGATCAACTGCTGGTTCAACCAGGCGATCGGGTGGTGTTTGTGGAGCAAGGAAAGACATTTCTTGTTCGCGATGTGGTTTCTCCGATGCCGGCACGAGAAGCGAAGAATTTGTTCGAAACTCCTCAATTTCCCGATCCGCTTACGCATAAGCAAGAGGATGTGGTAGAAGAGGAGGAAATGTCCGCATCGGCTTCGGCCGATGCGGCAGGCCTTGTCGAGGAGGCCAGTCTGTCCGAGTTTCCGGAGACTCGTACGGCGACGGAGGATTCTAGACCTCTGACCTCGGCACCCCTCGGGGTAGAACCGTTTGCGAGGCTCATCGAGGACCAAGACGGTAACGAGCGGCTGTCAGTCGCAGGTCAGATGGTGCACGACAGTCACCTTGACCACTGGGTAATCGTAAGGTTCGTGGAGCACATCAATGCTATGCACCAGGTGGCGATAGAGAGGGCAGTGAAGGAAGAGCGTGAATTTGCCAACGAGCAGTTGACTCGGGCATATGATATCGAGAAAGATCGTGATGCCCTTCGCGTCCAGCTCGACGAAGTCAATCAAAAATTGAGCGAATCGACGTCTTGGCAAGTCCTCTGTGATTCCTTGCACGGAAAGCTGGTGGAGAGTGCTCGGACGATCGATGCTCTCCGTGCAGAGGTAAAGCAAGCGCTTCCATTGCAAGGGACGGAACCGTTTGCGGTGGCGATCTGTGGGGAAAACCAGGGAGCGGAGTCAGGCCATGTCTACTTGGCACGACTTCATGCCAAGTTCGGAGGTTTGGGTCCTTTCCATCCCCAAGCGGCACAAGAATGTGCGGAGGCCATCAATGCAACGTTCAAGGCGTCGGTGGAAAAAGCGGTTCGGGCTAGTTTGGCGGAGACGGAGAAGGAGTGCGAGGAACTTCGCACGCAACTGACTCAGCTGAACGATGGATCCTTGGCGGTAGAGCCCTTTGCAGTGCTGGATAAGTTTCGTGAAGATGATTCGGGATGGTGGTGCACGATTGGTGGGGAACGGTTTTGTATGCGTCACGGGTTCCAGTACCGTGCTTCTGATCTTGTGGACACGATCAATGGCGCTTACCAAGCAGGTCTAGCGAAGGCGGTCAAAGAAGAGCGAGACCTTCGCATGGCGATCGATCGCGATCGCGATAAGTTGTTCCATGAGCTGTTCCTTCAGTCACTTCGAGCGAACGAAGCCGAGTCTCTTTTGACTCAGGCTCTCAAGATGGGTCGAGAACAGTGTGAATATTTGGAAAATAAAGCATTTTTCTTCAAAGCGACTCGCGACGATGTGTGGGCAAGTCGAGATTCTCTTCGTGCAGAACAAGAGGAGATCCTCAAGTTGGGGCTCGTGGGTCATACGACAGCGCTTGAGGTGGCTAAGTATTTGAACTCTGAAACTCATCGATTATTTGCGGAGTTGAGTAGGGTTTCTCGTGAACGAGACGTTTTGACGAAGGTTCGCGAGGAGACGTTGGAAGAATGTGCACTTCGCTGCGAAGCGATTAGCAAGGCATGTGCGACGAATTGGGGTACGGCAGCTGCATTCGATTGTGCCGAAGAGATTCGGAAATTGGGTCGAAAGGCCTCTTTGAAGGAACCAAGCGAGTTGGAAGAGAAGGCTCGAAAATGGGACGAGCTGCAAGAGGTCTTGCAAGTACTCAAACTGGACGATCGCTTCAAAACCGGCGGTTACATTGTGGATAGGCCTGTGGGCTCATGGAAGTCGGAATGTACGTTTGAAGGTGCGAAGCGAGAAGTACCGGTGGTGACGTGCACGAAGCGCGAACCTCCGCCTCTAGGATCGGTTCTCTGGCGTGTGTCGATTGGCTCGCATCTCATTCGGTTTTTTGATGAGGAGACCGAAGCCGAGGATTTGGCTTTGCATATCAATCAAGCGCTTGCGGCGTGGAGTGAAACATGACGACGCGTGAAGTGGCGCCTCTTGTGAGCACGATGCAGGCGAATTATCCGCCTCATGTGGTGATCGGAAGCATCCACATTCCCGTAGCTTCTCTCGAGCTAGCGAACACGTTAGCACGTGAATTTAACGCAGCTCACGAAGCCATGTTGAAAGCGGAACGTGAGCAGACCCAGAAACTTTGGGAGGATTACCTTTCGCATCCGGATCGAGAACTTCTTCAACTTGCTGAGAACGAGGCGAAGGAGCTTCGAGAACAAGTTGTGGCTCTCATGAAAGAGCGAGAGGAGCTTTTGGGCCGTTCGGAAGAGCAGGCGAAAGCAGGAACCGAGATGTTCATCCGTTTGGGCGAGCTTCGTGTACAGCTTGAGGCGGAGAAGAAACGGGCAATGCAGATCGACGAGCTTGCTAGAGAAATTGCTGAAAAAGTTTCTCTTCCTTCAGGTCCTTGCGAGCGCTGGGGAAAAGCAGCAGACGCTCTTCCGACAAGTGAAGAGGCACAGGCCATCGTGGATCGGATGGTCCAGCAAGCGATGGAGGGAAAGGCTTCTCGTTCGCGCCGACTTCTCCCTCCCGAAGTGCAAAGTCTGAAGCTCCAGACGCGTCGAGCGACGATTCAAGAAATGGCGGAGGCGTTCGACCAACGTAACGAACGCGTCACCGCGAATCGAGTGCGAGCTTTTTTGGATATTCCTCCGGAAGCATGGGGAAATCTGAGTGAAGCCTCTGACGTGACGGATCTAGCTTCTTATCCGATGGGAGAAGAGCCCACGTGCCCAAGTCGTTGGACGTGTAAGACATGCAGGATGGTGTACGGCTGCCGAGCCCCTGCAGGGGACAAACACGGACAGTTTCATTTTCACAGCATTCCCGAAACGGCGTGGGTGAAGCCATGAAGTGGGACATGGAAAAACCTCAGCGGTTCGTTGTGAAGGTAGGAAAACTCTACTGGACAGAGCACGAAAATGCAGAGTTTGAGGGGGTTGTCTTGGTCCCTTATCCTTACTTCGCCGACGAGTTTGGTGTGGCAAGCCTGGCGAAAGAGAAGGCTGACGAGTTGGTTGAGCGTGGGATCCCAGCACGCGTTGTCGCTCGCACATGGAAGCTTCGTTCCAAGAAGAATGCGCGTTCGTGATGCGAAGTGTCTTCGTGACTCCGACACGTGACTACGTGAAAGGTGAACGCTGGAAGGTCACAGCTCGTTTCGCACTTCAGACATCGGAGGGCGTGACTCTTGGGTGCGTACGAGTTCGGTCACCTGGAGGTCGAGTGGTGTATCTCTCCCATGCTGAATTTGTGAGGCTGTTTCGAACGGTGAAGACAAAAGAAGGCTTCGAGACTCGGATGCGGAAGGGGTTGTAGATGTCGACGACTTCAGATTCGTGCGTTGTTTGTGGTGTGATGACGGAGCGATTGGGGATTGTTCCTGCAGGAATTTGCCGAGGGTGTGCCTGCTCTTTATGCCGAGGTTTTGCTCGGTTTGACGATCGAGGTTTTCTCTACAGTGGGAATTGGCCGGCTTTGTCCTTTACACCGTGCGATTCGTGCAAAGGACAAGGCACGCGCATTTCCGAGATGACGGATGGGTGGGTGAGGGAATTGGAAGCGAAGGAGGACTCGTTCTGAAATGAAGACGAATCAATGCCCGAGTGTGTTTATGACGCGTTCAGGATGCGTGTTTTGCGTCAAGAAGGAGAAGCACAAGGGAGATCATCGAGGAGACCGAAAGCAATGGAACGAGCGGGGTCAGAAAGTTCCAATCACCGAGCCGTTGGAGGTAGGTGCTTCGTGAGCGATCAGGAGAAGATCGAGCGAGTGATGGTGGAATTCCACCGTCATCTGGATCTCTGTACGCAGTGCCGCGAGCATCCTTTTGGGCTGTGCAAGGAGGGCGAAGTCTTTGCACGAATGTTTTCGGTTCGTGATTCGAAGAAGACCAAGGGAGGCGTCAAATGAAGCTTTTGGCGGGTAAAGAGGAAGAGTTTGCGTTCTGGAAGGCCAAAAACCAAAAGGATGCGTACAGCCGAGCGTGTTTTCGCTTCGCGGAAGAATGGGCAGAAGCGATGGAGAGCGCGCTCGAAGAACCGGGTTCCGTGCTGGCCGATCTCGCCAAGCGCTGCTCAGAGGACGTGGATCGAAGGCCTGGCTTTGGAATCACGGGCTTCATGTACGGAGTGGCGGTCTCGATTCTCTCGTCCTGTTGGGTGCATGGGGAAGAGCTACGTCGATGGCATAACCTATCGACGCAGATGGGTACGGAAGGTGAGAAGGCGAACGAGAAGCCCGGAGCTGTGCTCAATCCAGCGCTTGTGACGGTAGGCTGAGAATGGGTAAATGGTGCTCGCACTGCAAACACATCGCCGAAGTCCATTACAGCACAACCGAATCTCATGCGTGCTTGACCTGTGATGAAGTAGCGGAGGTTTGTGCTGAGGAAAGGCGTAGAATAGTGGCGTGGCTGTGTCACTATGCGGATGAAGCGGAGCGCATTCCCGGACCACCCCAATACGAGGATGCTCTGCGGAATGCGGCTGAAGCCATCGAGCGTGGCGATGACAAGGAATGAAGTGGATGGATCTGGAGAAGATCGAGCAATTGGCTCAGGCAGCCTTGGTTCGAGAGAACGAACCTGCTCCTGTAGATGAGGATGGAGACTACCTCATCAACTACCGAGAGGTTTTGGTGTGGCCTGAAATCGACGACTTGAACGAAGAACTGCCGCCTTCGGTGGTGTTGGAGCTTCTTCGTCGTCTTCGAGCCGCAGAAACGGATCGAGATTTGTTGGTGGCGGAAGTAAGAAAGGTTCATCAACGGTTTGGTGATGACTACGAAGGTCGACTTGGGCACCTTTACCGTTTGGCAGGAGATGAGGAATGATCAACCAAACAGCTCCCATTCCCCGTACCAAATCCACCTTTGAAGTGGTGCTCGTTAGTGGATTGCTACTGGGTCTTTTCGTGTGGCTTTTGCCGAAGCGAGGTAGGTAGAGGAATGATTCATCGAAAGCTTCCTGATGGTTGGCATGTGTTCTTTCGGGAAGATGAAACGGAAGTACTTCGAGTTCAAATCCCGGAGGACGCAACGGTGGAGGATCTTCAGCGTTTTTCAGAACATCTGCTGAAGCTCTTCAAAGAGGAGAAACTGCATGGAGCCTCTTGATCTCTCCGAATTGGAAGGCTTGGCTCAAGCGGCTATCGATGACGATGACGCGATGTTCGAATTGGAAGTTGACGGTCCGCCTCATCTCATCGCGTACGTAGAAGCAATTTCTCCTGAAGTGACCTTGCAGCTCATCTCTGAAATCCGTCGCCTTCGTAAGGAAGTGTCAACATGGAGAGTGGAGCATCTGAAAACTCAAGGACAGAACGAAGATCAAGATGAGGAAGCGGGATGATTCCGTTGGAGGTCATCTACCCAACGCGTCGAGTTTGGCCGATTGCGGATGAGGCAGTCGATACACTTCCCTTGTCGGCTACGCTTCAGGAAGCGATAGCCATTTGGGAAGAGGCTTATTTTCAGGCCGGTGGCAAGCCTGGAAAGGCTCATCGGCTTATCCCTAAGCGCCCTTGATCAACTTTCTCAGGTGTTCGGACTTGATGCAGAGGCCGATCCTGAGTACGTCTAGGAAGTCATGCACGCGTAGCGAACCACCAAAAACTGCGGCCCGACGTCCTTTTGGAGGAGTCGGGCCGCAACGCTTCTTGGGACCTTGGACGGGACGGAAGCGCAACTCGGGGAGAGCTAAGTGAAACGATACGGTCGAAAAAGTGTTCGTGCAACCAAAAAGTCATTGCCTTCTCGAAAACCTCGAAAGGTAGCCAGAAAGCCACAAAAACGCCTTTCGGCCCAAGCTCGGAAGGAGCTGGAGAAGAAGAAGCTCGCTGCAAAAAAGAAGCGCGGGACAAAAAAGCCGGCTCGTCGCACGACGAAGAAATCGCTTTCACGTAAGCCGACCGTCAAGAAAGCGGTCACGAAGGCGAAGAAGCTTACCAAAAAGTCCGCCAAGAAGAAGTCGAGCCTTACGAAGGTCTCCAAGAAACCGATTCCGACGCGAAGGAAGGTTTCTGCGAAGAAGAAGGCTGTCAAAAAGCTCCAAGTTCGCAAGCCGGTCCGAGGCAAGCCCAAAGCTCGAAAGCCTGGCCAAAAACCTACCCGAAAGCTTTCTCGAAAGAAGCCCTCTCGAAAGCCTGTTTCGAAGCGGCCTCCGAAGAAGCTCGCCAAAAAACCCGCCAAAAGGCCGGCGAAGAAGCCCGCTAAAAAGCCGGCCAAGAAGCCCGCTAAAAAGCCCGCCAAGAAGCCCACCAAAAAGAAGGCCAAAGAACCTTCCGCGAAAGCACTAGCTGCCCGTCGTCGTAGAGCGCTCCGAAAGAAGTTTGAAGAGGCTCGTCGTCTCGAACAAGAAGCCGTTCGTCGTCGAGAAGAGCGCTCCTTTCAACGCCGAATTTTCTTAGCCGAGCGGGAGCAAAAACGGATCGAAGAAGAAGCTAAGAGCCTTCCGAAGGAAGTGCCTCCGCCTCCTTCTTCTACGCGAAGGCTTCGACGTGTAGAACGTCTCGAGCTTCAAGAGCTTCGGAAGTTTCATGAAGCGGAGATGGAGCGTCGTAGGAAAGCAACGATCTTGGCGCAAAATCTTCTCACGCAAATGGAAGCTCGTTACGGTCTTGAGCGCTTCCATCGGTTGCATCTCCCTCCCGAAGCGGAAATGACCCGAATTGCCGAAGAAACGGATCTGCCTCTTCCCGAAATTTATTCCATCTTTCTGGGCTCTCCGACGGTGTCGGCAGCATGAGTCCGTTCGACGGAAGCGTGGGCGATGGAGATGGCTGGGGCGATCGGGATGGCAAGGGACGCGATCGGAAGAATGAAGCCAAATATTACATCGGCGTGGATGGCGAAGGAGTGGGTCGCGATCCGCACAGGTACACGCTTTTAGCGTGGTCGAGTCAGGACGGTCTTCAATCGGATTGGATTGAGGATCAGGCGGGCCTCTCGTCCCGAGCTTGTTTTGATTTCCTGTTGAAAATCCCGCGTCGCGCAAAACCGTTTGCGTACGCGTTCAACTACGACATGACGAAGATGTTCACGGACGTGGACAACGAGTCGCTCTACAAGCTATTTCGTCCGGGGTTGCGAAAAAGGCAAGGCGATAACCAAAAGTACGGCCCGATCCCGGTTAAGTGGACAGCACCTGCCACGAAGGATCTCCCCGAGAGGCTATTTTTCCTGAACCTTCAGGGAACCAAGCTCACGATCGAAGATCCAATCCTCAAGAAGAGGCGCGTCATCTGGGACGTGTTCAAGTTCTTCCAAGCTAAGTTCACCTCTGCGTTGGTGGACTGGAAGGTGGCGACCGAAGAGGCGCTTGAAGAGATGCGCCAGATGAAGAGCAAGCGCAGTTCTTTCAAGGAACTCTCGGCCAAAGAAATCCGTGAGTATTGCCTCGACGAATGTCGAAAGATGGCGGATTTGGCAGGCCGCTTGGTCGATGCGCACGAAGATGCAGGTCTCGAGCTAAAGACGTTCTACGGGGCGGGTTCGACCGGTGGCGCGATGCTCAAAAAAATGGGTATCGACAAGGAAAAACGGGTTGCCCTTCCGGAGATGCACGAAGCGATTGCGTGCGGGTTTTTCGGGGGTCGCTTTGAAAATTCGGTGATTGGCGACATCGACGGCCCTCTCTGGTCCTACGACATCTCTTCCGCGTACCCGTACGAAACGACATTTCTTCCGTGCCTTCAGTGTGGAACATGGTCTCTGACCCAAAAGCGAGAAGACATCGAGAACGCTCGAATGGCCCTCGTCCGTTATTCGCTGGGTCCTGCGAGTGGGCACCTCTCCAAATGCTGGGGGCCTTTCCCTTTTCGAATTGGTCACGGAAAGGAAAAAGGAAGCATCTGTTATCCGTCGGAGAGTGGAGGCGGATGGGTGTGGGACAAGGAGTATCGAGAAGGCGAGCGCCTTTTTCCGAACGTACGGTTCGAAGAAGCGTGGATGTACGAAGCCAAATGCCGTCACCAGCCGTTTCGTACGGTGCCGGGCTACTACCTTCTTCGCCTGAAGATCGGTAAAGAAGGCAAGGGGATTGTCATCAAGCTGGGGATCAATTCCGTCTACGGAAAGCTCGCTCAATCCCTTGGCGACAATCCCCCATTTCAATGCTGGATTTGGGCAGGAATGATTACGTCGGGAACGCGTGCGCAAATCCTTCGAGCCTTAGCGCTTCACGCAGATCCCGCCAACCTCTTGATGGTCGCGACCGATGGGATTTGCTCGCGAGAGCGCCTGCATCTTCCAATCCCCCGCGAAACGCATACGGGGGATCTTCTTCCCGACAAACACGGGAAACTCGTCTCGAAGCCGTTGGGTGGCTGGGAAGAGAAGGAAGTGAAAAAGGGCGTGTTCTTCGTGCGCCCTGGGATCTATTTTCCGATGAACCCGACGAAGGAAGAGATCCAAACCGTGCGGGCACGCGGGGTCGGTCGAGCTGTCATGTTCGACGCATGGGAATCGTTGGTCGAGGCGTGGAAGCGAGGCGATCGCTCGATCACGTTGGCGAACGTCGACAAATTCTGCGGTGCGAAGAGTTCCATCACCATCGCGAGAAACGATGCAGGGGATATTGTCTACAATCGCTCGAAGGTGTTCGGCGAGTGGGTCAAGCGCCCCATCGAATTGACATTCGACCCGCTTCCAAAGCGAGAGCGTGTGCTTTCGGACCGAACGCTCGAAGTTCGAAAGTTTCCCTTGGACTTGCGAAGCGTCCCCTACGAAGCGTCCCTTCGTTCCCAAGAAGCGCTCATCCTGAAAAACTTGACGGAAGAGCTTCTCGAACAGCCGGATGGCGGGGACTACATGGAGTACGAGGACGAAACTTAGGTTGGAAACTGAAGAAGTTCGAGAGGCATTTCCATTTCCAAGTTGTTATCGGTCTTTAGACGTACAAGACGCCGTCCTTGAATGCCAATCGTTCCACGATCTTCGATGATGGTTGCATGACGAGTCCGTCCGGCCAGGTTGAAGATGACGTGAGAACCGACGAGCCGTTTCTTCATGTTTTTTCAGAGATGGATCACACGCTGCGTGCAAGCAGCGTTGGAAATGTCCATGGGATAGGGAGAGTTTGGCTGAAAGACACTTCGCCGTCCTCCTTCTTCGTGGATGTGGCCATGAAGCATCCAACGAGGGAGAGGTTGATCGCGACGTTCTTGAAGTCCGACCAGAAGTTCGTGATTTCCGCAATGCTCGCCTTCATGGTTCTGATCGAGATGACCGTAAAGCGGCGCATGCGCGACCAGCACATCGGGAACAGCTGTATCCCACGAGTCAAGAAGCTGCTGAACCATGTACGTCATCGCGAGCGGCTGCAATTCTCCGTTCCATTCACCTTGAAGGTAGGGCGTGTAGGGGAAGCCTTGGAAGGAAACTCCTTGGAAAGACTCTGGCAGCATGGAATCGAGGCAGGTAGCTTCCACGCCGACGGCGCGAAGGAAGGTTTCGGGTGTGGAGAGAAAGTCGTGATTGCCCGTACAGAAAAAGAAGGGCCGTCCATCGACCCAAGCTCGAAGGTGGGTACGGTGACTTGCGATCCACTCTTCTTGGAACGCCTCTTCGACGGGTACGTTGCCACGCGTCAGGTTGGGAAAGAGGTTGCCTGAATGAACGATGAGATCGACTCCTTGGAGTTGGAGCAAGGGAAAGGTCCCATGCGTATCGGAGATGTGGAGGATCTTCATGAAAGGTTCAGCCTGTCCCGCCAGAGGCGGGATCGGCGGGATTTAGGGGTCGGGTCAGAACATGGGCACATAGCTCGCACAAAACGTGTTCGATCTTGGGGTTGGCCAAGTCGCGTTCGGGATAGATGTGCCAGCACTCGCCTCGGAGAAAGCTCATCAAGGTGAGGGCCGGAAAGGTCGGATCCGGATCGTCCTTGTGCTTTTGGGCATAGTCGACGAGGAGATAGAAGGAGGACGACGTGGGCGTCATCTGGAAATTCTAGCAGGCAAGACGGTAGGCGCTTTCAAGCATCTTGAGCTTTTTCTGAGCCTTTCGACCTTTTCGTCCGCCATAGGCGATTTGTCGTTGGAGAAGGCTGAGCTTGGAGGAAGAGACGATGGATCTGCTGGACCTTTGAACGGCTCTTCGGATTTTCCGACTTGCTCGACGTTTTCGATTCAGGCAGGCGAGGACTCCAAGCATGCTTTTTTGCATGTTGAGGAACGCTTGATAGCAGACGGTATCGGAAATGCCTGTAATCAAGCGAGATGTTGACGTTGACGAATTCATGTTCCCTGGGGGTTCAACTCTTCGGTGAAGATGCGAAGCATCCCGGGCTGAACATGAACGTTGGATTCTTTCTGTCGGATGAAAGCTTGAGCTTGCTCGAAGGTGGAGAAGACAGCGATAAAATCGGAGACAGCTCGACCTTGGTTGTCTTTGGAAGGTAGAACCACGACGCAGACCGTAGGCTTCACAGAAGCTTTGGGAGTCGGTTCGTTTCCCTCCCGAACTTTGCTGGGCACAACCAACACCTGAGCCATCATCCCGCTCGGATTCTTCCTGGTCTGTCCGGAAGGCACCAAAAACCCTTGGCGGAGAAGCTCGTGCACACGAGCGCTAACACTCTCGTGACTTCGTTGGAGTTCGAGTTCGACTTCTTTGGAAGTTCGACCCTCATCTCCCGCTCGAAGGAACGCGTTGTAGACGAGAGTGCGCAGCGCTTTCTGGCCCGATTTGGTCTTTCGGAAGGCTTCGTGACTGGTGTCAGTGGTGGTGGTCATGGTAGGCAGGCTTTCAGTTCTGCGATGACGCGCACCGTGGTTTGATGGACCGCGATGAGGTTGTTCGCAAATTCACGATGCTGTTCTCGATCTTCGGATGAGAGTAACGCAGGGTCAAGTTCCCGATGGTAGGTGCTGAGTTGGATGCCCATCTGAACTTCACGCTCCAAGAGTGAAAGAACGTGGTGATAACGCTTTCGAGTTTCTTGGAGGTTGGTGATAGGGCGTGAGAGTGCGGATTGGTAAACCGCTTGATTTTGCCGAATCAGTTCCATGAAGGCTTCGTGAAGCTCGCTGTACTGATCGAAGTTCATTGGGGAGTGTAGACAAGACGTCCATCCACAAGGGAAACCGTACGCCCACCTTTGGAGACACAGCCGGAAGCACATCGGCCGGAAATGGCAGAAGGCCCTCGGGCCGATCGTGAAAGGTTTTGGTAGCAGGATACGTCCTGTTCGATGGGAATGATGGTTCCAGGAGCGGGGATCATGAAGCCGCACTTCATGCATTCAGCGGCTCGAAGGATCTCGCGGCGAGTTTTGAGGGTGTCGGTCATGTTCAATTCTTCTTCGTAGTGAGGTAGTAGGGTGTGGCGCGCGTGGTCTTCCATGAGCTGTCTTCGAAGAAGGTTCTTGGTGAAAGACGCTTCTTGCAATGAATGCAGACCGGAGTCTCGAGCCAGCTGGGCGTGCCCTTCCAGAGGTAGAAGAGCTTGCAGAAGCGGCAAACACCTTGATGGACGAGAGAGCTTGCAGTCATTGCTTCCTCAGGATAGACGGAAGAAACGATCGTTTCATTCGATCCGATCATTCGGTTCGTATCGGTCAGTAGGTCCTTATCCTACCTCCCTCGCTTACGCGAAAGCATGGCATCCGTAGAATCAATTTCGGGGGAGGTCCGTCCAATCCAACATCATGAGCGAAACGTCGTACGAACGATGCTACCTACCCTGCCCTCACTGTGCGGAACTGGTAACGTTTCACGAGAAGAAGGGTCAGTCGAACCATCCTGAAACATTTTTCGGTCGTTGCAAACATTGTGGGCGCTACCTTCGATTGGATTGGACTGTGCATGAAGTGCGAGTTCGAGTCTTGTTCGAAGAGGAGATGGAGGAGGCGAAGGATCTTTTTCCACTGGAAGCCAAGCTTTCGAAAAAAGGTGTAAAATTGTCGAAGGCGAAAGAGAAGAACTTTGAAAGGTTCCCTCATCTTCTGATTGAGACATCCTCGCCCACGTTGAAGTTGGTAGGATGTTATGGTTCAGAAGCTCATGCGAAGAGAACGCGTACGGAATTGTTGAAGACCATGCGTGGTTCGATTCTGTATGTGCATGCGAAGTCGTTGTCCTCTGTGACGAAGGATGTCTTGCTCTCGAACGTTCGTTCCGATACGAAACGGAAGAGGACGGAATCGTGAAGCACTTCAAATGGCTGGTGCTTCGCTGGACCATCAACGGGAGATGGACTCTTTCCAATTTCGATCGAGGCGAAGCGGATGTTGGCCCTTTCGATTCGCCAAAAGAGGCTTCGGAATCGCTGGAAGGATACTTGTCAAGCTTTCGCTTGACGGAGTACAAAACGAGTGGGGTAAGGTCTACGTATTCGATTGCACGGGTGGAATGGCCTTCGAATCCGAAAGGTTTTTCGCCTGTCTAGGACACACCCAAAGAACCAATTCGTCTGGTTTCCGAGTACGAAAACGAGCTGGTGATCTCCTCGTCGTACTACGGATCAGGTGATAAGGTTCTGACGGTGGAGCTGGGCAAGTGGTACCAGCTCTACCTCGTCTCGTTTCCTTGCAACGGAACCTACGAGGTAGTGAGCTTTGGTGTCTTGCAAGAAACTTCGGACGAGACAGGGATCTATCCGCCGTTTGTGGACCACGTGCCGAATCCGAAAGTGGTGGAAGCGTATTGCGCGAAGCAGGGCTACATTCTTGACGAACTCGCGTACGAGTTATTGGTGGGTCGCTGGATCGTGGACGTGAAAGACGAGGTGGGTTTCTAGCGATGACTTCGAGAATCCATGAGCTAAAGACGTGGCCGGAGCCGTTCCAAGCAACGCTGGATGGCAAGAAGTTGTTCGAGGTACGAGTGGACGATCGGGGTTATGCGGTGGGGGACATCTTACATCTTCGAGAATTTGATCCGTCGTTAGCAATTGGGAAGGGAACGTTCGTTCGTGCAGAAGCTTACGGATACACCGAACGTGACATGTTCGTTGAAGTGACCTATGTCCTGCATGGCGGTCGGTTTGGACTTCCTGAAAATCTGTGCGTCATGGGGATCAAGAAGGCGCACAGGCCTGATTGATATTTTGTCAGACCTCCCTGTCCCGCCATAGGCGGGATTCTTTCGATCGCTATATTCTTGACGAATGCCCTCTTCCATCCTAGCTTGGGGAACGTGATGAGTCCGAAGCAGCCCAAAAGCGCATCGCGCTTTCTGTACGACGTGTCGGACGTGTGCGACCGATGCGGAAAGGAATTTGGCGATCACGCGGCCAAAGCGCCTCATGGATCGCTTCGCTTCCAGAAGCCGTGCGGAGGGTTTCAGCTTCGAGGAGGGCCGAAGCGTCCATGGCATTCGGGTCTGGCGGGCTTTGCTCGAAGCTTTCGTGAAAGCGAGCCGAATTGATGAGCATCCAAGATGCGATGAACTCGTAGCTTCTTCGTAAGAGAACGATGAAGAGCAAGAAGAACAAGAAGTAACTTTCAGAAACCAAAGGACCAACGAACACACCATGGGCGCCCCGAAGATCCAGACGATTCAAGAGTCGACGACGATCCCGTTTTCCAAAATCGAGGTTGATCAGGAATTCAACTGTCGTGAGAAATACGACGACATTGAGGAGTTGACCGACTCGATTCGGAGTCAGGGGCTCATCACGCCGTTGACCGTCTTGCAAAATGGAAGCGGTCTCTACAAGCTCGTGTCGGGTTTCCGTCGCTACCAAGCACTGAAAAACCTGAAGACGGGCGATCGTCCGATCAACGTCGTCATTCGAAAGTTCGAGTCGGATTCACAGCTTCACCTCGCGAACCTGGTGGAGAACACGGCGCGCGATGAAGTGTGTCCAGCCGACTTGGCCAAGCGCCTCTTCGAACTCGAGACAGGGACGTACAAGCGCGTCTTGCATCCGCTCGAAGAAGGCGTCGAGGACGACACGACGGGCGAAAAAATCGCTCGAGAAGAAATTGCCAAGCAGACAGGCCTGTCCACGGCTCACATCGGAAATCTGATCCGAGCGCACAAGAATCTCTCGGATTCGGTCAAGAAGATGTGGCGAAAGCACAATACGCCCTTGAGCAAGGTCATCAAGTGGTCGGCCATCAAGGACGAAGGCGAGCAGATGCAAGCCTTCGGCGAGTGGAAAGAGCAGATCGATCTCGAAAAGACCGAGGGCAAAAAGCGAAAGCCTCGAAAAGCGAAGGCGGAGAAATCGGAGTCGGAGAGCGAGTCGTCGACCGAAGGCGGCAATGTGTGCCCGACGAAAGCCGAGCTTCGTGACGAAATCGAAAGGCTTGTTGCTAAGATGGAGAAGCAAAAGGGCGCTGAGCTTCAAGTCACCGAGGCCAAGTACAAGACGCTTCGCTGGGTCGTCGGAGACATCAGTCGTTCGACGTGGATGAAGGGCTGACATGAGGGAGAGTCCTTCTCAGGTCCGTTTCGAAGAAGGTCGAGTCCATTTTCAATGGATTCTCCCTTCGAAACGGATCTTGGAACTCTCCGTCGGCTTGAAAGGAAGACTTCATCTTTCGTTGTTGAGTGAAGATGGGCATGTGGTGTGCTGCTGGGTGGAAGCAGCTGGTCAGGATCCCATCGCTGTGCTCAAGATGTTTTTGACTTCGGAAGAAGAGCTATGGGTTCCGAGCTTTACGCGCTTTGGCTACGAAATCTTAAAGAACGGCGAGGAGCGTGTGACCATGGAAACGAACTTTCGAAGCGCCTATCCCAAGGAACTAAAGTAATGAACCAAACGTGCAGCTTTTGCGGTGAGGTGGCGGAAGGAAACTATTCCATCCACGTGAGCCCCACGATGGAGGGCGAAGAAGTTCCGCTCTGTGATGAATGCGGTGGAAGTCCGACTCCAACATGCGAAGAAATTTGGCAAAAACTTGCAAAGTCGGGAGGGGCGGGACCTGTCCCGCCGCAGGCGGGATGACACGGCGAAGTGACTTGATGCTCGAAGATCTCTTCGAATGTTCCCATGCACCTGAAGTTCCCATTTCGGACGACGGTGAAATCATCGCGTGGTACTGCCGCTGCGGCTTGGAAGTTTCAAAAGGATCCGAGACGTCTATGCAGGGAGGGGCGGGGCTTGACCCGCTGAAAGCGGGTTGAAACCCAAATTCATTGAAACAGCTCGCCCGATCAAGGTGACCACGCCTGAGGGCGAACTCTCCTTGACGATCCAGCTCGAAATGGAGTCCGGTAAGGATCGTCGCGTCTACAAGGTCATCGACCAGCGTGGGCGCTACTATGCCTACAAGCACGCGAAAAAGCGCTCCGTTCGAAAGGAAGTCGAGCGGACCGAAGCCGTCAAAAAGCTGGGTCTTCCCCACGCGGCGATGATCGCCTATGGCGTCGATTACATGCTGCGCCCTTGGATTGAGGGATCGCGCGGCGACGATTGGCTCAAAGCCTGGGAGAGCTTTGGATCACCGTTGAATGTGGATGCGACCAACGATCTCTTTCTTCTTCTCGACTCGTGCGCCCGAAAGGGCATGTACGTGGGGAAGCTCGATCCCGAAGACGTGGTCTTTAGCGCAGGGCGCTGGACGATTGTGGATTCGGGGGGCGTCAAAGAAATGCCTCCGAAAGAAGCGGCCGACCGCTATTTTTGGAAGATGCTCGAGCGTTGGGGTGCCAAGCTCGACCGGCATCGGGAGGCATTTCCCAAGCTTTTTCAGCTCCTTTCCCCCTTGGGAAAGGACTATCCTGTGGAAGAACCCTTGCCTCTTCCCCCTGAAGAGCTAGTACCTATCCCGCGTTCCGTGAGCCAACAGCCTGATCGGGCTGCTTGGGAGCATGAGGATGATGACTCTTCAGGGGAGATTGACGATCCTGACGAAGAAGATTCGCCGGATTCAGCTCCACCTTCGTCGGGTGATGTGAACGATGAGGATTCGGACGAAGACGAGGACGATGTTTCCGACGAGCCCATCGATCCGAACGATCCCCAGTACGGTGGTGGCGGAGGGATTCTCCCTGGTTCGGGTGGAATTGGTTAGCCAAAGAGGGAAATGAAAAGGCATGTCCGTCGATCGATTGTGTGAAAGTGGCGAGCCCAAATGTACGGGGCTCTATCCGTGCCAAAAGTGCGGCGCTCGCGTACGCGTGCAGGTCGTCATCCGTGCGATGCGAGCCGGCGGTTTTGCGGGCTCGAAAGAGCAAGCCAACGCGTTTTTCACCGAATACCGAAAAGCATGGGAAGAGATGCTGAGGGCCAAAGTGGCGGAAGTAGAAGCGGAAGAAGCTCAGGCGGCCAAAGCGCCCGGGGCTTCTTCGATTCCGAGTCAAGAGCCCGAAGCACCGCCTGTCGAGTCGAAGGTAGAAGTTTTGCCGAAGGCGGGCAAAGCTTCCAAGCCTGCGAAGAAAACGCGTCTTTTGCGGGGCGAGCTTCGCCAGATGGCGGAGAAAGAGCCTCCGATCGAGACTCCCGGAAAGACACCGGAGAAGATGATGAGTCCGAAGAACGGTTCGGCTGTCGTGCCGAAGCCTCACGAAAGTTCTGACGACGTTTCGCGAAATGTAACCAAACAATAACCGTATCGAGAAGAGAACGAAGAGAGAACCATGGCGAACGGCTACAACCGTGTAACGATTCTGGGCAATTTGGGCGCAGATGGGGAGTTGAGGACGACCAAAAACGACGGCTTCGTTCTTGCGATGCGGATCGCAACGACCGCAAGCTGGACCGACAAAGAATCGGGAACGAAAAAAGAGCACACGGAATGGCACAGGGCCGTGATGTTTGGCAAGCGTGCCGAAGCGTTGGCTCCTCACGTGACGAAGGGGAAGACTGTGCTCATTGAAGGTCGCCTTCGCACGCAAGAATGGGAAAAGGAAGGTCAGAAGCACTACTCGACCGAGATCGTCGCCGAAGATCTGGTCTTTGCCGGCAATCCGAAGGCGAAGAGTGACGACGATGCTCCGCGTCCCGCTGCATCTTCGTCGAAGACCAACGGCAACGTGAAAGCGATGCCGGCGCGCCGCTAAAGGCATTCTCGTTTTCTAGGGAGCGGGAGTCTATCCTACATTGGATCTCATGATGCTTACGCGTAAGTCGAGCAAACCAAGTGCCTAGACTCCCCTCCCAAGGGGACGACGCGATCGATCGCGACGTCTCCTACCTGATGAAAATCAAACGCCGCGTGTCGCTGGACGACAAGCGGAGTGAAGCTGATCGGGACCGCCTCAAGAAGCTCCTCAACGAAATGGTGACGCTTCTTTTGAATGGCAAGCAGGAAACTCCGTCTGTCCCTACGAAGACGAAGAAAACTGCATAGTTGAGTTTCGGGACTGGAACATAGAATTCGGCAGGCAAGAGACGGTCTGACCAGCCGAAGTACGAATGGTGTGAACGCTATCGTCTTTTTAGCCTGAGGGAGGCGAAGGCGACCTACGTTCTTATTCTCCAAGGGATCCCCTCTAGCTTGGAGATCTCTTGTTTGCCGAGTTCTGTGTTCCATTGGACCTCTGATGCCGAAAGCGGGACATGAATCATCAAGAAGAAATGTCCAATCAGAAAATCCTTGCCTACGAAGATGCGATCCGAATCGTGAGGCGTTATCAGGAGTGGTTGGACGGTGAGAAGGACGTAGATGCGTTTCGGATGAGTAAGATGCTCTCCCAAATTCACATAGAGCTTGTGTTGATGATGGAACGAGCAAGACGAGAAGGATGAGAGGACTTCTCCGTCGAAGCCTTCTTCGCTCTCCACAGGTTTTCATGCCGCCGAAAGATGAACTCACCTTGCTTCGTGATCGAATGGTCATCATCGACTCGATGATCGAGAAGCTTACAAAGTTGAAAGTCGATCTCGAGCGCGAGCTAGCCGATTACCAATCGCGCAAAGATGACCTTCAAAAACGACTCGAGAAAGAAGAACGTCATGCCAAAGTCTCGTAAGCCTTCCCGCTCTGCGGGGGTTGCTCCGTCCAACCCTTCGATTCTTCGTCAATTCAAAGAACATTCAGAGTCGCTTTACCAAGAGTCGCTTCGGATCTTGGAGACGGAACTAGCGATGATGGAATCGTCAGCTGTTGCAGCCAAAGCACGGATCAAGAAGCTCAAGGAAGACATTCGCTTGTTGAAAGCGAGTCGAAAGCTGAAGATGAGGGCGAGATGAACAAGAAGAAAATAGCTTTCAGCAGCACCTACGGAAAGCCTGCCAAAGCCAAGGCAGGAACATCATCCAAGCGATCGAAGAAGAAGGTGGCGGAACATCGTTGGGTGCGAAATGAACCCGAAGAGCTTTTTCAGGTGGATGCCAAGCTTCTTGCAGAATCTTCCACGGTTCTTCAGCGTGGAACGATGGTGAAGCGGCATGAGGGATTGCTTTTGCGAGTGGAATGCAGGGTTCAGGATTCTCTCCTCCAAGTGAGCCACGTGGTTCTGCCTCAGATTCTGGAGTACCTATATGGACTGACCAACCTCAGCAGAGTCGGGGCCTGTCCCGCCGAAGGCGGGATGGATGCAGAGTTCTTGGACAACGAACCGAAAGGCTAGATGGAATGGATCCGAACGAGAACGTGGAGTCGGTGATGGGGTTGGTTGCGCGCCCTGACAACTCTCCCGCCTTGGCGGTGAGAGTGGACGGCACTTTCCTTGTTTGCGGCGAGGTGGTCTTTACCGATCTCGAATTGTCGGCGCGGTTTCGAGAGACCCTTCGGAAATTGAGTCAGTCCACTAAGATGACGGACGATCCGTTGCTTGTGGTGATCGATGCTCCCGACTCCGTGACAGGGTACTGCACGTTTTACGATGATATGGGAGAGTGTTTTACAGTTCGCGAGGACGGTTGTTACCGAGGTATCCACCGACTGGAACCCGAACCGCTTCGAGCGAAAATTCGTGCCTGGTGTGATTCTCATGTTCAAGCAGACGAAGGCTGATTTCCCGCTTCGCGATCGTCACGCATGTCCCTGCACTCACGAGGCTCCGGTGATGGGACGCCGTTGTCGAGGCTACTGGTCCTGCGCTGAGCAGCGGGAGCATATCCACTACAAGTGTATCTCCTGCGGAGCCCGCTGGTCAGTGCTTCTTTCGACAGAAGAATCGGGACGTTTTTTGTAGGACTCTCCCGCCGGCCTGTCCCGCCAACGGCGGGATGTACTGTCATTACTGCCCGTTTTGTGGTCGTAAGTTCTAGGAGAGCAATTTTCTCATGATTTCGAAAGCGAAGGCTACGACCGTGTCGAATCCTCTCCTTCACGGTGAGCCGGAAGTTCCCGCTGAGGTGCTGGCGAGTGAGATTGTGGCGGTGAGCAAAGCAGTGAAAGAGCTTCTTTCTTCTCGTTTGAGTGAGAAAGCGCTCTACATCCTGCTGGCGCATTCGTCGGGACTTTCCCAAGCGAAGTGCAAGTTGGTCATGACGTCTGCTGCCAATCTTGCGAGCGACTATGTCCGTTCCAAGAAGGGCTGAGTCTTGACCTACCAAAAGAAGTAGGCTAGTCTTTTGAGTATGTCATGGCGGATTGCTGAGTCGAAAGAAGTTCTTCGTCTGGTTAGGAAACATCAGATTCCGAAAGCGGTTTTAGGGAAGTATGAGGACTGGAAGAAGCTTGTTCTTTCTCAGGGGCCGCAGACGTTGACACTTCGGCCTGGTCTTCGAGATCATGCTCTTCAAGGTAGGCTTCAAGGACTTCGAACGTCGTATCTGAATGATCAATGGAGGGTTGTTTACCTCGTGGATCAAAATGTGCTGTTGGTCACAGTGGAGCAGGTAACGGCTCATCACTATAAAAAGGAACGAGATCCCTCCATGCATCCAGATGTTCGCAAAGGTACAAAGGAATTGTTTGAGACATTCCGTGTACCTCAGGGCGCCAAGCTAGCTCAACGCCACATACTGGTCCCTACGTCGCAGACCATCCGAAATCTTCGCGAGTTTGCGGGGCTTACGCAAAAGCAGCTTGCAAAAAAGGCCGGAATTACAGAGACATCACTCTCCGCCATCGAAAATGGTCGGATTGCATTGGGTACGGAACGAGCCAAGCGTTTGGCTCGTGCGCTTTCAGTTCATCCGGCCATTCTCCTTTTCCCGGATTGGCCTCAATAATCCCGCCAACGGCGGGACGCTCGAAGAAGGTTTGACATGGAAGAATCAATGAAGTCCGAAGTGGATCATCCTTCCCACTACACGTCGCATCCAAGCGGTGTGGAGTGCATCGAAATTGCCGAGCTTCTGTCCTTCAATCTGGGCAATGCCTTCAAGTACCTTTTTCGGCGAAAGGAGAAGGGAGCCTTTGGGACAGATTGCCGAAAAGCCATCTGGTACATAGAGCGGGAATCTTCGAGGGATCTGAACGACATTCTTCCGAAGTACAAATTTGACCAGAATACGGATGACGCTTTATCGCGTTTTCTCGTCAAGATTTGTCAGGCAGAAACGCCTTGGATGGGTCAGGCCATGATGCAGATTGTGTTCTTTCGAACCATTGAAGATCTCGGTCATGCTCGATGGTGCATCGAGCAAGAGCTGAAGATGGTGTCGGGAGGAGCGGGACCTGTGCCGCCAACGGCGGCATGAGTGAACGTTCTCCTCTTCCCATCCGAAAGTGCACGCGATGTGGGCATTATGCGTGCCCAATCTGCCTGACTTACTGCGATGGGTGTGATGTTTGTTCGGAAGAAGCGGCTTGTGTTTACGATCGAGAGGAATCTGCTGAGCTTCTTGAATGGATTGACGAGCATTCTGTGGGTTATTCGCCCAGTTGGCTTCAGGTGGATGAAGAAGGCTATGTGGTGTGCCTGACGGATGAGGAATTCGAGGAAGAGGAATTTGAGGAAGAGGATTCGAAAACTGCGCTACCTGACGAGATGCAGGAAGTGGAAAAGCATGCTGGTAAGAAACAACGTGTTGCAATGGATGTTCTCAAGTCGAAATTCATGCGAAAGCGGAAGAATCCCTTAGGTCTCGACATCGAAGTTCATGCTCCAGGCGAAGGCCTGAGCGAAAACGAAAAAGCGCTCATCTTCGCAGCCTGCGCGAAAGCCGCCCATGAGGTCAACCGCGCCTACTGTCAAGCAATTGGCGACATGTCGCAGATCTACCCGTGGGAGTCGGCGCCCCAGTGGCAGGTCGATTCGGCCATTTTAGGCGTTCAGGGAGTTCTCTTGGACGATAACTCGCCGGAAGAATCCCACGCCTCGTGGCTTGCCCAAAAAGAAGAAGCGGGCTGGGTTTACGGTGAGGTGAAAGATCCGAAGAAGAAAGAGCATCCGTGCATGGTGCCGTACAAGAAGCTTCCGCCGGAGCAGCGCGCCAAAGATCGACTGTTCGTCAACGTGGTTCGCATGATGGCCAAAAGCCTTGGCTGGCGCGGTTCGAACTTGAGTCTGACAATTCTGGACGGCACGGAAGAACCCGCCTTTGGCGGGTCAGGTGAAGACGAACTCCTGGATGAAGGGGAGCAGTAAGCCATGCCTTCGGCGAAAGGTCCTCCGTGCGTGAAATGTGCGAAACGTTGCTCGGTCCGGCGCGTCACGCGCTGCCCGTTCTGCGCTCGCGTCGTTTGCCTCGACTGTGAGTGCGGATGTCCCTACTCACGAGTTTACCTTCAACCTTTGGGAGGAGCGGGGCCTAACCCGCGGAACCCGCCTCCGGCGGGTCAGGACGCGGGGCCTGTTCCGCCGTTGTACGGAGGGGCGGGGCTTGACCCGCCAAAGGCGGGTTGAAGGTCTATGTTCTCACGAGTGGGATCTACTCGAACTACCACGTAGTAGGCATTTTCTCATCCGAAGCAAAAGCTCTTGGTGCAGCTGAGTCCATGGGGTTGAAGATTGCTTCGGACCAAGGTTCGATTGATGAATACGAGATGGACGAGTTTTTCCGTTCGGGGATGTTTGCCTATCGGGTGACGATGAATTTGCGAGGGAATGATGCACAGATTGTGTTGACAGAAGCTCCGGACGACAACCGAGTTGAAGGGAACTGGCGAATGTTTATAGAACGAAACGAACATGGCTGGTTTCGTACGGAATGTTGGGCGCGAGATTCAGAACATGCCTTAAAGATCGCAAATGAACGACGAATTCAATGGCTGAGTCTTCCGGGTCATGAGGAACCAAAAACGTTGAAGGAGAAAGAATATTGGTCTCCGCCGAAAAAACCCGCGGATTTGGAAACGTCTGGAGGGGCGGGACCTGACCCGCTGAAAGCGGGTTGAGTACTCGTCCTTCTTCCCGAAACCGCGATCTCGTCTTTTTGGATCTCGAAACGACGGGCTTAGATCCGGACGTTCATGAGGTGACGGAACTGGCGGCGATGCGGACGTCGAGCGATGGACGTGATGTGCGAGGCACGATCTGCCATAAGGTGATGCCCGAACATCTCGAGACAGCTTCTTCGGAGGCTCTTCAGGTGAACGGATTCGATGTGGCCGTATGGGATCGCGAAGCCATCTCCCTCGAAGACGCTCTCGGAAGTTTTCTGAACCTGAGCTTTGGTCCTGTGACCTTGGTGGCGCACTACGCGTTTTTCGACTGGGGCTTTTTGAGAAATGGCCTTAAGCGTTTTTCGCTCGTTCGGGACTTGGATGCGCATATTTTATGCACAGCATCGATGTCGTGGGTGTTGACTATGTGGGGCGAAGTTGAAAAGCCGAAGCTGGATCTTCTTTGCGACTACTACGAGATCCCGAACGTCGGCGCCCATCGCGCACTTCACGATGTGGAACGAACGAGAGCGCTTTACCGAAAGCTCTTGCAGCTTCAACCCAGCCGTATCAAGCCGCTTTCCATGTTTGATGAGTCTTCAGAAGAATACTGGGGAAACGAGGAGGCCGCGGGGCTTGACCCGCGGGACGCGGGTTGAAGACGGCGAGGGGGAAATCAGGGTTTGGCTACCAACGTTCTTCTCGCTGCTCACGCTGTGAGCGGGGGTTGGGAAATGGAATTCGCGCCTGCGCGCTCTGTGGTCACGCGCTCTGCCTCTCCTGCCGCCGAATGGGCTGTTGTGGAGAATCCCCAGCCCTCGTTTCAAATACGGTCACTCGCGCGCACACGGACGAAGTGCGCGAAGCCCAAGAAGCCAGCCAAAGCTCGCTTCAAGATTTTCTAGCAAGGAACGCCTCGTAAAGGATCCATCCACCATGCCGCCGAAGAACCCGAACCCGGAAGCTCAGAAGAAGCTCGATGCCATTTTGAAGCTCCTCGACGAAACCGATCGCACGCTGCGCGCTTCCGATGCGCACGCGCTCATGAGTCTCTACGAAGAACTCGTCGACGCGATCGATCTCCGTTTCGAAAAATTCATGGGAGATTGGGATCCGTCTGTTCCTTCGAAGTCAGGAGGGTTGGCAAGTACCCTGCCAGCCCCTTCTGGGTCGGATGACAGTTCCCAAGGTGGGATTGGGTGATGGGACGATTTCCTAGAAAGAAGAAAGATCGACGAATGGAAACGACAGTGAATTCGCTTGAGTTTGCGAAAAAGCTGAAGAAGCGACTGAAAGAGCTTCATGCAGAAAAACAGCGGGCTCAGAAAAAGTTTCAAGCCGATTTGGCCACATGGAAGAAAGCGCTCGATCGGTGGGTGATTTCCAATGTTCACGATCACATCGTCAGGATCGGAGTCAAGGAGATCCAAGACAATCCGATGCATTATGGGGATAGCCCTGGTTTCGATACGAAGAGATTCTTTCGAGGCGCTCCGAAACCTCCTGCCTATCCGAATTCATCGTGCATTCGAGAGATCCAAAAGACGCTAAGGCTTTTGGGTTTGACGGGTCAAAAAATGCTCCGTGTGTCACCAAGCGACATCGAGCGATGGTTTGGCGAGGTGGACGGAGACGAGGAGTGATCGATGCTCCACTTTTATTCGACGAAAGAAGCCTACATAGCGGCCGATGACGAGCAGTTCGCGACGCGTGGACGCGAGCGAGCGGAAGTTCGCCTCGAAGCCTTCACGATCTACCTTCGGGATCGAACGATGTGTTCGGAATGTGGGGAAACCTCAGCTCGAGATTTTCGCTTTTGCCCCTGGTGTGCCTATGCCAAACAAGACGCATCCAACCTCGGCTCTGCCGGGGCTTACGCGAAAGCAGAAGGGAAACGTCTCTAATGTTGTATGGAGATCGGCTTTCACTCGAGACAACGCTTTCGGACTATGTAAGCCGTATCGCCAAGAGCCGATGGGGCGGTCCGTTGACGGATCATCTTTTCCGTCCAGATTTGCCTGAGAAGGTAGAAATAAGCGGCTATTACCTCGACAAGCTTCGCGAATCGGAAGCCGAAGTTCGAAAGCTTGAAGTGATGACCGTGGAAGAGCAAGAGGTAGCTGCCGTCGAAAACTACGAGCGCGTTGTTGCTTCCTATCAGAAGATAGCCAAAGAGCGCCTTGAGCGACGTCGCGCTTGTGAACGCATGCTCCTGAAAGTCGATCGTTGGAAGCAAGGCATTGGAAGTGAGAATCTTCCTATCGAGAGTCTTTATATTCACATGGTGGAAGGGCTTCGCTGGGAGATTGAACATGCTGCGATGACGGATCGTGCATGCCCTGAAAAGCTTTCGTCGAGCGCATGGTATCTCCGCCGTCTCCAAACGCTTCATGAGGATATCGCGTACTACCGAAATAGGCATCAAGAAGAAGTCGAGTACGTGGAGGAGATGAATCGAAATCTGAAAGAGCTTCGAGCATCGCTCGAGCTTTTTGAGGGGTTGAATACCGGATGAATTCCAGCGATGTGAAAGGCTATCGTACGCTCTACCTGGACATCGATGGCGTACTCAATTCCCATGATTGGTTTGAGCGAGCGAAGCCGACGGACAGGCGCTTAGGACACTTGGATCCCGATGCAGTCGCGCGCGTACAGCGGATCTGCGACGCGACCGACGCTCGCATCACAATTTCATCGACGTGGCGACTTCTTCATTCCATGTCGGACATTCGCGGATGGCTGTACGAGAAAGGTCTTCGTGCACGAGTTTCAAGTCGTACGCCTGATCGAGTGGATTTAGGTAGCCGAGGTGAGGAGATTGAAGAGCATTTGAAGATTGCCTACCTCTTTCCCGTCCAACCTTTGGGGATCGTAATTTTGGATGACGATTCGGATATGGGCCGACTTTTGCCTTGGTTGGTCAAGACAACCTTTCGATCGGGATTGACGGATGAAGATGTGGAGAAAGCGATCCGGAAGCTTCGAGAACCTATGCCAAGTTGGTTGAGGCGATGAAGCAAGCTGACGATTACTGGACGCTCGGAACGGATGGTCAAACTCTTCTACGCAATGGAAAGAGTGTGGGTCGTGTCGATGAACCCGTGTGGGCCCGCGAATTGATTCATGCCGCCAATGGCCGCATGTGCGTGCGATGTCGTGGATCGGGCGTGCAATGGGGGAACGGGGACATGGACGATTGCGGCGAGCCGGGCTGTCCATTTCGAAGTGGAGGACCGGGACTACCCCGGTGATCACCGGGGTGCCGAAAGAATGTGCGGAGCTGGCTGCATGGATTGGCCGATTGGCACGTCTGTCCGAATGGGTGTCAGCGTGGGAAGCGTCGGCTCCACACCTCTTGGAACAGGATGCGATGTTTCTCGAGCGACAGATGGCCTGTCAACTTCTTTACCTGACAGGCAGTTACGAACGGCACGAGCAAGCGATGCGACAGCGGAGAGATGAACGATGACAGATGCTGAAGACTCCGAGCTTTCCAAAGCGGCGGAAGATCTTACGGATCTTCCTGATCTGGGAATTCCGCTCGATGTACAGCAACGCCACTTTTTGGCGTTGGCACTGGGATTCAACGAGCTAGCCAAGGCAACGGACGTGTTGGGTGAGAAACTCTATTGGAGAATGGCTTCGGCTCAAGCCGTGGAAGCCTTGCGAAAGGTGGGAGGTGATCTGAAGGTCACAGAAAATCGAGTCCTGATGACCCTTCGCTCGCAGCCCCTCGTCAAGCTCTACGCGCACGACATCGAACTCATGCGAAAAGTTGTGGAAGAATTCGATCGAGATGTGCCGGAAGGTGTTTACAACCCCTACAACGATCCTCTTTTGCAAAAGATAGCGAAGGAGATGGACGAGGAAGATGCGGCAGAATCCAAGGAGGAGGCTCCGGGTACCCCGGTGAAACCGGGGTGACGACTCAGTGCGCACGCTGCCATAAGTTTATCCGAGGCGAAGCGGGCGATCCGGTCATCTCGGCCAAGTCCTTGGGATGGAAAAACTACCACGAGGCGTGTGCCAAGCTCGAGTGGCAGTCGCTCGGCAAGTCGCCTAAGACGTTTTCGAAGAAGGTGAAAGCGAGCGATCCGTCCAAGCCTTCTATGAAGAAATCAGCGTTCCGTGTCGATTGCACCATGTGGGTTCAAGGCGAAGTTTCGACCATGTGGTGCTTCGATGCGGATTCTCTGGAAGCGGCCGAAGCGATTTGTGAAAAGCAGATGCGAAGAGACCCCGGTTCTACCGGGGTGGCAGTGAATGTGACTCGAGCCAAGTACGTCACGTGCCGGATTGTGCTTTTGCTCGCATCGGGTGGTGAAACCGTGGTGGACGAAAAGACTCCGACGGATCTACTCAAGGTGAGTCCATGAAGCTCGATCGTGCTCTTGTTCGAACCCTCCTGACCCGTGCCGAAGCATTTGACTGGAGCTTGCAAGGCTTTGGGATGTTTCGACTCTACGTGACGAAAGAGCTTCGTCTTCATGTGTGGACGGACGAATTTAAGCAACCTGCCGTTACTACAGTTCATACGCATCCATGGGATTTTGGAAGTACCGTACTTCAGGGCCATGTCACGGATCTTCGCTACATCAAAGTGGATGGCGGAGGTTTGGCGAGGTGGGAGCAGAAGATTCAATGCGGAGAAGGTGCATGTACGGTGGGTGAACGAACACCTGTGTGTCTGCTCTTGACCGAAGAGCGTCGAGTTGTCGTCGGTCAATGTTACGGACGAAGGGCCAATGACATTCATGAATCGATTCCGAGCAACGGCTGCATCACGCTGGTAGAACGCCGATTCCGTGAAGATACGGAACATGCGTACGTCTACTATCCACACGATGCTTCGTGGGTGAGCGCGGAGCCGCGGAAGGCCACGATTACGGAAGTCCGCCGGATGGCTGAAATTGCGCTATCGGTGAAAGAGGACTGAACGATGTGGAATCCCTACCGAAGCTTCGAAACCAATGACAGTGACGAAGTCAAGATTGCACGTGATCGGGAGCGGGAAAAAACGAAACGACTTCGGTTGGATCATCAGAGAGAATGGTGGTTAGAGACGGGCAAAGTATGGGGCATGGTCCTCATGGTTGGTTTTAGTTTGGTAGGTCTGTTTGGACTCTGGACAGAATATGAAGAGTTTCAACGCCTTCATCCAACGGCACAAGAGATCGAGAATTCTCGATGTCACGATACGTGGCACATCGCGGCTTACGCAGCCAATACCGAGTATGCGTGCCCGTCATCGGAACAGGTTGGCAAGACGCTTCCGAACGGCTTTCAGTTTTGTGAATGCCCCCATCCCGGCAAAGCCGGGATTCAAGACGGAGGTGCGGAGTGAAAATTTTGGATCACGGCTACGTTCGCTTCGTCGAATCTTGGGGATCGGATGAGCGGATCATCGAAGCAGCACGAATGTCGACCCAAAAGGGATTCAAGGGTTGGGGTCCCCTCGAATGTCCAGAGTGTCGAGGGGCAGGAACGAAGGACGGTCGTCGGGTTGCGTTCATTGAACTCGGCGATGAATGTTCCGGGTGTAAAGGTCATGGTCTTTTGGATGGTGACGAAAACCTTCTCTGCTACCTCTGGGAGCACCACCATCACACGCCGTTCGAAATGGCAGGAGCTGTGTTCGAAATTCAAGCTCCGATCTTTGTCTTTCGGGAATGGCATCGTCACAGGACCCAAAGTTACAACGAGATGAGCGCCAGGTATGCGCCGCTTCCGGACGTGAATTACGTGCCGAGCTTAGAGCGCCTTATGATCAATGCGGGTACATCGAACAAGCAAGCCGGTACTGTAGTGGGTTCCAACGAGATGACGAGCGAGACGGCTCGTTGGTTCCAAGGCCAACTCGAGCGCTCGTACCGCGAAGCCCAAGACCTTTACGAAAAAGCTCTCAAGAGTGGCGTTCCGAAGGAACTCGCCCGGATCCACCTTCCTGTGGGTCGCTATTCGCGTATGCGTGCAAGTGCCAACCTGCGTAACTGGCTTGGGTTTCTGACGCTTCGCATGGACCCTGCAGCCCAGTGGGAGATCCGCCAGTTTGCACAAGCTGTGCATGATGAACTTTTACCCATCTTCCCTCGCACGATGGAGCTGTTCGATGAAGGAAGGTAATCAAATACGGCGCTGTTCGTATTGCTTGTGCCTTGGCTGCGAAGCAGAGAAATATCCGGATCGGGTAGGCAATCGCGATCTTGTTTGTGTTCAGAATTGCTCGGGACGTGCGGCAGTGAATGCGGAGCTGGGTTTGGTGTTTGGCGAAGTGCTTTTGGAGGTCTACGAGGCTGTCGAGTTCCTTCCGCAGGAACTTCAGAAGAAAGTCACAGATACGCTTCGAGCATGCGGCCTGATTGGGCAACGCGTCGAAATCGGTTCGGACTTTCTCGATCATTGGATTCGAATCGAGGAAGGAGAGACACCACTTGTTTCGGGAGGGGTGGGATCTATCCCGCCGCAGGGAGGGGCGGGGCCTGTCCCGCCGAAGGCGGGATGAGTGAAGAAACGGATGCCCTCCAAGCACTCCTGAAGCGCCTTCGGGTTCGGGGCATCGAAGTGCGATGCCGTGATGAGGCGCTTCGATTCGGCGCAACCCTCGAAGAGACGCTCCGCTTTCGGGGGAAGGGCGAAAAGACCAGTGGTCACATCACCTTGGCGCGAGGCGCGATCTTTCGCTACCTGAACGAAGACCTCTGGTGGTCATCGGTGGCGATTGGAAAGATGATGAGGATTGATCACACGACCGTGCTGAGAGGGATCGAGCGTTATAAGGACTACCGTGCCCAACAAAAAAAGAAGCGACGCGAAGAAGCCGAAGACGAGAAAGCCTGAGAACTTTTCTCATCATCAGAAACCTGTCCCGCCGCCTGGCGGGATGGTGGTGTTGCGGAAGAAAAATACCTTCTTCGGGGATACCTCGTGGAAAGTAACGTCGCGCTACACAGTGCATCTCGGACCGTCAAAGACGCTCGAATGCATACGCGTTTCCTCACTTGGAGGCATGGTAAGGCATATGTCCTTCGAAGAGTTTCACCGACTCTTTGTGATGTGTGCATCATGAGACCTCAAGGTGTTGGAGCTGCGGTATCGCTAGGCATTTCCATGACGCAAAACCCGGAAATCACGCTTCAGCTCGAAGTCCGCCGCTTGAAAGCGCTTCTTTCGGAAATCGAAAAAGTAGCCGAAATCGGTCTTCAAGATCGATCTCAACATGTTTTGGATATGAAACGCATCTTGCTGCTTACAGGGAAAAAGTAGGGCGCTTATGCGTAAGTCCCGGTTACGTCGGGAAGGTCCCGACTTCACCGGGATAGGATAAGGTTATGATGAAGAAAGACGGAAAAACCCGCGCTCAGCGCCTGGCAGCCGAGCATAAGAGCCTTGAAATTGAGGTCCAGCTCTTGCGCGCGCAGTGCCATGCGCTCGAAAAGAAGGTGGGGTCAAGTCTGCCATCTGGAAGTCTATACCCGCGCCCTGAACCTCCGGGAACATTGGCAGATCAGGTTCGAGCGTTTCACCATCGCTTTGGCCATCCCATCGGCTGTGTGGGTCCTCAAGTTCCATCCGAAGAGCGTGTGAAGTTTCGCCTTCAGTTGATTGCCGAAGAATTCTTCGAGCTTCTGACAGCGTGCGAAATCTGGCCAGTGGAGACCCTAACTCGAGCGGACACGATCGATGAAGATGTGGATGTGTTAGCTAGCGTCATGGTGAAGAATGCGATTCGAGACGATCTGGGGGAGATCGATCTCCCAGCATTGATGGACGCTCTTGGCGATCTGGACTATGTGATCGAGGGCACGCGCCTCGAGTTCGGCGTCGATGGAAAGCCGATTGCGAACGAAATCCATCGAGCCAATATGGACAAGATCCCGAATGGATTCCGGAAACCTATCAAGCCTTCGGGATGGAAAGAGCCGGACATCGAAGGTGTCTTACAAGCTCAAGGCTGGATGCCTTCCGATCCCGGTCACAGAAAGTCTCAAGGGCAGAAAAGAAAAAAGTAGGTGACCGGGATGGGTTTTACAACCGACGAAGAAATGGTTCGAGTCGACTTCTTCAAGCCGAGTGGAAAGTGGTATGCCACCGAAGAGATGAAGTGGACAGGTTCTTACGACAGTGGCTATTTGCCTGACGTGTATCGAATGCTTCTCTGGAAGACGTTTGGCAAACGCTTTCAGGGTCTCTTTGCTGTGTGCCTGGAGCCCTACCACCAACACGCTCATCCTTTGTGCGTAGCTATGCCCGAGAGCGAGCCGATCCCCCTTTCTCGGGCTCAGCTGGAAGGAGGACTTCCTTCGATCACCCTCATGCCCAAGCTCTCGGGCATGAAAGGAGACGAGTAGTCGTGCGCTACTACCTCGATACCGAATTCATCGCGCCGTTGGCGCGACTTCTAAGAAAGGGATGATGGGATGGGTACGGTGTATCTTCTCCATTTTCGAGAGCCCGTTCACGGTAGGATGCACTATCTCGGCTTTACGGAGAAGCCTTTGGAGGTCCGATTGCACGAGCATCGGAAGGGTGGAGTTGAAGCTTCGCAGCTCACACGCCGAGCGCGAAAGCTTGGCATTACCTTTGCTCTAGGAAATGCATGGCACAACGCTTCGATCGAACTCGAAGCGAAACGCAAACGCGAACGGAATTTGAAGCGGCATTGTGTGGAGTGCCAACTCCTTGCTCTTAGAGATCGCGCCGAAACGATAGTGTAGGCGCGATGATCCTCTTCTCCAAAACACCGTTCACTTCGGGCGAAGTTGTGCGTTCGATTCTCTTGAATCTTTGTCGTGTGATCTACGCGAAAGCAAAGCTCGAAGGTTCCAGGAACGTGACGCGCAAGATGCGTCGGAAGGCATATCGAGTGCTTCAGCTCGCACGCTACGAAGCTCAAGAAGGCGTCTTGCAAGCTCGCAGCACCTACGGCAAAAGTCGGAAGGCAAAGCTAGCTCGGAAGAAGCTTGCGGTTCTTCAGAAGGAGCGTTGGAGGCAGGCGGCAGCTCCTGCTCCGCTTGCATCGTATGTCCTACTTACTGGAGCAAGTTACTCAACTAAGGGTGCATGATGAGAAAGTATGAATGCCCCGAGTGTGGTCGCACCGTTGGCGTGATGGAAGTGCATAGCGCAGAAACTTGCCTTCGACAGCAGCAGATCAATCGCCGAAATCGAGGCGATGCAGAAGTGAAGTGTAGGTGGTGTGGCGGGGAAAATGGGATCCATAAGGAGGGATGTCCTCGTAGCGATCGAGGCGAGTCCCATGGGTAGTCGGTTGGGCATTGTGGGAACGCGCCGACCGTTTGTGGGTCTGACCGAAAAGATCCGAACGATTCTCCAAACGCTCGAACCTGACGACGTGATCGTGACCGGATGCGCAAAAGGCGTGGATGAAGCCGCTCGGACGGAAGGCTCCTTGCGAGGCTTCGTGGTCATCGAGTGCCACGCGCCCTGGTCCATCGGTCGCAAGGCGGGTCCGATCCGAAACAGCGTGATCGTGGATCTCTTGGATCCTGAGACCGATCGCTTGATCGCCATCGTGGACAGTGAGTCAATTGGTACGTGGGACACGATTCGGAAAGCCAAACAGAAGGGCATTCCGGTCGAGATCTTGCGAGTCTAGGTAGTGGTGGACTTGCGAAGATATTTGCCGCGTCCGACTCCTACCTGACGTGGAGGCGCTTTGGGCGTTTCTACGTGATAGAGCTTTTCGGCGCACATAAGACAGATCTGCTGGGTCTCCTCCTTGCACGACATGCAGGTAGGATGGGAGATTTCCCTCAGGTTCTGAAGAAGCTGCTCCTCGTTTTGAACGGGATACGTTCCGGGAAGTGGTAGCTCACTCATGGCTTGGAGTGTTTTGGCGCTCACCTGAATGCCTCCGCCATTCATCGTTTGGAGCTTCTTCCAAGCGAGAAAGATGTTGGCTACGGCTTCGGGATGGATTTCGAGGCGCATGACAATTTCGACACTCGTTGCGCCCTGACTGAGTTCTCGGAAGACTTTGGCGGCTGTAGCCGGATCGTACGCGCCCTTGTTGAATTGGGTGATCTGAGCGCTGCCTGGCAAAGCAGGTAGAGAAGCTGCAGGAAGAGGCTCCTGCTGCTGTTGCTGCCTTGCGTTTTCGATGAGGATGAGTTGAACGCTTTCTTCGGCTGTTCTTCGTCCCGGTCGATGAAGTTTTTTCCCTCCATAGCCAGGAAGAGTTTTGAGGTAGTCGAGAGAGAAAAAATGCCATCCGCGATCGTCCACGAGCGTGGGCACGTAGATCCCGAGTTTTTCACGCCTTCGAAATTCCGAAATGCTGAGGCCTAATTGAACGGCTGCCTCGCCACGCGAAAGCAGCTTCCTGCTTATTCGGGGGCTCGATTTTTCATCAGGTTGGATGCTTTCGTCTGTTTTTTCCAAAACAGCCTCTTGCTTATTCACGAGCATTTTCAACCGTCTTGATTACCAGATATGACTTGCATCCCATGAACTTAGCAATAACTCGCTTTCTGAGAATTCGCAAATCGAATGCACGTATTAGAAAGTACGTTCAGCAAATATTCAGGAGAGATATGAACTAGGTCTAAAAACAGGGCTGACTTACGCATAAGCCTCTTGCGACGAAGATCGCGTGTACTGCAGACTACTTGGACCAACCAACTCCTCGCGCTGACGAGGGATCCCGCGATGAGCGGGTCAAGCCTCCCGCAGAAAAGCGGCGGCAGAACCAATCTTCCGGACAATTCCGGAGGTCCAAAGGCTCTTCGGAGCAGAGGCACACGATCATGGCTATGGCAATCTCGCGTCGGGATCTCGAATCGGCTACGGTGGCACTCCGTCGACACGCGGCTCAGGCTGAGCGTGAGCAGGCGAAGAAGGAGACCTACATGGGTCACCTTCTGCAGTCGGGTGAAATCATTGCGGGTGCGGCGGCAAGCGGCCTCGTGTCGGGTCGCTTTGGTGCGCTCTCGCTCGGTCCGATCCCGGCTGACCTCGTTGCTGCCGGCGTCATCCACGGTATTGGCTTTATGGGTTGGCTTGGCAAGTTCTCGGGCGACGCACACAACTTGGCCGACGGCGTCTTGGCGGCCTACTTCGTTAAGCTCGGCGCAGGTCTCGGCACCGAGTGGCGTCTTCGCTCGGGTCAGAGCGCGTTCACGTCGAGTGGTGACGGGGGCGCGTACGGGCAGATGGGACTCGGCAACCCGGCGGGCGGCTACGTCTCGGACGAGCAGCTGGCGGCCATGGCGGCCATGGCGTGAACAACTCTGGTTCGTGCGCAGCTTGCGTGAAACGCTCGCTGCGCACGTTCCATGAGCCAACGGTTTTTATCGACTATCCCAGCAAGGAGAATTCACTGCAGGACCTTATGAACGGATGTGGCTTGGGGCGGCGGGATCATGGAGGTTCCGTCGTCTCGAGCGCACGTTTTCCTCAAGTCTTCACGTTCATGAGGGGTTTCGGAATTCAAGTGGGAGACATCGTTCCGTCGTAAGGGCGGAGATAGGATCGAGTGCGATGAACAATCCGATGGTGATGTACGGTCGTGACGGTGGTCGAGGCGGTGGTGGTCATGATCGCGATGGCCGTGGCGGCCGTCGTCATGACGGTTGGGGCCGTGGTTGGGACGACTGGGGCTTTTTCGGCCTTCCGTACCCCTACCTCGCTCCGTATCCGGTCGCGTATCCGTTGGGAGTTCCCGCGGCGTATCCCGTGGCCTATCCGGGTGCTCTGCCGACAGCCCAGGTGCTTGTGGGCAATAGCTCGCAAGGCGGACTGATTTCGCCGTTGGGCTTTCGCTCGCGCCGCATTCGCAAGCACAAGACGCGCACTGTCGTGGCTCGGACGCAAGTCCCCTACCAGCCGATGACGCTCTTCATTCCGCGCGAAGTCTCGAAGCACTTTGAGATCTGCGGCGTGAAGGTGGGTCAGTACGAGCTTCTGGCGTCGCGCGATCCGATCCCGGCCGAACTCTACGCCAACGAAGGCGCGGGTCCCGCCCTCATCCGCATTCCGCCGGTGCTTCCGGGGCAGTACATCTTCTTGAAGGTGCACAACCACTCGGGTCACACGCATCGCTTTCGGGCCAGCCTGAATGGGTTGGCATTCTAAATCAGCGAAAGCTGGTTAGTCCCAAGTAAGCGTGCAGCTCGCGTTCAACGCTCGCTGCACGCTCTAAGCAAGTAAGAAATTTTCTGTCTCGGGACACCCGAGACATTACCAACGAGGTTCACATGGGTCATCATCATCGTGGTTGTGGGGGTTGTGGTCGTTGTGGTCTTTGCTACGGGTTTGGCTACGGCTACCCGTATGGCGTGCTTCCGGCGGCTCTCGCCGCTCCGGCGCTCCCGGCGGCGTTCTATCCGCAGTTTGGTGCCGATCCGGCAGCTGCTATGGTGCCCGCTGCGGCGGCGCCCATGATGGCGCCGGGTGGTGGGCAGCCGCTGTCGCGGTTGCCCCAAGTCATGGCAGCCTTGCAAGCCGCTCGCGCCAACGCGGGAGGCGTGAGCCTTCAGCCGGCGGGCGTCGGCCCGATCGGTTTCCGTCCGAAGAAGGTCCGCAAGCACCACCGCCGCACCGTCGTGGTTCGTCCGCAGGTCTTTTTCCAGCCGATGGCGATTTTCATCCCGCGTCGTGTGGCGCGTCACTTCGACATCTGCTCGATCAAGGTCGGTCAGTACTGCGTCTTCGGCTCGCGCGATTCGGTTCCGGCCGAGATGTACGCGAACGAAGGTCTTGGCCCTGCAATCATTCGACTTCCGCCGCTCATGCCGGGTCAACACGTGTACATCACGGTCAAAAATCACGATCACCACAGCCACTATTTCCGTGGTGCGCTGAACGGGATCGACTTGATTCCGACGGTTTCCTGAGGTCTTCGGGATCGACCAGGGCGGGTCTCTGTTCGATTCAGCGGACCTAAGAATCTAGGCCGAAAGGCGTAGAAGAAGAGTCCGCTCAGTCTCGCCAGGCTGAGCGGACTTTTCACTTTCAGGGATCTCGGAAGGAGCGCGTCCTTTGTCGTATCGAATCACGTACGTGGTGGACATTTTTCGAAACGGCGTCGTCGACGCCGCGTCGGAGGATTTCATCCAAGGCGCGCTCTTTCTTCTTCTGCAGCGAAATATCGAGTACCTGCAAACGCATCCTGAAACGCCGCGTCTCTACGATACCGATCTCGTCTACCGCGAAGAACCTGCGGGTCAAGAAGAGTGGCGGGACATTCCAACGATGCTCGAAGAAGGCCGTCGCGGTTACAACGATTGTGAGGATCTCGCGTGTTGGCGAGCGGCTGAAGTGAACGTGCTCTTTGGCATTCCTGCTGTGCCCTATTTCACGCATAGGGTGTTACCTGATGGAAAAGTCGTGTACCATATTCGAGTGAAGTATCCGAATGGCCACATCGAAGATCCGTCTCGGATCAAGGGAATGAGGTAGGGATTCCATTATGCCGGTGTTTCTTCTCCTTCTCCTCGCCGTGGGTGGATTTGGCTATTGGGAATACAAGAAAACCCATCCCGCCTCCGGCGGGACAGGTCCCGCTGGCGGGACAGGCTCCGGACTTCCTCCTGGTCCTGCAGCTCCCGAAGCGCCGCCCACTCCTGCACAAGCGCAGCAAGTCGTGCAGAACGAAGTGCCTTCCAGTTTGGCCAATGAGGTCACAAACCTCATCTTGAACGGCAAAAATCCCGACTTGATTGATCTCGTCGCGACGGAACTCGAAAAAGAAGGCTACTTCGATACAGCGCTGCTTTTGCATAAGCGAGCGGCCATCCTGCGAGGACAGACGACGCAAGCTCCCGGTTCGCCCCAGGCACCGCTTCCTCCTCCGGCCAATCCCAACCTGAATCCCCAGTCGCCTTTTCGAACGGCGCAACCGGGCCAAGCTCCGACCACGCCCTTCCGAGCGCTTTAGGACATCTCATGAGCCAAGCACTTGAAGCCGCCCGCGAATTCTACCGCCGGATCCAATCAGGAGATGCGGGGGCACGTGCGCGCCTGACGGAAATCATTGGCCTTGCTCAACAGGGGGATCCGCAAGCGCTTCGCGCCGTCAGGCTTCTTCGAGCCGTGATGACCGGACAAGTACGGGTTGGCGCTGACCTTCCTCCCGAGCGCGTTGCGTACCTTCGCGCGCTCATCGCGCAGGCCGGATAAGAATCTCACCATGGCATCGGATTCCGACATCCTTCGTCAAGCTCAGGGAACGCTCTTGCAAGCGATTGCAGAGCTGTACCCTGGAACGCGTGTGTCGAGTGAGTCGGTGGCGAATCTCTTGGGACTTGTGTGGGGAGAAAACAAGTTCGGCACGACGGGCGATTGGCAAGGATCGAACAACTGGGGTTCGGTCCGCTGCTACCGTCAAGACTACGGCTGCATTTACCATGGCGATCGCGATGCGCAGGGAAACCCCGTTACGGTTCCGTTTCAGAAGTACCCTTCGCAGCTCGAAGGTGCCAAAGGCTTTCTGAGAACGCTTCTCAAAACGCCCGACGAGCGCGCAGCGTTGGCGACGAGCGATCCGGTCGTTCTCGCGCGCGCCATGTACGCGGCTCACTACTACACGGGGACGAGCGGCACCGACGAACAGCGAATCCAAGCCTACGCGAACTTGATTCGACGCGGTGCGAACACGGTCAAAACGCTCTTGGGGCAACCGGGCAACTTGGCGGTAGCGGTCGTCGCACCCTCATCGACCACGCGCAAAGTCGGAGGACTCCTTTTGGGAACCCTCGCTGTAGGAGCAGGAGTTGCGTACGTTCGGAACTCGAAGAAGGGGAGGAAGCGATGAGGCGCGAAGAAATCGGTCTGCTGGCGCTCCTTCCTCGCCAGCCCAAGCCTGTGGTGGGCACGTGGCAATGGCAGCCGTCGAACGTGCGCGATCAAATCGCGCAATTGAACGTCGACTACCAGGCGTTCGATGCCGACGTGCGTTCGTTTTCACAAGCCCCTAATTCCTTGCGTGCAGGCTGGATCGCGCAAAAAACGCAATGGGATGCGTTCGTTCTAGAGAATCAGAAGATTCTTTCCATTACGCCACTCAATGCCGAGAGCAAGATCCGAAACGTTGCGATGTACCGTGACGCACTCTCAAGTTGGCGTGCATCCTTTGCTCAAGAGGGATTTGTGGCGCTATCTCCGATCCCCATCACGCCTCCCAATCCGAATTCTCCACCCGAGTTCCCCTGGGGGATCTTGGCCTTTCTGACCGGCACGGCCCTCGTGGGCACAGCTCTCTACAAGTGGAATCCGAAGCAATCATCATCGATGGCTCGTAGGAGTCATCGCTAACCAATACGATTTAAGGCGTGCAGCTCGTCCCGCCAGCGGCGGGACGAGCCGAAGCGTAACTAGAGGAGACTCTGATCATGGCGACCAAGACCGTCCGTACGACCCGCACGACCACCACGCACTCGGGGCGATCGCGATCGAAATCGCGCCCGCATCCGAAAGCGCATGCTACGCCGGCGACGCGCACGCGCACGCTGTCGCAGGTCTACCAAAGCTCCACCAAAAAGGATGGGACAGGGACGGCACTTGCGATTGGTGGCGTCGGTTTGGCCGCAGCAGCGGCCTACCTTCTCTTTTCGGGCGGAACAGCGTCGGCGGCTCTTCCGCCGGTTCCGGGCCCGGGTCAACCCGGCGGTCCGCCGGCTCCGGGCATGCCGGGCGCGCCGGGAACTCCGGGCGCTCCGGGTGCGCCGGGCGCGCCGGGTGGATTTGTCCAAGTGCCGGGCGCTCCCGTCGGGTACATGGGCCCGGGCACCTACCGCGTGACCGCGCCTCGTGGGCTCAACGTTCGATCGCAACCGAACGCCACATCTCCTTTGGCCACGACGGTGCAAGCGCTCGGCTCGAACGTCCAAGTTGTGGCCCCTGCCGCGAACGGGTGGGTTCAGATCTCGGCGCCGGCTTCCGGCTACATGTGCATGAGCTGCGCCGAAGGCGGCACCGGCGGTCCGTGGCTGGCGCGGATTGGTTGAGTCCATGAAGTTTCGAAGCACGCCGTATCGTGATGGATGGGTGTTTCATGCCCTCGATCCGTACGGCGATGCCTACCATGTCTTCTTTTCGTATCATGGAGGAGGCTGGCTTCTGACTTCGCGTGGAACGATCGGAGAGCCTGTCACAAGCTCTCGTTTTCGGATTTCACGAAAACCAGAAGTTGCCGAACGGCAATTTACGCGTCTCTTTCGTACGTGGATGCGTCGTTACGCTCGAGATCCAAAACCTCGATCGAAGGCACAAAAAGAACGGCAATTTCATCGCGAGCGAGGCGGAAAATACAAGAAATTCAACCCTTGCGAAGTTTGCGGAAAGAGTGTCGGTCAAGAGTATTTTTCGGACAGTCGATGCAGTACCGAACTAGAAGGCCGTGGAGTGACGTTGCATGAGCGGTGTGCCGATCGCTTGGCTCGCTTGCCTGCGCACGAAGCTCGAAAGCTCTTGGTGCACTGACTCATGAAAGCTTCCGATTTTCTGGCATCGAACCTTGGCAAATCCCTCTTCCAGTGGGAAGCGAGCGCCGTCGCGCTTCCCCTGGATGCGTGGGTACCGTGGACGCTTGTCCCGGTGCCGGTGACGTCAAAAGACGGTCGCCACACAGGCGTCTTTCACGTCAGTCAGGATTATTTGGCATTGGGGGAGTCGGGAGATCTCCTTCGATTGCCTCTTACGCCCATCAACGCGCAGCGGATCGCGAACTCGTTGGGCATGCTCCTTCCCACATCCAAGATGGTGGATGCGATTTGGGTGCAGAGTCAGGTGAAGCTTCTGCCCCAGCCGCTCGTGCCTAACAAGGGCGCAAACCTTGCGCAGTACGCCGAGCACTCTCGCGCCATCGACGGTCAGCTCGAGACGCAAGCCTCGCTCTTGTCGGGAGCCTTTCCTGTTTCGGGTCAGAAAAAGGACATCATCCTCTCGAACATCTGGAAGCCCGGCAAGGTCGTGATCTACGGCTGGTACCGTCCGGATGGAAGTCACATTCAGCCCAAATCCAACGTGCACGGAGACTTTTACGTCGACTACAGCCATGGGGTGCGCCTTGTGAGTCCCCAGATGCTCGTCGATGGTTCTCCCATGAATGTCGAAGATGTGCTTCGAAGTCCGGAACTTGCGAGCTTGCTCAGCGACGAAGGCGTCCTGAATCGTACGAGGTACCCAACAGGCAACGGGAACGACGTGATCGCCATGTCGTCTCCGAACGGAAAGCTCAGCTACTACCGACTCGGGACCAACGTCCTCTTGAACCTCAACGCGCTCGAGAGGAAGGCTTCCTAAATGAAGAACTACGCGGCACGTGGACTTTGTGCGCTTCTCACCAACTACGCGATGCGTACAGGATGGAAACGTTTCCTTGCCCAACCCTATTGGCAACCGATCCCTGGAGGGCCGATTCGTCTGACTCCTGAGATGATGGATCGTGCAGCCGATCGTGAACGAGAACGAATGAAGGATCCTGCCTACGATCGATCCCGTCTGGTTTCTTCGCTTCTGGAGGCTGCGGGACAGGTCCCGCTGCAGGGAGGGGCGGGACCTGTCCCGCCAAAGGCGGGATGAAATGGGTTATTCAGAATCCAGTAGAGCAGCTGGAACAGCGCGGCCTTCAGGCGCTTGCTAGTGGATCCGGTCGCGCGAGTGCGAGCGCGAACGTGACCGGTTCAACACCAGAATTTGGCATTTGGGAAAGCCTTGGCCTCTCTGGAAATGCCCAAACCACGTTGAATCTCTTGGCCGTGTGGGGAGGCGTTCTGGGCTTGGCTGTGTTAGGTGGCGCACTTGGGTACGCTGCCAGGAGAAAGTAAAACGTCATGGCATCCATCAAAGATACGACCTCGCTCGGTACGAGCGTCCTCATCGCGCAACGCGCCTCCGCCTCTACGATGATGCCGAAAGCGCCGAAATCGCTTCCGGTCATTGGTGCTCTATCGCCGGAAGCCGAAACCTTTTGGGAGATCGCTACTCCCATCTCGGTCGGCCTGTCGGCCTACCACGGCTACAAGCGGAACAACGGGTCGATCGGCTGGGCGCTCGGTTGGGGCCTTCTCGGGGGCATCTTTCCGGTGATCACACCCGCCATTGCAGTCGCCGAAGGTTTTGGCAAGCCGAAATGAGTCGGGAAATGGAAGCGAGTCGAGCTATCCCGCACATGCGGCGAGATGAAAAGCGAGACGACACATGAACAACGATTACGAACGAAGAGGTCTGTCTACGCTCGCCGCCTTGGGCGTCTTGCGGATGGGACCGCGTACCGCGACCCAAAAAGGCCCGCGTCCGAACGCCGTCGTGGGTGCGCTGATCGTGAGTCCGTCCGCCATCCAAGATAAGATGCGGCAGGTGAATTCCCAGTTTCAGACGATGGACGCCGAGGTGAAGCTCAACGCCACGCGTCCCGAGTTTCTCACAGCCTGGGGAGAATTTCGGGACAACTGGCAGAAGTTTTTTGACGACCATCAGTCCTTGACCAAGATCCTCTTGACGGGGACGGGCACGCTGGATCGAAAGACGACCGACTACCAGACGCAGCTTGCGACCTGGTACGAAGCGCTCCAAAAAGAAAACCCGAATGCGCGCCTTGTCTTTCCGCCGCCCTTGCCGCCGACAGCGCCTCCGAACGGATCGTCCGTTCCTTGGTGGGGGATTTCGGCATTGACGATCGTAGGCACAGCCTTTTTTAGCTACATCGCCTACGCCTCCTATCGGTACGGAAAAGACGCGCTTGCGAAAAAACAAATGCTCGAAGAAGACGTGGTTCCCGCCGTGCTCTCGGCGACGGGCGTTCCCGACTCGTTCACCCGTCTTCATTTGAAAGGGCGCGCCCATTCTCACGATCGAGACCTGTCCCGCGAAACGCGGGACCCTGTTTTTGACGGACAGGTCGACGCGTACAAGAAGCTTGCACGCGAAATGGGCCGAATCCACGAAGACAACAAAGACGCTCATGCCGAACGCGCCGAACGTCGCCGACGAATGGCGCAGCCTGCCTACCGAAGCGGCGCTCCTTCTCACGGCGGGGATTGGTACGGAGTGGAAGAAGAATCCGATGAAGAATCGGATCATGACTTCGAGGACTAAGGCTTACTCACTAAGCCAGAAAAACATCGCTTTTCGTTTCCTGGGATTGTAGAATTTTTAAATTGGAAAGACCGGCCTATGCCGGTGAAACCGGCATGGAATCACGAGCCCTCACCGTCCGACAGCCTGCGACTCCTTCCGCCCCGGTCATTCAGGGCGTCGAATCGGCGCGTGAACGTGTCTACCGGTTTTTGGTGGACACGGTCGGTGCCGTGAAAATGGATGTGCTCTTGGCCGAGCTGTTTCAGCACGGTTTCAATCACAATAAGCCCTTTCACCACATCGAGTTTCACGCCAAAGACGATTTGAAAGAAGTCGCCGAAGCGATTGTCCAGGCAGCCGAAGAAGACATCTCGGGGTTTTCGAACCAAAAGCTTTGCTATGGACTGCAGCTCGCCCAGCATTCGGGTCGACGCAATTTTGAATTGAGCGTGCAAGGTCCAGGGCATAGCGGAAGTCCCTTGGACTCGAGTTCCGCCATGGTGCCCACGCTTCAAGCCATCGTCGTGCAGCAAATGCAGCACAACCAAGTGATCATGGAAACGGCGATTGGATCGTTTGCCGAGCAAATGAAGATCCAAAACGAGACCAATGCTCAGCGCGAAGAGCAGCTTCAGTTTTTGCAGCTCGAACGCACGCGCTATTTCGAAGCCAAAGAAGCCGCGATGAGCCTCCAGCATGAACGTGAGATGCAGGCCAAAGCGCAAGAGAAGAGCGATCAGCGCCTCGATCAACTGGCCGCGACCGCCATCAACGCGGCAGCTCCTTTGGTCAACAAATTCGTCAAGCAAAAGCTCATGCCCGAGACGGCGACTCCGCTCGAAGGGATGACGATTGCGCTTTTGTCAACGCTTCGAAAAGAGCAAGTCGATGCGCTCTTGACGAGCGGCCTCTTGTCGCCCGCTCAAGCGTCCAATTTGCTGCAAATTCTCAAGACGATTCAGGAGAGTTTTGAGCAGGGCGGAACAGGCGCCCTTCCGGCAGGGCAATCCCCGCCTCCTGATCCGCTTCAAGCAAATTCACCGAATTCCACGGTCGTTGTTTCGCAGGTATCTCCGACCCCTCCGGGTTCGTCGGGGCAAGGATAACCCCGTAAGAGGGGAGGAGACAGTCCACATGGTTCACAAGAAGAAGTTCGTTCCCAAGGGCGAAGCCCGCCGCTTTCACGCGCTGGCTGACAAACTCGAGCGTCACCTCGAAGCGACCAAGCGCGCGGGGAAAAAGAAGCCGAAGAAGCGAAAGACAGCTCGACGCGACCCGGCTCCGAAGAAGCGCCGTCGCATTCATGTGCGATCGGCCGTGAGTCCGTGGGTGTTTCGCGATCCGGCAGCGTACGGAAGCGATCCCGCCCGAAAGAAGCGAAAGAAGAAGACGGCCAAAAAACGAAAGACCGCTCGTCGCGATCCGGCGTGGTACGGAGCGCCGATCCGTCATTCGCGTGCTGCGAAGAAGGGCATTCGGCGAAAGAAGGCGAAGAAGCGCACGGCGCGTCGCGATCCGTCGTGGTTCGGTCAACCGCGTCGTCATGCGAAGGCGGCCAAGAAGGGCCACCGTCGTGCGAAGCGCCGCGATCCGAACTACATGGGACCGTCGTACGCGACCTATGGGCGCGATCCGGCGTGGTTCGGCGAGCCGCGTCGGCATGCGAAGGCCGCAAAGAAAGGGCATGCGCGTAAAAAGCGCCGCCCTACCCGAGCGCGCCGCTACTAAGGGGTGAGCGCGCTTCGGTTGGATTCTCTCTCGAGAACCGAACCGGATACGATACGGACGATCTTCAGCGTTTTTGCGCTCGGGGCCTTCGGGCCCTGGGCGTGAACACGCCGCGAGAGATTTTGTTCGTCGCAGCTCCTCAGCGATCGCGGGGATGTGGGGAGATCGGTCCCGCCTTTGGCGGGACAGGCAAGACATCTCAAGAGGGGCGGAAAATCGTCATCGCATTGGCGCCGCCGCATAAGTTTTCGCTGAGGCGCTTGGCGCGACTGTTCGAGCACGAAGTCACACACACGCGTGGATTCGAACACAAGGACATGCCACACAACGTGATGTGGAGCTTGGGACCGGTCCCTGCCTGGGCCAAGGGACTTCCGATTCGCTACCGAGGGCGAGCGCCTTCGCAGATGCCCTAGAAACAAGGAAATCGCTCATGAGCAAGCACGAGAAAGATTGCAAAAAGCGAGTGGGACCCACGGGCCCCACAGGTCCTTGCTGCACAGGTCCCACGGGCGCGATGGGCTTTCGAGGGCGAACCGGAGTCACCGGTCCTACGGGCCCCTCCGGCAACGGAACCGGCTCGACGGGTCCTACCGGTCCCACGGGGGCTACGGGACCATCCGGAGGTCCGCCCGGACCGACGGGCCCGACCGGATCGAGCGGTCCGACCGGTCCAACTGGACCTACGGGTCCCACCGGCCCGACCGGCACAGGGACCACGGGAGCAACCGGAGCTACCGGAACTCCAGGTCCGACAGGTCCTGGTTCGGGAGCGACTGGAGCTACCGGGCCCACAGGAGCGACGGGTCCTACCAGTGTGATTCAGACTGCCTTCGATCGATCTCTTGGTGGGGTAAATGCCGCTCCTGGATCAACTACCACTATTGCAAGTCTTGATTTTGATGGAATTTCTCATCCTCAATTTACGCCTGGCAATATAATTGAAATTACTGCCACAGCATCTGTTGCGTCTTTTTTGACGCCTGGAACCCGCCGAGCCGAAGCATTCTTTGAAGTTCGTATTGATGGAGCTACCTTTGGCGGGGGAATAGGATTTACCGTTTCATTGGATCCAGATGCATTCGTAGCTTCATTTGTTCATGAAAGTGGAGCTGTTGTATTCCGGGTGCCTGTATCTGCAATTCCGGGAGGGCCCTCTCACAATATTAGCTTGCAAATGGTCGTAGCTGGATTTAGCAGCGCTAATATTCAACTCAATTTACCTCAAGATAACGGCTCTCTTTACGTTCAAGAAACAACTACGTAGGACAGCAATACCAACGGTGAGAAAGGCTTGTTCCCTCGTACGTGCATTGAGGCGGCATAATGTCTGTCGACGGACCCAAACATCCATATTGGAAGGATCGTGTGGAATCTTGACAGGGATATCCTCCGTCAGGAGTAGCCATATAACGAGAGCATTGGCTACTTCCACATACGAAAGGACCTGCATTTCCACACGCAAGTCCCGCATCCTTGTCGCATTCACCGCACCCCGGCTGGCAACTGAAGGGCTCACACACGAGAGCATCTCCCGCATCCCCCGCATCTCCGTTGTCCGCATCTTCTGAAGCGTCACTGTCTCGGTGAATTCCTGTAAAGCCCGCATCGGCCTCCTCCGTCGGAGTTCGAAACGCTAGTTCCGAGCAACCACCCAGAAGGAAGCAGAAAATTCCGAGAATAACGCGTTGAATCATGTTCTGGTTCGGTAGACGATGAAGGACCGAGTTCATTCAACGCCGTAGAGATGAAAATTCTATTCTCACTCGTTTTTCCCTGAGGATCCCGCACCATGAGTCATTGCAAAGAAAAAGACTGCAAGGAATGCCGCCGCGGAAAACGAGGGCATCGTGGTGAGACGGGGCCGACCGGCGCTTCAGGTCTCCCAGGTCCTACGGGCAGCGGCGGAACCGGACCCACGGGTCCGACCGGCGCTCCCGGAAGCGGAAGTGGCACGACAGGACCGACCGGTCCCACAGGCTTGTCGATCACTGGCCCGACAGGCGCTACAGGGCCCAGTGGCCCGCAAGGAGTTACGGGAACTCCTGGCGTAGGAGGCGAAAACGCAGACTTTGCCTACCTGACGAGCGACAACATGCAATCGCAGTTTGTGGGAGGAGCTTCGGTTCCTGCCAACTACGCGTACGTGGGCGTTCCCGATCCAAACTTTGGCGACGTCAATTTTCGAGGCGCTTCCGCCATCACGTCAGGGATCACGCTCATCCCCCACACAGGCGATGCTTTTGGTACCGGTACTATCGCGCTCCAAGTTCGAAAAAAGAGCGCCTACCTTTTCGGGTACGCCATTCGCGGCTCCAACGATGTGGCTCTTCGAGGACTCGTCTTTGAAATCCGTGTCAACGGACTTTCGGTTCCGGGTCCTCAGGCTCGCTACAAAAGCGAAGTACCGTCGGCCTTTGGCTCGTCGGGACAGCTTGTCATCCTCAATGGGAAAGGCATTCTAAACCTCAACGCAGGCGATGTCGTCACCCTGCGAAACATCACCAACGTGGTCGGCTCGGCCGGTTTTGGCGATCCGGTCTCGCTCGGACTTGGCGACATTGATGCCTCCGACAACGCCTCCGTGTACCTCCTTCAGATCCCGCCGACGCTTCCGTAAGCTCTTATGATAAAGAAATTCACACGCACCCAAGCTGCTCACACCGCGAAAAGGCTTCGGATTAGCTTTCCGCATCGAGTCTTCACGTTGAGTGACTTTCATCGAGGCATGAACGTCGAACAAGAACACCACAACGTGACCCACGGAAGTGCGCTCCTCACCGGCAAAATCGCCCTAGCCCACCTTCGCGAATCGCCCGCCTACTACACCTACCTCGCGAGAATGGAACGTACGATGCCGAAACAGATTCGATCGCTCCCGATGCGTGACCCCGCTTCTGAAAAGGCTGCGTACGAACGTCGGGAAATTATGGAGTTTTTGAACGGCCTTCGGCGAACGGAGAAGCTCCCTCTTTCCGAGCGGCGAGAGAACGCTGCACGCTTTGCTGCCGATTTGCATCGTGATCCTGCCTTGATTGCACAGCGTGTAGGCTGGCTTTTGGACGGAAGCTATGGGTATGGGAGCTACGTCAAAGCACACCAAATTGCCCACTCACCTCGTATGAATCAGGGAGCGTGGCTTTTGGTAACCATTGCTAACCTCGAATGGGGTGTTCCTGGCAAGATGACCATCCAAGTCTGGCGTACGCTTACGCAAAAGCAGCGCCTTCATCTGGATAAGCTCATCAAAAAAGAGATCAAGGACGCCATCGAAGAGGGGATTGTCTAGCGATGCCGCTCACCCAAGCTGACAAGAACGTGATTCACGCCTTTCTCCTCCATCATCCGGCCGAGAGTCGTCATCTTCATTCCGACGGTCGCATGCTTCGTGTAACTGGACTCGGGGGTACGGGTGTCGTTCGTTGGATGGGAGGGAAGCTCGAGTTTTCCGATGTCGGCGGGCGGTTTCAGCAATCGGTGGATCGCTTCATCCGAAAGCAATTTCCTACCGCCTTCATGAAATCCACGCGTCGACAAACTTCCCGTCGTGATGCTCCACATAGGAAGGCACGTCCAACCCCGGCGAAGCCGGGGTATCCTCCTTACCCGCACGGCAAGCAGAAAATTCGGCGGGTTATGAAGGAGTTTGAGTCGGGAAAGCTCAGGTCCTCGAGTGGTAAGAAAGTGACGAGCCTTCGTCAAGCTCGAGCGATTGCGCTCAGCGAGCAAAGGCGACTCGAAGGTGTGGGTCGGGATTGCTCATGCACGCTTCGGCATACATCCTCGCGACGTGATGCTTCTCGGAAGATTCCGTTCTCGGTTCGATTGACCGCTATTCCCAAAGCTGCGTACGAGAAATTGCCTGTGCGCGTCCGAAAGCAATTGGACGAATTTGAGTTTTTCGATACGCATCGAGGGATCGAAGCGCGCTATCGACGTTACGGCCGATATGGAACGAATCAGAAGCTCGTCGGACTTTGGAACGGCCGAGCTTGGGTGCGTGCTCGCGAGGAATTCACATGAAACTCCCCGAAGCCGCTCTCAAGAAGATCCCGGCGCGCATTCGAAGCTACCTCGACGAGTTTCGCTTCGTTCGAAGGCCCGAAGGCATTGAAGCCTGGTACGGCGATCAGTTCGTTGGCATTTGGGCGCTCGGGGTGTGGCAGAAGCCGCCTCCGGAACGCGACCCCGGCAGGGCCGGGGTTCGCAAAAAGCCTGTTTACGTCATTCAGGTCTACGATCCCCGTGGAATGCGCTGGATGGATCTCACGCGCTACACTTATCCGGATGCACTTTCTGGAATGCCAACGTTTCATACCAAGAAAGCTGCTTTGGAAGGTCTTCAGGTCCTCAAAACGTTTGGAATCCATTGGCGACGAGGCAAATACCGGATCGATGAACGAAAGAATGTACTGAGTCGACGATGAAGCATCTGACCTTCCCGATCTACGCGTCAGCCTACCCTTCGCTCAAGACATGCCTCACGCATCTGGCCGAAGTCGACGAAGAAGGGTATCCTCTCCGACCCTTGTGCCGGGTCAAGCTTGAGAACTTGGTCGAAGATCTCGGCAAAGTCGCTGAACCTTCCTGCACAACCTGTCAGAAACACGCGAAACGATTGGGTCTTGTGAAATGAGCCGTCCCTACGATCAGGACACAGGTCCCTGCATCTTCTGCCACAAGGTGGATACGACGAAACCTTGCGAGCCCTCGTGCGCTCGGTTCGATCCGTGCCTCGGCCACTCGATTTGCGATCGCTGTCAAAAAATCGATTGGGTCTTCGAAACGGGGACGCGAGTCCTCTGCACCCACTGCCGAGGAGAGCCCCATCCTCACGCTCCTACTCATTGACTTCCTGACCCTTTCAAACCCCTCCTAGGATGAGGGAAAGGATTTTGTGTCATGCCCGTTCTTCTTGCTCTCCTTCTTCTCGGTACCGCTGGCGTTCTCGTGTGGAAGGCTGGTCACAAGTATCCCGAAGTCAGCTCGTCGGCCGATGTGCTGACGCTCTTGAACTTTCAGCCCTTCTCGGTCGTAAGCGGCAAGGAAACCTATGGCACCTACGTGGCGCCCGAAGGCCTGTCGGCCGCGCAAGTCGTGGGTGCACTTCAAGCCTCCGACGCGACCATCTTGCGAAAACACATCCCGATCCCCGGTCCGACTACGGTGCCGGCCTATGGGGACGTGTGGGGCGTTCATGGCCGCTATACGGGACCGTCCAAGACCGTCACGCCGGGTACGGTGCTCGCCGAGCGAAACATTCCCCAAAGTGTCATCCAAAGCCAAAGCAATCCGCTTCTTTTGGCGGGGATCCTGTATGCCGCCGCGTTCGATCCGACAACGGTAGGCAAACTCGTGCTCGTTCCGATTGGAGCCAAGCAAGTCTAAGTCATGGCAAGGGTCGTCCAAGTCCAACGCCAAATTCGAGGCTTTCGAGCGACTCCGCTCGAGAACGTGCTCGGAATTGGCGTCGGCGTGGTTCTCGTGATGCTTCTGGTTCACCTGAGCGGGTCACGTTCCGCTTCCATGCGATGACCCCCGGCTCACGCCGGGGTTGGATGACTTTTTTGAAATGAAGAAGTCGGTGTTGCCAAAAAGCCCGCTTTGTAACCGATGCGGGCTTTCCTGCTATCTGGGGCCTATGTATCTCCAAGGAGGTCTTATTGGATGTGAAGTGGTGGGAGGATACGAATCCACTCCTGGCAACGGTCGAGGCGCACTCGACGATGGTTTCTCCTACACCTTCACGATGTGCGAATTTTGCCTCGATGATCTCTTTACGCAATTCGTACTTCCTGTTCGCGTTCGAGACCGTTACTTTTCCAACGAACCTCCTCGCGATATGCCTTGGAAATCCGCAAAAGAACGTGTGAATCAAGACGCTTGGAGAGAACAAAAAGACATCTTCATGACCGAATACCAAAAGCGAAAGAAAGCTCGTGAAAGCTTTCATCCCGCCAACGGCGGGAAGCCGAAGGAGGGGCGGGGCCTGTCCCGCCCAACGGAGGGGCGGGGCCTGTCCCGCCGCAGGCGGGATGGCTAAGGTACGACCTGCTGAGGCCAAACAGGCCATCATGACGTTCGCGACCTGGTTGGTCGGCGCCTTCGAAACGCTCGAAGCCATCGAACAAGGTGATCATCCGGTGAAAGCCGTGACGAAAGCCGTGAAAAAGGCGAAGAAGCGAAAGAAGAACGAGAAGCTTGGCAAAAAGCTTCGCAAGAAAGAACGTGAGGTTATCGATGTCACTTCCGATTGATGTTCTGGGTGCACGACCTGTCCCGCTGAAGCCAAAGGCGTAAGCGGGATGAGTCGTATTCTCTCCATCGGCATGCAAGGCCCTGAAGTCGGAAACTGGCAACGGTTTCTCAATTCTGCTTTGGGTAAAAGTCTCGTTGTGGACGAAGACTTTGGTCCTGCAACGCGCGACGCGACCACGGCCTACCAAACCAAGGAAAATCTCGTCGTGGGTGGTGGAACCATCACAGGAACGCTCGACCCGCTTACGCGAAAGCTTGCGCTCGTTCAAGGATTCATCCCCTACGTTCAAGCCCGAAACTTTGGACCTTTGCTGCCTGAATTTGGAAAGCCGGGCTCGCGCACCGTTTCTCTCATTGTCATCCACACGATGGAAGCGCCCGACAAGCCTGACACGGCCGAAAACGTAGCGGCTTGGTTTTCAGGGCCTGACGCTCCTCGCGCCTCGGCTCACTACTGCGTCGATAACGACAGCGTCGTTCAATGCGTCCGCGAGCGCGACGTTGCCTGGCATGCCCAGGGCGCGAATTCCAATGGGATCGGGATCGAGCACGCAGGCTACGCGAAAGAAACCGACGCGGATTGGCAAAGTCCCTACAACCAAGGCATGCTCACGCTTTCGGCCAAGCTCGCCGCCCGCATCGCGAAAGAACACGGAATCGCCGTCGAGCATCGCACCGTCGATGAGCTTCGGAGTAAAATTCCGGGCTTTTGTGGCCACATCGACGTCAACAACGCCTTCAACCAAGGAGCTGGTCACGTCGATCCCGGTCCGCATTTCCCTTGGGACCAATACCTCCGTCTCGTCCAAGCCAACATCTAGGTCATAAGATGCCCAAAATCGATGTTACACCCAGATCCCGAGCGGCTCGTCAAGGCAAGATGTATGGCCGAGCTTATGGCAAAGCTCGATACGGAGGAGGTGTGGGCTACCTTCTTCCCGGAGTTGTCGAAGCTTCTCAACGCGCTTTGCAACATGCAGGCATTTCACCCGTCACCACCGAAGCTGTTCAATTTCGAAGTGCGTTTGTCGTGGAATACGAAAAAATTGCCCAGAAATGGCGCTACGGCTGATGGAATCTCTTGTTCTTTGGCTCACCGCCGCCATGATCGCCTGGGTCCCTCCTTCTCAAAAAGATTGGGGCTCGGAAGTGCAGCGCTACGCGACGATCGCCTGGGCAGCGCTGGACGTGGCCTACGATCCAGCGGAAGCGCCTCTCTTTGAAGGTCCGCACGGTAGGAGCAAAACCGCGCTGCAGATTTTGGCCATTTCGGGCTTTGAGTCGAGCTTTCGACAAGATGTGCAGCTCGGAACGAAGCGCGGAAAAGCGGGTGATGCGTGCGATATGCAGGTCATCATCCCCAAGGCGCGCCATCTTCGCTTGACGGCATCGACCTACGAATGGGTGTCGACTCGAGAGCCGGGCCTTTCGGCCGAGGATCTCGTAGGACCCGATCCACGGCTCTGCTTTCGCGTCGGACTCCACCTTGTTCGCGAGAGCTTTCACATCTGCCACGATCTCTCGATGTACACGTCGGGCAAATGCGACAAGAACGAAGTCAAAGCTCAACACCGCCTTCAACGCGCCAAGCGTCACTACGAACTTCATCCCGCACCGGTCCTCGATAACGACGTACTCAAGATGCCGTTCGAAGACTCAAAAACTGCGAGCCTCTGATGTACCTTCTTCGCATCGACGTTCCGAAAGCCCGTGGAGGAGGCGTGTACGAAGGCGGCCTCACGTTGAAGACCGCCAAACGTCGTGGGTTTTCGATCCTGGAGCGCCTTGCGGCAAATCTGCGAAGTCCGCCGCTTCCGGAAGACGTCGACATCTACCGACAGTTCGCCGACGGTCACGTTCGTTTTGTCGAATCGCTCACGGACTGTGGAAAGCACTTTGAGCGGAACGTGTGGAACGCGTCGTTTTACAAGCTCTGGCAACGCCAAAAGACGCGAGGTCCGACCGAAGCTCAGTGGAAGCAGGCGGAGAAACTCTACGCGCAAGGGTTTTCGCCCCGTAAAGCCTTTCGCAGTTTTGGACGTGGTTCATGAAGCGTGTTGCCTCCTTGACAGCCACAGGTGGTGCAACTGGTGGGCTTATTCAGGACATCTTTGAGCTGTACGTCGAGCGATTGGTTGCCTGTGGCGCCACGCCCGAAGAAGCCGAACGCGTGGTCGAAACGGCGCGTGATCTCGATACGGCGCTTTTTCGGCGAGAGTGCCCCGACTGTGGCAAGCAAATCCTTCGGCAGTTCGATGGGATCGTGAAGACGAAGATCCCCGATCCGACGTTTTTATCCGACGAACTTGTCGGAAACTACCAGGGCACAGGCCTCTTTGGCGTGCTTCGCCAGGATCAGGCCTGGTTCACCTACCGCTGTTCTTCGTGCCCATTTTCGTTCACGCGCGTAGAATCCAACGAGAAAAGCTCGTAGCCCCGGTTCCGGTATGTACCGGAACACGGGGTAGGGTAAGCTCACCAAGAAGAACGGGGTCGCCATGCCGCTTACCGACAGTCAAAAACTTTTTCTCGTACTTCTGGGAGTTGCGGGCGTGGGGGCCATTGCCTACGCTGCGAGTGCCAAGGCTTCTCCCGAGCCTTCACCGCCTCTTCCCCCAGGACCTCCTAGGCCACCCCAAGGCCCCAGCCCGAACCAACCAGGAGCGAACCCCGACGATGTCGCCGCGCAAGCGCTCGCAGCGGCTTTGGCAGCAGCGTCGGCATCCCAAGGTCAACCCAACCAGCCTGGAAATCCGGCTGTTTCCTCGATGATGAGCGGAACCTTGTTGCCCAATCCTGCGCCCTTGGTGCAAGGCCAAAGGTACAAAGCGCGTCTTGAGCTGTCAGGACTTGAGCAGCTTGGCGGACGAGACGACATCAAAAAAGCGTTCGAGGGCTTTGGTTTCTCGAATGTCCTCATTTACATGAACCAAGCTGAGCTTCCTCCAGGTTTCCCCCCGATGGCTCTCGCTGGAATCGATAGCGGAAGCCGCTGGGCGGAAGGAACCTGGAATCAGCCGTCCCAAACCATTCCGAAGCCCCAGCAAATCCAGAACGCGTGGATTGCCTGATGGCTTCCTCACGAACACGTTTCGATTCGGGGCTACGCAACTTTATCCGAAGTTACGCAACGACTGCACTCTGGTCATCCGACGATCTCGAGCAAAACTATTCCACCGATGACATTGCTCCTGAAACACGCAGGAAGATGATTTTCGATGCCACGTCTTTCTATCGAAAATTCAAGAAGGTGTTTGGAGAGCCTGGCCAAGCTGGTCATGATTTTTGGCTAACGCGCAATCGTCACGGTGCAGGCTTTTGGGATCGAAATTATCCCGAACGAATCGCTGAGGTTCTGACTCGTGGTTCTCATGCCTACGGAGAATTTCATCTCTATGTAGGAGATGACGGTCTGATTCATGGTGATACCTATCACCGTGGTCGTCCCTCGATGAAACGAGACCCTCATCGACGTACGAGATCGCAACGCGATCCTAAGCGTCCATGGTCTATCGGAGATCACGTCCAAGTCTACGGGCCAGGAACCCCTTGGCATGACGTGACAGGGACTGTTGCTGAGATGCGAAAACGCCGCATTGACGGATCGATTGCCTATCTTGTTATCACCAGCCCAGGACCTAATCCCGTTCGTAATGGAAGAGAACTTGTGCTGAGTGAAGGGCAACTACGAAAGATTTCCTAGTTTCTATCAAGGAGGCGCCGGCCAACCCCGGCGAAGCCGGGGTGCAGATCGATCTCTCCATCGTCCTCTCCTTGTTCACGGCTCTCGTCACCGCGGGCGCATGGCTCTACGTGCGCGAAGTCAAAGAGCGGGAGAAAGACACCGAGAAAAAGATCCTGGCTTTACATGAAGCTGTCGAGAAAACCGCGAAAGATCTCTCCGGAAAAATCCAAAAGTTAGATGACCGCATTTCGGCCGAAGAAAAAGCCACAATTCGACAAGACGGAGAAATGGCGCTCGGGAAACAAGCGCACCTGAACCTCACTCACACCTTCAACGAGCTTCGCGTTCGGACAAGCGGCACGTCCGTATCCGGAGCCCCGCAACCGTCTTTCCGAACCTTTCCATCCGGAAAGTTCGACCGACCGGATCCTGAGAAAGAACCCAAGTAAGATGCCTACCAACATGGCTGAAATGACCGAAGAAGAAATCGATCGCATGGCTCGAGAGGTGGAAGACATTCAGCACGATCTCGCACCACTTCTGACGGAAAGAAACCATCTCGCCGCCGCGATGGCACTTACCTTGATGGCCGCCCATCACGTCCTTCATGACGGCGCTAGTGAAGAAGATTTTGCTAACTTGACTGTCACTGCCTGGAAGCGTTCGTTGCATCAACACGCTACCTGTTCAACCTAAGAAAAATTGTGATGGAGCATCGGGGCTACTAGAAACCCCGGTGAAACCGGGGTGTGGGTAGCTGAATTTACAACCTTCGAAGAAGCCATCGGACCCAGAAGGCCCGTGCTTCAGCACTCCTTTTTCGGCGACACGAAGGAGCAGGCGTTGAGCGTCATGCGCGCGCATCTTGGGACCGACAGCTTCTTCCGCGGCTGCACCGAACAGGGTCGATTCGGAAAGATCTCCTGCTGGACCACCTACCGGGTTTACCAACGCTAGAAGGATCGCATGCGCTACATTGTCTCCATCCAATCCAGTCAAGGCGGAATCTACTACTACGAGCGCCACAAGACCTTCACGCGCAATGTCGACGACGCGAAGCACCTAACACTTCCTCAAGCTAATAAGGCAGCTCACGCCCTCTACCGAGATGGATATTTGCCCGTGATTCACGCATGGTCTTGATGAGCTATCACCCAGTTTCGCGCGACATCTCGAATGAATTTTGTCAAGAGTGTCTGGGAAGTGACGAGCCCTACAAGGTTCATCCCGACAGTGCCCACGTGGCTAAATGCGAACATCACGCTCGGCATGGGGGATATAGCTACGCCTTCTCTTCCAAGATCAACCACGACAGCCTTCGACAGCTTGTAGGCGAAGAACTTGCCGATCGCATCCTTCGAACATGCCAAGATGATCCCGCCTAACGGCGGGACAGGTAGATCCTCATGGTCAGCATCCCGAAAAAAGCGTGGATTGTCGGAGGCGCCCTTTTGGGAGGGCTCGGCCTCGCGCTCGCTTTCGCGAAAGCGTCGGGACCCGCTCTCGACAAAACGCTTCCTCCTGATGTGAAAGACGCGGTTCTCTTTGCCTTCTTGCACGAGAAAGATCCGCAGAAGCTCAAGGATTTTTCGGCAAGTCTGCTTCCCACCTACCCCTTGGCTTCTCAGGCTCTTATCGGAAAAGCCCTGAACTTGCAGCGGATGGTTTCGCTTCCGAGTCCGGCTAAGCCTGGAACCCCGGCTGCGCCGGGGCGAATTTCAAGCGCTCGCGTCTCGGGTCAAGTCTCGGTCGGCAACATCTTCGACATCGACAATTACACGGACGCGGCGGGGAAAGTCGCGAGCACCGCCGTCGATGTGGTCACGCACCCCGCCGACACGGCTTCTGGCGCCTGGCACGTCATCACGCATCCGTCGGATTCGATTTCCGATTTTGGCAATGCACTCGTCGATGCACTCCATGCGATTCCGGGCATGGACGAAGCGGGCGAGCTTCTCAAAGACTTTGCCAAGACCGAATTTGGCACGTGGTGCCTCCGCATCATGGCCACGTTTGGTTACTACGTGATGAGCCCCTACTTGGGAGCGCAGCTCGCGGCCATTGCCTTTGCGCTTCCCGGAGTCGTCAAAGCCGAACCGTTCACCCAAGCGTGGATCCAAGAAACCATCGACCGCACGATCAAGACGGCCAATATCTTGCTCGGCACGAACATCAAAAAGCTCGGGTCGGGCTACGAAGAAGGCGTCGAAAAGGCGCTCGCCGAAAACCCGAGCTTTCAAGCCATCTCCAAAGACTTTTCCGAGCAAATCGGCAAAGCCAATCAAGCGATCATCGACCAAATCGGATTTTTTGCCGACAAGAGCCTTTCGGGCATTCAGGCCAAGCTCAAGACCACCTACGGAATGCCGCCAGATTTTTCGAAGCTCGCCGGTCAAGCCGGGCAAGGCGTTCGGGAAGACAACGCCGCTGCCGCCTACGATTTGCTCGCTCAGACGCATTACCAGACCCAAACCCTGTGGGATCCGCTGACGGGCGAAGACATCCTGGCGCACCTCGCGAAAGCACGCCTTGGCACAGCCCAGAATGCGAAGATGCAGGCGTCGGTCAGCGTCTACAAAGATCCTCGAACCTTGAGCGTACAAGAGATTGCACAAAAGCGAACGAGCGCGCTCTCTCAAATTCTCTTTCCGCCTGCGCGCCAAAAGTGGGTCGATTACTACCTGAACCAAGAGCGCTACGCGAACGCCGGCGTGAAGGCGAAAGGAGACGCGGGGAAAGCTGTGAGTTTTGGCAAGGACGAAAAATCAGCTGAAGCGAGCTTCTACACACTGCTTTCGCCAGGCGAGTACTACCTTCACCTTCGAAGCTCCCCTCGGACTCGAGACTTTCTGGATCGTTTCCAGCGTGTCTTGCGAGCCCGAGGCATCGACGTGATGGGCATCAAGCTTCTACCCGGTCCTGGGCAGCGCCTCATCGTGCACGCACGAACGCCCTACTTTGTCCGTCTTCGCCATCTGCCCCACCTCGTGTGGACAGGCGTTCAGAAAGTAGGTTAAAACGCGTCATGCATACCCGATCCATCACGAGCTACATCATGACCGTACTTTGGTGCGGACTTGTTCTTGTAGGCGCTCTCAAAATCTCAGGCTGTAAATCGCTCACGCCTGCAGAAAAACAAGCGGCCATCACCACCGAAAAAGAAGCGTGCGCCTTGGCTCATGCCGATCTTCCCGATCCGGAAGTTCAGGCACTTTGTGAGATTTCCGACATTGCCTTTCCCGCTATCGTGAATCTCTTGGGCGTCCACCGAAAAGCGCTTGCGAAAGCACGAGCCCAAGTGCGCCTCGAAGAAGTTTCCGTGATGAAGTGCCCGCCTTCGGTGGCCCTCTCCGATGGGGGTGCGAAATGAGCTGGAAGGGCAATTTTGCCAAAGGCTTCGTTCCCGATCCCATCGGGCATATGACGACGAGCGCGCGAAGGCAGTTGGGGTTGGCAACTCCTCCTCCTTCGGGAAGCGTCAACGAGTTTGCGCCGCCTATTCGGGATCAGGGGCAAAAAGGCCAATGCACCGGCGAAGGATCGATGGGGGCTTTGGTCACCACGTGCCGTGCTCAAGGTGTTGCGCTTCCCTTCGACGTAGCGAGCCCCGCCTGGGGGTACAAAATCTTTCGCGCCATCGATCGTGAGGATCCATCGATTCCCTTGACCGATGACGGCGCGATGCCGAACCAAATTCCGCGCGGCGTCTCCGAATTTGGAATTCTTCCTTTTTCCGAATGCTCGGACTTGGACAAGGACGTCAACGTCGAACCCACGATCCTTCAGCTCGAAGGCGCGAGTCGCGTGCACGCACTCGGATGGCGATCGATTCAATCAACAGGCAAAGATCGCGTTCTCGATCTGATGCGCGCGATCGGGCTCTCGAAGCTCGCCGTTCCATGTTCGAGTGATGTCGACCAAGCCTTTGAGGACTACCTCGGCAAGGGAACGATTCCGACGCCGATGAGTGGTCCAGATCTCGGAGGCCACTTTTACTATGTGACCGAGTACCAAACGACGACGAGCGGTCTCATTCTCTTCCGCTTCCGTAACTCGTGGACCGAAGATTGGGGCGATCGGGGAACAGGCTGGGTCGACTCGAGCTTTGTCGAAAAGCGTCTCACGTCGGCCTTCACCATCACAGCTCAACTTCAAGGTGCAGCATGATCCCGCGAAGCGTGGGACAGGCCCCGCCTAAGGTACCCATGTCCAAAAGAACCTCTTTTTTCTTTCTCGCTGCGTTCGCCTGTTTCTTCACGACGAACTGTAAACCGGTCGTGATCCCTGTCGTCGACGCAGCTCCTGAGGGAGGTACGGACGCGGGCTCAAGCGACGACGCGGCTCTTCCTCCGTCCGATCTCGATAGCTCGCGGCTCGACGATTGCGCCAAAGCTTGCCAAAACCTGCGATCTGCCAAGATCCAGTGCAAAACGGGCGTGAGCCAAGCCAACGAAGAGTCGTGCACCACGTCGTGCCGTCATGCTCGGGATTCGCGGTTGATGCCGCTCGACATTCTGTGCGCCGAGAAAGCCCAAAGCTTGGCGGACGCTCACCGATGTGCAGGCTGGGGCTGTTAGAAAACCCTCTCCACACCTCACATTCTCCAAAAGCCTCGGAACGTTTCGGCGTTTCGGGGCTTTGCTCATTTGAGTGCTATTTCGGAATCAAATAGCCGTCTCGAAATGCTTGCCTATTTCCCATCCCAACTTTCCAAAGAGGGGTGCTAAACTTCAAAGCAATCTCGAGAAAGGGTGATCTGCCGTGAGCGATAAGCACCACCGACATCACAAGGATGACTGCGAAGCTCGTGGCAAACGTGGCCATCGTGGTCATCCAGGTCCGACAGGACCCACCGGAGCCACCGGACGTACCGGTGCTACAGGTGCGACCGGCACGACAGGCCTTTCCCAACCGCTTTACAAGAAAATTACCGAAGACAATACACTCGCTGCTCTCGACTACCATCTCGTGGAAAGTCTTGCCGGCAGTAACCTCCGAATTCAAATCAATACGACAAGTCCCAAATCCAAATTGGCGATTTGGGCGTCGTTTTCATCGACGAATGCCGATCCAGCCACCACCAATTTCTTCCGAGTCGTCGTTGATGGCGTTCCGCAAGAAGGATGCGCTACCTCGTTTTATGGAGGCGATACGGTTGTGGAAGCAGGTTCCATCAACGTGCTCGTCCCCGCGCCGATTGGAAGCCATGTCATCGAGGTTCAATGGAAAACCTCGCGAAACCAAATTGGTAATCCCTCCGAAGGACGCATTCGACCCGTTACGCAGCCGGACAGCGAACATGCCGACTTGCTCGTGATGGAAGTCCTTTCTCCCTAAAAACTCTGCCGACGATCAAGGAGCACGATCATCATGGGTCACCACTGCAAAAAGCACGACAAACATGAGGAGCATGGCAAGCGTGGTAAGCGCGGCCATCGAGGCCATCACGGATCTCCCGGTCCGACCGGACCTACCGGAGCTACCGGTCCGTGCTGTCCCTGCAGCACGATTTTGGCGCAACTCAAGACCGAAACGTGCACGGAAAATACAACGTTCCAAGATCTACTCTGCGCCTGCTTTCAGGTGACGAAGACGGGACTTGTGAACCTTCTCGTGAGTCTCGCCACAGCAGGAAGTGGTTCAGCCGATTCGGCAGGCTTTGTCTACTACCAACTCCTTGTGGATGGCGCTCCGGTACCGTTTGCGGTTGCTGGTGCGTCTCTTGGACTTGGAGGCCTTTTTGGCAATTCCATCTTGGCCCAAATCCTTCTGGCTCCGGGACAGCACACCGTGTGCCTCCAATGGAAGGTTGCGGGAGCTGGAGCTAGTGCCTGCATCACCCCGACCGATGCTTCGACGGGTACGCATGCTTCGATTTTGGTCGATAGCTGCGATGGCAGTTTGATTCCCTGCCCGCCGGAATTCTGAGAGACCTGACTCGTCAACCCGTACTGAAACCTCGCCGGAGAAGCCCGCTATGAGTCACGAAGACGATCGCGCATGCAAAGACGACTGTCGACGTGACAAGCGGCGAGGTCCAACGGGTCCGACAGGCGCTTCGGGCACGACCGGAGCTACGGGACGAGCAGGAGCTACGGGACCCTGTTGCACCGGACGTACCGGTCCAACAGGGCCCACAGGCCCCAGCCAAGGCCCGCAAGGAGTCACAGGAGCCACCGGAAGCCAAGGACCCACCGGCGTGACAGGTCCCTGTTGCACAGGTCCCACGGGTCCTCAGGGGATCCAAGGGATCTCGGGCTCGACAGGTTCGACAGGCGCCACAGGACCTGCAGGTCCTACCGGAGCCACCGGTCCTCAAGGGACTGCCGGTACGCCGGGCATTGGAGTCGCTGGCGCTACTGGTCCGACAGGCCCTCAAGGTCCCACGGGAGCTACAGGTGGAACTGGAGACATCGGTCCGACCGGTGCGACAGGACCTACAGGGCCTACAGGGGCTACGGGATTCGGTGTAACGGGACCTACCGGCGCACAAGGTCCTGCCGGCTTGATGGGAAGCCAAGGACCCACGGGTACGACGGGCGCTCAGGGTCCCACCGGAAACGCAGGTCCAACGGGGAGCGTGGGACCGACGGGGAGCACGGGAAGTCTTGGACCCACTGGCCCGACCGGAGCTACCGGCGACGCGGGCCCGACCGGTTCCACAGGAGCTACGGGTGCGAGCGGCACGAGCGCCGGCAACGCCGTCATTCCGTTTGGAGCTTCGGCAGCCGTCTCGTTGACGAACCTTCTCGGCGGCAACATCGGATTCGGAACCATCGCGCCGCTCGTCGCCGAAGGGCAAGACGTTCTGGCATTCGCAGCGACACGCGATGGCATTGTCAAAAATCTCTCGGTCGTCGTTCGATCGGGACTTGTCGCCTTTGGCAACATCACGTTCCAAATCTTCGTCAACGATGCATCGACCGGCATCACCGTGACGGTCACGAGCACTGCGCCTTTCTTTGACAACTTGCACACGTTTGCAGTTCTCAAGGGATCACGCATCGCGTTGAGGTTGGTCCCTACCAACACCGTGCTCATTGCCGCTCTCTTGACCGTCGCCGCCGGTGTCGAGTTTGAATAGGAGCCCCACGTGGCCATTCGCTACTCGGGAGACGTTGAAATTCGGCTCACGTACGGGGGAGCGTCGTGGGTCGACAAGGCCCACACGCGCCCCCGCTTTTCGCCACGTGGTGAAGGCTTCTACTACGCACACCTTCGCGCACCCTACCTACGAAATGCTGCCATTTTGAGTTTTCGAGAGATAGGTCTTCGCGACAACCTCACACGTCGCGAAGCAACCTCCTCCAACGCGTACGACATGGCCGCCGAGCGCTTTCTCGAATGGGCCGAGATGCATGTGGGCGCGTTACCTCTTGAAGTCGATGACCGTCACCGCATCGTGGTTCGACGCGTCTTTCAATCTCCTTGTCCTATTTCCCACGATCGGTAAGATTCGTCAGGTTCCCTGATTCACACCCTTCGTCCACGCTCGTTTTTGAAGCGGAGGTTTTTGGCATGTCAACTCCGGAAACCTCTTCTCCTTCGCCGCTTCAGCCAGGTGGCATCAGTGGCGTCACGAGTCGTGCTTTGGTTCCCGAGGGACCTCTCGAATCGCTCGTGAAGCGGTTCGACAAGCATCTTCTCGATGCCACCGAACGCAACAAACACCTCGATTCCATCGTCCAACAGATGACGATCTACAATGCACAGAACAAGGGAGTGCCCCGATGGTTGATCGCCGTCCTGATCTTCATGGGAATCGCCCACCTCGGGACCATCGCTTCGATTTTCTACATCGCTCGGTAGACCCTCGCCTCGGCCTCGATCATCCCCTCATGGACCCCCACGTTCGAAAGGAAATCGAAGATTTGCAGCACCGCGTCTCGAGCCTCGAACGTGAGTTGCAGACGATTGTTCATCGCATTCAAAGCGAAACGGACCACAAAATTCAGGGAATGCTCAAGGGCATCGAAGCACATGTCACGACGGTGATTGCCAACGAGTTGAAAGAAACCCGCACGCAACTTTCCAAGCTCGATCAGATCCTCAAGTTTCAAGAAGAAGCCGCTACGTGGCGTTCCACGATTCAGCGCGTCGAAATCAACGAAAAAGCCGACGAAAAAGCCAAGCTTTTACGCGAAGAAGAACGAAAACACGAAGATGAGCTTCTCGCACGCAAACTCGAATTGGCCAAACAGGCTGTGGAAATCCAATCCCAACAAGCCGAAGTGAAGATTCACCAAGAAGAAGCGCTCGACAAGCGTATTGACGGTCGGCACAAACGAAAAATGGCTGTCATCGGTGTCGGCATCACTCTTCTAAGCCTTCTTTTTGGTGGAGGGGCATGGACTGCCTGTTCGCACCTCGCCCCTCATCCCACGCTTTTTCATGATTCAAATCATGAGACATCCAAATAGAAAGCACGTAGACTGACCCTCATGAACCTTCCCGAAATCCCTATCGACCCGAATTTGGTGGTCGACATGATTCAAAAAAGGGCGTGGCTTCCTCTCGGAGCCCTCGCCCTCGGGCTTCTCATTCGCCTCTTCAAAAGCGATGTGAAGATCTTTCCTACGTGGTTTGGACCGCGAACGAGGCAATGGGCGTGTTTTGGATTCGGACAAGTTCTCGGCGCCGTCGAAGCTGTGATTGCCGGGAAAACTTACAAGGAAGCCATCCTCTGGGGCCTTGTGCAATCGAGCATGGCCATCTTGGGTCACGAAACGGTGATCGAGAGTTTCCGAGGCGGGAAAGAAATCCCCATTCCGGGCTTGATGAAGCCCATCGTTCTTCCGTCTCCGCCGCCTTCTCCGGATCTCGTTCCCACCGATCCTCCGAAAAACCCAAACGATTCCGATCCCACGCTTCAACCCTGAACCCCGGATAAGCCGGGGGTTCTTCAATTCCTCACCAACAGAAAGAAAAGAGGCTTCGACATGAGCGACTGCAAGAAGAAGAAGTGCTGCAAAACGTGCCCGACGGGTCCGACCGGACCGACCGGGCCTTCGGGTGGACCGACTGGCCCGACTGGACCTGTGGGTTCGGTCTGCATCACGATCTTGTGTGGCGAAGGTAGCCCGCAGGGCGTCGTGACGGCTGATCCGGGTACGCTCTACTCGAACACGACGGGCGGTATTGGCGTCACCTTGTGGGTCAAGGAGACGGGCGTCGGCACCAACACGGGCTGGGCCGCCAAGTAAAAGGACGTCCCTGGAGTTTCGCTGCCTGCAGCGAAACATGAGGGGTACCACCAGCCGGGGCCTTCTTCGGAAGGACCCCGGCTTTTTGTTGGTACAT
>Ga0105237_10000294_pt1 | contig 69126 bp, 67 predicted proteins | sample KBSC24metaG_FD_81520 | JGI IMG/M metagenome (GOLD analysis project Ga0105237, IMG submission 81520) | Corn rhizosphere microbial communities from Kellogg Biological Station, Michigan, USA - KBS C2-4 metaG | ecosystem: Host-associated > Plants > Roots > Rhizosphere > Soil | place: Michigan, USA... | reverse complement strand
TGCAAAAGATTTCCAACACGCTTTCGACCGGGCATTGTTGCATGGTGATATCGAAATAGCGAAATGGTTACACGAACAGGGGGCCGCATTCACACCCGGGGTCATCATGGGATCTTGCGAAACACTGAATGATCGTGGCTTTGGTTTCCTGGATGACGCCGGCATTCCATTGACGGATGGGAAAGACGATAAATTAGCCCCGCTTGCCATGGTACTGGAAACATACAGTCGCAATCCCGCCGGCAAACATGCGATCTTACAAAGATTCAGGACAAGGGGTTATCACTGGCCGGATACTCCCGTGATGGCTTTTCACTGTGGCGATCTGGATCGGCTCAAAATTCATTTGCAACGCGACCCCCAACTCATCCACCGGCGATTCAGCTATCGCGAGATCTATCCTCCCCAACTGGGTTGCGCAGACGATCTTCGATCGGGACTACACGGCACTCCGATTGACGGAACAACATTGCTGCACCTGTCTATTGATTTTGATGAACAAGAGATCTTCGACTGGCTATTACAGCAAGGAGCAGACGTAAATGCCGCAGCCCTTTCAGACAAAGAAGGTTTTGGCGGACATACGCCACTATTCAATGCGATAGTAAGTGATGCATATGTGAACGGCCGGCAGCAGGATGCTTACATGGCCCGCCGTCTACTACATCTGGGAGCCGATATTCATAGGCGGGTTTCCCTGAGAAAGTATCTCGACTGGCGCGAAGAGCCGGGATGGCACATCGCAAGAAATGTAACACCGCTGGAGTGGGCAGCCGGTTTTCCGGAAAGAGGCTGGGTGAACCAGGAAGCCGTTAGCTTGATTGAAAACGGTTTAAAACCTCCACCAGCGCATCCCTCCTAAATGATCTATGCTAGTGTTGGTGCACATACCCCAGCTGATTCGTAAGCATTCGCGTCTTTCCAATAGTAAAATCCGGCGTATTAACGTGATGATGACCATATATCCAGCAATCGGCTTCTGAATCTATAATAAGATCAAACAGCTCCACCGCGAATGCTTCGGTCAGCGGACTGTTCTTATAGACTTTAGGATAGTTCATCAAGGTGGGAACATGATGGGTGATCACAACCGTCGGCTCTTGTCTTCCTTCACGAATAGTGCCTCTCATAAAGTCCAGACTTTCTTCGTGAAGAAATGAGAAGTGATGGGCAGTAAATTTCCCACCCTTATGCCGGATTGCTGAAAAGTCAGAGACGCTTCTCTGGATATCCCATTCATTATGCGGGCTAATCCGGCTCCATAAAGTGGTAAAAACCAGCCGGACTCCGTCATGAACAACAGAATGGTTGTTTACCAAATAGAAATTATCTCTTATTTTCTCACAAAGAGGATTGGGCTTATCCCGAATATCACCGCCATAATATTCGTGGTTGCCCGGCACCCAATACACGGCGGAATAATGGTCGCAAACGAAATCGAAGAATGCACGCGCTTTCTCCAAATCGTGAAATGTAACAATGTCACCACCCAATACAAGAATATCCCCTACAGACTGTAGAGGGTTTTTAGTAAGAAATCTTCGGTTTTCCGGAAATTCAAGATGGAGATCCGAACAGTACTGAATTTTCATCGTCAATGGATTTGAGGAACAATATTTCCCCATCCGAAGAATAGCAAAGATATAAAGACTTGAAATCATTGGCCCGGTAAAATTAATGTTCGGAATCTTACAATTTTCCTCCCCCCAAAATCTGTTTTTTTGTTGAAAAAATAAGCGTATGAAGAATTTCATCCTTTCCCTGTCGCTCCTCGCGACAACCTTTATCACCCAGGCCCAATCAAAAAAGACTCAGCAACTGCAGGAAGTTAAAAAGGCCATCGCCGCCAGCAACGCCATCTATTCCGATCTCGCCAATAAAGGCGACGGATCCATCCTCACCCGGTACACGGACGACGCCTGCCTCCTACCGCCCAATTCCGCCCCTGTCTGCGGCCGGGACAATATCCTGAATTTCTTCAAAGGGGGACCGAAAATGCATAGCATATTCACAATCCAGAACGTATACGGAGACGGTAATGATTACGTCACAGAAGAAAGTCACTATGAATTGTTCGATCTGAAAAATAATAAGCTGGACGACGGTAAGGTCCTGGTGATCTGGAAAAAGACAAAAGACGGCTGGAAGATGTACCGGGATATGTTCAGCAGCAACCACGCACCCCAACACTAAAAAGATCATGATAGGCATCTTACGGGATGCTTATCATATCTCAAAAGCCTATATTGACCGCCTGCTGGAAGTCTTCCCCGTTTGTCGAAAGCGAACCCCTCGCATCAAAAGGCGTGATACCCGTGAATTTTTTGAACTCTTTTATAAAATGCGCCTGGTCGTAATAACCGCAGTCGTAGGCTATCGATGTAAGCTGCAGATCGGACGAAAGGATAAGCCCTAGACTTTTATTAAATCTATACACCGAAAAATACGCGCCCGGTGTTATTCCCACCATGTCCATAAACAATTTTTGTATATACCTTTCCGAAAACCCGTAACTCTTCGACAAAGCCTTACTGTCAAAAGCATCCCCCCTCTCACAAATATGACTGCACACCTGCTCGATGATCTTTGATTTCCGGTAACGTTTTTCATTTTTTGCCAGCTTGCCGGCCAGGAAGCTGTCCAGCGCCCCGATCTTTTGTCTGAGAGAGCCGGCTTCCATCAAACTGTAATAAAAATCATTTATCTCCCTCGAAAATATCCCGTACGCATCCGTGGCATAGTTGGTGAACTCCGACATGGAGTTGGGAAAGAATAGCGAGCTGGCATATGGATAGATCCTGGCGATCAATACGGATGTCCCCTTTGAAACAGTAAGCTTTGAAGGCATCGTGAGATGCCCGAGCAGCTCCACTCCCGGCAATCTTCTTCTCCTGCCGTCAATGATCGTGGTGGCGCTCCCCTCCGAAATATTGACGACGAAATCAACATAGCCGCTGGGGTAAAATACCTCATCGGTCAGATCCCTGTCGATGGCGATCACCGTATAGCTCTTCACAAAAGGTCTTAAGATATCAGAGGGGAAAAACTGCATTTCCGGTGATTTATCGCTTAAGGATCACTTTCATCGTTTCAAAATCTATCGGACTTGAAGTATGTTGGTGAATGATCTTCCAACCCCTATCTTTTTTCTGCGCAATCCAGGTCAGACGATTTTGCAGGTACCGTAGTTCTTCTCCTTTCTCCGTTATAGCCGCGAATTTCACAAACGCGGTCGCAGCGCCTAATTCACCGTCGGCCTGAATTTGAATATCATCAAAGGTGACGACGACCCGCTCGCTCCCAAGCGAACCAAACCAGTCTTTCGCCATTTCCCGCCAGACGGCCAACCCCTCGCTGGACCACTCCACCCACATATCGAAAATGCGCACCTTCTCATCAAAAATAGAAGCGTATGCCTCGACATCCTTTTGGAAAACAGCATTCTTATAGATTTCAAACAATGATTCTATTTCTTTCATGGTTCTTTTTTATGTAATTGCCGGCAAGTTCGTATTGAATGCAATAACCGCAACCCGGCCTTATTGTTCAAAGTATTCCGCCACCACGCTGGTGTCTGTGGCGAGGGTCAGGATGCTGCCGTGCGGAGGCGGAGGAGGCGGGGGAGGGGGCCAGGTGTTCTCGGCAGCCACGAGAGCCTTTGCACCAGGCTTCACCGGGAAATGCACATCCAGGACCTTCTGATCCTCATCCAGACCGACAAAACAACAATTGAGACGGCCCAGCCCTGTGCTGTCCTCATCAAGGGGTTGTTGCGTACTGTCATCTTCCAGGGCGAAGAACACACCCATCTTGTCGAAGCCCTCCTGTTTGGAAATATTTACGAGCCGGTCGAGACCTGCTTTGTCGATATAAAGTTCGAGGAAAAGCTTTTCTACGTCGATCTGCAGATCTGGATCCGCATTGTTCTCCCGCAGGAAGGCTGCAATGCGGTTCATCCTGGAGTGAAAGTCAAGCACTTTTTGCCGGACCTTTGTCATCGTTATCGGCTCATGGCTGCAACTGACGCGCGCCGGAAGGTCAATCTCGGTTTGATACATAAAATGAAAGGTTTGGAAGGTGAAGAATATGATTGCTGCTTCGATAAAAACGTTTATTGCGTACCGTTGCCCATCGCACCCCAAATATACCAGGGCACCCCCCACTTTCCCTTTTTCAGATACACCTGCACCGGATCCCCATCAACGACCTCCGTATAAAAACTCTTTGACACGGACACCTCTTTCCCATCCGCAAATTTCCCCCAGGGCGATAGCGAAACATAATAGGATGTACTTTTGCCATGATAAATCCGCTTGTGCGTGACATGCACATTGTAAACCTGCGGTTCAGACCGGTCGTAATAACAATTGGAAAAAACAAGCAGCGACCAGCTGTATAACCCCGCCATCACGACAATACACCCATAGGTCAGTATTTTCTTAGTGGACGACGCAATGGCCTTCCGGCAGGCCATAACGCAAATAGCCGTCCCCAGAAGGGACCCGCCTATCAGCAAGGACCAGGCATTTTTTTCAAACCCATATAAGTGAAAATCTCTTAAACAACTTAAAAAGACGGATAGGATAGTAAACCACATGAGCAACACCACAGAAGGGTAGGGGCTGCGCTTCTTTTTATATAACCTCATCAGCCCTTTATAATACCAGGTAATATATACGGCGACCCAGGGCATGATGAACAGACCGATCATCACAACTTCATAGGGCCGCGGAATGAACAAAGCCCAAAAGAAGAATACAAAACCCGCCACGGAAGACACTGTATCTATTTTTCTGGCCGCCTGCAAGCGACCTTCACGATCCTCCCGGGTAAACCCAAATTCATCGTTCTCCAACAAAGCCTGCGTTTCTGTATCGCATTCCCGGGCATCGATGTCCTCATACTTCTCTTCAAACCAGCCGATCAGCTCTTTCCTCCGTTCCAGCATTTGAGGCAACTGCAATGACTTGCCCCCATTCTTTAACCAGATGGAAAAGACATTTTTATCGCCCCGCCGGTATCCATCGATATCTTCCAGTAAAATAGAACGGGCCGTAAATAACCGGACCAGCGTCAAAGAACGCTGGTCAACGGTCAGCACCAACCGCGTACTGTCCAGATAGATGCCGATCGCCGGAGCTAAAAGGATAAAACCCAATACGAGCAGCCCTGGCGCCATATGGTTTAACGCAAAAACAATGAGACAGATCGCTCCAAAAGAAAAGGCTGCAGAAATAAGAATGCAGAAGAACTTCCAGCCTTGCGCAATACGATATTCCATAGGGTTTAAGCTAATAAAAAAACCCGATACCAGCAAACCCGCGACGCTGGATACTGCGCCCGCGGCGCACCCTCTTATTTAGCCTTACGGATATAAATATTCCCGGTCATCGTCTTCATCATCATTTCCGGCCCACCCCCACTGATCTTCCCATACACCCACTCATCCACTTTTATCTGGTACATATGGCCCTTCTCTGTCTTATTCACACTGGGCTGGCTCTTGTCGACCGCAATTTCAAAATCAGTATAGATCCCACCCCGCTCTGTTTTCAATTTCACATTGGATGCGGGCTCCCCGGGGAATGTCACGTCAACATTGCCATTCAATGTGGAAAAAGCCATCGGAGCTTTGGCATCGATGCTTTTAAAAGTAACCACCACCGGACCATTGACGGTATTGGCAACGACGGAACCCGAAATGTCTTTTGCCGTAATGGAACCGTTCACATTGTTAAGCTCCAGCTCGCCGCTGACACCACTCACCGTAATATCACCCTGGTTCACCGCGTTGAGCTTTAACGAGGTCAGCCCCTGCGGCACTTTTATAACCAGGCCCGCCATACGGGACAGACCGCTGCTCACCGTCACCGTATTGTTATCCTCCTGTGCCGTGACATCCAGACCGGACCCTCCGCCGATACGCCGCATGCCCCCTTCGCTCTCTTCCTTATGTTTGCGGGAAGAGTCTCCAAACACATCTATGACCACCTCCTTGCCTTCATAAGCAGACACCTTTATCGAACCATTCAGCACATGCACATTTATTTTATACGCTTTGCCCGGTTCGCTCAGCGGCACGACCATCTGCTCCTTAACTCCACTCTGCGCCCAAAGCCGGCCCGTCAGCAGCATCGAAAAAATAATCAGCGGGACAATTTTTATTCTTTTCATATCCTTGTTTTTATGATTGTTTTTTTACGTAAATGTTTCCGTTCATCGTTTCGAACTTAAAAAGCTTACCCCCGGAGCCAAATTTTATCTGTCTTGCCACATCAAGCCTGTAAAGGGTTCCGTGCGTATTTCTGTCAATATTCTTTGTCACATAAACAGGGAGAGCCTCTGTATCGGGAAAGTCGGTATAAAATCCGCCATTCATACTTTTAAACTGAATATTGGCCGACAAGTTCGCAGGATAGGTGACCTCCAACGTCCCATTCAACGTATAATACGTGGACGAGTCCGGAGGAACGCTCAAATAGTTTACCGTGAGGTTCCCATTTATCGTGCGGGCTTCGGTGGTCCCTTTTGCATTTTTTATCGTAATGGGACCATTCACATTGTGGGCCTTCAACGCACCGGAGACATCACTGATGGTCACATTTCCATTGTTTACCGTCCGGATGTCCAGATTCATGTCATAAGGTACTTTTACGGTGAACGCCAGCTGATATCTGTAATGAATACGCCGGTGATCGTCCCATCTGTTGTTCCTGTTCGGACGCGAATCATATGGCTCTGCTATATACACGATGATGCTGTCGCTCTTCTGCTCGAACTCCATTCTGAACTCTTTCCTGCCGGAATCCAGCTGCTCCTGGCTTTTTGCGGAAATGACCTTGTCGATCTCCAGGACAACTTTATCGCCGGCATATCCTTCCACATTGATGGAACCCTCGAGATCATAAATGGCCAGGACATTGGTGGCAGCCTTCTGCACCGGAAACTCCTTTTTTATATGTTCTTTAAACTCCTGCGCATGAGCGCCGGTGCGGACAAGACATGCTATGGCCAGTCCCGCCAGAAGAGGGATACATTTTCTTTTCATATTTGGTTGGTTTTAAATCAAACGTGTAAGGGTTTGCTCGATCTTTGTCCTCACCATCTCATTGAGGCCTTTTTGCTGTAATAACTCTTTTAACGGCCGAACCGCCTTTTTCTCCTGCAGTTTGAGCATCACATCCGCCAGCGCCGCCTGCATCAGCGGCGATTCCTGGTGGAGAATGGACTGCACAAGGCCTTCCCGTACCAACGGGTCCTCCGCATAATGGGTCAGCGCCTCAAGCGTTATCAGTCTTACATTGTTATTCGGATCATTGTTCAGGGTGCTAAGCAAAGCGTTCACCACGTTCTTATTGACGGCCTTGATCTCGCTGGTATAGCTGACCCCCCGGATGCGCTCGGATGCCGAAGGATTTTCCAACAGCGCCAAAAGAACCATTTCCCGCATCTCATGCACCTGTGCGGACAGCGTCTGTAATTGCTGCTTATCGGCACCGCCACCGGATGCCAGCCCGCGGTCGCCGCCAGCGCCGAAGCCGCCACCCGCCCCCGCCGGCCGGTTCAAAAAATATCCCAACCCAACACCAACGACGATCAACACCAGACTATAGGCCCAGGTAAAACCCGGCCGCACCGCAAACAACTGACGCAGATAAAAAAATAGCCCCGGTCTCCGGTTAGTCTGCTCCTGCCGGTACGTCTCCAGCATCGCATCAAAACGCACCTGCATCTTATCAGACGGCGCAGGCACCGGGACCTCTCCCATGGAGACCCATAACCGCCGATTGGTTTCCATCTCCTGACGGCATTCAGCGCAGATCGCCAGATGGGCTTCCATTTCCGCACGCTCCGCCTCTGTCAATTGGTTATCCATCCAACCGGCCAGCAATTCTTTTCTTTTTTCACAGTTCATACTATTCATGATTGCAGATATAAAGTCTTTAACTGATTGATCGCCCGATGTACCCTCACCTTAACGGCTCCTACACTTATATCCAGCACGGCAGCGATCTCCGCATATTTCAGGTCCTGATACCGGCTGAGGACCAGCACTTCCCGGCTCTCAGGGCTCAAGCTGGCTATCCGCTGTAACAACATCTCCAGCTCCATTTTTTTCTCCAGCTGCTCTCCCGGCAGGATACCATCATCCCTGATCTCCCATTCTGTCTCCGGTGCGGAATATCCTTCCCGGCCCGCCTTTTTGAAATGGTCTTTTAAAACATTTCTCGCCAGATGATACATCCAGGTTTTGAACTCTCCCTCACCGGTAAAAGTGTGTCTTGACCTAAGCATCCGGTAAAACACATTCTGAACCATGTCCTCGCTGGACTCCCGCTGACTGGTCATATGATAAAGGAATCCATAGAGCGGACGATGGTATCGCTGGAACAGCAAGCCCATCTTATCCAGGTCCCCGGATCTTACCTTTAACATTAGTGCATTATCCGTCAATGAGTTCAAAACAGTGAGATATTCTTATTGAGTGATGGAAACTCCGGTAAGGTAAAAAGGTTACTGAAATCCGACCATTTATTTTTCTCCCGCAAAGTTGCTACCTTCCCCTGAAATAAGGAATCAACATGATAACGTCAACTTTGGCCCAACTGCATTGGTATAAAAGCATCAGCCCGAATTTTGAAAAAGCCATCCAATATGTGTTATCCACCGACTTCACAAACATGGATCCCGGCAAATACCTCATCGACGGAGATAACGTGTTCGCTATCGTCAACGAATATACCACAAAACCCCTGTCAGAATGTGACCCGGAAAGCCACCAGGACTACGCGGACATCCAGATCATGATCTCCGGCACCGAACGGTTCGGATATGCGCCGCTGATCGATCAGCCCGAGACGACCCCTTACAATCCCGAAAAAGACGTGGCCCTCTATAGTATCCCGGAAGAGTCGCTGAATTATATTACGCTTCCTGCCGGCCAGTTCATTATCTTTTTCCCTTCCGACATCCATCAGCCGGAAGTATTTCTGCAACAGCCCCGCCTGGTGAAAAAGGTCGTAGTAAAAGTAGGGCTCTAGCGCGGACTACGCACCCAAAGGCCGAAAGGCAAACATGTACCGATGACCGACACCGAAAAGATCGCTTTTAAGAACCGCCTGAAAAAATGGGCCCTGGACCATATAGGGCAACGTATCACCGCCGCTAAGACCATGATCGACCAGGCCCGGGAATCCGCCAATAACGAAGAAAAGAGCTCCGCCGGCGACAAGTACGAGACAGGCCGCGCCATGGGTCATCTGCAACAGGAGATGCATGCACGCCAGTTGGCGGAATATGTAAAAGAACTGGCCATTCTCCACTCCATACACACAGACATCCTCTACCCGGAAGGCCAGGCCGGAGCTTTTTTGCAAGGGGATGGGCTTGCTTTTTTTATCGCCGCCGGTCTGGGCAAACAGGTTATCGAAGGGCAAACGATCTTTTTTCTTTCTCCGCACGCGCCCCTTGCTAAACTCCTGCAAAATAAAATGTCAGGGGACCTCATTACATTTAACACGATAAAGACCACTATACAAGAGGTCTTTTAGCCAATAAGCGCTACCTTAACACATCCAAAAAAGCTTTGCACCCATCATGAGAAATGTTTTCCTTTCGCTGCTAACGATCGGCTCTTGTCTTACTGCCCTTTCACAGGACAATACATCCGCCCTCATTCCCATACCCGTCAGCCAACAGCAGACCACGGGGTCTTTCCTCCTGCCCAAAACCATTGTAATAGAAGTGCAGGATCAACAAAAATTAAGCGCCCCTCTGCAAGATCTCAAAACCCATCTCAGCATCCCCACCGGCCACTCCGTCTCGATCACCCAACAGTCTGATCCATCTGCCACCATCCGCCTGGTTCTTGACAAAACACCGGAAACAACCCTGGGCAATGAAGGATATACGCTTTCTGTTACGCCTAAAGCCATCCTGATAAAAGCCAACCAGCCGGCAGGTCTGTTCTATGGTATCCAGACCTTATTGCAATTGTTGCCCAAAGACATCGAGAGCCACACTCTGGTAAAAAACACAAGCTGGACTATCCCCTGTACAACGATCACCGACTATCCCCGCTTCGCCTGGCGCGGATTGATGCTCGACGTCTCCCGCCATTTCTTCACCAAACGGCAGGTAAAGGATTTCATCGACGAAATGGTGAAATATAAATTTAACCTGCTGCACATGCACCTCACCGATGACGAAGGATGGCGCGTTGAAATAAAAAGCCTTCCCCGTCTCACACAGGTAGGCGCATACAGGGCCAAACGGGTCGGCACTTTCGGTACCTTCCCCACTCCCCCCTCAGATGAACCCCGCGACGACGGCGGTTTCTATACCCAGGACGATATCCGCGAACTGGTGCAGTATGCCAAAGACCGTTTTGTCGATATCCTTCCCGAAGTCGACGTCCCCGGACATAGCCTTGCCGCCATCGTTTCTTATCCCGAACTGTCCTGTACTGACGGCGCCGATAAATACAAGGTCCGCTCCGGCGAAGAGATCATGGACTGGCATAAGAGCGGCGGCTTCGATGCCCTCATCGACAATACGCTTTGCCCGGCCAATGAAAAAGTTTATCCCTTTTTGGATAAGGTCTTTACCGAGCTGGCCCAGCTCTTTCCCTTCGGCTATATCCATGTTGGCGGCGACGAATGCGCAAAAAATTTCTGGGCTAAAAGCGATGCCGTCAAACAACTGATGAAGAAGGAAGGACTAAAGGACCAGCTGGAAGTACAGAGCTATTTCGAGAAACGCGTCGAAAAGATCATTGAATCAAAAGGCAAAAAAGTTATCGGCTGGGACGAGATACTGGAGGGCGGACTGGCTCCCAATGCCGCCGTCATGAGCTGGCGGGGGATATCAGGCGGGATAGAAGCCGCTAAGATGGGACATAAAGTGGTGATGAGCCCGACTACCTTTTTTTACCTGGACTATATGCAAGGCGATGCCGCTGTCGAACCTCCCGTGTATGCCACGCTCCGTCTCAACAAGACCTATTCCTTCGAACCCGTACCCGACAGCGTTGATCCCAAACTCATCATTGGCGGACAAGCCAATCTCTGGACCGAACAGGTCTATAACACCCGCCACATGCAGTACATGGTATGGCCGCGCAGCATGGCTGTAGCCGAATGCCTCTGGAGCCCTAAGGAGCGGAAAGACTGGAACAGTTTCGCGGCAAGGGTGGAAGCCAACTTCGACAGGATGGATATCGAACAGGTAAAATACGCCCGCTCGATGTTTGACGCCATTATCACCTCGAAAAAGGACTATGCTGCCAACAGATCCATTATCGTCGATCTCTCTACCGAAATACAGGGACTCGATATTTATTACAGCTTTGACAACTCCAATCCCGATAACTTCTATCCCAAATACACCGGCCCTCTAAGCATCCCCAAAGATGCATCCTGGCTGAAGGTCATCACCTATAGGGACGGGAAGCCGATCGGCCGGCAGATCAATGTCTCTGTTGCGGACCTCCGGCGCCGCGCCGGTATTACCACTGAAGGAGAATAAACAATGAAGGACGTTCTGGGTGCGGCAATAAGCGATTATCATAATAATACATCCACCGGTAAACTCTGGGTCAATAACAAATATGGGCCAAAAGAAGAGATGCCGGTGGATGTCTATTTCCGCAATATGGAAGATATGCCAGAATTGGAATGGGTCGCTTTACACCAATGTCGTGGCCGGATCCTGGACATCGGGGCCGGAGCCGGCAGCCATGCCCTGGCCCTGCAAAAAATGGGACTTGACATCACGGCGCTGGATATTTCGACCCAGGCCACCAAAGTCATGAAGGCCCGCGGCGTAGAAAAAGTCATCCATCAGGATTTCTTCCAATTGAACGAAGGTACCTATGACACCCTCCTGCTCTTAATGAACGGCATAGGTCTATCCGGCACCCTCGCCGGTCTTAAAACCTTCTTTACCAAAGCCCGCAGTCTGCTTAACCCCGGCGGCCAGCTTATCTTCGACTCCTCGGATATCTCCTATCTCTATGACGGCAAACCGCCAAAAGGCCCGGAATACTACGGCGAAGTCCTTTATCAATACGAATACCGGAATCAACGCTCCGACTGGTTCAAATGGTTGTTCATCGACCGCAAAACACTGACCGCGATTGCCATGCGCGAAGGATGGCAAACAGAATTGCTTTTCGAAGACCCATATGATCAATACCTGGTCAGGAGCCGACCTTTGTAAAAGTATGGCCAAAGCCGTGACGCGAAACAGCAATACGATAGCGGTAAAACCCCTCTATCCCCGGACGTATATAAAAATTCAAAAAAGGCCTGAAACTATAATACCAGTTATAATAGTCGGGCGGGAGATCGTATAGATCCACCGGGCAGGAATTAGTGGAGTCCGGCGGTTCTCCCTGATACATATCGGCTTCCGGAGGCGCCTGCGTGTACAGAGGCCGGTTGCAGCCGGCGAGGGTGGCAGTTATCAGCGCCAGGCGGATAAAGGCGGTTTTTTTCATGACGGTGTAGCAGTAGGTTCCTATAAAAATAATTTCCGTTCAAAGATCCCGCCGTTATTGAGTCGTTATACAATCGTTATTCGCTCGTTAGCGTCCTCCCCCATTATAAATTAACCAATTATCCCCATTCCGGATTTTTTTTATCCCCACCGGCAAAAGGGATACCCATTTTCTGTTTCTGAATCGATACTTTAGCGCGTTATGGCGATATCGGATATATCCTATTTATTTGAAACCTCCCCCTCCGTCGAGATCATCCGGATGCGCAATGCACAATGGGTGATCCCCTTCCTGTTCAAAGCTTTCAAGACGGAAAATATCCTTTCGCTGCCGGAGCCAGGCCTGATCAGCCAGCTCGCCGAAGAATTGCGCAACCACGCCGAAGAAATGGAAGACCTCGAGGAAGCCCGCATCGAATTCGGTGAAGACGAGGAAAGCCGCGCGCGCAAATATCTCCTCAACTGGGTTCAGCGACGTCTGTTGCAGGATTTCCCGGATGGGGACGCCGTCACTCAATACCAGCTTAGCGCCCATACGGAAAAATTATTTCAATGGCTGCAAAGCCTCGAGAAAAGACAGTTCGTAGGCACAGAAAGCCGTTTCCGGTTTCTCTTCCAGACGCTTCGCGAAATGGTGGAATATACCGAGGATGACACGGTGAAAAGATTGGAAGAACTAAAGAACAGAAAGGCGGAGATCGACAAGGAGATCAAAAGGATCGAAATGGGTTTCAAGCCCGAAATTTATACCAATGCACAGCTCCGGGAAAGACTGGAATGGTTCACGCGGCTGAGCCACGAGTTGCTCAGCGATTTCCGGGAAGTAGAAGATAATTTCAAATTTATCCATCGTCACATCGTAGAGCAGCATACCCGTGCGGAGATCAATAAAGGCGCCATCGTGGGCTACGCCTTCGAGGCCTATGACGCCCTCCGCAAAAGCGATCAGGGAAAAAGTTTTTACGCCTTTTGGGATTTTTTAGTCTCCCGGGCAGGACAGGAAGAATGGCGGCTGCTCACGGATCAGCTATTGCAGCTGCTGCAGGACAGAAGCATCGAGGGCGATGGCGATTTTGTACAAAATATCAAATCCCTGCTGCTGCAACAAGGACGTAACGTCTATGAGGCCAATGATAAGATGGCTGAAAAACTCAGCCGTATCATCACCGAAAAAGAAATAGCCCGGCACCGGCGTCTTCGGCAACAGATCGGCACTATTAAAGAATTGGTCTTCCAGTTTATGGACGACGAAACACCGCCCTGTGGCCTCCGGCTGGATAGCCCCGCGCCCATCCGGATGAGCATGGAACGAAAACTCAACCTGTCCGAACGGCAGGGTACGACCCTTGTCAAACAACCCGCCAATGCCCGCGAAAAGATAGAGGACCTGGAACGTTTTGGCCGCATGCTCCATACATCGCATATTGATAAGAAACGGCTCTGGCAGAAAGTAGAACAGGTCCTGCAGAAAAAGACGACGGCCACCCTGTCGGAGATCATAGAAATTACAGGTCTGGACAACGGAGTGGCAGAGGTCGTCAGCTATTTCAGTTTTCTGCGGGAGAAAGCAGCGCGGGTGCAGTCGATGCAGGAGATAACCGAACTGATCCCGCTGGACCCGGAAAAAACCCAATTCATAGAAGTGCCTTATCTGTTGTTCAGCAGATAAAAAAAATATCAAAATGACCACAGACAAACAATCTTTATTACCCTATACCCCGGTATTCATCAAGCTCCTGAAAGCACCGGTGGAATACCTGGAAAAAACAGCCTGGGAGCAATTGCTCCAATACCAGGCCGAGCTGACCCGCTTCCTCCAGCAGTTGGGACTAACCCTCGTTCTGGAAAAAGAAGACGGATACGCTTATCTCGAGCAGACACGCCTCGATGAAGAAGAAAATGTCGCCGGCTGGGTCCGCCGGATCCAATTGGGTTATGAAGAAAGTATCCTGCTCGTCCTGCTGCGCGACATGATGGCCGAATTCGAAGTAGGAGAGGCGAGCACACGCGAGTTGATAAAGAAAAGACGGGAGATAAAAGAATATGCGGAGTTGTTTTTTAAAGAAAACCCCAGCCGGGTGAAATTCATCCGCGATCTCGACCGGCTGATCGACAGGGTCGAAGAACTGGACTTCCTTGAAAAGGTCGAGACAAGCGATCTGTCCGACGAACAGAAGTTCCGGATAAAAAAGATCATCAAGGCCCGGGTAGACAATGAACTATTGGAAAACTTCAAACAACAACTTATCGAACATGCAGCTGGGCGTATTTAGTACCGATGAAAACAAATCCGGGTTCCGTTTGCAATACATGGAACTCTTCAACTGGGGGACTTTCGATGAACACGTCTGGAAGATACACCCGGGCGGAGAGACGTCCCTGCTCACCGGAGCCAACGGCAGCGGAAAGACTACGTTTGTAGACGCCCTGCTCACCCTTATCGTGCCGGAAAAAAAACACCGGTTTTACAACCAGTCTTCGGGAAGTGAGAAAAAAGGCGACCGCACGGAAGACACCTATGTCATGGGCGGATATGGCAGCATCCATACGGAGAACGGACAATCCAGCAAGACCCTGTATCTGCGGGAAAATAAAGAACAGGCCTATAGCATCCTGCTCGCGCATTTTTCCAACGAAGCAGACCAGTCGGTCACCCTGTTCCAGGTGCGCTGGTTCAGCGGCAACGAGATGCGACGCGTATTTGCCATCGCGCACAAACCGCTGCACATAGAAGACGACTTCCGCCCCTTTGATCTTGGCGGCGCCTGGCGTAAACGTATCGACCAGCAATACAACAAGGGCAGCCGCAAACAAGTGGAATGGTTTGACGCCGCCAGCCGTTACGCACAACGCATGGTGGAAGTATTGGGCATGCAAAGCATGCAGGCGCTGAGCCTCTTCAATCAAACGATGGGTATTAAAGTGCTGGGAGAATTGAACGAGTTTATCCGCACGAATATGCTGGAGCCCCGTAATATGGAACAAGAGTTCCAGGAGTTGAAAAAACACCTGTCCACCCTCATCGACGCCCAGCGCAATATCGAAAAGTCGGAGGAACAGGTCCGGCTCCTCCATCCCCTGCAGAAACACTACCAGGCCTTTAAGGAACAGTCCGATCTAGCCGAACAGACAAGACAGGAAGTGAATACGGCAAAGGTCTGGAAGAACTATACCAAATACCATCTGCTGGATGAATATGTCCGCGAGCTGGAAAAAGAAGCCCATCTGCTTCATCGTCAATCCGAAGACACCCGGCAACAGGTAGAAAGCCTGCGCGAAGAGGAAAGACAGACCCTCAATCAGCTGGAACAGAACAAGGCCGGGCAACGCCTGCAACAGCTGGAAAAAGAAAAAGAACAGCTGCAGGGACAGATCAAAGAAACGGAACTGGCGCTAAAAAAGTTTACGGAATGGTGTACCACCCTTCGTTTACAGGAAACACTCCCTTCGGATGAAGCCGGCTATCAGCGCATTAAAAAGGAAGCCGACCGGGCAGACAAACGACTGGTCACCGAACTTCGCAACAACGATGAAGATCTTTTCGCCGCACAGGACCAACACAAAAAATCCGCCGGAGAAAAAGAAAAACTCGAAGGTGAGTTGAATACGCTCCTGCACAGCAGGAACAATATCCCCGCCCATCTCATCGCGCTTCGCCGGAATATTTGCGCGGAACTTAAACTGGACGACCAGGACCTACCCTTCGCCGGGGAGTTGATGCAGGTAAGGACGGAAGAGATGGACTGGCAACCCGCCCTGGAAAAACTGCTGAACCCACTGGCCCTGCGGCTGCTGGTTCCGGATAAACACTATAAAAAAGTAACGCGGTATATCAATAACACCGATCTGAAGACCCGATTGGTGTACAACCTGGTAAAAGACGTCGCCCTTCAACAACATGCCGACAACGGAACGGCCTGGCACAAACTGGAATTTCATCCGGAACACCCGCTGAGCGCCTGGGTCGGTCAGCAGGTGATCCAACAATATAGTTTCGTGTGCGTCGACAATGAAAAGTCCCTCGAACGATATGAAAGAGCCATCACCATGCAGGGACTCATCAAAAACAGAGACCGGCATGAAAAAGACGACCGGCCGGGACGCGCTGACGCCAGCCGTTATGTGCTGGGATGGAACAATGAAAAAAAGAGAGAAGCGCTTCAACGCCGCCGGAGTCAGTTGCTGACGGAATTGGAACAGGCTGAAGAAGCCCGGCAGCGGGCCACTCAAAAAAGCAGCCGGCTCCGGGACCAGGTCTTTGCCGCCAAACACATCAACGAACACGACTCGTTTAAAACCATCCATGTCGCAGCCATCCAACAGACGATCCATCAGATAGACGAACAAATGACCAAACTGAAAAAGGGCAGCGACCAGCTCAAAGCCCTTACACAACAGTTGGACGGCATCCGGGAAAGACTGGAGGAAAAACAAAAAGAAAAAGACCTCTCAGTAAAAAAAACCACCCTGGTCGAATTCGATCTTCAAACACGGGAAAAAGAACAACAGACCTTATCCGGGTTTGTCAATCTTCTCACCGAAAACGACAAGGACCAGCTATTACAATTCCAGCAAAAACACGGGTCGGTCTTTTCCGAAAACAGCCTTTCTCTTGACAATATCGATACGTTTTACAGTCAACTCACCGCGACGGCAGAATTGTCGGCAAAACAATACGAAGATTCCGCTACAAAAGAAGGACGCGAGCTGGACAGGGCGATCAATAAGATAAAGAACCCGCCCCTGGAGATCCTGCAGCGATTCACCGACTGGGCCGCGGATACCCAGCGTCTGCCCGCCGAACGGGAATATGCCGGAGAATACCTGGAATGGCTGGAAAAACTGGAATCGGAAAATCTGCCCCGTTTCAAAAAAGATTTCGAACGTCTCCTTCATGACACGGCCGTTATCAAAATGGGCGTGCTGAACGAAGAACTGGAGAGTTGGGAAAGAAAGATAAAAAACAGTATTTCCACCCTCAACCAGTCGCTCGGCGGGATTAACTTCAATCGCCTTCCGGACACTTATATTCAGCTGGGCATCCGGCCCGTCACGGATACCGTCATCAAAGAGTTCCGGCACAAATTGCTCAACGCCCTCCCTCAATCTGCCGACTGGCAACAGAACAGCTTCGAAGACAAGGCCCAACACTTTAAAAAGAATGTCCAGGCATTTATCGACACACTCGACGAAAGCGAATCTTACCGCAGCAGGGTCCTGGACGTCCGCAACTGGTTCGAGTTCTGGGCAGACGAGAAATTCCGGGAGACCCAGGAATTGAAAAAAACCTACCGGCAGATGGGCCAGCTGTCCGGCGGAGAAAAAGCCCAGCTTACCTATACCATCCTTTGCAGCGCCATTGCCTACCAGTTCGGCATCACCCGGGAAGGCAGGAACTCAAAAAGCTTGCGCTTTATCGCTGTGGATGAAAGCTTTAGCAACCAGGATGAAGAAAAAGCTACATATTTGATGGAGCTTTGCAAACAACTGCACCTGCAGCTGCTGGTTGTAACCCCCAGCGATAAGATCCAGATCGTCGAGAGCTTTATCGCACACGTACACCTGGTACAACGGGTGAACAACAGGCATAGTATTCTTTTTAATATGACAAAAAAGGAGCTAAAGGAAAAAAAGGAACTGGCCGTTTAAAGAAACCTGTCTGCGGCGAACTTTATTTGTTAATGGACTTTACACTACATCCGTTTTTTTCTACTTTTAGCGCATGAAGGTGCTGGGGTCCTTAATATTCTGTCTGCTATTTGCTGCCGGGTCTGCATTTTCGCAAACGCAAACCCGCGAAGACTCCAGTTTTTCCCTGCTGATCAACAGCGGATTGAGCTTCACTCACGCCAACGATCCTCATATCAACCGCTGGCTGCAGAAATATGGCTATCCCACCGAACCCCATGTGCCTTCCAGTCTGAATTTCGAATTGGCGGCCATGCCTGCGGCCTCCCCGCTTTTATACAGTCTTAAATTGTCTACCATCAATTCCGGCAGGAACCTGACTTCTTTTACTGTCCTGGGCGGATTATATACTTCCGTTGTAAGAACGAGGTCATTCCTGCTTTTCCTGGGCGCCGGCGCCGGCTACCATAGCGATATCATCCGGCTCAACGGCCAATTGCCTCCCGACTACCAGGAGCTGGCCGCTCTTCACCATTCTCCCCTGGCCCTTCGCCGAACCGGTCTTTTTGTAGAACCCGGCATAAGAGCCTTCTGGTATCCGATCAGCTATCATTCGTTGCAGCTGGGGGTCTACAGCGGACTCACCTATGACCTCTGTTTCAACTCTCACTGGCGGCTTGGTTATTACAACAACAATCACGGCAAATCAGGAGGCCATTTCAAACAGTTGAAAAAACCGAGTGATCAGCTGAAAGTCAGCGAACACGGGTTTGGTTTAAACGCCGGTTTGAGTCTCCGTATCCATCTCCATTAGTTTGCGCATGAGATTCACGCGCAGCTTGAAATGCGCCGGCTGGACCAACGGATAGAACTGGTCGTGGGTAGTATGAAAACCCGCATAAAAAAGCCACCACCCAACACCAAGATAGGGCACGACTTCCAGCTCCCGGCTGCTTAACGGCCGCACCTCCTGGTACCCCGCAAGAAAAAGAGCATAGGCCCGGTCCGCCTCCTGCCGGGTCATCCGGCCAAAATTTACCTCCATCAAAAGATGCTGCCGGAAGACCATGATGTCATTGGCCAGCAATCCGAAACCAAAAAAGTCAAAATCAAAAAATGTGATGGAGTCGCCTTCAAAATGAAAGTTCTTGGGCAGAAGGTCAAAATGACAACATCCGAACGGCAGGCTGTCCGCACCCAGCGCCTTCAATTTCCTGCTGATGGTTCCGGCCGTCTCCTGCATCCTTTGATAACCCTCCGTATCTTCCCCAAATGCATCCCGCAATAATTTTAACGGTTTAAACAGCGTTGTCTCCGTATCGAAGATCCAGCGCTGGTCCGGAAGTTCGATCACCCGGGACGCTTCATGAAAACGCGCCATCTGGAAACCCAGCGTATGTAGTTGTCTTTCATTTAACTTCGGTACGGTCGTGCCCGGAGCATAGGTGAACAGCACCATATGTCTCCTTCCTTCGACAGCCTTTACCGTCTGGACGATAGTGCCCGATAGATCTTTTACCGGCCATGATACAGGAATATCCTTTTGCTTCAATGTCAGCAGCAGACTGGTCTCGGCCGTTATCTGCGCCAGGTTGCGCTGATCCGGGCGATATACGCGCAGGATGTAACGTTCGGCCCCACCCCAGACCGTTATGAGATATGAATCTCCAACACCACGTAAGATCATTTTGCATTCAACGGCAGCCCATCCATATTTTTGATGGATAAAGGCGGCCAGCGCCGAAGAAGAGAGGGTAGAATAGGACGCAGGAAAAAGGTTCATGACCCGAAGTTATTTGAAATTGGCATTGGCCCCCCGCCCCGGCAAAAAAAAACCTCCATGGACATGGAGGTACGCTTTATGACTATTAAAACCTTGTGCCCTAGCTACGACTGATAAACAGCTGCCGGCTTTCACGAGCACCATCTGCACTAACCACCGACAAGATATAAACTCCGGGCGCATAATTCCCGACAGGGAAGGAAATGGTCGCTCCGGCGCCCGATGTTGAACGTTTTTCCTGCAGCACCTGTCCTGCAGCGTTGATCAGACTCACGGTCACCCCTGTGGCCGAACCGGCGCCAAGGGAAACATTGACATACTCACGGGCAGGGTTAGGGAAAAAACTGATATTGTTTACAACACCGGTGCGAATAGATTTTACTTCCGTATATCCATAGCTGCCATCCAGATCGATCATCCGCAGACGGTACATATTCACACCAGCCTGGGGATGTTCATCCGTAAAAGAATAATTGGTTACGACCTGGCTATTCCCTTTTGCCTGCACTTCGCCGACCTCTGTCCAGGCCTTTCCGTCTGCGCTGCGTTCTACGACAAACCTGCTGGAATTGACTTCCATTTGTGTGTTCCAGGAAAGGGAGATGGTCTTGTCATTGTTCAGGAGGGCAGAGAAACCAACCAGCACCACCGGCAGCGTACCACCCGAGACTACCCCGGCCTTGCCAAGTGTAACAGGACCGTATACCGAAGGATTCACGCAGCTATGCGGATACCCGCCGCCACAGTTCATGGAAAGATCCAGCGAAGAAAAGGTTTTGGTGGCATTGCTGTTGGCATTGACGTTGGGATGATACTCATAGCTGGCCCAATTGAAATAGGCATTGTTGACATTGCCTACACTCACCCCGGAATGATCGAACAGGGCCAGCGTCGGTCCGCTTACGGTGAAGACTGCGCTGCTGATCTGTGACCCGTTGCCGATCACGATCTGGCTGCTGCTGGTCAGGTTTATATCGGTGCTGCTATTCCCCGTAGACAACATCGTCGAATTATCGTAGAGATCGATAGTGCTGGCAAGCAGGTCTACTTCATAACTGGTATTGAAATAAGAAGCGTCATTAAACGTAAAAGTACTGTTGGTCAACGCCAGGGGAGCGTTTACGATGACCTGGGCGTTATTGCCGCTGGCCTGCAGATCGGTCCCAATAAAAAAAGTGGTGGTCTGAATGCCCGCATATTGAAGATTCAGCGTCTTATCGCTAACGCCGACCGTTCCGCCCTGAAAAGTACAGTTCTGACAGGTAACGGACTGATCGATGGTTAATGTAACCCCATTGGAAATATTGATTATGCAATTGGCGCAGGTGGAGGGTAGTGCAGCGGACCAGTTCCGGTTGGAAGAAATGGTATAGGTCGTTCCGGCAAAACTTAGCGCGCTTACGCTCATCAGGGCCAGGATCAAAAGGGAAGTGTAAATTTCACGTTTCATACTCTCACATTTTATAGGGTGGATCAATGTTGTTTGACTTAATAATAACCAAGTCAATGCCATTAATCTAACCGCCTATAAATCAAAGAGTAATGTATGTGTTCTTTCCCCTTTCTTGTCCCCATAAAGGAATCGGGTCCCATTTTGGGCGTTTTTCCCGAAAGGGTCTTCTGTGGGCAGCCGGCTCGGGGTTCGGCAGCGCCTCCTATAAATTTTCGCGGGAACTCAGCTCCGAGATGAGCTCCGCAACCAGCGAAGTCCAGCCTGTCTGATGGCTGGCGCCCAATCCGTGATTGGTGTCGCCATGAAAGTATTCATAAAACAGGAGGAGATGTTCATTTCCCGGTTTCTGATAAAACCAATTGTATTTGCCATGCAGCGGGCGCACACCGGTGTTATCTTTTTTGAACAGGCTGACAACGCGCTGGGTCAGCTGATCCGCCACCTGCTCCAGATTCATTTTTTCACCCGAGCCTGCAGGATATTCCACGACCAGACCGTCGCCATAAAATTTTCCATACTGGCGAATGGACTGGATAATAAGGTAGTTGATAGGTATCCACACCGGTCCCCGCCAGTTGGAGTTTCCGCCAAAAAAATCCGAGGTCGAATCCCCCGGGTCATATTTGATGGTATAATCTATCCCGCTGATATTTATTGTATACGGATGTTGTTCGTGATACTTTGATAACGCGCGGATCCCGCCGGCAGAAAGGAACTCGGCCTCATTGAGCAGCCGCTCCAACAGATAGATCAATCGCTTCTGCGGTACCAGTGAGAGCAATATCTGTTCGCCGTCGCTGTGTTCTTCGTTTGGCCAGTAGCGCTTATTTTTCAACCGGTAGTTTTCAAACCAGGTGATGCGTTTTTTAAAATCGCTGAGTTTGTACAGGGTCTTTTTTTCGATGACGGAAACGGCAAACAGCGTCGTCAGACCCACGATGGACTGGATCCTCAATTGCACCGGCGAACCGCCGATGGACAGGGTGTCGTAGAAGAACCTGTCCTCTTCGTTCCACATGCCGTGTTCATTTAATGCCTCGGCTATCAGGACAAAATGTTCGAAGAACTTGGTTGCCGTATCCTCGAAAGCATCGTCCTTCATCGCGATCTCCAGCGCCATGTCCATCATGTTCAGGGCATACATGCCCATCCAGCTGGTGCCGTCTGCCTGTTCCAGCTGCATGTCGCCGCCCAGGGAATGACTCCGGTTGAATACCCCGATATTATCCAATCCAAGGAAACCGCCTTCGAACATGTTATTGCCATTGGCGTCTTTCCGGTTGATCCACCAGGTGAAGTTGATGAGTAGCTTTTGAAAGATCCTTTTTAAAAAGCCAATATCACCCTTGCCTGTTCTTTCTTTCTCTGTCCGGTAAACCATCAGGGCCGCCCAGGCCTGTACGGGCGGATTCACGTCGCTGAAGTTCCATTCATAGGCCGGTATCTGGCCATCCGGTTTCATATACCATTCCCGCATAATCAGCAACAACTGGTGTTTGGCAAACACCGGATCGACCATCGCCATGGCAATGCTTTGAAAAGCCAGATCCCAGGCGGCATACCAGGGATACTCCCATTTATCGGGCATGGCGATGATATCCTGGTTCTTGAGATGCTTCCAGTCATGGTTGCGGCCATTAAGCTTCCCGGCATTCACCGGCGATAAACCATCACTCGTGGTCAGCCAGCGTTCGACGTCAAAATGATAATATTGCTTGCTCCACAACAGACCGGCCAATGCCTGGCGCTGGACGGCCGCCATTTCGGGGCCGATATGAGACGGGAGTACTGAACGATAAAAGGCATCCGCCTCAGCCTTACGACTATGAAAAAGACCGGCCGGGTCACCACCAAAAGGATTCTCTATGATCTTATTGCTCAGCCGCAGATAGATGGATCTCGTTTCCTTCGGACCAAGCACATAATGATACACCGGGGCGAATTTTGTTCCGCTATTTTTATTCTGCAACGCCGCCAGATTGGCTTTTCGGATAATGGCGTCGTGAAAAGCATCTTTTACAAACGGCGTTTTGTTGGCGACCCCTGACACTTTTTCCAGGTTGGTCTCATTTTCCGTAAACAGACTGTGTAATGCAGGCTGGTAATAAAAATAATAAGACCCCAGCCGGCTATGGGTGGCTTTTACCGAATTCCTGTCCCGGCTGGTAATGATCGGTTTTTTTTCGAGCCCGTCATAATTCCCGCGATTGTAGAACCACAAGGTTGGAAGAACGGTGATCTCCGCCTCTTTTTCATACCGGTTTTTAATGTCTATCCGGATAAAGATATCGCGCGAGTTCTGTTTGGCGTACGCGATCGTTACGTCAAAATATTCGTCGTTGTCAAATACCCCGGTATCCAGTATTTCGTACTCGGGTTCTTCCTTTGACCGGTGGCGGTTTTCTTCCAGCAGCTGTTTATAAGGAAATTCCTGTTGGGGGTACTTGTACAGGTACTCCATGTAATAATGCGTGGGCAGATTATCCAGATAGTAATAGAGCTCTTTTACGTCCTCCCCGTGATTGCCTTCCTTATTGCCCAGGCCAAATAACCTTTCCTTGAGAACAGGATCCTTCCCATTCCAAAGAGCCACCGCAAAACAAAGATTTTGAAAAAAATCCGAAATACCACCCAATCCGTCCTCTCCCCAGTAATAGGTCCTGCAATGAGCCTGGTCGTACGGGAAATAATGCCAGGCATCGCCATAAGCACTATAATCTTCCCTCACCGTCCCCCACTGTCTTTCACTCAAATACGGTCCCCACTGTTCTAAAGGTATTTTTTTAGCAGCATTAACTGCGAGTCGTTGATGTTCAGCCGTCATGATGGTTGTCTTTCGCCAAGGGTTACAAAAATCAAAATTGACACAGCCTTCGGCAAGGCTGCGCCTTTGGCAAGCAAGCATTGTTCCACTATTTCCCTCTCTATCCTCTTTTCTGGCCGGAAGTTACTAAAGTTCCGGCCGCTAAAACAATGTTTGGCAGGGATTCTGCCGTATATTTACTTTTGCATATTATTAATCATTTTACCTGGTTTTGCTTTCGTAGCAACCGGTGTATTCAATTTATCAAATTTTGACTTTTAAAGAATTCGGTCTGGATGAAAATCTCCTTGAAGGTATAGAGGCCTCCGGTTATGAAAACGCCACACCTGTCCAGGAGCAGGTCATTCCAATCATTTTAAGCGGAAAGGATCTTATTGCATCTGCACAGACCGGCACCGGTAAAACAGCGGCTTTTTTGCTCCCCATCGTCAATAAACTCCTCGCCTCCCGGCATGATGATCAGGTAAATGCTCTGGTTATCGTCCCGACCAGGGAGTTAGCCATCCAGATCGCGCAAAACCTGGAAGGACTTTCCTATTTCACCCCCATCAGCTCTATCGCCGTTTATGGCGGCGGAGATGGGAGCAACTTCACCACGGAAAAACAAGCCCTCTCCAAAGGCGCCGATATAGTTATCTGCACGCCAGGCAGGATGATCGCCCATCTCAACATGGGTTATGTCCAAATGAAAGGCTTGAAGTACCTCGTTCTGGACGAAGCCGACCGCATGCTGGACATGGGCTTCTATGACGATATCATGAAGATCATCTCCTTTCTGCCGCCCCAGCGACAGAATTTGTTGTTTTCCGCCACTATGCCCGTCAAGATCCGGGATATGGCAAGAAAAATACTCCACGACCCGGCAGAAATAAATATTGCTATCTCAAAACCCCCGGCCAAAATTGTTCAGAAAGCATTGGTCGTTTATGAAACACAGAAGATCCCGCTGATAAAATGGTTGCTCAAGTCAACTAATTTAAAAAGCACCCTCATTTTCTGTTCTAAAAAACACAATGTCAAACAACTGACGATGGAACTCAAGCGCTCCCGCTTCAACGTCAAAGAGATCCATTCCGATCTCGACCAGGCGGCACGCGAAGACGTATTACTGGAGTTCCGGAGCCGGCGCCTGCCCATTCTCGTAGCCACAGATATCCTTTCCCGCGGTATCGACATCGATAACATAGAAATGGTGATCAACTATGACGTTCCCAATGATGGGGAAGATTACGTTCACCGCATCGGTCGTACAGCGCGCGCTGAAACAGATGGTATCGCATTCACGTTTATCAGCGAAAAAGAACAGAACAAATTCCGTTCGATCGAGGAGTTGCTTGGAACGCCCGTTGACAAGGAGCCCATACCAGCCGAATTTGGACCCGGACCCGAATACAATCCCCGCAGTAAGTCCAGACGTTCCGGACATGGCGGACGGGGTGGGGGTCGAGGACCAGGTGGGGGAGGTCGGGGACACGGCGGTGGTCGCGGCCCGGGCAACGGCGGAGCAGGTCATAGCGGCGGCCACCACCGTCAGTTCAGACCTTCGTCCGGCAATCGCGGCTCTTAGGAACCATCGATCCGGCAATCCGTCGCCCGGCAGACTCGCAGAACAACCGCTACATTCCTGCCCCGGGAAATAGCATAAACCCCAGGCCCGCCACCAGCCAGATCAGCACGATCACCGGCGAAGGCAGCCTGGAGAAATTGAGAAGGGCCCAGGTAACAGCGATGACCATCAAAGTCAGAAAGATATTCGTCCAACTGGCCGTATAAAGATCTTTCATCATATAAAGAGCCGCACCCACCATGATGCCTACGACCACCGCATTAATTCCTTCCAATGCACGATAGACGATCGCATATTTCTTGAGATTATGCCAGATAGGGAAGAAAAAAAGCACTAATAAGGCGCTGGGAAGAAATATACCCGTCGTAGCAATAAAACAACCCCATATCTGGTAAGAAACGCCTTTGTCCCGCATGGTAATGCCCCCTATATAGGAGGCTACCGAGAATACCGGACCCGGGATAGCCCTGACCATCCCCCAGCCAGAATAAAAATCTTCTTTGGTCAGCCGGATAATATTCGGGTTGCGCTGCATAAGCTGCTGAGACTGAGGACGGGCAACATATTGTTCGTACATCATGGGCATCAGGACATTGCCCCCGCCAAAGACAAGACTTCCAAAACGATAGGTATTCTCAAAAAGATTCAATGACCGGCGGCTGGGCCAGTTGTTGTTTTTCGCCAGCTCGCTGCTCGTACCTGCCAGCAGGAAGATGACAGCGAACAGCCAGATATTTCCCCATTTGATCTTTTTGGGCAATACCTCTTTTTGCGGGATACGCCGGCTGCTGAGATTGGTCACGAACCCCCCCAGCACCAGCAGGATAGGCAATATCCAGGGAGCCTTGAACATCAGAAAGGTAACGACGGTACTGATGACAAGTATCACCCGGGTAATGGTATTGTGGATGGAGATGGCAAACGCCTTTTGCGCGGCGAAACAAAGAAATCCGATGGTCATCGGCCCGATAAACCGGAATAGCTGCGTCGTCCTCATCGGGAAAAAAGAAAATAATCCCATCAGACAACAAGCCGGCAACGTCCAGATGATCAACGTAAGCATTGCCAGCACAACGCCGCCGCGTTTATAACCGATAAGGGTAAGCGTCTGGGTGGAAGAAGCTCCCGGCAGCAGCTGACAGAAAGCGCTGTAATCCATCAGTTCCTCTTCCGTAACGTCCCTTCTCCGATGTACAAACGTTTTCATCATCATCCCGAAATGACCCTGAGGTCCACCGAAAGCAGAGATGCTATGCAGAAAAACCGCTTTCAGAAAAGCTATATGACGGAACAGAACTGTCAATAACAATGTTGGGTAGTAAGTGGTGAATTTCGGCAAAAAATCACCAAAAAATTATTTTTTGCCTCAATAACATAATGTCTGCAGACTACGTCTGCGAACTGAACTCCGTTCAGTTCTCGCGGTCACAATATTATTGATTGTTGAAAACATGCCCAAAAGGAATCGCCGGAGAGCTTGTTTTAACAGGCGAACAGCGTAAATTGAGAATACCAAACTCTTCCAACATGAGAAAAATATTCCTGCTGTTCCCCTTTGCTTTTCCCTTGTTCACCAACGCACTGGCGCAAAAAAAAGACCCTCATACCACCTCCCGCGAAGCCACACGCGAAGCCATAAACGCCGCGGCTGACAAGATCGAACCCAAAACCATCGCATGGCGCAGAGATTTTCATGAGCATCCGGAATTGGGCAACCGGGAAACCCGTACCGCAAAGATCATTGCAGACCATCTTCGCTCCCTGGGACTGGAAGTACGGGAAAGGGTAGGGGTAACTGGTGTCGTAGGCATTCTGCGTGGAGCATTACCGGGTCCTGTCATCGGTCTCCGGGCCGATATCGATGCACTGCCCATCGTAGAACGGACACCCGTCCCCTTTGCATCAAAAGTAAAAACTACATACAACGGTCAGGAAGTTGGCGTCATGCACGCCTGCGGACATGACTCGCATATGGCCATTCTGATGAGCGTCGCAGAGATATTGTCGAATATGAAAAGCTCTCTGAAGGGTACCGTGAAATTTATTTTTCAGCCGGCAGAAGAAGGTCCTCCTGCAGGGGAAGAAGGCGGCGCACCTCTGATGATCAAAGAAGGAATTCTGGAAAACCCAAAGGTAGAAGCCATGTTTGGTCTGCATATCAATTCGGCGACAGAGACCGGAAAGATCAAATACCGCAGCGAAGGCACTATGGCTGCGTCGGACTGGTTTACAATAACGGTCCACGGAAAAGGATCGCATGGTTCCCAGCCATGGGCTGGAGTAGACCCCATTGTCATTTCCGCACAGATCATCGAAGGTCTGCAAACCATTATCAGCCGTCAGACCGAACTAACCAGGGATGCGGCTGTTATCTCTGTTTGTGTGATGCAGGGAGGTGTAAGACCCAATATCATCCCCGAAACAGTAGAAATGACGGGCACCATTCGCACACTGGATACCGCTATGCAACGTAATATCCACGAACGGATGGTACGAACGGTCACTAAGATTGCTGAGAGCGCCGGAGCAACCGCTGATATTTCCATCGACAAAAAGACCCTGATCACTTACAACGATCCTGCCCTGGTAAAAAAAATATTACCCTCCTTACAGACAACGGCAGGAGAAGAGAATGTCGTCTGGATGGATGCGATGACAGGTTCGGAAGACTTCTCATTTTTTGGGGCTAAAGTGCCTTCCTTTTTTTTCTTTTTAGGCGGAATGCAAAAGGGACAGGACCCGCATACGGCCTTCCCACATCATACACCGGATTTTTATATAGACGAATCCGGATTCAAGCTTGGCGTCAAAACCTTTTGCAACCTGGTCTTTGACTATGCCGATGCTCAGCCTGCGCGAAAATAGATCCTTATGCATTCCCTAATTATTGCATATATAAAACACATTTAACTATGAACATCGAAACGATCCGCGAATACTGTTTGGAAAAAAGGGAAGTAGAAGAAGGTTTTCCTTTTGGCGAATCCGTCCTTGTATTTAAGGTGAAAGGAAAAGTATTCCTGTTAGCCAGATTGGATACCGCGTTGTTAGAATTCAATGTTAAATGCGATCCGGAAAAAGCCATAGAATGGAGAGAACAATATACTTCGGTACAACCAGGCTATCATATGAATAAACGATTATGGAATACGGTTACCTCAGATGGAAGCATCCCGACCCGCATCCTAAAAGAAATGATAGATGACTCTTACGAATTGGTAGTAAAGTCGCTTCCAAAAAAAGACCGGTTCTAAAGGAACCGGTCTTTTTTTCTTATTGATAGTATCCATTACGTTCTATTTCACTCCGGACGCTATCCGGAACCATATAACGGATTGACCTGTTGGCCCTGATATCTTTTCTGATCTGCGTGGAGGACAAGGTTAGGAGGGGAGCGTCTAATAGATGAACTTCCTTCGCTGCAGGATATTCGGGAAGGGTTTCATTTCCCGGACGTTTATAAACGTAGACTGGATAATGCTGAAGTAACCAGTTATAATTCTTCCACTTGGGTAAATTCTGAAAACTATCGCTGCCCATGATCACAGCAAACTCATGATTGGGATATTTTTCCTGTAAATAGGTAAGCGTATCCACTGTAAATGACGGCTTGGGAAGTTTGAATTCTATGTCGGACGCCTTTAGATTATTTTCCCCTTCTATAGCTAATTGTACCAGGTACAGCCGATGATATTCATTTAGAAGAGAGGCCGCTGGTTTTAAAGGGTTTTGAGGAGAGACGATAAACCAGACTTGTTTAAGATCGGTATGCTGAATAATATAGTTGGCTATGAGTAAGTGTCCATGATGGATGGGATTGAAGGAGCCGAAGTACAAACCGATCTTCATTTATAAACCCTCCTCCATAAAAATATTGTCCGCTTCGTCAAGACGAAGACTTAGATTATATCCTGCCACAGTAATAGAAATAGGATCACCCAGGGGGGCAACCTGCTCTACCTTGATTAATTCTCCAGGCACACAGCCCATTTCCATTAATTTAAGAAAAAGGTCATTTTTTTCGAAAGAATGTATCCTGGCTATAGTTCCCGGCTCTAATTCTGATAGTCTTTTCATGATCTCCAAAATTAATCGAAATATTTTTGCACGGATCAAATAACCTTACGATTTTCGGAAATGCCTTCACTTTCATCGCCCCATGTACGCTTTCATTTCCTGGCAGAAGTTCCTCTCCGGGCAAGAGCCCAATTAAAGGAGTTTTTACCATCGATCTTTAAAAGAGAGAAAAAAAGCCTTACCGAGTTACAGTATATCTTTTGTTCAGATGATTATCTACTGGAAATTAATAAACAATACCTCGATCACGACTACTATACGGATATTATAACCTTTGATTTATCCGAACCCGGTCAGCCTATCAACGCAGAAATATACATAAGTATTGATAGGGTAAGGGACAATGCCCGTTCTTTTGGAACTTCTTTAAAGAAGGAATTACACCGGGTTATCTTTCATGGAGCGCTTCATTTATGCGGATATAGAGATAAAAACAGACAAGAAGAACAATTAATGCGAAAAATGGAGGACGAATACCTGGCTTTATACTTTCCAGGATGATATGTTTCTCGATGTTTCACGTGAAACATAAAGGATTAAAAATAAAAGCACTTCCCGGGCGTTCCACGTGGAACGCCTTTCTTTTTAAAATATTCCTCGCTTCATGGTAACTTTGCGCCATGTTTCCTCAATATGATATAATAGTAGTCGGAGCCGGTCATGCCGGTTGTGAAGCCGCTGCGGCCGCCGCAAACCTGGGATCAAAAGTTCTTCTCATCACGATGAACATGCAGACCATTGCCCAAATGAGTTGTAACCCCGCTATGGGTGGCATCGCCAAAGGACAAATCGTTCGGGAGATCGATGCCATGGGCGGCTATTCCGGAATTGTTACCGATAAAAGCATGATCCAATTTCGCATGCTCAATCGCTCAAAGGGACCAGCTATGTGGAGCCCACGGGCACAAAACGACCGGATGCTGTTTGCTGCCACCTGGCGGGAAATGCTCGAACAAACACCTAATGTAGATTTTTACCAGGATATGGTGAACTCCCTCCTCGTTAAAGAAGGAAAGGTTTATGGAGTCATAACAGGTTTGGGCCATGAGATCCGATCAAAGGCAGTAGTGGTAACAAGTGGAACCTTCCTCAATGGAGTCATACATATCGGTGAAAAAAGATTCGGCGGTGGGAGGGTAGCTGAGAAAGCAGCCACAGGCATCACTGAACAACTCGTTGCCTTAGGGCTGGAAAGCGATCGCCTAAAGACCGGAACCCCGCCCCGCATCGATGGAAGAAGTCTGGATTATAGTAAGATGGAAGAACAAAAAGGAGATGAAGATATCATCGGTTTTTCCTATCTGGATGTACCCCGGCCTACCCAACAAAGAAGTTGCTGGATCACCTACACCAGTCAAACCGTTCATGATATACTCAAAACTGGTTTTGATCGAAGCCCGATGTATACCGGTCGCATAGAAGGGACAGGCCCCCGCTATTGCCCAAGCATCGAAGACAAGATCAATCGTTTTGCTGAAAGAGAAAGACACCAGCTCTTTATCGAACCCGAAGGCTGGAACACGGTAGAGATCTATGTCAACGGCTTCTCTACTTCTTTACCCGAAGAAGTTCAATACGCCGCCCTACGCCAGGTACCAGGATTTGAAAACGTCCGTATCTTCCGCCCCGGCTACGCCATCGAGTACGACTATTTTCCACCCACCCAATTGAAACATTCCCTGGAAACAAAACCACTGGAGGATCTTTTTTTCGCCGGACAGATCAACGGAACCACCGGTTATGAAGAAGCCGCCTGTCAGGGACTAATGGCAGGTATCAATGCCCACCAAAAGATCAATCAGCTGGAACCCGTTATTCTGAAAAGAAGCGAAGCCTATATCGGAGTATTGATCGACGATCTCATCAGCAAAGGCACCGAAGAACCCTATCGCATGTTCACTTCACGCGCAGAATTCCGAACCCTGCTTCGCCAGGATAATGCAGATCTCCGTCTCACCGAACTTAGCTACCGTCTTGGACTCGCCTCTCAGGAAAGAATGGAAAAAACATTGCTTAAAAAGAATGGCGTCGACAAGATAAAAGAAGTACTCAAAGACTTTTCATTGGATCCTGCAGAATCAGCCGATTATTTGACAGAAAAAAATTCAGCCCCTCTTCTTCAAAAACAAAAAGCACAACAGGTTCTCCTCCGCCCCGGCATCGATCTTAATTCCATGCGTAACGCCATCCCTCGCCTCGGCGAAACATTGACCGGCTATACCCCGGAAATATTGGAACAGGCAGAGATACAGATCAAGTACGACGTATACATCGAAAAGGAAAAAGAACTGGTAAAAAAAATGGCCCAGCTGGAAGACCTGCTCATACCCGATAATTTCAACTACGATCGCATCGCATCTCTATCAAATGAAGCCCTGCAGAAATTTAAAAAGATAAAACCCCGGACACTCGGACAGGCAAGCCGCATCAGCGGAGTTAATCCCAGCGACGTACAGATCCTGATGGTCTTTATGGGAAGATAAAAGCCATATATTACTAAAAAGAAAAGCCCGGAATTGTTTTCCGGGCTTTTTATTCACCTTAATTAATTGATAATCAATTAATTAAGATCTATAATCCATACCTGGCGCTTATCTCCAGCATCCTTTCGATCGGTTTTCTCGCCGCCACCATTAGTTCCGCATCCATCAATAACTCGGGCTGTTCATACTTCATACAGAGATATAGCTTCTCGAGCGTATTAAGCTTCATATGCGGGCAGTCGTTGCACGCACAGTTGTTGGTCGGGGGGGCAGGAATAAAGGTCTTCCTTGGGGATGCCAGCTGCATCTGGTGAAGGATGCCGGCCTCGGTTGCAACAATATACTCCTGCGCGTCATCTTTCTTCGTGTAATTTAATAAGGCCGTGGTCGAACCAATAAAGTCCGCCAGCCTCAGAATAGGTTCTTCACATTCCGGATGCGCTATCATTTTTGCATTTGGATGCCGGACCTTCAATTTCGTGATTTTCTCCAGACTGAATATCTCATGCACCATACACGCTCCATCCCACAACACCATATCCCTCCCCGTCTTCTTTATCAGATAAGCACCCAGATTGCGGTCAGGAGCAAAAATGATCTTCTGCTCTTTTGGAAGGCTCTCTACTATCTTTTCAGCATTGGAAGAAGTACAGATAATATCACTCAGGGCCTTTACCTCCGCAGAACAGTTGATATAGGAGATGACGATATGATCCGGATGTTTTTCCTTGAATGCCTTGAAAAGATATCCCGGCGCGGAATCCGCCAGCGAACAACCCGCCCTCAGATCCGGCAGGACCACCTTTTTCCCCGGATTGAGGATCTTGGCTGTCTCCGCCATAAAATGCACCCCCGCAAAAACAATCAGATCCGCCGTAGTCTTTTCCGCCTGCTGCGCCAGACCCAGACTGTCTCCCAGATAATCGGCGACATCCTGGATATCCGAACCCTGATAATAATGCGCCAGGATGATCGCGTTCTTTTCTTTTTTCAATTTCTCGATCTCCAAAAAGAGATCCAGCTCGGGAGAGATCGCAATATCCAAAAAACCCTTAGTTTCTAATTTTTGAGTGGCTTCCTCTATGTTAATATCTACCATAGTATTTAATAATAATTATTATTTATAAAATTAACTACTACTACTATCATGGTGAATTCGTGGATAAGAATTTTTTCAAAGCGCTTGAAAATAAAAATTACATACTTATTCACCGTAGTCCACATTTACTTAACAACCGGATTGCTTGTTTTGATGCCTCTTTTACCTGCTTTTCCACTGCTGTGGATGAAAAAGCTGTCCGGAAAACTATTTTACCCCTGTTCTGTCAACTGCAGTGGAATAAGTGTTCGTTTGTACACCGCCTCCTCCCGCCCATACGATCCAACAAAAGTTCTTTCCCATCTACTCCCAAAATCCGGACCGCCAAAAACCCGGTTTTCCACCGCCAGATGGAGTTATTCATAACCCCTTGTCAATTATGGTTTCACGACAATTGTTTCACGCAGGAAAGAAAGTCTGCCGGGTTACCCGGCCGGGGAGGAATACCTGTTAAAACACTGAACAGAAGCCTCTTTAACACTCTTTTCCACAATTTGTTCATTTCCCCTATTTTTGCCATCCGTTTTATCCGATGCCATAATATTATAGGTCTGGGTAGGATGGAAAATACAAATATCTTTCAAGGGAGATCCAACTTATGTCAATTATTCAGCAAATACGAGAGAAAGCAGCCTGGTTAGTCTTTGGTCTTATTGCATTGAGCCTGGTAGGCTTTCTCTTAATGGATGCTTTTGTCGGCCGGAGCAAACTTTTCGGTAACCGGTCAACCGTCGTCGGTACTGTCAACGGAGAAAAGATCGAGTTAAATGACTTCCAGACCCGTGTCACCGAACAGGAAGAACAGGCCAAGATGAGAGGATATCCTATGAATGAAGCCATGCAGCAGAATATCAGGGAATCCATATGGGCCCAGATCATCGAGGAAAATTTACTTAGCGGGAACTACGCTCCGCTTGGACTCGATGTCAGTGATAAAGAAGTAAATGACATGCTGGTTGGCGCTAACGCCATCCCTGATGTTAAACAGGCATTTACCGATCCTAAAACAGGGATATTTGATAATCAGGCCGCAGCCGCTCAGATCAACCAGCTGAGAAATGTTTATAAGGCCGGACCAAAAAAGGGTGCCGACAATTCCAGGTATGAGGCGGCCCGCCGGTTCTTCGAAGAATCCGTTCCCCAGATCATCAAGATGCGGCTGAAAGAAAAATATACGGCACTGTTGGCGAATAGCGCATATGTGCCAAAATGGATGATAGAAAAAATGAACGCGGACAATAGCCAGCTGGCTTCTATCTCTTATGTGAACACGCCGTATTATACGGTCCCTGATAGCTTGGTCAAAATAACAGACGCCGAGCTGGAAGAATATATCAGCAAACATGTGGATCAGTTCAAACAGGAAGAAAGCCGGAGTATCGCCTATGTTAGCTTTGATGCTTCCCCCAGCCCTGCCGATACCGCCAAACTGAAAAGCCAGTTGAGCGAGCTGGCCGGTGAATTCGGAAAAGCTGCAGACCCCCAGGCTTTTTTGGCCCGCGTAGGAACAGAACAACCTTATTTCGACGGATACATCGGGAAATCCAGGATCCAGGTTCCCAATAAGGATTCCATCTTCGCCCTGCAAAAAGGTCAGACATTCGGCCCCTACCAGGATGCCGGAAATTATACTGTCGCTAAACTCATCGATATAAAAACACTGCCGGATTCGGTTCGCGCCCGTCATATACTCATCGCCACTACGGATGCCCGTTCAGGTCAGGTGATCAATGAAGATAGCGTCGCGAAAAAAAGGATCGACAGCATCAGGACCTTAATTGAAAAAGGAGAACGGTTCGATAGCCTGGCGGCTAAACTGTCCGATGATCCCGGCTCGAAAGAAAAAGGCGGTGATCTGGGTTATTTTACCGCCGACCGCATGGTAAAGGAATTTGCAGAATTCTGCTTTAACGGAAAGACAGGCGAGAAAAAAATTGTAAAAAGTCAATTCGGCTACCATTATATAGAAATTCTCGACCAGAAGAATTTTGAGCCCGCGTATAAAGTAGCCTACCTCAGCAGAAAAATAGAGACTAGCCCGGAAACAGACCAGGCAGCATCAGGTCTCGCCAGCCAATTCGCCGGGGAAAGCCGCGATGCAAAAGCATTCGATCAAAGCGTTGAAAAGAGCCACCTCCAGAAATTGCTGGCGCCGGATATCGCTCCCGCCGAATCTGCCATTCCTGGTCTTGGATCCAGCCGTCCCCTGGTCCGCTGGATCTATGATGCCGATCTGGGTAGCGTTTCCGAACCTTTCGCCGTGGGCGATAAATATGTAGTGGCCCTGCTGACCGAGATCAATAAGGAAGGAACGATGTCTCCCGCCAAAGCCAGGAACAGGATCGAACCACTCCTGCGGAATAAAAAGAAGGCAGAACAGATCATTAAGAAGCTGGGCAATCCCGCTTCGCTCGAAGCCGCCGCCGGCTCCGCCGGACAAACCGTTCAACACGCAGATAGCCTGCGTTTCGCTACCGCCCTTATTCCCAATGCGGGTCAGGAACCAAAAGTTGTCGGCGCAGCCTTCGATAAACAGCTTGCCGGAAAAGCAGTCTCTCCAGCCCTCGCCGGAAATGGCGGCGTATTCTTTATTAAGGTGGACAACGTAAGCGCTGTTTCCAACCCTGAAGCCGATATCCAGCAACAACGGTTTATGCAGGAACAGCAACAACGATACAGGATTACCAACGGACTGGTGCCGTCGATGCGCAAACTCGCGACGATAAAGGACAACCGCGGTAAATTCTTCTAAAGCAAAAGCCTCAAAAATTTATATTAAGACCCCCGAACCACGGGGGTCTTTTTTTGTTTTATCTTTGCACCGTGAGTGAAGAGATCATCAATAAAGTGGCGCAAAGCGGGTTGTTCAACCTCGACCTCGAAGATTACTATCCCCGGGAAGAGATCATCGTATTCGACCTGAAACCCCTCCTGTTCATGGAGATGATCCTGAAAGAAAAAGAATTCCGCGCAGCCCTTCAAAACATCGACTGGGCCGGCTATCAGGACAAGATCCTTGCCGTCACCTGCACCGCAGACGCCATCATTCCTTCCTGGGCCTATATGCTCGTAGCGACATCCGCAGCGCCATTTGCAAAAGACATCGTGTTCGGGGACAAACAGGCCGCCCTTCAACAAGCCTTCCTCACCAATCTTCGGGCTATCGACATCAACGAATTTATCGATAAGAGAGTCATAGTGAAAGGATGCGGAGACCTTACCGTAGGCGGGTTTGCCTACATGGAAATAGCCCGGCGCCTGCGCCCGGTAGTGAAAAGTATTCTATATGGGGAGGCATGTAGCAATGTTCCCGTCTTTAAGAAAAAATAGTACATAGAGCTGCTTCGCCATATATCGCATTCGCCCGTAAAATCGAATAGCTATGGATGTAGAAATTTTAGCCCGAGTACAGTTTGCCTTCACTATCGGTTTTCATTACATCTACCCCCCGCTGAGCATCGGACTGGGTCTGATCCTCGTCATCCTCGAAGGTCTCTATCTTCGCACAGGTGATCGCATCTACGAAATGGCGGTCCGGTTCTGGATACGCATCTTCGCCCTCATCTTTGGCATCGGCGTCGCTACCGGCATTATCATGGAATTCGAATTCGGCACTAACTGGGCTACGTATTCGAAATATGTCGGCGATATCTTTGGCAGCGCCCTTGCAGCGGAAGGGATCTTTGCCTTTGCCCTGGAGTCAGGCTTCCTTGGAATTCTCATCTTCGGCTGGAACCGCGTTGGACCCCGCGTACATTTTTTCTCGACGATCATGGTTTTCTTCGGCTCTCTCTTCTCCGCCGTCTGGATCGTAGTCGCTAACTCCTGGCAACAGACGCCGGCCGGATATCACATCGTGGGCGAAGGACTCAACGCCCGGGCCGAGATAACGGATTTCTGGGCCATGGTATTCAACCCCTCCAGCGTCGACCGGCTTTTGCACGTTTGGATAGGCGCCATCCTCGCCGGCGCTTTTCTCGTACTCAGCGTCAATGCCTGGTATATCCTCCACAAAAAACATCTTACCATAGCCCGACCCACCTTTAAAATTGCACTCACCGTGGCAACGGTATTTTCCCTCCTGCAGTTATATATCGGAAGCCGCAGCGCCGACGGCGTAGCCCGCTATCAGCCGGCGAAACTCGCCGCGATGGAAGGCCACTACGACAGCTCAGACAAAGCAGATATGTACTTATTGGGTTACGTGAATAACCGCCGGGAAAAAACCCTCGGCCTCAGCATCCCGGGCGGCCTCTCTTTCCTCGTACACGGCGACTTCAAAACACCCGTCCCCGGTCTCCGTTCGTTCAAACCCGAAGACCGGCCCTCCCAGGTGAACTCGGTTTTTCAATTCTATCACCTCATGATCATCCTGGGCGTCTCCATGATCGGACTTTCACTGCTCGGCTGCTGGCTCTGGTGGAAGAAAAAATTATTCGATCACCGCTGGCTGCTCTGGATATTCGCCTGGAGCGTCGTGCTCCCCCAACTGGCGAACCAGGCCGGCTGGTTCACCGCAGAAATGGGACGCCAGCCCTGGGTGGTATATGGTATGCTGCGCACCTCCGACGCCCTCTCAAAAGTGGTCACGGCCCACCAGATCGTATTCTCGCTGATCCTCTTCACGATCGTTTATATTGTACTGTTCGCTTTATTCCTGTTCCTGCTGAATCGTAAGATCCAACACGGACCGGTGGACTATGGCACCAAAGAAACAATTGAAGGAGGAGCACGGCGGGACAACCCCTTGCTGGAACACGAACAAGCTGTATAAGATGCAAACATTTTTAGGACTAGACTACAATCTATGGTGGTTCCTGGTATTCGGCGCCGTCATCAGCGGATACGCCATCCTCGACGGCTTCGATCTGGGAGCTGGTTCCCTCCATCTGTTTCTCAAGAAAGAACAAAGCCGGCGAATAGCGATGAACGCCATCGGCCCCATATGGGACGGCAACGAGGTCTGGCTGGTCATCGGCGGCGGCGCCCTGTTCGCCGGATTCCCGGTAGCCTATGCCGCCATTTTCTCGGCGTTCTATGTCCCATTTATGATATTCCTGGTTGGCCTGATCTTCCGCGCCGTCAGCATCGAATTCCGTAGCAAAGAACCCTGGCCCTGGTGGAGAAGATCCTGGGACATCGTCTACTGCGCCGCGTCCATCATTATCTCGCTCTCCCTGGGCCTCATGCTGGGTAATGTCGTGGAAGGATTGCCGCTGGACCGCAATCACGAATTCACCGGCGACTGGCTTTCTTTTTTTAATCCCTTCGCCATCCTTGTCGCCATTACTACACTCGCTCTCTTTATGATGCATGGCGCCATATTCCTGACCATGAAAACAGAAAACAGGCTTTTTGTAAAACTGCACGTGCTGGCCAACAACTTCATTATCTTTTTTGTCGTCAGCTTCGTTATTACCACCCTCTATACCCTTTTGTATATTCCACACCTGAGCGATTTTTTTAAAGGGCATCCGATCTATTTTCTGATCCCCCTGCTCATGACCCTTTCCATCGCCAACATACCACGACAGGTAAAGATCGGAAAATACCGATTTGCCTTTATCAGCTCGGTCATCACCATTGCCTTGTTACTGATCATGGTGGCCCTGGAAGTATTTCCTTATCTCCTCTATTCACCCCAGATACCCGCTAACAGCATTACTGTTTATAACGCGGCGGCCTCCGCAAAAACTATGAAGATCTTACTGGTGATGGCACTGGTGGGCACACCCCTGGTAGGCATCTATACTTCCTTTGTCTTCTGGACCTTCAAAGGAAAAGTACAACTGGATGAAATGAGTTATTGAGACCGGCCTATAACAGCGTGCCTGACATGACAACATAGGCCACGGTGAAATAAATGATCAGACCCGTTACGTCTACGAGCGTCGCTACAAAAGGGGCCGAAGACGCGGCCGGATCAGCGCCCAGCTTTTTCAGTATCAGCGGTAACATACTGCCGGACAAGGTTCCCCACATGACCACGCCGATCAGGGCGAAGAATACCGTCGACGCGATCTTTATATAATGCGGACCGTAATCGTAGAACTTGAATTCCTGCCAGAAATAAACACGCAGAAATCCTACCACGCCTAAAATTGTTCCCAACACCAGTCCGGAAAAAAATTCGCGGCGCACGACCCGCCACCAGTCCCGGAAACTGATCTCCCCCAGCGCCATGGCCCGGATGATAATAGAAGAAGCCTGGCTGCCGGAATTACCGCCGCTGGAAATGATCAGCGGAATGAACAACGCCAGCACCACCGCTTTACTGATCTCCCCTTCAAAATGACCCATCGCAGTAGCGGTCAGCATCTCCCCCAGGAAAAGAATGATCAGCCAGCCGGCGCGTTTTTTGATGAGGCTGCCAAAAGAGATCGTTGTATATGGCTCATCCAATGCTTCCGAACCCCCGATCTTCTGTATTTCCCTGGTGCCTTCCGACTCTGCCAGCCGCAATACGTCATCCAGTGTGACGATGCCCAGCAACACTCCATTATCATCGGTCACCGGCAGCGCATATCGGCTATTGTTGCGGAACACCTTGATCGCCTCTTTCTGAGCGGCGTTTACATTCAACGCGATATACTGGTAGTCCATCAGCTGGGCTACTGTGGTGCCGGGGTCGACAATAAGAAAATCCTTAATATTGATGTCATCGATGAGGACCCCTTTATCATCGACCACAAACAGCCAGTTCAACGTTTCCGTTGCCTGCCCCCGCTGCCGGATCAACGTCAGCACATCCTGACAGGTCTCGCTGGTTTTTATAGCCACATAGTCCGGGGTCATCAGCCGGCCAACGGACTCTTCCTCGTATCCCAGCAACTCCAGGGTTTCGGCGCGGCGTTCCGGCGTCAGGACCTTCAACAGCTCCTTTACATGATTGCCGGGAAGCTCCGCTAAAAAAGCCGTCCGGTCATCAGGCTGCAGGGCATTCAACAGCTCGGCCGCCTTTTCTTCCGGCAGGGACTTGATAATGATCTCTTGTTTATTACGCCGGAGAAATTTAAAGGCCCTGGCAGCATGTTTGGGATCCAGATGCTGGAACAGCTTTACGGCCCATTTCGTATTGCGGTTGGTAAAATCTGCAATATCACGCGGGGTCAGCTTGTTCAACTTTACAAAATCTGTGATCTTGTTGTGCTGGAGCAGGTTTTTGATATCATTCAGACTGAGCATAGGTCAAAAATAATAAACCGCGCCCTCTTTTAAAGAGCCGCATATACATTATTTTACTGTTATACGAAATCCCGCTACGGCGAAAGGATCCCGTCGGTCCAATGCATGATCAGACTGGGTCCCGTCACCTGATTGCCATAGAGGAAATTCACCGGCGTCGGATTAGTGGTCGTAGTAAACTGCGGAACCCCCCCGCCATACACCACCGTCACGTCGCTTCCCTGCAACCGCTGGACTGAGGAAGGGAAGACGCCGGAGAAATATTTACCCTTTACCACCTGGTTGCTCAATAACTGCACCAGGGTGGGGATATCGGCAGAGTCGATGGCGCCGATGCTGTCATACCCGGCTTTCCGGAAAGCGTCATTCACCGGCGCGAGCAAAGTATAGCTGCCGGATAAAAGGGCGGAGTCATAAAAATTGGTCCGGGCGAAGGCATCTGCCAAAAAGGTTAGACTGGTATCATTAAATAGCACGTCAGACAGGGAATCTATTCCCGGCGTCAGCGTGGTGTTAAGATAATAGACGGTCGCCTTGCCTACCTGTTTTGCCGTGCCGGACGCCGTCGCATAGGTGTTGAACAGAATGCTCCCATCGCTTTGTTTCTGCGCATAAAGAGGGGGACCCAAAAGAGTGCTGTTGGCGGAATAAGCCCCGGTGTCTGCCGTCAGACCAGCCGGAAGATATTGATAACGTAGCATCCGGTCGGCAAAAGAAGAGCTCACCGAATCGACGAGACTCTCGGGATAACCGGCCTGCCGCAAAACGGCATTGGTCGCGATCAGGAAGGTCACGGATTTGTCGTCAAGCAGGGCCACATCATTGGCCCTTAAGATCAGGTGGTGAAAAAGGGTCAGGGTGGTGTCCGTATTGATCAGCTCCTGCAACGGAGTCGCGGGGTTCCTGACGGCTGTCTTCGTTTTCTGACAGGCGAATAAACCGATGAAAAACAGGCCGGTCAGGCCCAGTCTGGCGTACAACGGAAACTTTTTCATCGATTTTACCAGTTTTTAAAACGTAAAGAAATAGCCCGCACCTATAGCTTCTCATAGAGCGCCCTCAGCCGCTCCCGCGTCATGACCTTTTCCCAGTCCTTGCCCAGCGCATTTTCCCACAACGGCTTCATCACCAAAGAAACGTCAATCATCGTATCGAATTGTTTGTCGGTGAGCCCTTTTGTGATATGTTGTGGAATATCGATCTTATTTTTTTCCACCATCTTCTTAAATTCATAGACCCCATCGGGATAAAACTCTTCCAGTTTGTCAAAAACGATGCAATTGCCGATCCCATGTTTTGTTCCCAGCAGATATGACAGGCCATAACTTACGGCGTGCGCAACCCCTACCTGCGAATAGGCAATGCTCATACCCCCTGCATAGGATGCCATCATCAGTTTGTCGTCACAGTCATCGTCCCAGACCTGTTTTTTCACATAGACCTCCTGGCACAACTGCAGGGCCTTTTCGCCATAGGATTTGCTGAATTCATTCAGATAGGTACCGGTAAGACTCTCAATGCAATGGATATAGCAGTCCATGCCGGTATAAAAACGCTGATTGACGGGAGCGCCGGACGTCAGCTCGGGATCCAGGACGATCTGATCGAAAGGAGTGTAGTCGGAGTTCATGCCCAGCTTCTTGGTCGGACCGGTCAGCACGGTAGTCCGGGATACTTCCGCTCCCGTCCCGCTGAGGGTCGGGATCCCGACCTTATAGACACCGGGAACCTTCACGAGGTCCCAGCCCTGGTAATCGGCAGACGAACCAGGATTCGTCATCATCAGGGACACCGCCTTGGCAAGATCCATTGCGGACCCCCCGCCAATACCCACGATCCCGCTCACCGTCCCAAATTCCTGTTTTAACTGGCCAGCCAGTTGATCAACATAAGAAGTTTTTGGCTCGTACGTAACGTCGGCGAAGATCAGCTTATCTTTCCCCCGCAGCGGGATCCGCCGCGCAAGGGGCTTATTTTCAAAATAATGGTCTACTAAAAAGATGATAGGAGCATCTCCTTTGCGTCGCGGCGCAAGGATCTCATCGAGTTGATTAAAACAGCCACGGCCATACACCACATACCCCACCATTTTAAAATTGCGGAACGTCATAAGTATTCAGATTGAGCCGCAAAATTAAGGGAATGTTACCACTTGGCGAGGGCCCCTATCCGGACCCTCCGCCTTCCTATCAGGCCTCCTGCCGGGACCCCGTCACGCCTCCATCGGCGAGCCTCCCTATTTCGCGAACAAGGCCGCCGCCCCGAAGACCCCGGCGCTATCGCCCAAAGTGGGTTTCAGCAGAGGAACTTCTACGCGGTTGTTGAAAATGAATTTGCCCAGGTCTCTCAACCCTTGTGTATATAACGCGTCAATATTCCCAACCCCACCGCCGATGATCAGAACATCCGGGTCCAGCATGTTGGTGATGACAGAAATGCCCTTCCCGAAAAAATGACAAAGCCGGTCGATCGTTTTTATAGCCGCCGCATCCGTCCCGGATTTATACCGGGCCACGATCTCTTTCAATTTTAATTTTTCACCGGTGAGACTTGTATAATATCTCTCCGTGGCTGGCCCCGATATCACAGTCTCCACACAGCCCGTTTTTCCGCAGTAACAGGAACCTCCGGATTCATCCAGGAAATTATGCCCCCATTCACCCCCGATACCATGACGCCCGTTCCATATCTTCCCATTCATCACGATCCCTCCTCCGACACCCGTGCCCATAATGATGCCAAAAACCAATCTGGATTCAGGAGCAGCCGTCTGGACAATACCCCAATGCGTTTCGGCCAATGCAAAACAATTCGCATCATTTGCAAGTTCTATCGTCATTTGCAAATTTTTTTCAAGATCTTTTTGCAGCGGCTGCCCATTCAACACAACGGTATTACAATTCTTCATCGTCTGGAGAGTAGGATCCAATACACCCGGCGTGCCGATGCCGATGGCGCGGGGTTTAAGCCCCGACTGTTTCTCCATATCTGCGACCAGCCTGGCTATCTGGCCGATTATATGATCATATCCTTTGGCTGCTTCTGTGTCTACGCGAGTTCGTACAATGGGAGTCGGGTTGTCGATAGATTCCAGGATAACACCCTCGATCTTTGTCCCGCCGAGGTCAATGCCCCATAATGGTTGATTCATGTTTTTTGCAGTTCGTTTTTTATCCGGATCCCATCCAGTGCGGCTCCGGGCGCTAATTTAATGAATCCACCTTTTAGCATTTTCAAAAATATTTATAGCAAACGGGCAGCCCTTTCGAGGTCTTCCGGCGTGTCGATCTCTACCCCCATATACTTCGTGATCACCATACGCATGGATACTCCATTTTCAAGATAGCGAAGACACTCTATCTTCTCTACGGCTTCCAATGGGCTCATCGGCCAGGCCGTAAACTCTAACAGCGCCTGTTTGCGAAATGCATATACCCCGATGTGTTCATAGTAGGTGACAGCGGCACTCCTGTCGCGGGGATAAGGGATGACACTGCGGCTGAAGAAAAGTGCATTGTTATTTTTATCGAGAGCGACTTTTACATAATTGGGGTCATCGATAAATTTTTGTTCTTTCAGCACCTGCACCAATGATGCTACCTGTACCTGTTGTCCTTCCGCACCATAAAATACAGACAACAATTTTTCAAGCGGCTCTTTCCGCACGAACGGTTCGTCACCCTGTACATTCACGACGACGTCCACGTCCATACCGGCAACAGCCTCTGCTATCCGGTCGCTTCCACTCTCATGCGCACGAATGCTCATTTTTGCTTTTCCCCCATGACCCGTGATCTCCGTATAGATGACGTCACTGTCGGTGACAACCATCACTTCATCGAACAACCCCGTAGCTACTGTATTGTCATAGGTATGCCGGATCACGGTCTTGTTGCCCAGTGGCTGCATCAGCTTGGCGGGAAAACGGGTCGCTGCATATCGGGCAGGGATCATAGCAATTATCTTCATGCTTTGTACATTATTATCCGAAAATAAGTATATTTAGAATAGCTAACGTTTTGCCCGCCAATTTGTCCCCCATACGGGACGTGCCCATTTACCAAAACCAAGACCAGTATGCAAACCAGCGACCTGCTTAAGAGCTATCTTGTAGATACGAACACCTGGGATGAAATGTACGTACACAGCGACGTGCGCCAGCAATATCATTCTGTGGTAGAGTTCCTGCAGCAAATGAACATCGAAGAGCTGAACAAAAAAGAAGAGATGGCAAAAAAGATGTTTATGAGCCAGGGAATTACTTTCACCGTCTACAGCAGCGGGGAAGGCATCGAGAAGATCTTCCCATTCGATATTATACCCCGCATCATCACGGCTTCGGAATGGAGTTATATAGAGAGCGGCATCCGCCAGCGGCTCAAGGCGCTTAACCTTTTTCTCAAAGACGTTTATAACAGCCAGTTCATCCTGAAAGACGGTGTGGTGCCGGCAGAGATGATCTACAGCTGTCCGCATTTCTTACGCGAGATGCATGGTTTCCAGGTGCCGCATGATATCTATGTGCATGTCGCAGGCATAGATCTGATCCGCGACATGGATGGAACTTTTTATATCCTTGAAGACAATCTGCGAACCCCCAGCGGAGTCAGTTATATGTTGGAGAACAGGGAGATCACCAAACGCATCTTCCCCGACCTCATCCCCAAAAACAACGTACGCACCGTTACCGAATATCCTGACATCCTGCATCGCAACCTCGTCTCTCTGTCTCCCCGCCAGACGGCGAACCCGACCATTGTCCTGCTGACACCGGGCATTTACAATTCAGCATATTTCGAACATACTACGCTGGCCCGGCTGATGGGCGTAGAGCTGGTAGAAGGCCGTGACCTTGTGGTGGACAATCATCGGGTTTATATGAAGACGACCGCCGGTCTGCAACAAGTCGATGTCATCTATCGCCGCGTGGATGACGAATTCCTGGACCCTCTGGTCTTCCGGCCGGACAGCATGCTTGGTGTGGCAGGCCTCATGAGCGCCTATCGCAAAGGCAATGTCGCCATCGTCAATGCTGCCGGCAATGGCGTAGCCGATGACAAAGCCATCTATACCTATGTGCCGGCGATGATCCGGTATTATCTAAATGAAGAACCCATTCTGAAAAATGTCCCGACCCACCAGCTCGCCGACCGCGACGAAAGGGAATATGTTTTCTCCAACATGAACCGCATGGTCATAAAAAAGACCAATGAGAGCGGTGGTTATGGGATGTTGATGGGTCATACTGCCACCGAAGAGGAGATCAAGCTTTACCAGGCCGAGATACTAAAAGATCCCCGCCAATATATTGCCCAACCCATCATCAGCCTGTCCTCTGCGCCCTGTTATATGAACGGCCGGCTGAAACCCCGCCGGGTAGACCTGCGTCCTTATGCGCTTTGTGGACCGGAAGGCATCCAGATCGTTCCCGGAGGTCTTACCCGGGTGGCTTTGCGGGAAGGCTCCCTCGTCGTCAACTCCTCGCAGGGCGGCGGAAGTAAGGATACCTGGGTACTGGCGAGTTAACAAAAATAAACCCTACACTTTTTATACATGCTGAGCAGAGTAGCCGACAGTTTATATTGGATGAGCCGTTATATGGAGCGAACCGATGGTATCCTCCGCATGCTGCGCATTAATTATGCATCCTCACAGGACGATATACCCGATTTTTCCTGGAAGCCGGTGCTGCGCATCTTTTCTTATATCAAAGAAGAAGAAGCCGCCGCTATCGCCAACAATTCCCGGGCCGTCCTGCAATACATGGTCACCGATAAGGAAAACGCCAACTCGGTACTTAATATGGTCACCCTCGCCCGGGAGAATGCCCGCAGCGTACAGGACCATATCACCAAAGAGCTATGGCAATGTCTGAACGAATATTATCATACCATACGCGATGTACAAAAGGTTCGGGGATTACAGACAGACGACCCCATCTCCATCCTGGACGTGCTCATCCGGCAGGGCCTCTTGTATTATGGGATCACAGATGTCACAATGGCCAGGGGTGAAGGATATGCGTTTATTAATATCGGGAAATTCCTGGAACGCGGCGTGCAGTCAGCAGATATCCTGGATATCAAATTCAGCGACCTTCAATACGACTTCACCCGGATGGATACCAACTATTGGAAATACCTGTTGCTGTCCATCTCGGGATATGAGCTTTATCTGAAGACCTATCGCAGCGGTTTTGAAGCCCGCAACGTAGTGGAATTGATAGTGCTCAATGAAGACTTTCCCCGGTCGGTCATTTATTCTATTAACCAGTTACAGCGTTATTTCGAACGGCTGAAAAGCGACCGGAATAAAGAGGCTTACCGTAAGATCGACTTTATGATCGGAAAGATCCGGAGCCGCGTAAAATACAGCACCGTCGAATCCATTTTGCATCAGGGTCTTCATGCGTACCTCAACGCGGTAAAGGAAGATCTTTACGAAGTGGGGAATGCCTTCAACCAGCATTATTTTGCTTACACGTAAGACCGCCACGCCCCCACAATTCCCGGCACCGCTTGGCGTCTTACCGGTTTTCTCTATTTTTGTCCCTCATCCATTATGCCCCGATTTAATATTCACCATATTACGAAGTACACGTACGAAGGCCCCGTAAGGGACAGCGCCAACCAGATCGTCCTTTTCCCTGTGAAAGATGAATACCAGGAAGTGCTACGACACGATCTGACCATAACAGGCGAGCCTCCGGTCGATATATATAAAGACTATTATGGCAACGAAGTGGGGTCTTTCACCCATGCCGAAACCCACACCTCGCTGAAAATCGATTCCCGCGTGGAAGTGATCACGAAACCCCGTCCGGCCCTAAAGGATGATGCCAGCCGGGATGAACAATGGCATATACTGGAACAGCTGCGCTGGCAGGTTCCCTATTTCGATTTTTTAAAACAGGAGCAATTTGCGTCGATAGGGGAGGTCCTGGAAAGCGTTTGCCCGGACAAGGCCCGCTCTCAGACACCCCTCGAGGCCGCCCGCCAATTACGCACCTATGTCTTTGAACAGTTCAAATATATTAAAGGCGTTACCCATGTGGAGTCCACCCTGGACGATGTATGGGCGCTAAAAGCCGGGGTCTGCCAGGATTTCGCCCATATGTTGCTGGTCTTCCTCCGCCAGATACAAATCCCCGCCCGCTATGTCAGCGGATATATCTGCCCCAATCGAAATGGTATGCGGGGAGAAGGCGCTACACATGCCTGGATAGAAGCCTATATCCCTTTTAATGGCTGGGTCGGCCTCGACCCTACCAACAACTGCATCGTTGATGACCTGCATGTACGGCTGGCCGTCGGCCGCAGTTTCTCGGACTGCTCGCCCGTGAAAGGCACCTACAAAGGCACCGCCGGTCAAACCCTGGAAGTCGGAGTGTCGGTCTCCTATGAAAATGAAAAGATGATCGAAGATGTGACGACCATTCTGGCGATACAGCCCTCCGCCAACGGGAACGCCGAGGGCAGTAATTCCTACCGGCGCTATATGGAGATGATGCAGCAACAACAGCAGCAATAGCATCGCGCTCAACGAGCACCTTCCCGCTCGCTCCCGGGCACCACCCCTGTCGTCGGCGGCCGATACGGCCGAAAAGGCATACCCAACAATTGCCCCATGCGGTTATTCTCCCGCTCCTCCGGATGTGTATCGATGCCGTAGTGCAGGCTCTTTGTATCCTTTACAAAAGAGAAGGTGCCAAAAAGACGATCCCAGAAAGAAAAAATATTCCCATAATTGCTGTCGGTCAGCGGCCGCTGATAATGATGATGCACCTTATGCATATCCGGCGAAACGATGATCCAGCCTAAGGCCGTGTCCAGCCATTTGGGCAAGGATATATTGGCATGATTGAATTGTGAAAAAAGGGCAGACAACGATTGATAAAGAAAAACCAGCCACACCGGCGACCCGGCCACAATAACGGCCAGTAGGGTAAAGATGGCGCGGAAAACACTTTCTCCGGGATGATGACGGTTGGCCGTTGTCGTATCTACCCATGTATCGCTGTGATGCACCAGGTGAAACTTCCAAAGCCATTTTACCTGGTGGTGTAACCAATGGATCAGCCAGGCGCCGATAAGATCCAGGATCATCAATCCCAACAACGTAAAAAGCCACAAGGGCAGGGGGAAAAGATAGAGTAACCCGCTATGATGGCGGCTGCTATGATCCGCGGCCAGAATGATCAGGGATGCAAAAGCGAAGTTGACAATGACGGTGGTCAGCGTGAAAAAAAGATTCAGACCTGCATGACGGAACTTCCGGTACCGGAATCGCACGAGAGGAACCACGCCTTCTATTAGCCAGAAGAGCAATAGACCCCCTCCGAGTATCAGCGAACGATGCAAGGACGGGATATGCTCAAAATAATGAACAAGTTTTTCCATATGGCATCCTCCCTGGCGGCGGACCCGCTGCCAGCTTTAACTATTCAGCATCAGCGGCATCACCAGCATCAGGACTTCCTCATTCTCATCTTCCTCTGTAGGCTTGATAATACCAGCCTTGGTCGGCGTAGACAGTTCCATGCGTACTTCGTCGCTATCGGTGGATGCCAGCATTTCGATCAGGAACCGGGCATTGAAGGCAATGGCCAGGTCTTCTCCATCGTACTGACATTTCATCCGTTCGTTACCTTCGAAAGAAAAGTCTACGTCCTGGGCGGTCAGCTGCAATTCGCTGCCCTGGATATTCAGGACCACCTGGTTCGTACTCTTGTTACTGAAGATGCTGACACGACGCAGCGCACTTTGGAAATCATTGCGACCCACAATTAATTTGTAAGGATTGTCGGCGGGAATGACCACTTTGTAGTCGGGGAAACGGGCGTCGATAAGACGGCAGCTCATCTGAGTGGTACCATGAGCAACAAAGAGATGATTGCTGTTATAGCTGATGGTGATCTCATCCTGGTTGTCGGGCAGGGCGGATTTCAACAGGTTCAACGGTTTCTTGGGGACGATAAGCGAATCATTCTTAGGGCAGGAAACATCTTTCCGCTTATAACGGACAAGGCGGTGGGCATCCGTCGCCACGAACTGTAGTCCCTTTTTGTCCATTTCAAAAAAGACACCGGTCATAGCAGGACGAAGGTCATCATTGCTCACGGCGAACAGCGTCTTGTTGATGGCCGTTACCAGCGCGGAAGAGGTGGTGGTGAAAGAGGTGGTCTCGTCCGTTGCCGGCTCTTTCGGGAAATTGTCGGGGTTCTCACCCATGACCTTATACTTACCGTTGTCGCTGGTGAGCTCGACGGCAAAATGTTTGTCGATATTGAATGTAAGCGGTTGATCGGGAATATTCTTCAGCGAGTCGATCAGGATCTTGGCCGGAATACATACTTTCCCGCTGTCCTTTGCTTCTACTTCCAGATGCACTTTCATGACTGTTTCCAGGTCGGTAGCGACAACGGTAAGTTTATTTTTTTCGACTTCGAATAAAAAATCTTCCAGGATTGGCAATACGGTATTCGCATTGATCACACCACTAATCTGTTGCAGTTGTTTCAATAATGCCGAGGAGGAAACGATAAACTTCATGAAATTTGTCTTTGGGCGAAACTACTAATTTTTGTGTAATAGCCAAGATATTAGAAAAGGGGAGGGCCGCTTTCGCCCCAATTGTTAATTTCATGTGACTAACCCGGCGCCCGCGTCCGGCTAATTCGTAAATTTGCGGACACCAATCTTTTATGTTCAGATCTGGCTCTTTATCCCTGGAACAGGCACTACAGAAGGTAAGACATTATTGTGGCTATCAGGAGCGCTGCCACAGCGAAGTAAAGGAAAAGCTGTATTCTTTCGGTTTGCGCAAAAATGACGTCGAAGCCGCCCTGGCCACCCTCGTCGAAGAAAACTACCTGAATGAAGAACGGTTTGCCACGCAGTTTGCCGGCGGCAGGTTCCGGCTGAAGGAATGGGGTAAGGTCAGGATCAAATACCAGCTAAAGCAAAGACAGGTAAGCGAATACTGCATCAGGGCAGCGCTAGCCGCCATAGACGGGGAGGAGTACGAACGGACCCTTGGACGGCTTGCGGCAGAAAAATGGATGGCTTTGCGGGGTGAAGAGAATATTTTTATCCGAAAAAGAAAGCTGCAGGATTACCTGACCCAGAAAGGATACGAGCCCGAACGGGTAACCGCCGCCGTTCAGACCGTCGACAAAACCTCCGAATAGCCCGTCCGGCTGCAATCCGTTGACCACGACCGACCGGCCGCCTCCCGCCCCGCGGGTCCGCTCGGCAAAAAATCCTATTTTCACGTTATGTCCACACTGACGATAACGATCATCCAAACCGATCTGAAATGGGAAGACAAGACCGCCAATCTCCACAGTCTGGAAGAAAAGATCCTTTCTATCCCTGAAAACACGGAGTTGGTCGTTCTCCCCGAGATGTTCAGCACGGGCTTCAGCATGCGGCCCGCAGAGCTGGCAGAGTCGATGGATGGCCCAACCCTGGCCTGGATGCGGTCGGTGGCAGCCCGGAAAAGGATCATTTTGACCGGAAGCCTTATTATAGAAGAAGAAGGACATTATTTCAACCGGCTCATCTGGATGTTACCCAACGGCGAATACGGGTTTTATGACAAAAGACATCGTTTCGCCTACGCCGGCGAGAACGAACACTATACGGCCGGCCGCAAACGCCTGGTCGCTTCGGTCAAGGGCTGGAAGATCATGCCGCTGGTATGCTACGATCTTCGATTCCCCGTCTGGAGCCGCCAGACACCTTCCCGCCCCGACACCGGGCAGGCCGAAGACTCCGCCGCCCCCGCGCCGCTCGCCCCCGGAGTATCCATCGCTACCCCGGGCCAGCCCGCTGCCACCACCCCCGCCGCGCCCCCCCTCGAATATGACGTCCTGCTCTACGTCGCCAACTGGCCCGAACGGCGCAGCCACGCCTGGAAAACCCTTCTGCAGGCCCGGGCCATCGAAAACCAATCCTACGTCGTCGGCGTCAACCGCATCGGCAACGACGGAAACAATATCTATCACAGCGGCGACTCGATGATCGTCGGGCCCCTTGGCGAGATACTATACCACGGACAGGCAAAAGAAGAGACTTTTACGCTTACCCTCCGGAAGGAAACCCTAACGGACACCCGGCAGTGTTTTCCCTTCTGGCGCGACGCCGACCTTTTTTCCATAGAATCCTGACACCGCGACCCCGCAGAACCCACACCCTGACACCGACGCCGAAACACAAACACGCTACAGACTCAAAGACGCAAAAACAGACCCTTATGGCAACCGCATTTATCACCCGGGAGATCTTTACAGGACAGGAGATCCAAACGGGAAAAGCAGTCCTGGTGAAAGAAGGAAAAGTTATTGGCATCGTGCCCGTATCGGACACTCCCGCCGGCTATCGCCAGCGCCACCTCCCAGGCTACCTCCTGGCCCCCGCATTTATAGATCTGCAGATCTATGGCGGAAATGGGAAGCTCTTTTCTGCGGAAATGTCCACGGAAGCCCTGGACGCGACATATGAATACTGCCTGCAGGGCGGCTGTACACAATTCCAGATCACCCTCGCCACCAACTCCATCGATAAGTTCATAAAAGGCCTGGAGGTCGCCCGTCAATATCGTGCCGGCGGCGGGAAGGGCCTGCTTGGCGTTCACCTGGAAGGACCCTATATCAACCCCGCAAAAAAAGGGGCTCACGTAGAAAAGTTCATTAAAGCCCCGTCAAAAGAAGAGATCAGCCTCCTCCTCCAGAAAGGTAAGGAGACATTCCGGATGATGACCCTGGCCCCGGAACAATGCGATCCGGCCTGCATAACATTTTTACAGGAGCACGGCATCGTCGTCTCGGCCGGTCACAGCAACGCTACGTATGAAGCCGCTATCAACGGGTTTTACCAGGGTATTCCTGCCGCAACACACCTGTTCAATGCCATGTCACCGCTGACAAGCCGCGCACCCGGAATGGTGGGGGCCATCTATGACCACAACGACGTCAGGGCCAGCATCGTCTGCGATGGCATACACGTGGACTTTGCATCCGTACGCATCAGCAAAAAGATCATGGGGGATCGCCTTTTTTTCATCACCGACGCCGTAGCCGAAGTTCAGTATGGCGAATACGTTCATGTGGACAAGGGCGACCGCTTTACCCTGCCCGACGGCACCTTGTCGGGCTCTGCCCTCACCATGCTGCAGACCGTCCGCAACGGGGTGGAGAAAGTAGGTATCCCGCTGCCGGAAGCACTCCGCATGGCCTCGCTCTACCCGGCCAAACTGATGGGCCTGGAAAATAAATGGGGCAGCATTCAACCCGGCGCCCAGGCCGACTTCGTGGTCCTGGATGAACAGCTCAATCTGCTGCAGGTCATCGTAGAAGGGGAAGGCTGATCATCGCCGAAGGATAAAAACTCCGCTATAGCCCCAGCCCCGCGCCGGCCCCCCCCGGCAAAGGTATCATGACAGATAGGGTGCACCCCTTCCCGGGAAAAGATATGATATCAGCTTTTCCATTATAGGACTCTACCCGGTTAAAGATATTGGTGAGACCGATCCCGGTCCGTTTTTGCTGGACGTCGAACCCAACACCATTGTCGATGATCAGCATAGTCACCGCCCGCGCGGCTGTATGCAGCCGGATCATGATCCTGTTGGCCCGGGCGTGTTTATATATATTGCTCAATTGCTCCTGAACAATACGATAAAGGGTCTCCTTGATGGGCGGGGAAAAAGACGCTTCGTTTAATGAGAGGGTATCCAATTGTACCACCTGGTCATAGCTGTAATTTTCAATAAGCTGCCCAAGCTCCTCTTTAAGACTTCTTTCGGAGAAACGTGGTATCACCATGTGATGAGAAAGATTGCGGGCTTCCTGGATGGCCGTTTCCAGGCTTTGCCGGCAACTTTCAATTATGTCCAGGTTGTTTTCGGGCTCATCCAGGTAATACCCTAATTTTAAACTTACAGAGGACAGTATCTGGTTGATATTATCATGTAATTCCCGACCCAGCGTATTTCGCTCCATTTCCTGGGTTTGTAGAATTACCCGGGTTATCTCCTTTTGCTGCTCGATCTTATTTGTCAGCCGCTCTTCTTCCATCTTTCTTCTTTCTGCGATGAGCTTTTTCTGCTCGGTGATATCTACAAATACCCCGACTACACGGACAGCCTCACCGGAATCGTCCCTTAGAATGTAGGTCCGGTCCAGTACCGTGCCATAACTCCCATCGGGCAGCAGTATCCGTAGCTCATCTTCCCAGGAGTTTGCCGTATTTTCTCGTATGCCCCTGAGCCTTGTTATTACTTTACCCCTGTCGGTAGGATGTATCCGGCTGATCCACCCTGTCTCGTCAAGAACAGGAAGCGCCAGCTCAAAACCAAGCAGCGTATAAAAATTTTCATTCCACCAGATGGTATTGGTCACGAGATCCCAGTCCCATAACGCATCTCTTGTCGCCCTGGAAAAGGTCTGGAAACGTTCGTTCGATCTTCGGATGGATTCCATCGCCTCCAGATTTTCCTTTTTTGACCTCTGTTGTTTGATCGCTGTTTCGATGGCAGAGGACAATCTTTTAAGCCTGTCCTTTAAGACATAGTCGTCCGCACCGGACTTGATAATGCTTGCAGCAAATTCTTCCGATACGGTACCCGTTACCAGGATAAAAGGAATATCCTCCGGCAGCTGACGCACTATCTGTAATGCATCTTTTGCGTCAAACTGCGGCAGGGAATTGTCCGCAAGGATGACGTCCGGCCGAAAACGGTCCAGCTCCTGTAAAAAGACCTCTTTCGTCATAGCCAGACAGACCTCACAGGGCAGCTTATCATTTTTCAGCAATCGCTGAATGATCTCTGCATCTATAGGGTTGTCTTCGAGCATTAATATTTTCAATGGATCAACCATATGCTGTCAGTTTATTCAGCGGGCAGTGAAAAAAAGAAACAGGCGCCCTTGTCCGGTTCCCCCTCTGCCCAGACAAACCCGCCATGTTTGGAAATAATTTTTTCTACCAGCGCCAGACCGATGCCCGTGCCCTCGAATTGATCAGCACTATGCAGACGCTGAAAGACCTTGAACAGCCTGGGGGTATACCTGTTGTCAAAACCTACGCCGTTGTCCTTTACAAAAAATGCCGTCTGCCCCTTATGGAGAAAACTGCCTATTTCGATACACACCGGCTGTCTGCCCGCGGCATATTTCAAAGCATTTGAAATAAGGTTGACCCATACCTGTCTTAAGGCAGCGATATCACCCTTTGCGACAGGAAGGTCCCGCACCTTCCATTCTATGGAAGCCTCCTCTATGCCACTAGTCAGCTCTTCTATCACTCCCAGGGCCATCGACTGCATAGGTATCATGGTTTTGCCGATATCCTGGCGGCTTGTCCTGGAAAAGGAGAGCAGATCATCGATAAGACGACCCATTTTTAAGGCGCTTTCTTTTATCGTAGCCGTGATCCGCCGCGCCTCTTCGTCCAGCCTGCTGCCATAGTCCTCTTCCAGGATACTGGCAAAACCCGTAATGCCGCGCAACGGCGCCCGCAGATCATGTGAGACGGAATAGGCAAAGGCCTCCATTTCCGTATTTAATCCTTTTATTTCTTCCTGCGCCCTTTTCTGGAGGGAAATATCACGGATAAAGCCGATGAAATGCAGACGCCCCTGTCTGATGGATGGTGAAATACTCAACGCCACGTCGAGCAAAGTACCGTTTTTATGGAGGGCTTCTATCTCGATGGTTTTGCCTGAAACCCTGCTTTCCCCTGTCTGCACATGCCGGTCCAATCCCTTTTGATGTGCATCCCGATGCTGTGGTGGAATGACAACCCCACTCAGGGGCTTGCCGGTGACCTCCTCTGCCCTCCACCCGAAAAGGGCCGCCGCCTTGGGGTTCCATTTGATAATTATTCCTTGTTCGTCGATGACGACGATAGCATCCGGCGCAGCATCGAAGATGGCCCGTATCTGCTCCTCATTGTCGAGACTTCGCGCTTCCGCTATTTTACGTTGTTCTATCTCTGCCTCCAGTTGTTTTTGCGATTTTAACGTGAAGGCCATCGGCAGGAGCTTTACCAGGTAAAAAACAGTGCCCCAGCTGAGTATTGCCGTGATCAGGCGAACAAGGGCGCTGAAACGGTACATGGGGATCCAGAATGCCATTGCATCCAGGAAATGCGTAGACCCGCAGGCCAGGATGAAAGCCGCGAACAGGAAATACAATTTTATGAACCGGAGGTCCTGCTTTTTTGAAATATAACGGATGATAACTAAAGGAATGCTGAAATAAGCTCCCCAGATGAGAACATCACTGACGATATATAACCATCCATGGAATTCGGTCCAGCGACCACAATACCACCGCGGTGGCCAGTCCATGGGGTCGAAAAGACGGGTGAAAAAATCAGTTATTTGTTGCCACATTTGTCGCAAGAGTTTTCGCGACAGGCTGACGGGTCTTCAAAAATAACTATTTTTTATTGACGCTTTGCAACCGGATCAGCTCTTTTGCCCTGGCGGTTTTGAAATCAAGTCCCTTGCCGATGGCTTCGATGGTCGGCAATGCCAGCACATCGGGCTGGACACCCAGCCCGTTTTTATCACGTTGCCGGTCCACCACCAGCCGGAATCGGGGCAGCCGGAACCGCACTCCCGTAACAGGCAGCGTAACATCAGGGATCATCCAGGCGGTATTGCCGTAATATCCCCCTCCCGTCTCTTCTCCGACGATGGTTACATTTGACTGACCCTTCAGAGCCCCGGCAAACAGACAGGTGGCCGAGAAAGAATTCCCGCCGGTAAGGACGTATACCTGCCCATTGAAATGATCAGCGGTAAAGGGCCGGTAGGTATGCCGCTCGAAATAGCCAAAATGATATTTGCCGTCAGCCTTTCTTGTGCTGGCCAGCAGCGTGAGACAATCGTAGAGAAACCCATTGTTGATGTACCGGTCATACCGGCTATGCCGGCGAATGGCATACAGAGAGTCCGCTACCCTGAACTTTTTGTCGATGAGGTAACGGGTCAGCAGGGTCGAAAGGGAGGCGTCACCACCGCCGTTCGACCGGACATCGATCACCAGGTTCTTGATCTGCTGATCGGCCATGACCCGGAAGGAATGACGGAAAAAGCCCCGCAGATGATATCCATGCTCGAATGTATTGAGTGTCAAAAATGCCGTGCGACTGGCGCTGTCTATCTGCAGATTGCGGGTAAGCAATAACTCCCGCCGTTTGCGCGCCCGTCTGCTGGGTGGCCGGAGCTTTTTAGCCGGGCCCTGCCCCCTTTGTGCCGTTCCCGGCAACAGCACACGACCAAGACTTCGTCGCACCGTATCTGCGCGCGGATCATAAACAGGGATCCGCACCTCCCGGAAAAGACCCGCCGTATCCAGATAGCCAATATTAAACGTATCCGTATGACCGAACAGCTCCTGGTACCAGGAGCTGAAATGAAGCCCCGTGCTCAGATATTGATATTTCCCCGTGCGGTTATACCCATCGGTTACGATATACGGGAATATGGTATCTGTCAGCTGCTGCGCCGTCCTGCCGTTGATGGTTTGGATCTGTGTTCCCCTTTTTATCTGTGTGTCCCGGCGGTTGAGATTGAGTGCCACTACCATCGTGTCCGGCCAGAACTTCAGTATCAGCGGGAACTGTTGCAGTTTGGCAGTATCCAGATAATGACTATAGGCTTTGGACGCACGAATGGAAGTATGCCCGCAGTCGACCCTGGCGATCACATAACTCAGGATGGTCCTGAATTGCGGTTCTGTCATAGAATCTGTGATACTGGAATAACCCCTGTCAAAATAATAGTTCATGCTGTCCCGGGAAGTATACCAATATAGACTGGGATGCCAGGCCTCCAGCAGATGCCGGAAGATGCCGTAGTCTTTCCTTAACTCGTCAGGGGCGTACTTTCGGTCAGGCTTGAATCCCTTTTCCGAAGTCCCGCAGGAGAAAAGAAAAAAGGCGGGTATAAATATGATCAATGACAGGCATTTCTTCATGAAAAGCTCATTTGGAGGTAAAGGCATTCCATCCCTGCGCCGTAATATCAAATGTGTTGCCCCCCTTTGTAATGATCTTTTTTCCCTTTTCCGGTTCGGTCATATAGCCGATCACGCTGATCTGTTCGTTTAGCACCAGTTTGTCATAGTCTTCCTGGGCGACAGTGAATAAAAGTTCGTAGTCTTCGCCTCCGCTGAGCGCGCAGGCAGTAGGATCCAGCTCGAATTTATAGGCGGCATTACGGGTATCTTCGGCGATAGGTATCTTTTCCTCGTACAACACACAACCAAGCTGGCTCTGCCGGCAGATGTGAAGTATCTCGGAGCTCAACCCGTCGCTGATGTCCATCATGGAAGTAGGAGTGATGTCCGACTGCTGAAAGAATTCAATGATATCCTTCCGGGCTTCGGGTTTAAGAAGCCGGCCGATCACATATTTTTCATTCTCCAGGTCTGCTTTCACCTGGGGATTTTCCTGAAAGATCTTTTTCTCTCTTTCCAAAAGGATAAGACCCAGATAGGCCGCACCCAGGTCTCCGGAACAACAAAGCAGATCGCCTTTTTGTGCAGTACTACGTTTCACGAATTTATCCGGAGCCACTTCTCCGATGGCCGTGACGGAAATGACAAACCCCTTCTTCGAAGAGGCGGTATCGCCGCCAACCAGGTCAACGCCATAGGCTTCGCAGGCAGCATACACTCCTTCATAAAACTCATCCAGGGCTTCCACGCTGAAACGATTGCTGATGCCTACGCTCATCGTTATTTGCGCGGGTATGGCATTCATGGCATATATATCACTGAGATTGACCACGACAGACTTATACCCCAAATGCTGCAAAGGAGTATACATCAGATCGAAATGAACCTCTTCAAGGAGCAGATCGGTCGTGATAACGGTCTGTCTCCCAAAATGATCGATAACGGCCGCGTCATCGCCTACCCCCACCAGGGTAGAAGCGTTTTTTATTTCGATGTTTGCCGTAAGGTGTTCTATCAATCCAAATTCGCCCAGGGATGATATTTCGGTCCTGTTTTCACTCATAGTTGTGCAATAAAATTAAATCAAAACTGGCGGGAGTCCAATTCATAACCCCGGATGATAGTCATTCACCACCGCCACCAGCTCGTCATGTATCTTTCCATTCGTAGCAATGATATGGGGCTGGTAGGGTGAATACCGGCTGCCGGTAAAATCAGATACCCTTCCGCCCGCCTCTTCCACGATCAGCACTCCGGCGGCGCTATCCCAGGCCTGCAGTTTGTGCTCATAGAATCCGTCAAACCGGCCCGAAGCTACCCAGCACAGATCCATCGCGGCTGACCCCAGACGCCGGACGGGAACACCGCCCCTGATCAACCGGGAGAAGACTTCCAGCGGTCCATTGGGCTGGTCCAGGTAAGTATAGGGGAACCCCGTTACCAGACACGACTTCCCGACGGAGGTCTCCGTACTTACTGCTATCTTTTTATCATTCAGCGTGGCTCCATAACCCCTTTGTGCAAAAAAGAATTCTTTGATAAAAGGATTGTATACAGCCCCGAGGATCATTTCGCCTTCCTGTTCTATTGCAATAGACACACAACACAACGGCAGACCATGTGCAAAGTTCACTGTTCCGTCGATAGGGTCGATGATCCATTTGAAACTCGAATCCATGACAATCTCACCGGCCTCTTCACTCAGGATAAAATGATCAGGATAGTCTTTTTTTATAATGTCGAAAATGGCGCGCTCCGAGGCGTGATCGGCTTCCGTGACCAGGTTGTTAATGCCTTCCTTGTTTGAGATGGTAAATTCCCCCTGAAAATAGTGTTGCATAACGGCCGCTCCTGCCTCTGCCGCCCTTATAAGTGTTGATTTTAGCATGGCACAAATATAGGACCTGCGGGGCACATGACGCCGCCTCCCTACTGCCGGGTCAGCAGAACTTCGCGGGGAGCCTCCAGCTGCCGGAGCGCTTCGATGTACTGATTCAAAACGCCGCTATTAAGGGTATAGCTGTAATTCCTGCCTTCTTTTTCTCCTTCGATAAGCCCGGCCTCCAGCAGGATCTTCACGTGGTGAGAGATAGATGGTTGCGCCAGCTCGATCACATTCTGCAAACCAGAACATTCTCCGCATCCGCCCTTGCCGGAAATATAATGCAGTATTTTCAGCCGGTGCGTATCTCCAAGAGCTTTGGAAATTTTTTCGATTTGTTTAAAGGTCAGCGTCATTTTTTATTAAATTGACAAATGCAAATATATCAATTATTTGGCAATTGTCCAATATTTTGACCAAATTGCGGTTGTCTTATGATCCTTTCAGTCATTATCGTCAATTACCGGGTGCCGTATTTTCTTGAACTCTGCTTGCGGAGCGTACAAAAAGCACTGCAAGACCTTGAGACAGAAATATTTGTCGTCGACAATTTTTCCGCCGACGAAAGTGTCGGTTATCTCCGCCCCTTATTCCCTGAAGTTCAGTTTATTCTCAACACTTCCAATCTGGGTTTTGCCCGTGCGAACAATCAGGCGCTCGAAAAGGCCAGGGGCAAATATATCCTTTTTCTCAACCCCGATACGATCCTGCCGGAAGACGCGGCGACACGGTGTTTGTCCTTTTTAGAGGCCACTCCCGGAATAGGCGCCCTCGGGGTGCGAATGATAGACGGAAGCGGTCTTTTTTTAAAGGAATCCCGCCGGGGTTTTCCTTCTCCCTGGGTGGCATTTTGTAAACTATCCGGGTTAACGGCACTTTTTCCACGATCGCGTTTTTTCGCCGCCTATTATCTGGGCCATTTGTCCGCGGACAAAACCTCTCCCGCACCCGTGCTTTCCGGCGCCTGTATGTGGGTGGCCAGAACGATACTCGAAAAGGTGGGAAGCTTCGACGAGCGTTTTTTTATGTATGCCGAAGACATAGACCTCAGCTATCGCATCGAACAGGCCGGGCATACTAATTATTATCTGGCCGCAACAACGATCGTTCACTTTAAGGGGGAAAGCACGTTAAAGGATATTCGCTATGTGAAGCTGTTCTATACCGCGATGAGCCAGTTCAGGCGAAAACATTTCAAACGAGGATTACCGGCCCTTTTCAATGCGGGCATGGAAGTGGCCATTTGGCTGCGCGCGGGCATCGGAGCCATGGGCCGGAGAGGGAAGACGATCGCCCCCCGACCAGAGCGGCCCGGTCTGATCCCTGTCTTGCTAAAAGGCGATCCGGCGGCCATACAACAATTAAAGACACACCCCGCCCTTTCCTCGACCCGGCGGCTCGTCACGGCCCCGCGGGAGGCAGAGGAGCTGATTATTTGCGAAGGAGCCCGCTTCTCCTTTACCGATTGTATAGCGGCATTGGAAGAGTCGGCGTCTCATGGCGCCGGGTTACGGATCAAATTTTATGCAGCGGGTAGTGGATCAGTTGTAGGCAGCACCCACCGGGATGGCCGTGGAGAAGCAATAGTGCTTACAGCGGTAATTCCTCATCCGTGATGAGCTGGCTTATCTTTTTGCGGGTAAGCAGCCAGATGGTCATAGTGAACAATGTCCAGGCGATGACCCACCAATAGGCCTTTTCTTCCGGCATACCCGGTTTTATTAGCCATTTGTTTAGCAGCCCTTTCACCAGCCAATGGTCCAGCATGCCGGGGACGATGAGAAAGATAGGGTAGGACAGCTTGCCCTTCCACCAGGGCAGACAAATAAATGCCCTTACCAGCGGAGGGATACAGATGATCATCATGATCAGCAGGCCTACGATGGCGACGAAATGATGCCCAAACCTCTCGGCGTGTCGGATGGTCAGTCGTATGGCATGGGTCAGATCGCCTCCGCCAGATACGGCCGCCAGCAGGTTGTTCAACGGAAGTGCGGCAAAAGTCAGTGTGACACCCCACGATTGTTCCTGCACGGAGGAATTGTATTTGTCCATCTTTTGCCAGGCCACCCACAGCAGGATAAAATTGACAATGGGGCCGGCTATGATAGCCAGGACCTGTAGGCCGACGGCAATTCTGGTATCCCCACAAAACTCCCAGCCGTCAAAAAATCGGGGACCCCAGCAACCGCTCACCAGCCGGGCCACCAGCGTATGGGCCCAGTCATGTATTTCGTGTATAAAAAAAGTCAAAGAGAGAAAAGATAGGATGTAAAGAAGGGTTAGTTTCAGCTTCATAAATAAATGTAACGAAAATATCATCCAAAACGTTAATTTTGGCCGCATACCAAATGACACGGGTTACTCAATGGCATTGATTGAAATTCAATTACCTAAATCTTTGGCTAGAGCATTGCGGCTGCCCCAGAAATCTCCCCGGCGGCAGCAGTTGAAGGTATTGCGAAAACTACTTAAAAAAGCAAGGTTCACAGAATTCGGTCAGCAGTACCGGTTTGATGAAATTCTGTTAAGCCGGCATCCGGGAAAAAAATTCCAGGAGATCGTACCAACCTTCGACTACAACTCCATTCATGCGGCCTGGTGGAACCAGACCCTGGAAGGAAAAGCGGATGTTTGCTGGCCAGGTAAGATCAAATACTATGCGCTTTCTTCCGGAACATCCGAAGCAGGCAGCAAATATCTTCCTATTACGAATGATCTTTTGCGGGGCAACCGCATCGTCATGCTCCAACAGTTTCTTACGCTTCGCTCTTACAGGGACATCCCGGTAAAAAGCATCGGTAAGGGATGGTTGATGATCGGAGGTAGCACCAGTCTCCAAAAAGGCGCGGGTTATTATTCCGGTGACCTTAGCGGCATCACCGCCCGGAAAGTCCCCTTCTGGTTCCAGCCGTTTTACAAACCTGGAAGGAAAATTGCCCGCACGCAGGACTGGTCGAAGAAGCTGGAGGAGGTCGTCAAACTGGCGCCGCAGTGGGATATCGGTTTTCTCGTCGGCGTACCGGGCTGGATACAGTTGTGCATGGAAAAGATCATCGAAAGATACAATCTGAAAAATATCCATGAGATCTGGCCCAATGTAGGCTTTTTTGTACATGGCGGGGTGTCTTTCGAGCCTTACCGGAAAGGATTTGAAAAACTGCTGGGCAAACCCATCACCTATATTGAAACCTATCTGGCTTCGGAAGGATTTATCGCCTATCAGGATGCGCAGTATTCGAAAGGGATGAAACTGGTGACCAACCAGCATATTTTCCTGGAATTCGTGCCTTTCGACAATAAGAATTTCGATGCAGACGGTAACCTCGTGGCTAACCCTGAAGTCTATATGATCCATGAGGTGGAAGAAGGCAGGGACTATGCCTTGCTGCTCAGCACCAGCGCGGGAGCCTGGCGTTATCTCATCGGAGATACGGTCCGGTTTGTGGATAAAGAGCGTTGCGAGATCATCATTACCGGCCGGACCAAACATTTTCTTAGCCTCGTCGGGGAACACCTCAGCGTCGACAATATGAATAAGGCGGTACAACTGGCTACCGAAGAAATGAACCTCTCCATTCCGGAATTCACGGTGGCCGGCGTTCCGCATGGTTTGTTTTTTGCACATCAATGGTGGTTAGCCTGTAATGATCCGGTGGATGAGGCCCTGCTTCGGCAAAAAATAGACGACCGGCTGAAAGAATTGAACGACGATTATGCGGTGGAAAGAGACAGCGCTTTAAAGGACGTATACGTAAAAGTGCTGCCGGAGGAAAAGTTTATGGAGTTTATGCGCCTCAAAGGAAAAATAGGCGGTCAACATAAATTCCCCAGGGTATTGAAAGGCAATATGCTATCGGACTGGCAAAAATTTCTGGAGACAGGAAGTCTCTAAACTGTCTCTAACCCGTAACTTGACATTCTATGATTGAGGTGGTACTGAAAGGATTGGCATTAGGCTTCGTTCTTGCCCTGTCGGTAGGGCCGATCATTTTTACCATCATCAAACAAAGCCTTAACAACGGACACAAAGGAGGATTTAGTTTTGTCGCCGGAGTATGGGTAAGCGATATCCTCCTCGTTGTACTTAGCAATACCCTCACTGTATTTGTCTCTGCTCTTTTAGAACACACCAGGGTCATCGCCTTTGGAGGAAGTTCCTTCCTCATCGCCATGGGCATTTATTTCGTTTTCTTTAAAAAAGTGGTCCTTGCCCGCGATTCAGACGGCAACGAAGCCCGTTTCCGCAAACGGGATATGGCCCGCGTTTTTGCATCAGGATTTATTATCAATACCCTCAATCCGGGTGTCATTCTGTTCTGGTTGGGAAACGCCACCATCCTTTCCGTTAATCATACCCTGCAGGAAAGGACCATTATCTTCTCGGTTTGCCTGTTGATCAATATGGCGGCCGATGTCGGAAAAGTGATGATGGCAGGCAAGCTTCGCAATAAACTGACATTAAAAATGCTGGTGATCATTAATAAAATATCCGGGACCATCCTTATCGGGTTTGGGATCGTATTGTTATGGGGAGTTATCTTTTATCAGAAACACCCTGTTCACTAAATCAAAATAGGCCACAGGCCTATTAGCCGAAGGCCAGAAATTAGCTAATGTTCGCTAACAGGCTAATTTCGTTAACAGACTGTTAGCGAACATTAACAATCGACTTGCGTAAGTTTGGAAACAGCATATGCGTAGCCTAATCATATTGTTTTTTTGTATCATCCCCTTCCTGAGCCATGCTCAGCATGACGTTCTCATATTACAGAAAAGAGGTATGCATGTCCGGTCTTATACCATCGGAGATCCCATGATCTTTGAAACGGTTTATGGACAGTGGTTCACCGGCGTTATTGACGATCTGCGTCATGATACCATCTATATCGTTGGCCAGGCCTTTAGTTACAAAGAGATCGCGGCCATCCAGCGATTGAAATCCGGCGGCAATCTGGGGAGGCTGATGATGGTAGCGGGAGGAGGCTTTTTTGCCATCGGCGCAGTTAATGGTCTTCTCCGGAAAGACGCGGCAAAAGACTGGTATACGACTTCGGGTTATATCATCGGTGGCGGCTTGTTAGCCGGCGGATTATTGCTCACGGAAATGAAAAGCAAATACTATCATCTGGGCCGGAAATACCGGCTTATATACTTGCAGATAGGCAAGCGGTGACCTATATTTATAACTGAAAAACCACCGGATGCCTATTAATACGAAAGGATTGATCCCCCGCGCATGGAGAGTCATTAAACGCGTTTTCATCTTCCTGTTTTTTTTCCACTTATTTTATCTTCTCCTGTTAAAATGGGTCGATCCGCCGATCACACTCACGCAGTTGGGTAGCGTATTTAGCGGTGACGGTCTGCGACGGAGCTATACCGACATGAAAAATATTTCGCCTTATGCCAAGCTGGCTGTCATCTGCTCAGAAGACCAGCTTTTCCCGGATCACGACGGGTTTGACTTTAAGTCCATCGAAAAGGCGATGAAACACAACCAGAAAAGCAAGTCGCTGCACGGAGCCAGTACTATCAGCCAGCAGGTGGCCAAAAACGTTTTTCTCTGGCAGGGACGTAGCTGGCTGAGAAAGGGTCTGGAAGTCTATTTCACCTTTATGATCGAATTGGTCTGGGGTAAAAAACGTATTCTGGAAATGTATCTCAACATCAGCGAAATGGGGAAGGGGGTATATGGCATCGAGGCGGCTTCACATTTTTATTTCAACAAGCCTGCAAAGACACTGACCCGTCAGGAGGCCGCCCGGATTGCCGCTTGCCTGCCGAATCCAAAAATTTTTACCGTCAAACCCCTTTCACCCCATGTAGCTGCACGCGCAGGCTGGATCCAGGTGCAGATGGGCAATCTCCAGAACGATCCGGATATTCAAAAACTATTGCAATAGGGTAGGCGGCGCCCCGCCCCGCCCATGCCCCTCGCGCAACCCGCCCCGCTCAGCTCCGCACCCCGTCGCCTCAGCGCCGCAGCAAACCCTCCACTGCCGCGATAGCCGCATCCAGCCGCTGATGTTCCTGCCCGCCGATCTCCGTCCAGGGAGTAGACTGATTGACCAGGATGTCCCTGTAGATATGAAAAAGCTTTTCCCGGGAAACGAGATCAGGATATTCACGTAACTCATCCTTTACCCAGGGTAGATCCGTGCGACACAACAGGTACGCATCGTATTGTCGTTTGCCGATCTGATCCAATATCCAGGAGTCACAACGGCCGAAAACGAACTCGCTCCAGACCTTCATGACGTACATATCGGTGTCGATAAACAGCATCGGGCCGCCAGCGCCCGGGGATTCCGAACCCGCCGCCGCATCTTCCAGCGCCAGCTGCCCTTTTGCTATCGTCGTCAGGTCTTCGAAGGAATAATTCATTCCATGGGAAAGAAGATATTCCCGCGAATATTCCCGAACCCAATCTGTCCGGTAGTGCGCTGCCAGCCCTTCACACAGGGAAGACTTCCCGGTCGACTCCGGTCCGATGATGACAATTTTCTTAAGCGGCATGTTGAATAACTTTTGCCCGTCTGTTCCATTCCTGCAGACCGGCGATGGCGATGATCAATAAGACCAGGTAGTATACGCTGGTAAATACATAGTGTTTGATAAAATATAAAGGTATACCCGCAACATTGGTAGCGATCCACCAGTGCCAGCTTTCCACTTTTTTTCGGGTCATCAGCCACATGCCGGTGTATGCGGTGGCCGAGGCAAAAGCATCCGCCCAGGGGATCGCCAGAGGAGCAAAATCTTTTTTGAGCCATGACAGCGCTCCAAACACAACCACGTAAAAAAAGGCAAAAAACAGCAGTTGATGTATGATCTCCTTCCGCGAGGACCAGGTGATCCGCAGAATATATTGATCCTGCCGGTCTTTCTTTGTCCACATTACCCAACCGTAAATGTTGAGCGCCGTATAATAGAGATTTACGCTGGCTTCGCCCAGCAGTGACATCTTTACACTGAGATAGATATAGATGATCGTGTTGACCAGTCCCGTGGGATAGACCAGGATATTTTCACTGCGACTGAACCAAACGCTGAGAATTCCCGCTATTACAGCTATGAATTCCTTCCAGCCCGTATTTTGCAGATCCTGGATAAATTGATGGGCGATCTCCTGTAGCGTCATTCACAAAAAGTCATTAATGAATGACGGCATTATTCCGCTTCCGCGACGACTTCTTTCACTTCGGGGATCATGCGTTTCATCATGCTTTCGATGCCAGCCTTAAGCGTGATCATAGAAGAAGGACAGCCGGAACAGGAGCCCTGTAACATCAGGTTGACCGTTCCCTCGTTATAGCTTTTGAACTGGATAGCGCCGCCGTCCATTTCAACGGCAGGTTTTACGTAGTTCTCCAGCAATTCCTTGATGCGTTTGACTACATCGTCGTCGTCGGCGTCGATGACATTGCCTTCTGACTTAATGGTGACGACATCTTCCTCGTTAACGACAGGTTTGCCTTCTTCCAGATACTCTTTCAGGAACTGGCGGATAGCTGGAATGACATCATCCCAATCGGTATCGGGTGTCTTGGTCAGGGTCACAAAATTGCTGGCGATAAAAACACTCTTGATGAAGGGAAATCCAAAAAGCTCGATGGCGAGAGGAGAAGGTTTGGCGGCTTCGACATCCGGAAAATCAATGATCTTACCGGGATACAATAACTTATTGGCCACGAATTTCATCGTTTCCGGATTGGGAGTCATTTCGGTATATATGCTGATTACCGGGTTGCCTGTTTTGATCATAAAGAAGCCGTTTAAGACTGTAAAGGTAATAAATCTCCCGCTTACGCAGCCTCCCTTTCCAGGGATGGCCCGGAGTGGCCCTCTTCCCGGGGAGATGCCATCCGGTAGGATTTTGACCAGCGGAAGTTGAGAATATGGGCCGATACGATCAGCACCACGGCGAAAGGCAAAAAGATAAGCTCATAGGAATGCCATACTTCCTTGGCTATCAATAGTAACATGCCCCCCAGGAAAAGACACCAGGGCGACAGCCGGCGATGATGGTGGCTGAAACCATGCCACAAAGCCCGCGTGCCGATCACAAAGGCCAGCCCGATCATGCCGTTCTCGAACCAGATATTGTGGATGATATTGACACCCAACACCGGCAGCGTGGCGACAGCCAGCGGCAAAATGGCGCAATGGATAGCGCAGAGGATAGATGTAGTGATGCCCAGGGCATCCCAGTCTATTTTACGAGTCATTTTTCTTAATTCGGGCAACAAAAATACAACATTGTTGCAAATAATTTGTTTTTTATTTTGTGCTCCTTGCAGACAAGGACAATCCTAACTTTGTGGTCATGAAAAAGAAGACGGTATTATTCCTTTTGGGCTTTTTTGTCCTGTTATTTGTCGGCTTTTATTTTGCACTCACCCGATTCGTACCTGGTTTTGGTGAGCCGGAACTGCCGGTACTCAGTTATGTGCCGGCTTTTTCCTTTAACAACCAGGAAGGGAAAATGATCACCGAAAAAGACCTCAACGGGAAGGTATATGTAGCAGAATATTTCTTTACCACCTGCAAAGGCATTTGCCCAAAGCTGAATGTAAATATGAAGAAGTTGTCTGATGATTATGGCAACGAATCGAACTTCCGCATCCTTTCCTACACCGTAGATCCGGAAACGGATAGCGTAGGCCGGATGAAACGTTATTCGGATTCTCTCGGCGCAAACCCCCAACGCTGGTGGTTTCTCACCGGCAGAAAAGATAGCTTGTATCATCTGGCCAGAAATGGTTACCTGCTGGACGATCCTAAGAACAACGCCATGAATATCGATGAGCAGTTTCTGCATACGCAATTTCTTGCCCTGGTGGATAAGGGCGGACGGGTTCGTAAGATATATGATGGTCTGAAGAAAGAAGAGTTGGATGAATTGGAAAAAGACATTGCCATTTTGCTAAGGGAAAAAGCAACCGCACCACGATTTGCCAATTCTCTTTTTAACAACAACCCCGGATAGCATGATCGAAAAAAAAATAGACGAACTACTGAAAAAAAATCACCTGAGCGTCACCGGTGGTCGCAGGAAAATATTGGAACTATTCCTGCAACAGGACGGAGCTTTGTCGCATAGCGATATTGAAAAAAAGGCAGGTGAAAAATTCGATCGTGTTACAGTATATCGCACGCTTCAGGTTTTCCTTGAAAAGGGACTCATCCATAGTATACCGACTTCGGATAATTCTATACGTTATGCGTTGTGTAAAGACGACTGTTCCGGTGGACAACACCACGACGATCATGTACACTTCATTTGTACGGCCTGTGGTAATACAGTTTGTTTGGAAGATGTGAATGTTCCAGCCATTAAACTTCCTAAGGGATATATATCCGAACAGGTTGAAATGCTGGTCAGTGGCGTCTGTAAAAGCTGCAATCAGTAAACTTCGCCCCGCTGCGCAAGATCTCCGCTCGCCATGCTTCAAAAAAGAAAGCCCCGATGTAGAAACACCGGGACTTTTGGTTAAGGCTCTGATTAGTAGCTTCTTTATGTTGGGACGGCGTCAGCCGTCGAACTTTGTTTATTATTCTTGTGGGCGACACCCACATTTCTTCAATCGTTCATTGCAAATATAGCCGGAAAAAAGCATACGAACAAGAGGTATAAGTACTACTTTCCGGGTATTTTTAAATTTTTTTTTC
>Ga0105237_10000293_pt1 | contig 69295 bp, 65 predicted proteins | sample KBSC24metaG_FD_81520 | JGI IMG/M metagenome (GOLD analysis project Ga0105237, IMG submission 81520) | Corn rhizosphere microbial communities from Kellogg Biological Station, Michigan, USA - KBS C2-4 metaG | ecosystem: Host-associated > Plants > Roots > Rhizosphere > Soil | place: Michigan, USA... | reverse complement strand
GCTGCCGCCGGCGCGCGGCTTGCCTCGGGCGCTGCGATGGCGACGCCGACCTCGTAGTCGCCGAGCTGAAGCTTGTCGCCTTGCGACAGCGCCGCGATGCGTCCCGGTCCCAGCGGCTCGGCTTCGTCATTGACATAGATGCCGTTCGTGCTGCAGTCGACCAGGCGGAAGCTGCCTTGCTCGAAAAACACGGTCGCATGATGAGCCGACAGGAAGCGCGACGGGTCGGGCAGGACCCAGTCGTTCTGTGCCGCGCGGCCGATCGTGCCGCCTTGTTCGTCGAATACTTTCTGCAGGGTCGCCGTCACCGGGCGGTTGTCGAGACGGAGGACCTGCAGGGTCAGACGATGAGCTTGTGGTTGCATGAGCTGTGACCTTCGGGAGTCTTTCGGCGGACTGGATGCCGGGTGCTGCAGCGCAAGCCATGTGCCACTCACAGGTGGACTCGGAAAGTCCTTGTGGATCAATGGCTTGGGGCGGTTTATGCGTCGCTTGAAAGGCCCTGGAGGGTGCGACGTGGCGCGACAGGCGGGTCGACGGAAGTTGCCGGCTGGCGAGACTCGGAGCAGCTTGCATTTTGTGTACCTTTTGTGGTACATATGGGTCGTGGGGGAGGCATGCAGAAAGGATGCGCCGGATCGTCTTGCGGTCGGTCAGGAACTGCCCAGCAATCGCATCGCCCGCGTGTTGCTGTGCATCGATGAAGGCGTTCTCGTCGCCCTCCATGCCTTCATCAAGAAGTCGCAGAAGACGCCCGACGACGAACTCGCATTGGTGCGCAAGCGCCGGAAGGAGCTGAAAGCATGAGCAGGCGGCATCACGGATCGAGTCTCGACAGCCTCCTCGAGGAAGAAGGTGTCTTCGAGGAGACCCAGGCGCTGGCGATCAAGGAAGTCGTGGTCTGGCAACTGACCGAGGCGATGAAGAAGCAGTCGCTGAGCAAGGCACGCTTGGCCGTCATGCTGAAGACCAGCCGTTCGCAGGTCGACCGGCTGCTCGATCCCCATCGCGACGTGACGCTCTCGACCCTGCAGCGCGCCGCTGCCCTGGTGGGCCGCAAGCTGCAGATCGAATTGGTTTGACAGTGCTCATGCGCTGGAGAAGCTCGCCTCCCGCGGCGCAACCTCTGCCAACGTGCGCGCACCCTCGATGAACGTCTGAAACGCAGCCAGCACGGCCTGTGCATGACCCTCGTCATGGGTGCCACGCGACAGCAGGTTGACGCAACACACGCCATCGTGGCGCCGGAACAAGGCGTAGCCCAGCGCCACGGGCCGCGCGCCGCTTCGCACGTCGTCGAAGATCTCGACGATGTAGCGCTCGTCCATGGAGACGCCACTGGCGGCGGCTGGGTGGAACTCCACTCGTTTCATGGCATCGGCTGCTTCATCGTGCGATCAACGGCATGCCGGTCAGGGTCAGCGCCGCGGTCCAGGGCCTTCAGGAGCGCGCCGCGCAGCAGGAGCCGGCCGCCGGCGCTGCCTTCGCCGGCGATGACTGCTCATAGCGGTCATGGTGGCGCACCCATTCCATGGTGTGGCCCAGATGATCCTCGTCGCGGCCCTGGGGCATGAGGTCCAGCAGGCTGTACGTGCCCATCATCACCTCCACGCCGCGCCCATAGGTCGAGTAGGTGTGGAAGACATCGCCCGCATCGTCCTTGTAGAACACGCTGATGCCGGGCAATTCCTCCGACAGGAAGGGCCAGGTGCCGTAGTTGTAGGCCACCTCGCCCTTGGCCTTTTCTTCCGGCGTGAAGCTGACGTGGAAATCGTAGTTGAACTGATTGCCGTGCGAAGAGACCCACTTGAACTGCCAACCCATGCGCCGGCGAAAGCGCTCGATCTCGGCCAGCGGCGCGCGCGAGACGGCCAGCAAGGTGACGTCGCGATGCGGCAGGTGCAGGTTCATGCCGTCGGTGTGGTCGGCCATGTAGGAGCAGCTCGGGCAGCCCTGCTCTCAGCCCGGGCCCAGCATGAAGTGCTGCACCATCAGCTGGCGGCGGCTGTCGAACAGCTCGGCGAGCGTGCGCCGGCCCTCGGGGGCGTCGAAGACGTAATCCTTCTCGATGCGCACCCACGGCAGCGCGCGGCGCTCGCGGGCGATCTGGTCGCGCAGGCGGGTCAGCTCCTTTTCGTGTGCCAGCAGCGTCTTGCGCTCGGCAAGCCATTGGTCGCTGGAGACGACGCGATGATTCGCGAGGCTCGGTTCGGTCGTGGCGGTGTTCATGGCGCGCTCCTTGGCTCGAAGAGCCGTTGCAGGGTCATCAATGCGCGACCTGCCGATGGCGGCTGCGCTCGGGTTCGGTCGGGGAGCCGCTTGCCTTGTCTTGGCTGAGGTTCATCGTCTGGCTCCGTTCGGCGCTCCGATGTGGCGCCGTTGGAGTCAATCTACGTGAGCGGCAGCGCGGCGGGGAGTAACAAGATCGTCGTGAATCCGGCCGGCGGCGGCCGCGTGTCCACGCCGCGGACCTGACTCAATGACTGCCGCAGCAGTCCGGCGACGCCAGTCCGGCCGCCGCCGACAGGCTCGCGACCAGCGAAACCGGCGCCAGGTCGGGCAGCTTCAGCGTGGCAATCGCGGCCAGGTCGAGTCCTGCCAACGCCTGTACGTCGAGGGCGAAGCCGGCGCCGAGCGAGGGCAAGCTCAAGCGGGCTGTCGCCGCCGCTGGCAGTTGCAGGGCCGCGAGTCCCCACAACGGCCGCAGCGCCGCCTGCAGCCGCAGCTGCAGGCCCGGCAGCGACGCATCGATGCCCAGCACCGCGCGGATGCTGTCGCGCAGACCCAGCAGCAGCGACAACGACGCCAGCGGCCCGACCGGCCAGGCGAACGCCGGAAGCCGGATGCGCGCCAGCAGCTCGAGGGCCGGCAGCAGCCGGCCGATGCCGCCGAAGCTCGTCGCCGCGAGGCTGAGGCGGGCATAGCCCGACAGGCGCGCGGCGAGCGCCGCCGATACCGGCGGGCTTGGCGCCTGCAGGCCGAGCGTCGCGGACAGTGCGAGCTTCAGGGCCAGCGCCGCGCCGGGCCCCAGCAGATCGATGCCGAAGGAGGCTCTTGCGTTCGCGATCGTCGAGAGCACCAGCGCCAGGTTCATTGCGCCGTTCAGGTCGAGCTTCAGTGCCGCCAGCAAGGCCAGCAACTGCGGCAGCCGCAGCTGCAACGACGCCAGCGACAACGCCAGCCGTGCAGGTCCTTGCGGTTGCAACAGGCTGATGCCGAGGCCGGCACTGAGCTGCGCGACAGCCGTGGCCGTGGCGGCGATCCTGTCGATCATCAGCGGCGGCAGCGGCAGGGGCGGCAGGCCGAGTCGCAGCGCGGCGCTGATCGACAGTCCGCCCGCCGGCGCCGACGGCATCGAGAGCACGGCCGCGAGAGAAGGCAGGATCGGCGGCAGGCCGATGCGCAACGAGGCGGCGGGCAAGAGTCCGGGGATCAGCGCCTGGACTCGGGGCAGGCAGAGGCAGGTCATGGGGTGCTTCAGGAAACAGGCGTGAGCCCCGCTCGTGCAATCGACATGCCATCGCCGCCTTTTCAATGAAGTCCGCTCGAATCAATGACTTGGAATGCTGCGACTGCCCGAAGTCCGCCTCTCGGGGTTGCGACAGGCATTGACAGCGTCGACTCGGCGGATGGCATCCCGTCGCAGGCCGGTCGCGCGAGCGCCTCGAGTCAAGTTGCATCGCTGCCTGTCAGCCTTCGTCGCAACATCCGGCCGACCGAGTCGGCAGTCCAAGTGGTTGATATCAAAAGAGAAACGGCTGGCGCGCGAGATGGCACGGCGATTGCGCCAAGCAGGCCTGAGCGACGCGGTCCCTGCGTTGCCAGTCACAGCCCTGGACCCCTGATGAATCCCTGCATCGACATCGACGCACTGCTGGCCCCCATCTCCGCCGACGCACCTTGCGGCGCGGACATGGAGTACACGCCGGAGTTCGCCGCCCTGCTGACGGCGGCCGCGGGCAAGCCGGCGCAGCAGGTCGGCGAAGCCATCGTCCCCGCCGTCGAGCCGGAGTGGCCTCTGGTGATGCGACTCGGTGCCGAACTGCTGGAAAAGACTCGCGACCTGCGCATCGCCAGCCGCTTGACGCAAGCCCTGCTGCACGTCCAGGGACTCACGGGACTGCGCGTCGGACTCGTGCTGATTCGCCACTATGTCGAAGACCATTGGGCTTCGCTCCATCCGCAACTCGACCCGGAAGACGGCTTCGACCCCGCGATCCGCGTCAACGCACTGGCGGTGCTGTGCCATCTCGGCGCGATCGTGCATCCCTTGCGCGACCTGCCGCTGCTGCGCTCGGCAATGGGCCGGCCGATCAGCCTGAATGCGATCGCGCATGCCAACGGCAGCGACGTTCCCGCCAACGCGAGCGCGATGCCATGGCCCGAGCCGGAAGAGATCACGGCCGCGTTCGACACCGCCGAGCGCGCCGCGCTGCAAGCGCTGGCCAGCGATTCGCAACTGGCGAAGGCCGCCGCCGCCGCGATCGAGCGCGAACTCGGTCGCCATGCCGGCGCGTCGCAGGCCTTGGACTTCGATCCGCTGACCCGCTCGCTGGCCGACATCCATGCCGCCGCGTCGGCCGCTCTGGCCGATCGGCCCGACCCCGCACCGCCGCTTGCCCCGACGATCGAGGCCATCGCCGAAGAAGCCGCCGCATCGCTGCCCACGATGCCTGCGGCGGCCGCGGCGGCCATCCCGCCCGGCCCGCTGCAGAGCCGCGCCGACGTGCTGCGCGGCCTCGACGAGATGTGCCGCTACTTCAGGCAGCACGAACCCAGCCATCCGGTACCGATCCTGCTGACGCGCGCGCGCCGCTGGATCGAGATGGACTTCATGGACCTGCTGCGCGATCTCGCCCCCGAGGCGGTCGGCGAGGCCGAGAAGCTGCGCGGCGCGAGCCACGCCGACTGAATCCCTTCAACCCCAGCCCCGACGGAGCCACCATGGCCAAGACCAGCGCCCAGAAGTTCATCGCCCGCAACCGCGCCCCGCGGGTGCAGATCGAGTACGACGTCGAGCTCTACGGCTCGGCACGCCAGATCGAACTGCCCTTCGTGATGGGCGTGATGTCGGACCTGTCCGGCAAGCCGGCGCAGCCGCTGCCCCCGATCGATCAGCGCAAGGCGTTGGCGATCGACGTCGACAACTTCGACGAGCGCCTGAAATCGATGAAGCCGCGTGTCGCCTTCAGCGTGCCGAACACGCTGACCGACCAGGGCCAGATCAGCCTGCAGATGGAGTTCGAGAGCCTGGACGACTTCTCCCCCGCCGCGGTGGCGCGCAAGGTCGAGCCGCTGCGCAAGCTGCTCGAAGCGCGCACCCAGCTCGCCAACCTGCTGACCTACATGGACGGCAAGACCCAGGCCGAGGACCTGATCAACCAGGCCCTGAAAGACCCGGCACTGCTGCGCTCGCTGATCGGCGCGCCGGCCCCGGCCCTCGCCGAAGACTGACCCCGACATCCCCACGGAGAACCCACCATGGACAGTTTGCAAACCCTGGAACGCGAAGCGCCCGCCGCGCTCGCCGAGACCGGCATCGACGACTTCTCGCGCCTGCTGATGAAGGGCTTCACGCCGACGTCGGACGGTGCCCGCAGCGCCGTCGAAGTCGCGGTGCGCACCCTGGCAGAGCAGGCGCTGGCCGATACCACGCTGATCCGCGACGAAGCCAAGCAGACGATCGAGACGGTGATCGCCGCGATCGACCGCAAGCTCTCGGGCCAGGTCAACCAGATCATTCACCACCCCGATTTCCAGTCGCTGGAATCTTCGTGGCGCGGCCTGCACTACCTGGTCAACAACACCGAGACCGACGAGATGCTGAAGATCCGCGTCTTCAACATTTCGAAGAAGGAACTGCAGCGCAGCCTGCGCAAGTACAAGGGCACCGCCTGGGACCAGAGCCCGGTGTTCAAGAAAGTCTACGAAGAAGAGTACGGCCAGTTCGGCGGCGAGCCTTATGGCTGCCTGGTCGGCGACTACTACTTCGACCACAGCCCGACCGATACCGAGATGCTCGGCGAGATGGCGCAGATCGCCGCCTCGGCGCATGCCCCCTTCCTCGCGGCCGCGGCGCCGTCGCTGATGCAGATGCAGTCCTGGCAGGAACTGGCGAACCCGCGCGACCTGACGAAGATCTTCCAGACGCCGGAGTACGCCGCCTGGCGTTCGCTGCGCGAGTCCGAGGATTCGCGCTACGTCGGCCTCGCGATGCCGCGCATGCTGGCGCGGCTGCCGTATGGCGCGAAGACCGATCCGGTGGCCGAGTTCGAGTTCGAGGAAGAGGTCGAAGGCGGCGACCACCAGCGCTACGTCTGGGCCAATGCGGCTTATGCGATGGCCGTCAACGTGACGCGCTCGTTCAAGCTCTACGGCTGGTGCTCGCGCATCCGCGGCGTCGGCTCCGGCGGTGCGGTCGAAGGGCTGCCGGCGCACAGCTTCCCGACCGATGACGGCGGCATCGACATGAAGTGCCCGACCGAGATCGCGATCAGCGACCGGCGCGAAGCCGAGCTGGCGAAGAGCGGCTTCATGCCGCTGATCCACCGCAAGAATTCCGACATGGCGGCCTTCATCGGCGCGCAGTCGCTGAACCGGCCGCCCGAGTACGAGGACGCCGATGCGACCGCGAATGCGAGTCTCGCGGCACGCCTGCCGTATTTGTTCGCGACCTGCCGCTTCGCGCACTACCTGAAGTGCATCGTGCGCGACCGCGTCGGCTCGTTCGCCGATCGCGACGGGATGCAGCGCTGGCTCGGCGACTGGGTCAACCGCTATGTCGAACCGAATCCGGCGATGGCGTCGGAAGAAGAGAAATCCCGCAAGCCGCTGGCGGCTGCGGAGGTCGTGGTCGATGAAGACCCGGCCAACCCCGGCTACTACTCGGCGAAGGTATTCCTGAAGCCCCACTACCAGCTCGAAGGTCTGACCGTCTCGCTGCGACTGGTGGCCCGGCTGCCGTCGACGAAGTCGTAGAGAGCCTGAACCACCCCCACCCATCCTGAACTTCACCTGGAGCTATCACCATGATTGTCATGAACCTCGACCCGATCAAGGGCGACTGCAAGATCGACGGCTATGCCGACTGGATCACGCTCGACGACTGCAGCGTCGAGATCGCCCGCGAACCCAAGGAGAGCGGCCATACGGGCACCACCGACCTGCTGCTCGGCATGCCGGACTGCGGCCCGGTCTCGCTGAAGAAGACCTGCGACAAGGCTTCGATCTACCTGCAGAAGATGGCCATCGGCGGCGGTGCGCTGGGCAAGGACTCGAAGTGCCAGATCGTCTGGCTCGAAAGCGGCATCGGCCATGGCGACGAGCAGAAATTCGACAAGTACATGAAGATCGAGCTGACCCGCCCGATCCTGAAGAAGTACGCCGTCGACGCCAGCGGCAACGATCGCGCGACCGAGAACATCGAGCTGATGTACTCGAAGATCATGATGACCTACTGGGAGCGCAGCCCCGCCGACGGCAAGCAGATCGAGCATGGCCCGCAGGGCTGGGACCTGGTGACCGGCAAGCCCTGCAACGCCTGAGCCGGAGAAGCGCCGTGCCCGAACTCATCTCCCTCGAACGCCTGCAGCCCTCGCTGCTGGACCGGTTGACCGACGACGAGCCCTCGCAACGCCGCGAGTCTCGGGAGCAGCGCTTCTTCAACGTGCGCCGGCTGCGCCAGAGCGTGCTGCGCGACCTCGGCTGGCTGCTGAACACCACGCGCCACCCGGCCGGTTCCGAGATCGACCGCTACGACGAGGCCTCGCGCTCGACGCTGAACTTCGGCCTGCCGGAGCTTGCCGGCATCAGCGCCTCGACGGTGGACGTCGAGCAACTGGCGCAGTGCGTCAAGGAAGCGGTGCTGCGCTTCGAGCCGCGCATCCTGCGCGAAGGCCTGAGCGTGAAGGTCACGGCCGATGCCGAGACCATGGGCGCGAACACCTTGACGATGCGCATCGAGGGCGACCTGTGGGCCGTGCCGGCGCCGCTGCGCATCCTGGTCAACACCTGCTTCGACCTGGAGTCGGGCCGGGTAGTGGTGGCCGACGCCGCCGCGACGAGATAACGAGCCGCCCATGGATGCTCGACTGCTCGCCCACTACAACCGCGAACTGCAGCATCTGCGGGACATGGCCGGCGAGTTCGCCGCCGAGTACCCGAAGATCGCGGGTCGGCTGAGTCTTGACGGCTTCGAATGCGCCGACCCCTACGTCGAGCGCCTGCTCGAAGGCTTCGCCTTCCTCGCGGCGCGGGTGCAGCTGAAGTTCGACAGCGGCTACAGCCGTTTCACGCAGCACCTGCTGGAGACGGTCTACCCGTCGCTGCTCGCGCCCTTGCCGTCGATGCTGATCGCCCGGTTCGAGCCCGATCTGCGCGATGCGAACCTGGCGGCCGGCTTCACACTGCCGCGCGGCAGCGCGCTGAAATCGCGCATTGCGGCGGACGAGCAGACGGCCTGCGACTACCGCACCGGGCATGCGGCGACCTTGTGGCCGCTGACGGTGCGCGATGCCGAGTACCTTGCGCGCCCCGGCGACCTGGCAGCCATCGGCCTCGCGCCGCAGGACTTTGCGACGCCGCGGCCGGCCAAGGCCGGCATCCGCCTGCGCTTCGACATCGGCGCCGGCCTGCAAGGGCGGCAGCTGGCGCTCGACAGCCTGCCCTTGTACCTGCACGGCAGCGACCAGATCCCGGCGCGCCTCTACGAACAGATGCTGGGCCACGGCCTCGGCTTCGTCGTGCGGCCGGTCGGTGGAGCGGCGCCATGGCATGTCTTTCGAGATGTCGGCCAGCTGCGCCCTCTGGGCTTCTCGGACGATGAAGCCCTGCTGCCTGCCAGCCCTCGCGGCTTCAGCGGCTACCGTTTGCTGCAGGAGTATTTCGCCTTCCCGAGCCGCTTCCTGTTCGTCGCACTCGATGGGCTGAAGGAGGCGCTCGCCCGCTGCGAGCAGTCCGCCTTCGAGATCGTCGTGCTGCTGGATCGCCCGGACCCGGCGCTCGAACGCGCGGTTGACGGCTCCGCCTTTGCGCTCAACTGCGTACCGGCGATCAACCTTTTCCCCAAGCACGCGGACCGCATCCTGATCAACGATCGCGACACCGATCATCACCTGGTCGTCGACCGCACGCGGCCGATGGATTTCGAGGTGCATTCGGTGACCGGCGTGATCGGCCATGGCGCGGCGCGGCGCCAGGCCTTCGAGCCTTTCTACGCGCCCGGCCGCCGCTCCGCGGCCGGCTACTACACGCTGAACCGCCTGCCGCGGCGCGTCTCCACGGCGCAGCGCCGCAAGGGCATGCGTTCGAGCTACCTCGGCAGCGAGACCTACCTGTCGCTGGTCGATGCGCAGGAACGGGCGATGACCGACGAGGTGCGCGAGCTGTCGGTCGAGACGCTGTGCACCAACCGCGACCTGCCGTTCCTGATGGCGGTCGCCGGCAGCGACGACTTGCGCCTCGACGGGCAGGCGCCGCTCACCGGCATCCGCTGCATCAAGGGCCCGACGCGCCCGAGGCCGCCGCATTCCGATGGCGAGTCGCACTGGCGGCTGATCAACCAGCTCTCGCTGAACTATCTCAGCCTGGTCGATGGCGAGGGGCGGCAGGGGGCAGCGGCCCTGCGCGACCTGCTCGGCCTGTATGGCGACACCACCCAGCCCGCAGTCGCACGCCAGATCGAGGGCCTGAGCAGCGTGAGCCAGCGCGCGGTGCACCGGCGGCTGCCATCGCCGGGGCCGATCGCCTTCGGCCGCGGCCTGGAGATCACGCTGACCTGCGACGACGCGGCCTTCGAAGGCAGCGGCGCCTTTCTGCTCGGCGCGGTGCTGGAGCAGTTCTTCGCGCGCTATGTCTCGATCAATTCCTTCACCGAAACCGTGCTGCGGTCGAGCAGCCGCGGCGAGCTGAAGCGCTGGCCGACGCGGCTGGGCCGGCGGCAGGCATGTTGAACGAGCTGGCCGACGCGCTCGAACGGGCGCCGCATCGCTACGGTTTCTTCGAGGCCGTGCGGCGGCTGCAGCGGGCCGATACCGACCGGCCGCGCATCGGCAGCTCGGCGCGCCCGGTGGACGATCCGGTGCGCTTCGGCCAGCCGCCCTCGCTGGCCTTTGCGCCCTCCACCATGGCAGGGTTCGAGAACCGCGGTGACGGCAAGCCGCCGCGCCTCGAGGTCAACTTCCTCGGCCTCTTCGGGCCGAACGGCCCGCTGCCGACGCACCTGAGCGAGTACGCGCACGAGCGGCAGCACAACGCCGGCGACTCGGCTTTCGCGCGCTTTGCCGATGTCTTCCATCACCGCATGCTCAGCCTCTTCTTTCGCGCCTGGGCGACGACCCAGCCGGCGGTCGATCGAGAGCGTCCCGAGAGCAGCGCCTATGCGGATCAGATCGGTTCGCTGATCGGCATCGGCCGCGAGCCGCTGCGGCAGCGCGATGCCGTGCCCGATGTGGCGAAGCTCCATTTCGCGGGGCACCTCGGCAATGCCACGCGTCATGCCGAAGGCCTGCGCGCGATGGTCGCGGAGCTGTTCGAGCTGCCGGTCGAGATCGACGAGTTCGTCGGCGAATGGATCGATCTGCCGCAAGACGGACTGTGCCGGCTCGGCCGTTCACCCGAGACGAATGCGCTCGGCGTCAACGTGCTGGCGGGCGCCAGGGCCTGGAGCGCCCAGCACAAGTTCCGGCTGCGGCTCGGGCCGATGGATCTCGACGACTATCGCGCCTTCCTGCCCGGCCAGCCGGCACTCGGACGCCTGCAAGCCCTGGTGCGCAACTACCTCGGCGACGAGCTGGCCTGGGAGATCCTGCCGCTGTTGCGCAGTGACGCGGTGCCCGCCATGCGGCTCGGCGATGCACTGGGTCTCGGCTGGGCCTGCTGGCTGGGCCCGCGTGCCCAGCCCGTCGATGCGGACGACCTGCGGCTCGACACATCGCTCATTCATCCCTCTGCCGAGAACGGCCGAACCCCATGAACGCCAACACCCAGGTCACGATCACGAGCGCCTTGCCCGATGTGGAGATGAGGCTGCGCTCGCTGCGCATGAGCGACGCATTGAGCCGCCCGTTCGAGATCGAGCTCGAACTGCTGGTCGACGGTGTCGATCTCGATGAAGACGCCTTGCTTGGCACGCCGATGGGCGCGCACTTCGAGCGGCCCGACGGCCAGAAGCGCCACTTCCATGGTCTGGTCTCGCAGATCGAGCTGGCCGGCAGCACGGGCCGCTTTGCGGTCTACCAGATGAGCTTGCGGCCCGGCCTGTGGCTGCTGAGACAGTCGGTGAATTGCCGCATCTTCCAGGCCAAGTCGGTGCCCGAGATCGTCAAGACGGAGGTGCTGAAGGCGCAGGGCTTCGACCAGATCGACGACCAGCTGACCGGCGCCTACGCGGCACGGGACTACTGCGTGCAATACGGCGAGAGCGATTTCGACTTCATCAGCCGGCTGATGGAGGAGGAAGGCATCTACTACTACTTCCGCCATGAGAAGGACAAACACGTGCTGGTGCTGTGCGACTCGGCGAGGGCGCACCACGCGCCGCCGCAGGGCGAAGACTACGAATACCGCCCGCAATCGCGCGCGGGTGTCGATGCGCAGGAAGGCCTCAGCGAATGGCGCGGTTCGCGCGCGGTCGTGCCGGGCGCGGCAGTCTTCGGGGACTACGACTTCGAGAAGCCGCGCACCGAGTTGCTGGGCAAGTCCTTGTCGCCGGCGGGCAGGACGCAGGGCCGCTTCGAGCAATTCGAATTCCCGGGCGGCTTCAAGGAAAACGCGGCCGGCGAAGGCCGCGCGAAGATCCGGCGCGAAGCCCTGCAGGCGGCGCAGCGCGGTTTTCGCGGCGTCGGCAATGCCTTCGGCCTCGGGGTCGGGAATCTCTTCTCGCTGACCCGGCACCCGCGTGAGAGCCTGAACCAGAAATACCTGGTGACCGGCGCGACCCACGAGGTGATTTCCGACGAGTTCGAGCACGGCTCCCAGCCGGACGCCGCCAGCTTCAGGCTGGCCTCGAGCTACACCGCGGTGACCGGCGCCCAGGGCTTCCGGCCGCCGCGGCTGACCGGGCGGCCGGTGATGCGCGGGCCGCAGACGGCCGTCGTCACCGGGCCGTCGGGCAAGGAGATCCACACCGATCAATACGGCCGGGTGCGCCTGAAGTTCTTCTGGGATCGCGAAGGGAAGTCGGACGACACCTCGTCCTGCTGGGTGCGCGTCTCGCAAGGCTCGGCCGGCAAGCAGTGGGGCCAGATGGCGATGCCGCGTGTCGGCGAGGAAGTGATCGTCGATTTTCTCGACGGCGACCCGGACCGGCCGATCGTCACCGGCCGCGTCTACAACGCCGACCGCATGCCGCCGTATGCCTTGCCCGACCAGCAGACGTGCAGCACGATGAAAAGCCGCTCGACGCCCGATGGCGGCGACGACAACTTCAACGAATTGCGCTTCGAAGACAAGCGCGGCGCCGAAGAGATCTACCTGCATGCGGAACGCGACTTCAACCGCGTCGTCGAGAACAACGACACGCTGAAGGTCGGCTTCGACAAGAAGGACGAGGGCAATCAGACGATCGAGATCTTCAACAACCAGACGGTCGCGGTCGGCTGCAGCGACGCTGCCGACGGCAGCCAGCAGATGACGGTGTGGAAGGACAGGAAGGCGACGATTCGCACCGGCGACGAAAGTCTCACGGTGGAGAAGGGCAGTCGCACGGTATCGATCGCGAAGGACGACGGCTTGACGGTCAAGGGCGGGGACTGCAAGGTCAAGATCGAGAGCGGTTCGCACACGATCGAGGCCGCCGTCGCCATCACCTTGAAGGTCGGCTCGAACAGCATCACGATCGACCAGAACGGCATCAGCCTGAAGGGGCTGCAGATCACGATCGAAGGCGACACCGGCGTCAAGGTCAAGGCGCTGCAGGTGCAGATCGACGCGACCGCGTCGCTGAACCTGTCGGCTCTCTGCGCCAAGGTCGACAGCAAGGCGCTGCTGACGATGAAGGGCGCACTGGTGCAAATCAATTGAGCATCGCCATGGCGTCGACACAATCACCCGATGCGCTGCCGGGACTCGCGAAGCGGCGGCCGGCGGCCGTCTGCGCCGGACTCGCACTCTCGGCTGGCGCCCGGGATTGCCTCTCGACTGATCCTTCGCCGTCGGATTTCCTGAGGGCCTTGCTGAACGGCGGGCATCTCCGGGATGCGCTCGAGTACCTGGCACATGCCTTGCCGCGCCGGGTGGCGGTCGGCTGGGCTTGCGCCTGCGTCGCGGCGGCCCGTGCAGGATCGCTGGCGCCCGAGGCCGAAGCGGCACTGCGGGCGGCGTTGCAGTGGACCGAGACGCCGGACGCTCGGTCCTGCGCCCGCGCTGCCCTGGTGGCGGATCATGACGGCATGCAAGACGAGGGTGCGGCGCGCTTCGCTGCGCTGGCGGCGGCCTGGAGCGGCGAGAGCCTCGCGCCGGAAGGCCAGCCCGCCGTGCCGCCGGCGGAAGCGCTCGGCGCCGCGGCGGCGGCCGCTGCCGTGGTCATCGCGTCATCGAGCGACGTGCATGCCACGCACGAGCGCCAGCGCGAGTTCGTCGCGATGGCGATCCTGGCGGCGCAGTCGGTCGCGTGAGTCGCCTGCCGGTCCCGGAGGATCCGGACCGGAGCGGGCGGGCAAGGCGCTGGTTTTCCTCCATAAGGCAGATGTAGCGAGGTTCGACGAACCGCGCCCATACTCGTGCGCAACCGAGCCATGAGCGCACTCTTCATCAGCCACAGCAGTGCCGACAACGCCGTCGCCGACGAGCTGAAGGCGCAGCTGTCCGCGCGCGGCCATCGATCGATGTTCCTGGATTTCGACCCCGCCGTCGGCATCCCCGCCGGCCGGCATTGGGAGCACGAGCTGTACGCCCAGCTGCGCGCGTGCCAGGCGGTGATCGTGTTGTGCAGCGCGAGCTCGATGGCGTCGCCCTGGTGCTTCGCCGAGATCACGCATGCGCGGGCACTGGGCAAGCCGCTGTTTCCGGTCAACGTCGATGGCTGCAAGACGTCCTCGCTGCTGAGCGACGTGCAGGTCGTGCAGCTGACGGTCACCGATCCGGCGCTCGACGCGGCGTCGGTCCGATCGGCCGGCTGGCAGCGTGTGATCGACGGGCTGGCGAAGATCGGCCTCGACCCGTCGGCGATGTTCGATTGGGACGGGTCGCGCCCGCCTTACCCGGGACTCCTGGCATTCCAGAAAGAGGATGCGGCGGTCTATTTCGGCCGCGGCGCGGCGATCCAGTCGATGATCGAAATCCTGCAGCGGCTGCGCCGTCTGGGTGGCCCGCGGCTGCTGTTGCTGCTGGGCGCCTCCGGCAGCGGCAAGTCCTCGCTGGTGCGCGCCGGCATCGCGCCGCGGCTCGAACGTGATCGCGGCAACTGGCTGCTGACGCCGCCGTTTCGTCCGTTGGCGCGGCCGCTCGATTCATTGGCGATCGCGATGGCCGGCGTGCCGGGCTCGGCCGACTGGAAGACCGTTCGCGCCGTGCTGGCGGCGGCCGATGGCTGGCGCGATTGGGTCAACGACGTGCGCAGCGCCGGCGGCAACGAAGCCGGCGTGCTGCTGCTGGTCGATCAGCTCGAAGAGTCGCTGGGCGAAACCGGCAGCACGACGGCGCCGGACGAGCACGCTGCGTTCCTGCGCCTGCTCGCCAGCATGACCGCCGAAGCCGACGGCCCGCTGTTCGTGATCGCCACCTTGCGCTCGGATTTCCTCGGCGCATTCCAGACGCATCCCGCGCTGCGCGACGTGGTCTACGAGCCGATCCACCTGCCGCAGATCGCGATGGCCGAGATCGCGCAGGTCATCGAAGGGCCGGCCCAGGTGGCCGGCATCGCTCTCGAGCCTGGGCTTTCGCAGGCCATGGTGACCGACACCGCCACCGACGATGCCCTGCCGCTGCTCGCCTTCGCCTTGCGCGAGATGACCGATCGATTCGGCGATGGCGTGCGCCGCGGCGAACCGCTGACCATCGATCAATACAGCCGGCAGCTCGGCGGCCTGCAAGGCGCGCTGGCGCGCTCGGCCGAATCGCTCTGCGACAACGCGGCCGGCGAGATCGATGCCTTGAGGCAGGCGCTGCTGAAACTGGTGCGTGTCGATGCCGAGGGCCGCTACGTGCGCCAGCCACGGGCCTGGCGCGAGTTGCCGCCCGAAGTGCATCCGCTGCTCGAACGTTTCGTGCAGGCGCGCCTGCTGGTGTCGCGCAGCGAAGGCGGTGGCGAACGCATGCTCGAGGTGGCGCACGAGGCCTTGTTCCGCAGCTGGGGCCGGCTGGCCGAGTGGCTCGCCGCCGATCGTGAATTCCTGTTATGGCGCGAGCGGCTGCGCAGCGGCAGCGACGCCTGGCAGTGCAACCGGCGCGACGCCAACCTGGTGTTGCGCGGCCCGGTGCTGGTCGAGGCGCAACGCTGGTTCAGCGAGCGCGCCGGCGACCTGAGCGCCGATGCGCGTGACTTCATCGGCGCCAGCATCGCGGCTCGTGACGCCGACCAGGCCACGCGCGATCGGCGTCGGCGCAGGACGACCGCCGGCCTCGTCAGCGTTGCGCTGGTGCTGGGCGTGCTGGCCGCGTTGGCCGGCTGGCAATGGCGGCAGGCCAGCGAGCAGCGCGGCCTGGCGCTCGCGCGGCAGCTGAACGTCCAGGCCGCCGCGGCCCAGGCGCGCGATCCGGTGCTGGGTCTGCTGCTGACGGTGCAGTCGCTCGCATCGGCCTGGACGGTGGAAGGCCATGGTGCCTTGCTCGAAAGCCTGGACACGCTGGCGCGCCCGCAGCCGAGCCCTTGGCGCGCCCACCCGGGGCCAGTGCGTGCGATGGCGCTGAGCCCGGACCAGCGCTGGCTGGCCACTGCCGGGCAGGCCCAGCTGCAAGTGCAAGCTGCGAGCGGCGAGGTGCATGACCTGAAGTCGCGCAACGGCCACGCCTATCTTCATGTGCTGGCGTTCAGTCCGGCCGGCGACCGGCTGGCCGCCGCATGCGAGGAGCGGGTGGTCTGCGTCTACGACACGGCCACCTGGCAGGAGCTGACTCGATTGCCGCCGAGCGATGGGCCGCTCAGCGCCGTGGCCTTCGGTGCCGACGGCCGCCTCCTCGCGTCGAGCAGCCGCACCTCGGGCGACGTGCGCTTCCACGCGCTGCCGGGCGGCGAGGCGGCGGCGCCGATCGCCACGTCGGCGAACGGCGTCGATGCGATGGCCCTCAGCCGCGATGGCAAGCAACTGGCCGTGTCGACACACACCGGCCTCAGCATCTGGGACATGGCCTCGCGCAAGCTGGCCGGTGAAATCACCGGCTCGGGCGGCATGTCGATCGCCTTCAGCCCGGATGGCCGCCTGCTGGCAACGGCACGAACGCAGTTCCCGCTGGTCTATGCGCTGACCGATGCCGGCGACGGCGACGTGAAGCTCAGCCCGCAGCCGAACGGCAGCGGTGCGGCCTTCGTGCGCCCATTCGGCCGCGTCGGCTTCAGCCCGGATGGGCGCTATGTCGCCGTCTCCGACGACCGCGACGGCGTGCGGGTGCTAGACCTCGGCTTGCAGCGCATCGTCGCGCAAGCGCCCGCCGCTGCCGGGGCGCTGGTCTTCCAGGCCGACGGGCGGCTGCTTGCCGGCGGCATCGATGGCCGCATCAGCGCATGGGACCCGAGCGACAAGGCGCTGCGCCGCTTCGCCGACGCCGACGAGGTGCTGGCCACGGCCCTGAGCGCCGATGGCCGCCAGCTGGCCACAGCGGGCAGCGCAAGCGGCGTGCGTCTGTGGGATGCGCAGAACGGCAAGTCCATGCAGAGCTTGCCGCTGGCCAGCGACCCGAACGGCCTGGCCTTCAGCGCCGACGGGCGCTGGCTGGCCGTCGTGCACGGCGAGGAGCTGTCGCTGGCCGAGACTGCGAGTGGGCGTGTGGCCGGCCCGTTCCACCATGAAGCCCGTGTGACCGGCCTGCGTTTCGAAGAGGGCGGCCAGCGCATCGCGACGACGACCGCCTGGGATGCCGTCGGCAATGCCCGCTACGGCATCAAGCGGCCGACGCGCATCAAGGTCTGGGACGTGGCGACGCGGGCCGAACTCGGCTGGCGCTTCGACATCGCGGGCGACAGCCAACGCGCGCAGACCATCGCCGCCAAGGATTCGCTCGCCGCCGTCAAGCTCACCGAAGGCGGCGATTCGGCGCTGGTCGCGAAGGCAGCGTCGTGGCCCATCGCCTACGCTGCCGACGATCTGAACCACGATCCGCAGCTGCTGGTGCCGGGCGGCGAATGGCTCGCGGCCAAGACGGCCTCCGGCACCGCGCTGTCGGACCTGGCACTGCAGCGCGCGCGGCAGGCCGACGGCGTTGCCGACAACGAGGGCCACTTCGCCTTCAGCGCCGACGGCAAATGGCTGGCCTCGGCCGCCGGTCATGAAGCCCGGCTGTGGCCGCTGCTCGCGGCCGATCTGAGCGCCGAGGCCTGCATCCGCCTGCCGCGTAACCTCACTTGCGCCGAGTGGCGCGAAACACAAGGCCAGGCGCCGTACACGAAAACCTGCGCGCAGCGGCCCGATCCGCCGGACGCGGCCGACTGCGGGCGCGGCATCGAAACGCCCAAATGAGCTTGCCCGGCGGGAATGGACATGCGCCTTGACGAAGAGGCGTCGAGAGAATATGATGTGTCTAATATTAATCGAGGCACACCGATGAGCCGCACGCCCAACAGCCGCAAGGAAGAGACGCACGAGCGCATCGTCGACGTGGCGGCTCGTGCGATCCGGAGGCACGGTTATGCGGGCGTCGGCGTGGCCGAGGTGATGAAGGAGGCCGGCCTGACGCACGGGGGCTTCTATGCCCATTTCGAGTCGCGCGATGCGTTGCTGGTCGAGGCCATCGAACGTGCCGGCCGCCAGAGCGGCGAGGCGGTGGCACGGGCCGCCGAGCAACGGGCGGTCAAGGGCGTCAGTGCATTCCGCTCGCTCGTCGAGACCTATCTCGCGGACGGGCATCTCGCATCGCTGGAAGCCGGCTGCCCGGTGGCCGCGCTCGCTTGCGACATGCCGCGCCAGTCGCAAGCCGTGCGTGCCGCGTCGGCGGTGCGTGTGCAGCGCCTGATCGCTGCCGTGCGCGCTACGCTGCCCGAGGGGCCGAGTGCGGCGGCCGGCGTCGTGGCGGGCACGCTCGTCGGCTCGCTGCAGCTCGCGCGCGCGCTGGGCGACACCGCCGAAGGGCGCGCGATCCTCTCGGCCGCGCGCAAGTCGCTGATCCAGCAGTACGACACACCGGCCGCGGCCGCCCATTGACAACTCCCCGCCGGAAGGCACGGCCCGTTCGCTTCTTCGTCATGGAATATGACGAAAATCATATTCATCGCTTTCAACCCCGTCCCCAAAGGAGCCTCTCATGAAGATCGACAACGCCGTCGCCCTCGTCACCGGTGCCAACCGCGGCATCGGCCTGGCCTTCACGCGCGAACTGCTCGCGCGCGGCGCCCGCAAGGTCTACGCCGCGGCGCGCGATCCCTCGAGCGTCGCGCCGCTGCGCGGCGTGGAGGCGATCCGCCTCGATGTCACCAAGCCCGAAGAAGTCGCCGCGGCCGCGGCGCGTGCCGGCGACGTGACGCTGCTCGTCAACAACGCCGGCGTCGGCCACCAGGGCGGTTTTCTCGCGGCCGACAGCGAAGAGGTCGCACGCCGCCAGTTCGAGACCAACTTCTTCGGCGTGCTGCGCATGAGCAAGGCCTTCGCGCCGGTGCTTGCCGCCAACGGCGGCGGCGCGCTGCTCAACGTGCTGTCGATCGTCTCGTGGATGAATGGCGGGCAGCTCGCGGCCTACGCGGCCAGCAAGTCGGCCGCGTGGTCGCTGACCAATGCGCTGCGCCACGAACTGGCGGCGCAGAAGACGCAGGTGCTGGCGCTGCACATGGCCTTCGTGGATACCGATCTGGTGCGCGCGATCGACGCTCCGAAGACCAGCCCGGAAGACATCGTCAAGCGTGCGCTCGACGGGCTCGAATCCGGTCTCGACGAAGTGCTGGCCGACGAACGCACGCAGCTGGTCAAGCAGGGGCTCACGGCAGCCCGGCCGAGCTATCTGCCGCCGCTCGCCTGAGCCCCCGAACGTCGCCACTTCGCCGGAGAAACCCCGTGACCCTCGCCACACTGCCCGCCGCCGCGGTCGAGACGCATGCTCCGAAGACCTCGCCCTGGCCGGTGTTCTGGGTTGCCAGCGTCGCGGCCTTCCTGGTCTCGCTCGACAGCACGATGCTGTACTCGGCCTTCGGCGCGCTGCGCGCCGGCTTCCCTGAAGCCACCGCGGCCGACATGTCGTGGGTGCTCAACGCCTACACGGTGGTCTACGCGGCGATGCTGATCCCGGCCGGCGGGCTCGCCGACGCACACGGCCGCAAGCGTGTGTTCCTGTTCGGCGTGACGCTGTTCCTCGCGGCTTCGGCGGCCTGCGGGCTGGCCGGCAGCGTCGGCTGGCTGATCGCGGCGCGCGTGCTGCAGGCGGTCGGCGCGGCGCTGCTGACGCCGGCTTCGCTGTCGATCGTGCTCGCGGCTTTTCCGCAGAACAAGCGTGCGTTGACGGTCAGCCTGTGGGGCGCGGTCGCCGGCTTCGCGGCCGCCGTCGGGCCGAGCCTGGGCTCGTTCGTCATCGAGAGCGTCGGCTGGCCGTGGGCGTTTTTCATCAACCTGCCGATCGGCGCGCTGTCGCTGTGGCGCGGTGCCGCGCTGCTGAGCGAATCGGCACGCTCGGCGACGCGCCGCAAGGTCGATGTCGTCGGCATGGCGCTGCTCGTCGTCGCGGTCGGCGCGATCGCTCTGGCGATCGTCGAATCGGAATCGCCGGCGTGGACGCGCTCCCAGCTGGCGGTGGCCGCGGGCACCGGCGTGATCGCGTTCGTCGCCTTCATCGTCTGGGCCAGGGGCGTGCGCGAGCCGCTGGTCGACCTCGGCCTCTTCCGCCACCGCACCTACAGCGCGGTGAACGCCGCCACCCTGTCGTTCGGCATCGCCTTCGCGATGATGTTCTTCGCCTTCTTCTTCTACATGAGCAATGTCTGGCACTACAGCCAGGCGCAGGCCGGCCTGGCGATCGCGCCGGGGCCGCTGACCGTGATCCCGGTGGCCATCCTCACCGGCCGCCTCGCCGGGCGCTACGGGCACCGGCCCTTCCTCGTCGGCGGCGCGCTGCTCTATGCGGCAGCGGGCTTGTGGTTCATGCTGGTTCCCGGGATCGAGCCTTCGTATGTCGCGCACTGGCTGCCCGGCCTCTTTCTCAGCGGCATCAGCGTGGGGCTGGTGATGCCGTCGCTGTCGGGCGCCGCGGTCAGCAAGCTGCCGGCGCAGCACTACGCGGTCGGCAGCGCCGTCAACCAGGCGACGCGCCAGATCGGCGCGGTGATCGGCGTCGCGATCACCGTCGTGCTGCTTGGCCACGGCATCGTGCAGCGCAGCGACTTCGATGCGGTCTATGGCCTGCACATCGGGCTGGCGCTGCTGACCGCGGTGCTGTGCCTGTTCGTCAACACGAGGCCCGTGGCGCGGCCCTGAACGATGGCATCCGCTCATCCGCGTTGACGGCAGTGTAAATAGTCTTTACTATCGAAGGCTTTCCACCAGCCGGACGCGCGCCGCGCGCCGCTTTCATGCAAGCCGCCACGGCGTTGACGCCTTCCCAGCTGAGCGATTTCCTGCTCAACGTGGCCGCCGCACGGCCGGTCTTCATCTGGGGGCCGCCGGGCATCGGCAAGTCCGCGCTGGTGCAGTCGTTCGCCGCCGGCGTGGGCCTGCCCTGCGTCTCTCTGCTCGGCAGCCAGCTGGCGCCGGAAGACCTGATCGGCGTGCCGCAGATCAGCGGCGGCGTGAGCCGCTTCTGCCCGCCGTCGATGATCGCGCGGGCGGAGCCGTACTGCCTGTTTCTCGATGAGCTCAACGCCTGCTCGCAGGAAGTGCAGAAGGCCTTCTACAGCCTGATCCACGAGCGCCGCATCGCGGACTATCGGCTGCCGCACGGCTCGATCGTGATCGGTGCCGGCAACCGGGCGCAGGACTCGGCGATCGTCAAGCCGATGTCGTCGGCGCTGATGAATCGCATGATCCACGTGCACATGAAGGTCTCCGCCTCGGAGTGGCTCGGCTGGGCGCAGGCCGAAGGCCTGCATCCGCTGGTGCTCGACTACATCGCGCAGCGCCCGGATCATCTGTGGAGCATCCCGCCGAAACACGAGGAGCCGTTCTCGACGCCGCGCTCCTGGCACATGCTCAGCGATGCGTTGACGGCTTATGGCGACGATGCCGACGCGCAGGCGATCGAGGCGCTGGCCCAGGGCTGCCTGACGCCGCAGCATGCCGCGCAGTTCAGGGCCTTCGGCAAGCTGGCGGCCGATCGCCACCGGCTCGATGCGATCCTGAAAGGCGACGCCCGCTGGCCGCATGCGCCGGAGGATCGCGACATCCTCTACTTCCTCGCCCAGGCATTCCGCGCGCGCCTGCTGAAGGCGCTGCCGCACGACAAGGCCCAGCAAGGCATCGGCGAGCTGCAAGGCTTCGTGCACCGCTCCAAGGCCGTGCTGCGCGATCTGGCGCAGATCAGCCTCGAGATGGCGCAGATCGTCGTGGCCGAGGACGAGGGCAGCACGCTGCCGGCCTGGTACATGATCCAGGTGATCCGCGATCTGCCGCGCCTGGCCGAGCGCTCCTCGCGGGCCGCAGCGGTCCGAGCCTGAGGTGACGCAGCGGCGGCGGTCATGGCGAAGCGAGCGAACCCGGCCCCGGCCAAGGCCTTCATCGATGGCCAGCGGCTGGTCGGCCGGCATCCGATCTTCGGGCCGCTCGCCCGGCGCGTGAGCCTGCACCGCAGCGAGTTCGACAACCCATGCCCGGCCGACGGCTGGGCCGTGGCGGGCTACGACGACCGGATCGATCTGCATCCCCGGCGGCTTGCCGAGCCCGGGCACTGGGCCTTCGTGATCGGCCACTGCCTGCTCTACTATGCGATGGAGCTGTTCCAGAGGGATCGTGCGTCGTGGCCGCAATGGTCTGCGGCATGCGACGTCTCGATCGTGCGCTTCCTCGGTGCATTGCAGCTCGGCGCGGCGCCCGAACACCTGATGCTGCCGGACGGCCTGCCCGGGTGGGACGAAGTGCGCTGGTACCAGGAGTTCTGCCGCAACGGCATTCCCGCCTGGGCGGCCGACCTGAGCCCGGCCGGCCCCCGGACGGCCGGCATGGCCGAGCCGTCGACCTGGGGCGAGGTGGACAGCCCGTGTCGACGCCAATGGAAGGCTTCCTGGCCCGAGGTCTTCGCGGCGGGGATCGCTCAATCGGTGTCGCAGGCGGTCGAGGTGGCCGCGGGCGCGCGCGAAGCCCTGGGCGCGACTGCCACCGGGCTGCGCTCCGCCGGTGAACGAGCACGCGGCTGGTTCATCGGCAGCTTCCCGCTGCTCGGCGCGATGGTCAGCGCGTTCGAGTTCATCGAGGAGGCCGAGATCGCCCGCCGCGAGGAGATCAGCGTGGCCGCGGTCGACGAGCTCGCCCGCACGATCTACATCAATCCGGCCGCGGCGCTGACCGAGTACGAGGCGCGCTTCGTCATCGCGCACGAGATCCTGCATGTCGCGCTGCGCCATCTCGATCGCCGGCAGGGCCGCGATCCGCTGTTGTGGAACGTCGCCTGCGACTTCGTCATCAACGATTGGCTGATCGAGATGCGAGTCGGCGTCCCGCCGGCGCTGGGTCTGCTGCACGACCCGGCCCTGCACGGGCTGTCGGCCGAAGAGGTCTACGACCGTCTCGCGCTCGACATGCGCCGGCTGCGCAAGCTGCTGACCTTCGCCGGCCGTCAGGGCGACATGCTCGAGCGCCGCATCGGCCGACCGCAGCGGCCGTTCACCGACCTGGACGCGTTCTACAGGGAGCAGCTGGCCAAAGGCCTGGCCTTGCACGAGCAGCAGGGGCGGGGCCTGCTGCCGGCCGGGCTGGTCGAGGAGATCCGCGCGCTGCTGCAGCCGCCGATCGGCTGGGACGTGCAGCTGGCGCGCTGGTTCGACCACCACTTCCCGCCGATCGAGCGTGTGCGCTCCTATGCGCGCGCCAGCCGGCGCCAGTCTTCGACGCCGGAGATTCCCCGGCCACGCTGGATGATCGACAGCCGCTGGCTCGATGCACGCACCTTCGGCGTGGTGCTCGATACCTCGGGCTCGATGGAGCGGCAGCTGCTCGCGAAGGCGCTCGGCGCGATCGCGAGTTATGCCGAGGCCAAGGAGGTGCCCGCGGTGCGCGTGATCTTCTGCGATGCCGCGCCGCACGATGCGGGCTACATGCCGGCCGAATCGATGGCCGGCCGTGTCGCGGTGACCGGCCGCGGCGGCACGGTGCTGCAGCCGGGCATCGACAGGCTGGAGTCGGCGGCCGACTTCCCGAAGGACGGGCCGATCCTCGTGATCACCGATGGCGCCTGCGACGTGCTGCAGATCGCGCGCGAACATGCCTTCCTGCTGCCGCAAGGGCGTCGCCTGCCGTTCCGGCCGCGCGGCGAGGTCTTCTATCTGAGCTGAGGTGGCTCGCGGCTGCGCAGCGCGCCGCCCACGTCCGCCCGGATCCAGTCGATGAACAGCCGCGTGCGCCAGGGCAGCAGGCGTGCCTGGGGGTACACGATGTTGACCGGCATCGGTGCGCGCTCGAAGGGCTCCAGCACCACGCACAGCTGCCGGGTGGCGAGGAACGGCGCCACCTGGTAGGACAGGAACATGCCGAAGCCGGCCCCCTCGACGCAGGCCTCGATCGCCGGCGGTCCGACGTTGAAGCTGAGCTTGCCCTGCACCGTGAGCTTGAACTCATGCGCCCCTTCGCGGAACAGCCACGGCCGACCGGCGGATACGCAATCGGCCTGCAGCAAGTCTTTCGGATGCCGCGGCGCGCCGTGCTGCGCGACATAGGCCGGGCTCGCGACCACCACGCGGCGCACCGTGCCGATCGCCTGGCTCACCAGAGTCGAGTCCTGCAGATGGTCGATGCGCACGCCGACGTCGATCTGGTCTTCCACCAGATTGACGATCTGGTCGGTCAGCATCAGGTTGCACTGCACCTTGTCATGGCACTGCACGAAGCGCCGCGTGGCCGGCGCGACCAGCATCTGCCCCAGCAGCACCGGCGCGGTGATGTTGAGGCGGCCGCGCGGCTCGATGGCCTGATCGGCCAGCGACGCTTCCAGGTCGTCGATGTCGGCCAGCACGCGGCGGCTGCGTTCGAGGTAATGCCGGCCCTCTTCGGTCAGTGCCTGGCGGCGGGTCGTGCGGTTGAGCAGGCGGCAGCCGACGCTGGCCTCCAGCTCGGCCAGCGTGCGCACCACGGAAGGCAGCGACGTGCCCAGGGCATTCGCCGCAGCCGTCAGGCTGCCTTCGTCGACGATACGCACAAAGGCCTGCATGGCCCGCAGCTTGTCCATCACGCTGGATTCCTTGGCGGCGATTGTGTGCGCAATCGCCGTCCCCGGACGGTTCAGAGAGCCGGCTTCAGCGTGCTCGCGAAGAATTCGTCGACGGCGCGCCAGGTCGCCGCGGTGGCTTCGGCGCTGTAGCCCTTGCCGCCGCCGAACAGCGGCTGTGCATAGGCATGACCCACTCGCGGCAGGACCTGCATTTCCAGCGGCTTGGGCAGATCCGCGCCGCGTTGCATCAGCTCCACGGTGGCTTGCAGCGACCCCTGATCGAGCGCGCCGGTGACCGTCAGCACCGGCCCCTTCAATGCCGCCAGCCGCTTCGCGTCGAGCTGCCCGAAGCCGAAGCCGTAGACGATGGCCGTGGCCTGCACGCCGCGTGCGTCGTTGAGGCCGGCATTCAGTGCCTCGATGCCGCCCATGCTGAATCCCAGCGTGCCGATGCGCCGGTCCGGGCGCTTCAGCGCATCCAGCCCGGCCTGCAGCGTGCGGTCGGTGATGGCGCGGTCCTGGCCTTGCATTTCCTTCATCAGCTGGGCCGCCGCTTCGTCGCTGGTTGCGGAGCGGCCTTTGTACAGATCCACCGCAAGCACCCTGTAGCCTTGCGCGGCCAGGCGCTGCACGCTCTGGGTCGTGAAGTCGGAGATGCCGAAGTAGTCGTGCACGACGAGGATGCCTCTTTTGGCGCCGTCCGGCCCTGCCACGTAAGCGCGCACCGGCGCTCCGCTGCTGTCCCTGAGGGTGACGAAGCCAGTCGCGGCGGTCTGGGCCCAGGCGGCGCCGGAGACTGCAAGAGCCGCCAGCGTCGATATCAATCTCGAGGAGAGTTTCATGGCCTTCACCCATGTCGTTGAGAGGAGACTCGATTGTTCGAGCGCCTCCTCGGGCGATCAATGGTCGAAAGCGGATATGACTCTTCAGCCTCGTGGAGTGATCGAATCCCCGGGCGGGCTCAAATCTCGTGCCGCGCGGTCATCCAGGCTTCCAGCTCCTTCGCCGGCAGCGGGCGGCTGTAGTAGTAGCCCTGCACCTCGTTGCAGCCGTGCGCGCGCAGGTACTCGAGCTGCTCCATCGTCTCCACGCCTTCGGCGATGGTCTTCAGCTTCAGCGATTGCGCCATGCCGATGATCGCTTCGACCAGGGCCTCGTCTTCCAGGTCCTTGCCCAGGTCGCGCACGAAGGACTGGTCGATCTTCAGCTTGTCGATGTGGATGCGCTTCAGGTAGCTGAGAGACGAATAGCCGGTGCCGAAGTCGTCGATCGAGAGTTTCAGTCCGCGGGCATGCAGTTGTTCGAGCATCGAGAAGGCGACTTCCGGATTGCTGAAGGCGGCACTCTCGGTCAATTCGAGTTCGAGGAATTCGGCCGGCAATTGCGCTTCGCGCAGATAGAAGGAGACTGTCTCGGGCAAGTCCTTCTGCCGCAACTGCACCGCGGAGAGATTCACCGCCACCAGCTTCAACGGCCAGCCGGCATCGAGCCAGGCCCTGGCCTGGAAGGCCGCGGTGCGCAGCACCCATTCGCCGATCGGCAGGATCAGCCCGGTCTCTTCCGCGAGCGGAATGAACTCGGCCGGCGCGATCATGCCCAGCTCGGCGCTCCTCCAGCGCAGCAGCGCTTCGACGCCGACGCAGGCGCCGTCCTCCAGCGAGATCTGCGGCTGGTAGTGCAAGGTCAGCTCGTTGCGCTCGACGGCGTGGCGCAGCTGCGCTTCCATGTGCAGCATGCGCGACGAGCGCTCCTGCATCTCCTGGGTGAAGAAGCGGAACATGTTGCGGCCCTCGCGCTTGGCGCGGTACATCGCGATGTCGGCGCACTTCGAGAGCGTCGGGAAGTCCTGCCCGTCGGTCGGGTACATCGCGATGCCGATCGACGGCGTGACCGCGAGTTCGTGCGCGTCGATGTGCACCGCCTCGACGATGCATTGCAGCAGCTTCTCGGCCACCACCATCGCGCCGCCGGCATGGGTGGCGGGCAACAGCAGCACGAATTCATCGCCGCCGAGCCGCGCCACCGTGTCCTGCAGGCGCACCGACTTGACCAGGCGCCCGGCGACTTCGATCAGCAGCTTGTCGCCGAAGGCATGGCCGAGCGTGTCGTTGATGTGCTTGAAGCGGTCGAGGTCGAGGAACATCAGCGCCAGCGGCTCCTTGCTGCGCTCGGCGATGCGGATCGCCTGGTTCACGCGGTCGGTCAGCAGGGTGCGGTTCGGCAGGCCGGTCAGCGGGTCGTAGTTGGCGAGCTGGCGGATGTTCTCTTCGGCCTGCTTCTGCTGAGTGATGTCGCTCGCCTCCGGCAGCAGGAAGGCGACCTCGCCGTTCGTGCCCTGCACCGGGCGCAGCGAGAAGTCGAGGATCAGTACCTCGCCGTCGCGGCGGCGGTGGCGCGTCTCGAAGCGGCTGGAGATGCCTTCGGTGCCGAGCGCGATCGCATCGCGCACCGCGTTCTGCTGCTGCGAGCTGTCGGTCCACAGCGCGGTTTCCCAGAATCTCTGGCCGACCAGCACCTCCAGCGGCATGCCGAGCAGCTCGTAGATCTGCCGGTTCACGTGCAGCACGCGGCCGCTCACGTCCAGCAGGCCGATGAACTGCATGCTGCTGTCGAGCATCGCGCGCAGCTTCAGTTCGTTCAATTGCAGCATCTGCTGCAGCTGGCGCTGGTGCAGCAGGTTGCGCACCCGCGTCAACAGCACCGGCACGTTGACCGGCTTGGTGAGGAAGTCGCAGGCGCCGAGTTCGAGGCCTTGCACCTCGCTGCCTTCGGAGGTGTCCGCGGTCACGAAGATGACCGGGATGTCACGTGTCTGCGCCCGCTGGCGCAGCCGCTGCATGACTTCGTGGCCGCTCATGTGCGGCATCATCACGTCGAGCAGGATCAGGTCGGGCGTGTCTTCGCGCGACGCGAGATCGAGCGCGGCCTGGCCGTTGGTGGCGGTCTTGATGCGGTAGTCCGCCCGCAGCGCCGAGGAGAGCACGTGCAGGTTCGCCGGCATGTCGTCGACGACAAGGATCAAGCGTCGTTGCGAACGATCGTGCGGGCGGTCCAGTTCCATCGCGTTCATGCGGCGAGTCTCGGCCATCACGCTCATGGTTTCAATCCCAACGCCAGCGTTGCGGTCAAATTGTCGATGTCCGCCAGTGCGGCGTCGTGATCGAAGTCGAAGATGTGCTGGCTCAACGCGCCCAGCGGCTTGCCCGGGAGATCGCCGCCCGTCGCCCGGCGCAGCGCGTCGAGCAGGTCGTCCGGCACCAGTTCCTGCTCGCGCAGGTAGCGCTGCAGGGCCTTCAGGATCGAGGCGAGCGCGCCCAGGTCGACCCGCTCCTCTGGAGCCTCCGGCATCGCTGCGGCCTGCGCCGCATCGTGCGCCCTGATGGCGGTGATGGCCTCGTGCAGCGCGTTGCCGAAGGCATTGCAGTTCGGCGTGGGCGCCGCCGTCGCCGGGCTCGTCTTGATCGCCGCTTCGAGGGCCAGTATCTCCTTGGCGAGCGGCGCCAGGCCCAGGTTGCTGGCGCTGCCGCGCATTGCATGCAGGTGCAGCAGGGCCTGCGCCCGGTCGTCGCAGGCGAGCAGGGCTTCGAGACGGCCCAGCGCATCGGCCTGCTGCGACGCGAAACCGCGCAGCAGCTGGATCAGGCGCGCCTCGTTGCCGTGCAGGCGGCGCAGCGCCGGCTCCGGCTGGAAGCCCGGCAGCTTCAGCAGCGACAACATGCCGCCCGGTGCTGTCTGCGGGCCCTCGGCCGGCGCCGCCGGGGCGATGGCGACGCCGACGCGCCGCCTCGACTCGGGCAGCCATCGGCACATCACGCGCACCAGGTCGTCCGGGTCGACAGGCTTGGCGACGAAGTCGACCATGCCGGCGTTCTGGCACTTCTCGCGGTCTTCTGCCATCACCGCCGCCGTCATCGCCACCACCGGCAAGCTGCGGCCGTGTTCCAGGCGCTTGATGCGCCGCGTCGCCTCGAGGCCATCCATCACCGGCATGTGCATGTCCATCAGCACCATGTCGAAACCCTGGTGCTGCACCCGGTCGACGGCTTCGGCGCCGTGGCCGGCCGGCGTCACCACGACGCCGTAGCCGCGCAGGAATTCGGTTGCCACCTGCTGGTTCAGCGGGTTGTCTTCGACCAGCAGGATGCGGGCGCCGGGGAAGCTCAGCAGCTCGGGCGAGGCCTCCGCGCCCCGCGGCGCGGGTTGCGTGGCTGCCTGGCGCAGCTGCATCAGCATGTCGAACAGGCTCGAGGGCACGACCGGCTTGGTCAGCACCGCGTCCAGCGGGAGGTCGCCGGCTTCGTCGAGCAGCTGCTCCTTGCCGAAGGCGGTCACCATGATCGCGAACGGCGGGCAGCTGCCGTCGCTGGTCTGGGTGCGCATCAATCGAGCCATCTCGAGGCCGTTCATCTCGGGCATGCGCCAGTCGAGCAGCACCACGTCGTAGGGACGGCTTTTCTTGCGGCTGCGTTCGATGCGCTGCAGGCCTTCGAGCGCGGTGGCCACGGTGTCGACTTCGAGGCCCCAGGCTTCGAACAGCGATTGCAGGATCAGCCGCGAGGTTTCCTGGTCGTCGACGACCAGGGCCTTCAGCCCGCGCACGCGGTGCAGGTCGAGGCACAGGTTCTGCGTCTGCGGGTGGCACACGCGGACAGTGAAGGTGAAAGTGCAGCCCTGGCCTTCGACGCTCTGGACCGAGATCCGGCCGCCCATCAGCTCGACCAGCTGCCGGCTGATGCTGAGCCCGAGGCCGGTGCCGCCGTATTTGCGCGTGACCGAGTTGTCGGCCTGCGTGAAAGCGCTGAAGAGCCGCTCGGACTGTTCACGCGAGAGGCCGATGCCGGTGTCGCTGACCGCGATGCGCAGCAGATAGCCCTGGTCGTCGCGCTGCGCCACGCTGGTCTTGATGTGGATCCCGCCGCTGTCGGTGAACTTGATCGCGTTGCCGACGAGGTTGTTCAGCACCTGGGTCATGCGCAGCGGGTCGCCGATGACCTCCATCGGCGTGTCCGGCGCCATCTCGAAGAACAGCTCCAGCCCCTTCTGCTCGACCTGCGCGCCGAACAGGCTGGCGACGTTGTTCAGCGGCTCCTCGAGCGGGAACTGGATCTGCTCCAGCACCATGCGGCCGGCCTCGATCTTCGAGTAGTCGAGGATGTCGTTGAGGATGCCGAGCAAGGCCTTCGAGGAAGCGTGCACCTTCTGCAGGAAGTCGCGCTGGCGCGGGTTCAGCTCGGTGTCCATCACCAGGCGGGTCAGCCCGATGATCGCGTTCATTGGCGTGCGGATCTCGTGGCTCATGTTGGCCAGGAATTCGCTCTTCGCGAGGTTCGCGGCATCGGCCGCTTCCTTGGCTTCGCGCAGCTCGATCTCGTTGCGCTTGCGTTCGGAGATGTCCTGGTAGAGGCCGACCAGGCGCACCGCGCGGCCGGCGGCGTCGCGCTCGGTCACACGGCCGGCATCGAGCACCCAGACGTCATGGCCCAGTTTGTGGCGCAGGCTGCGCTCCAGGCTGTATTCGTCGGCATCGCCGCGCAGGTAGGTCTCGAAGGCGGCGTGCGCGGCCGCGTGCTCGGCCGGATCGTCGAGCAGCTCCCAGGTCGAGACGTCGGGCGGCAGCTCGTCGAGCGCGTAGCCGAAGATCTCGGCGAAGCGCGCGTCGAAGATCACGCCGCCGGAGGGCACGTGCCACTCCCACATGCCGAGCTTGGCGCTCTGCAGCGCCAGCGCCTGGCGCTGCTGGCTGTGGCGCAGCGCCTCTTCGGCATGTTTGCGCTGGGTGATGTCCTGCGAGGTGCCGACCACGCGCAGCGCATTGCCGTCGCGGTCGCGCTCCAGCACCATGCCGGTGTCGAACAGCCAGACCCAGTGGCCTTCCTTGTGGCGCAGCCGGTGCTCGACCGCGTAGTCCGCCGCGAGGCCGCGCAGGCAGGGCAGCAGCCGCTCCCGGACCTTGTCGTGGTCGTCCGGGTGCGCGAGCTTGATCCACGTGGTGACGAGACGCGGCAGCTCGGCCACCGCATAGCCGAGCGTCATCGCCCAGAGCATGTCGAAGCTCATCACGCCGCTCTGCACTTCCCATTCCCACAGGCCCAGGCCGGCGTTCTGCATCGCCAGGCTCTGGCGCTGCAGCTGCAGCGCCTCGTTGCGCTTGCGTTCGCTGACGTCGAAGGCGGTGAGCGCGATGCCGGTCAGCGTGTGCGCTTCGTCGCGCAGCACCGTGACGGCCACGTCGGCCCAGGTGCAGCGATCCTCGTCGATCTGCAGGCGCCGCTCGCTGCGGTAGCTGTCGCGCTCGCCCTGCCGCAGCGCTTGCAGCAGGGTTTGCTCATCGGCGGCATCGTCGGGATGGGTGAGTGCGGCCAGGTCCATCCCGATCAGCGTGTCCAGCGGCCGCCCTGTCATGCGCGCGAAAGCCGCATTCGCGTTCCGGATGCGGTAGGCCGCATCGGTGTAGGCGATGCCGGCCTGGGCGTTTTCGAACGCCTGCCGCAACTGGGCGTCGAAAGGCGATGCTCCCGCGGCATGCGCGGCCAGCACCCCGGCGGGCGCGGGGTTCGCGTGCGGAGGAGCTGCCAAGGGGTACGCACTCGTCATCGAAGGCTTTCGGGGTTTGCGAGACTGTTCGTTTCGTGTGTAACGCCTATCACATCTATCAAATGGGTTATCGGACGTGGCACTCCGCACTTGATCGTCAATCGGCCGGGCGCAGGAACGCGCGTGCGACGAGTGCACAACGGCGCCCAGACTAGGTGCGTTGTGTCTCAGGCGATGGGTGGAAAGGAGCGGCAAAAGGGCCGCAAATGCCGGCGCGAGGATGCCGGGCGGGGGCTCGGTGGGCCCGAGGCCGTTGTCGCGGGCTACAGGCGGGCGGCCTGCAGGCCGCCCATCGATCGTGGAAAGTCAGCCGCGCACTGCGGGCGCGCGTGTCACGCGGGTCTTGCCGCCGGAGGTGACGAGGATCACCGGATCGCCGGTGTTCAGCGTCTCGGTGCCGCGGGCCTGCACGATCGAGCGGCGCTCGCCGTTGGGCAGCTGCACCAGCACTTCGACCGCGTCTTCCTTCGTCGCGCTGCGCTCCACCGCGTTGCCGATCACTGCACCGGCGACCGCGCCGAGCACGCCGACGATCACGCCCTCGCGCGAGCCACCGACGCTGCTGCCGGCTACGCCGCCGATGACGCCGCCGGCCAGCCCGCCGCCGCCGCTCTGGCTGCCGTCGACCGTCACCGGACGCACCGAGAGCACGGTCGCATCCTGCACCACCGACATGCGCTGCGTGTCCTGACGCGAAATCACGTCGGGGCTGGTGGTGCTGCAGGCCGCGAGCGCCACGGCGCTCAGCGCGATGATCATCTTTTTCATCTCTTCTTCCTTGGACCGCTGTCGATACGAAACAGTACGTGACGAATAGATCGCGCCGGGCCGCACGAGTTTCGTTTCCGAGCGTAAAGATCTGGGCGCGCCGATGAGCGGCTTATTCGACGTGCAGCCGGCTGCTGCGCGGCACGCTCGCGAGCAGGAATTCCATCTGGTCGGCCAGGATGCGGCGGCCGCGCAGGATCATGTCCTCGTGCAGGCTGGGCACGTAGGGCGTGTAGAGCAGGCTCATGCGCGCCTCTTCCGGCAGGCGGTTGCCCTTGCGCCCGTTGCAGGCACGGCAGGCGGTGATGCAGTTCATCCAGCTGTCGTTGCCGCCGCGCGAGGTGGGGACGATGTGCTCGCGCGTCAGCTCGTCGCTGTGGAAGCGGCCGCCGCAGTAGGCGCAGACGTGCCGGTCGCGCGCGAACAGCTTGGTGTTCGCAAGGCCGGGCTGCTGGCGCCAGGCCCGGCTCGGCACGGTGCCGCGCACCGCGACGATCGGATGCACCTCGATGCGCGACTGCAAGCCGGTGCGCTGGTAGCCGCCGCGCAGCACGCGGAACGGATCGCCGAGCGTCCAGGCGATACCGTCGCTGGCATACAGGACCGCGGCTTCCTTCGCCGAAATCCAGGCCTGCGGGCGTCCGGATACATCGAGTTGCAGCACTTCCATGATGTGCAAGAGTAAACCAATTGGTGATGCGCACTCAATAGAGGCGTATTGGCGGTACATCGTTGTCGAAGCGGTCATCAGCCTGACATCGAGGGCTGATCTGCACCAAAGACACCATTCCTAGGCGGGCCGCCCTAAAAAAAGCAAGCCCCCATGGGGCGGAACCGGCGTGATTTATGCAAAATAGAACGATCGTTCGTTTTTGCGCTGCCCATCATGTCGTCCGTCCAGCCGTCCGCATCCGACCCCGAGCGCGAAGAGCGCCAGCATCAGCGCAGCCTGCAAAAGGGCCAGCAGACCCGTGCGGCGATCCTCGAGGCGGCGCTCGGCCTGGCTTCGCAGATGGGGCTGGAAGGGCTGTCGATCGGTGCGCTGGCCGAGGTCACGCGCATGAGCAAGTCGGGTGTCTTCGCGCATTTCGGTTCGCGCGAAGAGCTGCAGATCTCGGTGATCCGCGAATACCACGCCAAGTTCGAAGAGGAAGTTTTCTACCCGTCGATGAGCGACAACCGCGGCATCGAACGGCTCAATGGCCTGTTCGAGCGCTGGGTGCAGCGGGTGTCGGTCGAGGTCGATTCGGGCTGCATCTACATCAGCGGCGCGGTCGAGTTCGACGATCGCCCCGGCCCGGTGCGCGACGCGCTGGCGAGCATGGTGCAGACCTGGCACGCGGCGCTCGGCCGCGCGATGCAGATCGCGATCGACGAAGGGCATCTGGTGCCGGAGACCGATCCGAAGCAGATGCTGTTCGAAGTCCACGGTCTGATCCTTGCGCTGCACCACGACGCGCGATTCCTGCGCATTCCCGGTGCGCTGGACCGGGCCCGCACCGGCTTCGAGAGAGTCGTCCGCCATTACGCCACCGAGGCCGGCCGGGCGCTGATGGCGCCCCGCTGACGCTTTTCCACCTTTTTCCTTTGCATTTTTTCAGGAGTCCGAATCCCATGGCCCAGTACACCCCGCCGTTGCGCGACATGCAGTTCGTGCTGCACGAACTCTTCAACGTCGTTGACGAGTTCAAGACGATGCCGACGCATGCCGAGGTGGATGCCGAAACGATCAATGCCGTGCTCGAAGAGGGCGGCAAGTTCGCCAGCGAGGTGCTGTTCCCGCTGAACCAGGGCGGCGACGAGGAGGGCTGCACGCTCGACAAGACGACGCACGAGGTCAAGGCACCGAAGGGTTTCAGGCAAGCCTACGCGACCTATGTCGAAGGCGGCTGGCCGGCGCTGAGCTGCGACCCGGCCTATGGCGGCCAGGGCCTGCCGATCACGATCAACCAGTGCCTCTATGAAATGCTGAACAGCGCGAACCAGGCCTGGACGATGTACCCCGGCCTGACGCACGGCGCCTACGAGGCTTTGCATGCCCACGGCACGCCGGAGCAGAAAGCGATGTACCTGCCGAAGCTGACCAGCGGCGAATGGACCGGCACGATGTGCCTGACCGAGCCGCACTGCGGCACCGATCTGGGCATGCTGCGCAGCAAGGCCGAGCCGCAGGCCGACGGCAGCTACCGCATCACCGGCTCGAAGATCTTCATCAGCTCCGGCGAGCACGACCTGGCGAAGAACATCGTGCACCTGGTGCTGGCCCGCCTGCCGGGCGCGCCCGAGGGGTCGAAGGGCATCTCGCTGTTCGCGGTGCCGAAGTACAACGTCAATGCCGACGGCTCGCTCGGCGCGCGCAACAGCGTCTACTGCACCGGACTCGAACACAAGATGGGCATCCACGGCAACGCCACCGCTCAGATCGTGCTCGAAGGCGCCGCCGGCACGCTGGTCGGCGAGCCGAACAAGGGCCTGGCAGCGATGTTCGTGATGATGAACGCGGCGCGCCTGGGTGTCGGCATGCAGTCGCTCGGGCTGACCGAGGTGGCCTACCAGAACGCCGTGGCCTACGCGAAGGACCGCATCCAGATGCGCTCGCTCTCGGGCGTCAAGGCGCCGGACAAGCCCGCCGATCCGATCATCGTGCACCCGGACGTGCGCAAGATGCTGCTGACCGCGCGCGCCTATGCCGAAGGCGGCCGCGCACTGTGCATCCACGTCGCGCTGCTGATCGACAAGGAGCTGGCGTCGCCAGACGAAGCGGTGCGCAAGGCGGCGGCCGACCAGGTCGCGCTGCTGACGCCGATCGTCAAGGCCTTCATCACCGACAACGCCTGGATCGCGACCTCGCACTGCATGCAGGTCTTCGGCGGCCACGGCTACATCAAGGAGTCGGGCATGGAGCAGTTCGTGCGCGATGCCCGCATCAACATGATCTACGAGGGCACGAACACGATCCAGTCGCTCGACCTGCTGGGCCGCAAGGTGCTGGCCGACAACGGCGCGAAGCTGAAGCAGTTCGGCAAGCAGGTGGCCGCCTTCGTCGAGGAAGAGGGCACCGACGAGGCGATGCAGGAATTCATCAACCCGCTCGCCGACCTGGGCGGCAAGGTCACCAAGCTGACCACCGAGCTGGGCATGAAGGCCTTCCAGAACCCGGATGAGGTCGGCGCCGCGGCGGTGGACTACCTGCGCGTCTGCGGCCATCTGGTGTTCGCCTACTTCTTCGCGCGCATGGCCAAGGTCGCGCTGGCGAAGCAGAATTCCGGCGACCCGTTCTACACCGCGAAGCTGGCGACCGCGCGTTTCTACTTCGCCAAGCTGCTGCCGGAAACCGCCGCGCTGATCCGCACTGCGCGCGCCGGCGCCAAGCCGTTGATGGATATCGAGGAGGCCCTGTTCTGATCATGAGACAAGCCCTTGCAGTTGCGATCCTGCTGAGCTGTGCAGCGGCCCAGGCGCAGAACACGCCGGTGGGCGTGTGGAAGACCATCGACGACGACAGCCATCAGGAGAAATCGCTGGTGCGCATCGTCGACAACGGCGGCGTGCTGAGCGGCAAGGTCGACAAGATCTTCGATGCGGCGAAGCAGGACGCCGTCTGCGACAAGTGCAGCGACGAACGCAAGGGCAAGCCCATCGTCGGCCTGCCGATCATCGACGGCATGAAACAGGACGGCGACGTCTGGGAGGGCGGCCACATCCTCGACCCGAACAACGGCAAGGTCTACAAGGCAAGGCTGAAGCCGATCGAAGACGGCAAGAAGCTGGAGGTGCGGGGCTATCTCGGCCCGTTCTTCCGGACTCAGACCTGGGTCAGAGCTGAATAAATCTCAAATCAAGGAGTCTCCATGAGTCGATTCAATGTCCGCAAGGTCGCCGTGCTCGGCGCCGGCGTGATGGGCGCGCAGATCGCGGCGCACCTGGTCAACGTCAACGTGCCGGTCGTGCTGTTCGACCTGCCCGCCGGTCCAGGCCCCAAGACGCCGGCTGCGCCGTCGTCGTCCCCCGAGGGGAGCGGGTCGAGTGGCAAAGCCACATCGACCCCCGGCCCCAAGAACGGCATCGTCACGAAGGCGGTCGAAGGCCTGAAGAAGCTCAAGCCCGCACCGCTCGGCGTGCCCGGCAACGCGGCCTTGATCCAGCAGGCAAACTACGAAGAGCACATGAGCGTGCTCGGCGAGTGCGACCTGATCATCGAGGCGATCGCCGAGCGCATGGACTGGAAGCTCGATCTCTACACGAAGATCGCGCCGCACATCGCGCCGCATGCGATCGTCGCCAGCAACACCTCGGGCCTGTCGATCACCAGGCTGAGCGAGGCGCTGCCGCAGGAGATCAAGCCGCGCTTCTGCGGCATCCACTTCTTCAACCCGCCGCGCTACATGGCGCTGGTCGAGCTGATCAACACGCCGACCACCGGGCCGGAGATCCTCGACCAGCTCGAAACCTTCGTCACCACCGCGCTCGGCAAGGGCGTGGTGCGCGCGATGGACACGCCGAACTTCATCGCCAACCGGGTCGGCATCGCCGGCATGCTGGCGACGATGATCGAGGCCGAGAAGTTCGGACTCAGCTACGACGTGGTCGACGACCTGACTGGCAAGAAGCTCGGCCGTGCCAGCTCGGGCACCTTCCGCACCGCGGACGTGGTCGGCCTCGACACGATGGCCCACGTCATCAAGACCTTGCAGGACAACCTCGCCGACGATCCTTTCTTCGCAAGCTACGCGACGCCGCCGGTGCTGGCCCGGCTGATCGAGCAGGGCGCGCTCGGCCAGAAATCAGGCGCCGGTTTCTTCAAGAAGGTCGGCAAGGACATCCTTCGCCTCGATCCGGCGAAGGGCGACTACGTGCCGGCGGGCGGCAAGGCCGACGAGATCGTCGCGCGCATGCTGAAGAAGCCGCCCGCCGAGCGGCTGAAGCTGCTGCGCGAATCGAAGAACCCGCAGGCGCAGTTCCTGTGGGCGATCCTGCGCGACAGCTTCCACTACGTCGCGGTGCATCTGGGCGATATCGCCGAGAGCGCGCGCGAGATCGACTTCGCGATGCGCTGGGGCTTCGGCATGAGCCAGGGCCCGTTCGAGCTGTGGCAGGCGGCGGGCTGGAACCAGGTCGCGCAATGGGTCAAGGAAGACATCGAGGCCGGCAAGGCGCTGAGCAGTGCGCCACTGCCGAGCTGGGTGTTCGACGGCCCGGTCGCGCGCGACCAGGCGGTGCATTTGCCCGAAGGTTCGTGGAGCGCGGCGCATGCCCGCTTCGTCCCGCGCAGCACCTTGCCGGTCTACCAGCGCCAGCACTTCGGCGAGGGCGTGCTGGGTGACGGCGCGGCCAGCGCCAAGACCGCCGGCACGACGGTCTTCGAAGACGACGCGATGCGCCTGTGGACCTTGCCCGGCGACGACGTGCTGATCGCGTCGATCAAGACCAAGGTGCATGCCATCGGCCCGGGCGTGATCGCCGGCTTGCTGAAGGGCATCGCACTCGCGCAAGCCGATTACAAGGGCCTCGTGATCTGGTCGCCGGACGATCCGTTCTCGTACGGCGCGGACCTGGAAGCGATGCTGCCGACCTTCATGCAAGGCGGCGCGAAGGCGATCGCGCCCGAGGAGAAGAAGCTGCAGGAAGCGATGCTCGCGCTGCGCTACGCCAACGTGCCGACGGTGGCCGCGGTGCGCGGCATGGCGCTCGGCGGCGGCTGCGAGGTGGCGGTGTACTGCGCGAAGCGCGTCGCCGCGATGGAGAGCTACCTCGGCCTGGTGGAAGTGGGCGTCGGCCTGATCCCGGGCGGCGGCGGCCTGACCTACATCGCGCGCCGCGCGGCCGAGATGGCGAACGCCGGCAACGCGGGCGCCGATCTCTTCGCCTTCCTGAAGGACGGCTTCACCAACGCGGCGATGGCCAAGGTCGGCACCAGCGCGATCGAGAGCCGCCAGCTCGGCTATCTGCTCGACAGCGACGTGATCGTGCCGCACAAGGACGAGCTGCTGTACGTCGCGATCGCGCAGGCGAGGGCGATGTTCGAGAGCGGCTACCGGGCGCCGGTGCGTGCGCTGTTCCCCGCTGCCGGCCGCTCGGCGAAGGCGACGATCATGGCCCAGCTCGCCAACATGCGCGACGGCGGTTTCATCAGCGCGCACGACTTCCACATCAGCAGCTTGATCGCCGACGTGCTGTGCGGCGGCGACATCGATGCCGGCTCGCTGGTCAATGAGGAGTACCTGATGGCGCTGGAGCGCCGGCACTTCTGCTCGCTGCTCGAGCACCCGAAGACGCAGGAACGAGTGATGGGCATGCTGCAGACCGGCAAGCCTGTACGCAACTGATTGGAGCAAGGACTATGAGACTACTTTCGTTGAACTCTCCGCGGGCCGAGCGCCGGGCCGCTCCCAAGCCGGCCCGCACTCCCTCGGGGGGTCGGCCGATGTATTCATCGGACGGGGGGCGGACATGAAGCAGGACGCCTACATCGTCGCCGCCACCCGCACGCCGATCGGCCGCTCCGGCCGCGGCTACTTCCGCAACACCCGGCCCGACGACCTGCTGATCGCCGCGATCCACGGCGCGCTGAGGCAGGTGCCGGGGCTGGACCCGAAGGCGATCGAGGACGCGATCGTCGGCTGCTCGTTCCCGGAAGGCGAGCAGGGCATGAACATGGCCCGCACGGCAGCCTTGCTGGCCGGCCTGCCGAACACGGTCGGCGGCGTCACCGTCAATCGCTTCTGCGCCTCCGGCCTGACCGCGGTGCAGATGGCGGCCGACCGCATCCGCGTCGGCGAGGCCGACGTGATGATCGCCGGCGGCGCCGAGTCGATGAGCCTGGTGCCGATGGGTGGCAACAAGCCGTCGTTCAATCCCGAGGTGTTCGCGAAGAACGAGAACCTCGGCATCGCCTATGGCATGGGCCTGACGGCCGAGAAGGTCGCGCAGCAGTGGAAGGTCAGCCGCGAAGCGCAGGACGAATTCGCGCTGCAATCGCATCTGCGTGCACTGAAGGCGATCGAGGCCGGCGAGTTCAGGGACGAGATGACGCCGGTCGACGTGCTGGAGCGCCTGCCCAACCTGGCCGACGGCACGCAGACGGTGAGCACGCGCACCGTCGCGATCGACGAAGGCCCGCGCAAGGACACCTCGCTCGAAGGCCTGGCCAAGCTGCGCACCGTCTTCGCCGCCAAGGGCACGGTGACCGCCGGCAACAGCTCGCAGACCAGCGACGGCGCCGGCTGCCTGATCCTCGTCAGCGAGAAGGCCTTGAAGCAGTTCGATCTGACGCCGCTGGCGCGCTTCGTCAGCTTCGCGATCAAGGGCGTGCCGCCGGAAATCATGGGCATCGGCCCGATCGAGGCAATCCCCGCGGCGCTGAAATACGCCGGCCTGACGAAGGATCAGCTCGACTGGATCGAGCTCAACGAGGCCTTCGCGGCGCAGTCGCTCGCGGTGCTGAACACGCTGGATCTCGATCCGGCCAAGGTCAACCCGATGGGCGGCGCGATCGCGCTCGGCCACCCGCTGGGCGCGACCGGGGCGATCCGTTCGGCGACCGTCGTGCATGCGCTGCGCCGCCACAACCTGAAGTACGGCATGGTCACGATGTGCGTCGGCACCGGGCAGGGTGCGGCCGGCATCTTCGAACGCGTGTGAACACGCGCCATCATGCGGCTTGCTGAACTCGATGCCGGCGCCGGTGTGCGCATCGCCGCGCGCCTGTACGAACCGGCCGCCGTGCCGGTCGCGGCGGTGCTGATCGGCCCGGCGATGGGCGTGAAGCAGGGCTACTACCGCCCGTTCGCCGAATGGCTGGCGGCGCAGGGCTATCTGGCGATGAGCTTCGACTACCGTGGCATGGGCGACTCGCGTCCGGCCTCGGCGCGCCGTTCGCTGCGCGGTTTCAGCGCGGACCTGTACGACTGGGCGCGTGACTTCGATGCGGCGATCGTCGCGCTGGCGGAGGCCGCGCCGGGCCGGCCGCTGTTCGTGATCGGCCACAGCCTGGGCGCGCAGCTGCCCGGCATGCTGCACGAGCGCGACCGCATCGCCGGACTGGTGTCGGTGGCCGCCGGCAGCGGCTACTGGCGCGACAACGCACCGCGGCTGAAGCGCCTGGTGCCGTATTTCTGGCATGTGCTGGTGCCGCTGGCGACGGCGCTGTTCGGCTATTTCCCGGGGCGCCGCATCGGCAAGGTCGGCGATCTGCCGCGCGGCGTGGTGCTGCAATGGCGGCGCTGGTGCATGCATCCGCGCTACCACGTCGGCGCCGAAGGCGAGGCGCTGCGCCAGGCCTTCGCCGGCGCGCGATTTCCGGTGGTGGCGCTGTCGATGACCGACGACGAACTGATGACCGAACGCGGCACCCGCGTGCTGATCGACTGCTACGAGAACGCGCCGCGCGAGCTGCTGCGCATCGCGCCGGCCGACGTGCAGGCGCGGCGCATCGGCCATTTCGGCTTTTTCCGCGAGCCCTTTTCATCCACGTTGTGGCCGCGTGCCGCAGCGCTCTTGCAACGTTTCCAGGAGACCACATGAGACATCCAGTACCTACCTATCCGCAGCGGGCCGAGCGCCGGGCCGCTCCCAAGCCGGCCCGCACCCCCTCGGGGGGTCGATCGGCGTACTCGACGATCGGGGGCGGACATGACCATTAAGACTGCAACCCTGAACGGCGTCGCGACGATCGAGATCGCTCGGCCCGAGAAGAAGAACGCCATCACGATGGCGATGTACGCGCAAATGGCCGAAGCGCTCGCCGCGGCGGCGGGCGATGGCGCGGTGCGTGCGGTGCTGATCTCCGGCCAGCCGGGCATCTTCACCTCGGGCAACGACCTCGAGGATTTCATGCAGCGCCCGCCCGAGGGCACCGACTCGCCGGCGTTCGCCTTCATGAAGGCGCTGATCGGCTGCGACAAGCCGGTGATCGCCGCGGTCACCGGCGCGGCCATCGGCATCGGCACGACGATGCTGCTGCACTGCGACTTCGTCTACGTCTCGGACGAAGCGCGGCTCGCGATGCCCTTCGTCAGCCTCGGGCTGGTGCCGGAGTTCGGCTCCAGCCTGATCGTGCCGCAGCTGATGGGCAACGTGCGCGCGGCCGAGAAGATCCTGCTGGGCGATCCGTTCACCGGCGCGCAGGCGGTCGAGTTCGGCATCGCGAACGCGGTGCTGCCGCCGAACGAGGTGCTGAACCATGCGCGCCGCATCGCCGAGCGGTTCAATGCCTTGCCGCCGGGCGCGGTGCGCGAGACGAAGACGCTGATGCGCCGCGGCCGCTCCGCCGCGGTGATGGAGACGATCGGCGCGGAGGGCGCGGTCTTTGCGCAGCGCCTGCGCAGCCCGGAAGCGCAGGAGGCTTTCAGCGCGTTCTTCCAGAAGAGAAAGCCGGACTTCTCGAAGTTCTGATCGAGGCTTCGGAAGAGCGCGATGTCACTGGCCTTGAAGTTCGCGCTCTCGCCCTTGCTGGTGGCGCAGGCGGTGGCGACGCGGCGTCGTGCGCTGGTATTGCCGGAAGCCGCCGGGCCGCGCGACGGCTGGCTCGGCGAGCGTTCGCAGAAGCCGCTGCGGTTGTTGATTGCGGGCGATTCGTCGGCCGCGGGTGTCGGCGTCGAGCAGCAGGAGATGGCGCTGGCCGGGCAGCTGTCGCGCGAGCTGCACCGCTTGAGCGGCCGCGCCCTGCGCTGGACCCTGCGCGCCCGCTCGGGCCTGACGACGGCCCAAGTGCACGAGCTGCTGCGCGGCATGCTGCCGCCGCCGGCCGATGTCGCGGTGGTCGTGACCGGCGTCAACGACGTGGTCGCGCAGATCCCTTCGCATCATGCGGTCGGGCACCGCAGCGCGCTGGCCGACTGGCTGCTGAAGGAACAGGGCGTGGCGCACGTGGTCTTCGCGCCCTTGCCGCCGGTGCATCGTTTCCCGCTGCTGCCGCAGCCGCTGCGCTACGTTGCCGGCGCCGATGCGCGCCGCCATGACGACGCGATGGCGCGCTGGGCCGCGACGCGCAGCGACGTCTCGCACGTGCCGATCGCGCTCGACCTGACGCCGCGGAGCATGGCCGCCGATGGTTTCCATCCCGGCGAGCCGGTGTACCGCACTTGCGGTCTCGCACTGGCGGCGCACATCGCGGAGCTGCTGCCGCTGCGCGGCCGGTCGCTATCCGTTCGACAACAACCGAAGGAGACAAACCCATGAACCTCGCGAACAAGACCCTCTTCATCACCGGCGCGAGCCGCGGCATCGGCCTGGCGATCGCCAAGCGCGCCGCAGCCGACGGCGCCAACATCGTCATCGCGGCGAAGACCGCCGAGAGCAATCCGAAGCTGCCCGGCACGATCTTCAGCGCCGCGGCCGAGATCGAAGCCGCCGGCGGCAAGGCCTTGCCGCTGCAGTGCGACATCCGCGAAGAAGCCAGCGTGCTCGACGCGGTGGCGAAAGCCGTCGAGCGCTTCGGCGGCATCGACATCCTGATCAACAACGCCAGCGCGATCAGCCTGACGCCGACGCCGGCGACGCCGATGAAGCGCTTCGACCTGATGTTCGGCGTCAACGTGCGCGGCACCTATCTGTGCACGCAGGCCTGCCTGCCGCAGCTGATCAGGAGCGCCGAGGCCGGGCGCAACCCGCATGTGCTGAACATGTCGCCGCCGTTGTCGATGCGCGAGCACTGGTTCAAGGACCACGTCGCCTACACGATGGCGAAGTACGGCATGAGCGAATGCACCTTGGGGCACGCCGGCGAGTTCAAGCCCTACGGCATCGCCGTCAACTCGCTGTGGCCGCGCACTGCGATCGCGACCGCGGCGCTGCAGATGATCCCGGGGGTCGACGTCAGGATGTGCCGTACGCCGCAGATCCTCGCGGATGCGGCCTATTTGATCCTGACCAGCGATGCGAAGGCGACCACCGGCAACTTCTTCATCGACGACGAATTGCTGGCGAAACACGGCATCACCGATCTCGCTCCTTATTCGGTCGAGCCGGGGACGACCCGGTTCATCCCGGATTTCTTCGTCGACTGAGACTAGCGCGGGATCAGCCGCGGCTGGCCTTCCAGATCGATCGCGACGAAGGTGATGTTCGCCTCGGTCACCTTGACGATCTCCGGCTTCACCGGATTGCGCTCGGCATACACCTCGACATTCACGGTGATCGAGGTCTTGCCGATGCGCTCGACCTTGGCATAGAAGCTCAGCAGGTCGCCGATCGACACCGGCTGCTTGAAAATGAACTGGTTCACCGCGACGGTCGCGACCCGCCCCTTCGAGATGCGGTGCGGCAGCACCGAGCCGGCGAGGTCGACTTGCGCCATGATCCATCCGCCGAAGATGTCGCCGTTGGCGTTGGCGTCCGAAGGCATCGGCAGCACGCGCAGCACCAGCTGATGGCCCTCGGCGAGCGTCGCCGGCGCCAGCTGCGGGATCGCGGGCTCGGTTGAAGTCGGGTCCATAGTCCTCACCTCGTCAGATGCTTCGATCGATCCATTCTCCACGACCTACCGAATCGCCCTACCGATGCGCACTTCCTCGCCCACCCTGCCGCTGCCTGCCGCCGAGACGCCCGGCGCGCCGCGTTCCGACTGGGCCACGCTGCGCAAGCTGCTGCCCTATCTGTGGCGCTACAAGTGGCGGGTCGGCATCGCGCTCGCCTTCCTGATCGCGGCCAAGGGCGCCAACGTCGGCGTCCCGCTGCTGCTGAAGCAGCTGGTCGACAGCCTGTCGATCAAGCCGGGCGATCCGCGAGCCGTGCTGGTGGTGCCGATCGGCATCCTGATCGCGTATGCGGGCCTGCGCCTCTCGACCTCGGTCTTCACCGAGCTGCGCGAGCTGATCTTCGCCAAGGCGACCGAGGGCACGGCGCGCAGCATCTCGCTCTCGGTGTTCCGCCACCTGCACGCCTTGAGCCTGCGCTTCCACCTCGAGCGCCAGACCGGCGGCATGACGCGCGACATCGAGCGCGGCACGCGCGGCGTGCAGTCGCTGATCTCCTATTCGCTCTACAGCATCATCCCGACCTTGATCGAGATGGGCATGGTGCTGACCCTGCTGGCGGTCAAGTTCGATGCCTGGTTCGCCTGGATCACGCTGATTGCGCTGGTCTTCTACATCACGTTCACGATCAGCGTCACCGAGTGGCGCACCAAGTTCCGCAAGCAGATGAACGAGCTCGACTCGACGGCGCACAGCAAGGCCATCGATTCGCTCTTGAACTACGAAACCGTCAAGTACTTCAACAACGAGGACTTCGAGGCCCGCCGCTATGACGAAAGCCTGGAGAAGCTGCGCCGCGCCGCGCTGAAGAGCCAGACCACCTTGTCGATGCTCAACACCGGCCAGCAGCTGATCATCGCGACCGCGCTGATCGCGATGCTGTGGCGCGCGACGCAGGGCGTGGTCGATCACCGGATGACCCTGGGCGACCTGGTGATGGTCAACGCCTTCATGATCCAGCTCTACATCCCGCTGAACTTTCTGGGCGTGATCTATCGCGAGCTGAAGCAGAGCCTGACCGACCTGGACAAGATGTTCACTCTGCTCGAGAAGGACCGCGAGATTGCCGATGCGCCCGATGCGAAGCCGCTGCAGGTGCCGCACGGCGTGGTGCGGTTCGAGCACGTGGACTTCGGCTACGAGGCGGCACGGCCCATCCTGCAGGACGTGAGCTTCGAGATCCCGTCGGGTAGGACGGTCGCGGTGGTCGGTCCATCGTGCGCCGGCAAGAGCACCTTGGCGCGCCTGCTCTATCGCTTCTACGACGTGAGCGGCGGCCGCGTCACGATCGACGGACAGGACCTGCGCGAGGTCACTCAGGCGAGCCTGCGCGCGTCCATCGGCATCGTGCCGCAGGACACCGTGCTGTTCAACGACACGGTCGCCTACAACATCGCCTACGGCAAGCCGGGCTCCAGCCAGGCCGAGGTCGAGGCGGCCGCCAAGGCGGCGCGCATCCATGCCTTCATCGCTTCGACACCGAAGGGCTACGCCACGATGGTCGGAGAGCGCGGCCTGAAGCTCAGCGGCGGCGAAAAGCAGCGTGTCGCGATCGCGCGCACCTTGCTGAAGGACCCGCCGATCGTGATCTTCGACGAAGCCACCTCGGCGCTCGACTCGGCCAACGAGCGCGCGATCCAGGAGGAACTGCGCAGCGCAGCGCGCAACAAGACCGCGCTGGTGATCGCGCACCGGCTCTCGACGGTGGTCGACGCGCACCAGATCCTGGTGATGGAGCAGGGCCGCATCGTCGAGCGCGGCACGCATGCTCAGCTGATCGAGCAGGGCGGGCGCTATGCTGAGATGTGGCGGCTGCAGCAGAGCGGCGCCGACGAGCCGGAACAGCTGATCACCGCCGATGGAAACCAAATGGCTTGAAGACTTCGTCAGCCTCGCCGAGACACGCAGCTTCTCGCGCTCGGCCCAGTTGCGGCACGTGACGCAGCCGGCATTTTCGCGCCGCATCCAGGCGCTCGAGGCCTGGGCCGGCGTCGACCTGGTCGATCGATCCTCCTACCCGACACGGCTCACGCCGGCCGGCCAGACGCTGCACGCGCAGGCGCTCGAATTGCTCGGCAACCTGCAGGCGGCGCGCAACATGATGCGCAGCCATCAAGCCACCGGGCAGGACATGATCGAGTTCGCCGCGCCGCATTCGCTCGCTTTCACGTTCTTCCCGCACTGGGTGATGGACTTGCGCGGCCGCTTCGGCGCGCTGCGAAGCCGCTTGACGACGCTGAACGTGCACGACGCGGTGCTGCAGCTGACCGAAGGCAATTGCGACCTGCTGATCGCCTACCACCACGCATCACAGCCGCTGCAGCTGAGCCAGGAGCGCTACGAGATGCTGAGCCTGGGCAGCGAAGTGCTGGCGCCGTATGCCAAGCCCGGCCCGGGCGGCGCACCGCTGTGGTCGCTGCCGTCGCACACCGGTCTGCGCTTGCCCTTCCTCAGCTACGCCTCCGGCGCCTATCTCGGCCGCATGGTCGATCTGATCATCAAGCAGGCGAGCGAGCCGCCGAAGCTCGAGTCGCTGTACGAGACCGACATGGCCGAGGGCCTGAAGGCGATGGCGCTCGAAGGCCATGGGCTGGCGTTCCTGCCCGCCAGCTCGGTGAAGAAGGAGCAGAAGTCCAAACGCCTGGTGCGCGCGTCGGCGCCGGGCGCCTACGAGCTGACGATGGAAGTGCGCATCTACCGCGAGCGGCCGGAGCTGGCACGCCACAACAAGCCGGGCGCGCAGGCGCTCTGGTCGTTTCTGCGCGAGCGCAGCTGAACGTGTCAAAACTATGCAAGGAATGTATAACCGGCCCGAGAAACGGCATTGGCGTTGAGGCGGCGCGGGCGAATACAGTCGCGCCAGGGCGTGATCCGCCCCAGCCCTCAACCTCCCAAAGGCCGCCATGACCGCCACCACCACTCGCGAAGAAAACGACTTCCTCGGCCCCAAGCAGATCCCGCTGGATGCCTATTGGGGCGTTCATTCGGCGCGAGCCGTCGAGAACTTCCCGATTTCCGGCAACAGCGTCGCGCAGATGCCCGAGCTGATCCGCGCGCTCGCCTTCGTCAAGAAGGCTGCCGCGCGCGCCAACGCCGATCTCGGCGTGATCGACCGCAAGCGCGCCGGCGCCATCATCCTGGCCTGTGACGACCTGATCGCCGGCAAGCTGCACGAGCAGTTCGTCGTCGACGTGATCCAGGGCGGCGCCGGCACCTCGACCAACATGAACGCCAACGAGGTCATCGCCAACCTCGGCCTCGAGCACCTCGGCTTCGAGAAGGGCCGCTACGATGTGCTGCACCCGAACGACCACGTCAACGCCTCGCAGAGCACGAACGACGTCTACCCGACCGCGCTGCGCCTCGCCGCCTGGTTCGGCATCGGCACGCTGATCGGGGCGATGGCCGAGTTGCGCGGGTCCTTCGAGAAGAAAGCCGAGGAATTCAAGTCGGTGCTGAAGATCGGCCGCACGCAGTTGCAGGACGCGGTGCCGATGACCTTGGGCCAGGAGTTCATGGCGTTCGCGATCATGATCGGCGAGGACGAGCAGCGCCTGCGCGAGGCGCGCTCGCTGATCGAGGAGATCAACCTCGGCGCGACCGCGATCGGCACCGGCATCAATGCGCCGGCCGGTTACTCCGACATGGTCACCGGCTTCCTCGCCGAGGCCAGCGGCGTGCCGGTGAAGAAGGCGGTGAACCTGATCGAGGCGACGCAGGACACCGGCGCCTTCGTGCAGCTCTCCGGCGTGCTGAAGCGCGTCGCCTGCAAGCTGAGCAAGACCTGCAACGACCTGCGCCTGCTCTCCAGCGGCCCGCAGGCCGGCTTCGGCGACATCAAGCTGCCGCCGCGGCAGGCCGGCTCGTCGATCATGCCGGGCAAGGTCAACCCGGTGATCCCGGAAGTGATGAACCAGGTCGCGTTCGAAGTCATCGGCAACGACGTGACGATCACGATGGCGAGCGAAGCCGGCCAGCTGCAGCTGAACGCCTTCGAGCCGATCATGGGCTGGGCGATCTTCAAGAGCGTGAAGCACCTGACCCAGGCCTGCCATACCTTGCGCCTGAACTGCGTCGACGGCATCCAGGCGAATCACGAGGTGCTGTCGAAGCGTGTCGCCGAATCGGTGACGCTGGTCACCGCGCTGAATCCGATCATCGGCTACGAGAAGGCCGCGCTGATCGCGAAGACGGCATTGGCGACCGGCGGGACGATCGCTGACGTGGCCGAGTCGCTCGGCGTCATGTCGCGCGAAGAAATGCATGCTCTGCTCGTGCCGGAGAAGCTCACCCAGCCGGTCCGGCTGGTCGTGTGATCCCGTGGCACGAACATTGCGATCAATGTGTGGATGAGCGCGATGAGTCGGTTTGCGCCTGGACCGCGGGCATGTACGAGTTGAATTGCGTTACATCGTTTTTAGAATCGCGCTTTTCCGGTTCCCGTTCTGACCCTGAAGGATTGTTTGCATGAAGAAGACTTTTTTGGTCCTGGCTGCGGCGCTTGCTGTCGGCGCCGCGCATGCCGAGGACACGCTGAAGAAGATCAAGGAGTCCGGCGCCGTCACGCAGGGCGTGCGCGAGTCGTCGGGCGCCCTGGCCTTCACGCTGGGGGACGGCAAGTACACCGGCTTCCACTATGACGTCTGCCAGCGCGTGCTGGCCGACATCCAGAAGCAGCTCGGCCTCGCCAAGCTCGACATCAAGTACCAGCCGGTCACGTCGCAGAACCGCATTCCGCTGGTGCAGAACGGCACCGTCGACATCGAGTGCGGCTCGACCACCAACAACACCGCGCGCCAGAAGGACGTGGCTTTCGCGCCTACGCTCTACGTCGAGGAAGTGCGCATCGCGGTGAAGGCCAACTCGGGCATCACCAGCATCGCCCAGCTCGCCGGCAAGACCGTCGCCACCACCACCGGCACCACCTCGGTCCAGACGCTGCGCAAGCACGAGCGCGCCTCCAACGTCGACTTCAAGGAAGTCTTCGGCAAGGACCATTCCGACAGCTTCCTGCTGCTCGAATCCGGCCGCGCCGACGCCTTCGTGATGGACGGCCAGATCCTCGCCGGCCTGATCTCGAAGTCGAAGAACCCGGCCGATTACAAGATCGTCGGCGAGACGCTCTCGGTCGAGCCGATCGCGATCATGTTCCGCAAGGACGACCCGGCCTTCAAGAAGGCGGTCGACGACAGCATCGCCGCGATGGTGAAGAGCGGCGAAGTCGCCAAGCTCTACGACAAATGGTTCATGCAGCCGATCCCGCCGACCAACACCAAGGTCGGCCTGCCGGCGAGCGAGGCCACGAAGGCGGCCTGGGCGAATCTGAACGACAAGCCGATGGAAGACTACGTCAAGAAGTAGTCCGGCCTGGCGGGTGGTCTTGTCCCGCGGAGCGCGTCGACGGTGAGCCCGTGTCGCGCTCCGCTTGTTCATGTGTGAGCGGGTCGTAGCGTCTTCGGCGCGGAGGGGGCCTCATGAGATTCGATTGGCAGGTGTTCGGGCAGGACACCGGCGGCGGCCAGACCTATCTGGCCTGGATGATGAATGCCTGGGGCTGGACCTTGTCGGTGGCGCTGTGCGCGCTCGTCATCGCGCTGGTCGTCGGCGCGATGATGGGCATCCTGCGTACGGTGCCGAACAAGCTGCTGGCCTTCATCGCCGAGGCGTGGACGGAGGTCTTCCGCAACATCCCGCTGCTGGTCCAGCTCTTCCTCTGGTACCACGTGCTGCCGGCGATCTTCAAGCCGCTGCAGGGCGTGCCGAGCTTCCTGCTGGTGGTGTTCGGCCTCGGCTTCTTCACCTCGGCGCGCATCTCCGAGCAGATCAAGGCGGGCATCCAGAGCCTGCCGCGCGGCCAGCGCTATGCCGGCCTCGCGATGGGCCTGACCCTGCCGCAGACCTACCGCTACGTGCTGATGCCGATGGCGTTCCGCATCGTCATCCCGCCGCTGACCAGCGAGTCGATGAACATCATCAAGAACTCGTCGGTGGCCTTTGCGGTGAGCATCTCCGAGCTGACGATGTTCGCGCTGCAGGCCTCGGAGGAAACCTCGCGCGGCGTCGAGTTCTACCTCGCCGTCACCCTGCTGTACTTCGTCTCGGCCTTCATCATCAACCGCATCATGCTGTTCATCGAGAACAAGGTGCGCATCCCGGGCACGTTCGGGAGCCATAAATGACGCTCGATTTCAGCTTCCTCAACTGGCAGGTCATCCAGAGCTTCGTCGCGAAGGGCTTCATCTTCTCGATCCAGCTGACCCTGATCGCGATGATCGGCGGGATCGCGCTCGGCACGATCCTGGCGCTGATGCGGCTCTCGGGCAAGAAGCCGCTGGTGATGATCGCGGCGTTCTACGTCAACACCTTGCGCTCGATCCCGCTGGTGATGGTGATCCTGTGGTTCTTCCTGCTGATCCCGCTGCTGATCGGGCGTCCGCTGGGGGCGGAGCTGTCGGCGATCATCACCTTCACGGTGTTCGAGGCGGCCTACTACTCCGAGATCATGCGCGCCGGCATCCAGTCGGTGCCGCGCGGCCAGCAGTACGCGGGCTACGCTGTCGGCATGACCTACGGGCAGACGATGAAGCTGATCGTGCTGCCGCAGGCCTTCCGCAACATGCTGCCGGTGCTGCTGACGCAGACCATCATCCTGTTCCAGGACACGTCGCTGGTCTACGCCATCGGCGCCTATGACCTGCTGAAGGGCTTCGAGGTCGCGGGCAAGAACTTCAACCGCCCGATCGAGACCTACCTCGTCGCCGCCATCGTCTACTTCGTCATCTGCTTCGGCCTGTCGATGCTCGTGCGCCGGCTGCAGAAGAAGATCGCCATCATCCGCTAGCCGGGAGTGCTTTCATGATCGACATCAAGAACGTTTCCAAGTGGTACGGCAGCTTCCAGGTGCTGACCGACTGCACCACCGCCATCAAGAAGGGCGAGGTGGTGGTGGTCTGCGGCCCGTCGGGCTCGGGCAAGTCCACGCTGATCAAGACCGTCAACGCGCTGGAGCCTATCCAGAAGGGCGACATCGTGGTCGACGGCATCTCGATCGCCGACCCGAAGACCAACCTGCCGAAGCTGCGCAGCCGCGTCGGCATGGTGTTCCAGCACTTCGAGCTGTTCCCGCACCTCAGCGTGACCGAGAACCTCACCTTGGCGCAGATCAAGGTGCTGAACCGCAACGGCGACGACGCGAAGAAGCGCGGCCTGAAGATGCTGGAGCGCGTCGGCCTGATCGGGCACAAGGACAAGTTCCCCGGCCAGCTCTCGGGCGGCCAGCAGCAGCGCGTCGCGATCGCCCGCGCGCTGAGCATGGATCCGATCGTGATGCTGTTCGACGAGCCGACCTCGGCGCTCGACCCCGAGATGGTCGGCGAGGTGCTCGACGTGATGGTGCAGCTCGCGCAGGAGGGCATGACGATGATGTGCGTCACGCACGAGATGGGCTTCGCGAAGAAGGTCAGCCACCGGGTGATCTTCATGGACGCCGGCAAGATCGTCGAGGACTGCACCCGCGACGAATTCTTCGGCAATCCCGAGGCGCGCTCGCCGCGGGCGAAGGACTTCCTGTCGAAGATCCTGCAGCACTGATCCGGCAGCGGCGGAGATATCACCGTTGGGAATGAGACAGGTAACGAACATTCATTGGTGATTCACTAGGGCAAACCCTAGTATTGCGGTGTTGACAAACATTTCCGGCGCCACTGGGGTGCAGAGAAAGGAACGTATGTCCACCGCTACCCTGAACCGCAATACCCCGATCAATGCCCTGACGGGCACCTACGGCAGCACTGCGCTGACGCCCTCGATCTCGCTGCTCGGCTTCGTCGCCGGCGAGTTCTCGAAGCTGCTGCGCAAGCCCGCGAAGCCGGCCGGCCAGAAGCCGAGCCGCGCGCAGGAAGCCGAAGCGCTGCGCCGCTTCGCCGACGACCAGAACGATCCGCGCTTCGCCGACGACCTGTACGCCGCCGCGGCGCGTCACGAAGAGCTGGTCTGACCCTAGAGAGCCCGAGGAGGGCGCGATGGGACAATCCATCGCATGCACTCCTCGACCCTGACGCTCACCCGCCCCGACGACTGGCATCTGCATCTGCGCGACGGCGCGGCCCTGAAGGCGGTCGTCGCGGATAGCGCGAGGCAATTCGCCCGCGCGATCGTGATGCCCAACCTGCGTCCGCCGATCACGAGCACGGCGCAGGCGCTGGCCTACAAGCAGCGCATCCTCGACGCGCTGCCTGCGGGCGCGGCCTTCGAGCCGCTGATGACGCTGTACCTGACCGACAGCCTGCCGGCCGAGGAGATCGCCCGCGCGAAGGCGGCCGGCGTGGTCGCGCTGAAGCTCTACCCGGCCGGCGCGACGACCAACAGCGATGCCGGCGTGACCGACATCCGCAAGACCTACGCGACGCTCGAAGCGATGCAGCGCGAAGGCCTGCTGCTGCTGGTGCACGGCGAAGTGACCGACAGCGAGATCGATCTGTTCGACCGCGAGAAGGTCTTCATCGACCGGAAGCTGATTCCGCTGCGCCGCGACTTCCCCGAGCTGAAGATCGTCTTCGAGCACATCACGACGCGCGAGGCGGCGCAGTACGTGCACGCGGCCGACCGTTTCGTCGGCGCAACGATCACCGCCCACCACCTGCTCTACAACCGCAACGCGATCTTCACGGGCGGCATCCGCCCGCACTACTACTGCCTGCCGGTACTGAAGCGTGAAGAGCATCGCGTCGCGCTCGTCCAGGCCGCGACCTCAGGCAGCGCGAAGTTCTTCCTCGGAACCGACAGCGCCCCGCATCCTGCGCACCTGAAGGAGCATGCAAGCGGCTGTGCCGGCTGCTACACCGCGCTGAGCGCACTCGAGCTGTACGCCGAAGCCTTCGACCAGGCCGGCGCGCTCGACAAGCTCGAAGCCTTCGCCAGCTTCCACGGTGCCGACTTCTACGGCCTGCCGCGCAACACCGGCACGATCACGCTGTGCCGCGAGCCTTGGGCCGTGCCCGAGACCCTGCCCTTCGGCGAGGCCGAGCTGAAGCCGCTGCGCGGCGGCGAGACGCTGGCCTGGAGACTGGCATGACCCCTACCTCCCGCGTGATGCTCTTCATCGATGCCGACAACGTCTCCGCCGACGTGATCGGCCAGGCGATCGCCAAGGTCAAGGCGGACCACGGTGCGATCCACGTGCGCCGCGCCCATTGCACGCCGGAAGTGGCGTTGAAGCATGCGAGGCTCTTCAAGAACCTGTCGATCCGGCCGATCGTCAACCTCGCGTCGGGCAAGAACTCCACCGACATCGCGCTCGCGGTCGATGCGATGGAGATGGTGTGCGCCGAGCGGCCGCATCTCGTCGTGATCGTCTCGTCGGATTCCGATTTCGCGCCGCTGGTGATCCGGCTGCGCGAGAAGGGATGCCGCGTCTGCGGCATCGGCCAGCGCGGCAAGACCGGCGAGGAAGTGATCGAGGTGTACGACGAGTTCATCGACTTCGAGCATCGCAAGGCACCGCCGGCACCCAAAACGCCGCCGCCTCGTGCGCGCGGCGGACGTGCCGAGCGGCCTGCCGCGGGCCGTGAGCCGGGCGGGGCCGCGGGCAAGGCTCAGGGACGCGGTGCGCAGGTCGAACGGCCTGCCGTTGCGCGAGAGCTGGAGCGAGGAGATGGGCGCGCCGCCGGACGTGGCGCGCGGCGGCCGGCCGAGCGAGGCGGCGAGCGTGCCGGCGATCGATTTGCCGATCACCCGTTGGACCGTCCGACCGATCTCGAGATCGATCGCGCGATGGGCTGGCCGCCCGCTGAACGCAGTGCCGATCGGGCGGAGAGGCCGCCGGCGGAACACGACGTCAGCCGGGCGGTTGCGCCGGCCGAGCAGGTTGTCGAGCCGCCGGATGAGCCGCAGATCGAGCCGGCCGCCGAGATCGGCGTGGCGGCGCCCGCCGACAGCGAACCGGTGCCCGCGAAGCGCGCCAGTTCGCGCCGCCCTCGTGGCGCCAAGGCTGCGCGTGAAGCAGCGGCCGTGCCGGCAGCGGTGGCGGAGATCGCGCCGCCGGTCAAGCCGTCATCGCCGCCCGCGGCGCTCCCGGTGCTCGCGCCGCCGATGCCGGCGCCGTTGCCGGCAAGCACGCTGGCCGCGCTGGCCGAATCCGATCTTCCGAGCGACGTCCAGCGCCTGCTCGAAGCCATCCCCGAACTGCTCGGTGGCGGCGTCTTCGAGCTGAGCCATGCGGCCGAGCGCTTGCGCACCGTGGGCCTGCTGGCCAAGAACGCACCCTCGACCAAGCTGTTCAGGAAGTATCCCGACCTGTTCGTGCTGACGCCCGGCCGCCAACCGAACAAGGTGCGATTCAGCGGCCCTGTGCCGGCGTGAGCGGATCGGTGCCGCCGGCCATCGACTGGTCGCGGCCTTGGCTGGCGCCGTACCACACATGCGGCGAACGAACCAGCGCTGCGGTCGCCGCCGGCGCGAGCGTCGCCGAAGCGCTGCAGGCCGAGCTGGAGCGCGACAGCCCCGCCATCCGGCTGAATGCCGGCCGCTTGCGCTTCGTGCCGGCCGCCGCGCTGCCGCCGGGCATGGCCTACGAAAGCCATATCGCCGCCAGCGCCTGCGTGCCGACGCGCGACAACCTGCACGACTTGTTCAACGGCCTGGTCTGGCTGCACCACCCGGCCTTGAAGCGACAGCTCAATGAATGGCATGCCGCCGAGATCGAGCGGCGCGGCATCGCTGCCGAGCGCGGTGCGATCCGGGATGCGCTGACCCTGTTCGACGAAAACGGCGCCTTGCTGAGCGCGCCTTCTACGCTCGTCGATGCGCTGCGCGCCAGGGACTGGCCGAGCCTCTTCGTCGAGCGCCGCGCCGAGTGGCAGCATGCCTCGCTGACCCTCTTCGGCCACGCATTGCTCGAAAAACTCGTCAGCCCGCGCAAGCCGATCACCGCCCACGTCTTGATCGTCGACGAAGGCCGCGACCCGTTCGCCGGCCTCGGACCGCAGCGCCTGGCCGACAAGCCTTTCCTGCCGCTGCCGGTGCTCGGCGTGCCGGGCTGGTGGCCAGCGAACACCGTCCCCGGCTTCTACGACGACCCGGAGGTCTTCAGGCCGATTCGCTCGGCAGGAAGCCATCGATCGACAGGTAGCGCTCGCCGGTGTCGTAGTTGAAGCCCAGCACCCTCGCGCCCGGCTTCAGCTCGGGCAGCTTCTGCGCGATCGCCGCCAGGGTCGCGCCTGAGGAGATGCCGACCAGCAGCCCTTCTTCGCGCGCACAACGGCGGGCCATCTCCCTCGCCGCATCGGCCTCCACCTGAATCACGCCGTCGAGCATGTTGGTGTGCAGGTTCTTCGGGATGAAGCCGGCACCGATGCCCTGGATCGGATGCGGCGACGGCTGGCCGCCGGAGATCACCGGAGAGGCGCTCGGCTCGACCGCATACACCGCGATGTTCGGCCAGCGGCCCTTCAGCACCTGCGAGCAGCCGGTGATGTGGCCGCCGGTGCCGACGCCGGTGATCAGCGCATCCAGGCCATCGGGAAAATCGGCCAGGATCTCGGCTGCGGTGGTGCGCACGTGCACGTCGATGTTCGACGGGTTCTCGAACTGTTGCGGCATCCAGGCGCCGGGCGTGGTTTCGACCAACTGCTGCGCCTTCGCGATCGAGCCCTTCATGCCCAGCGCGCGCGGCGTCAGCTCGAAGCTCGCGCCGTAGGCCAGCATCAGCCGGCGGCGCTCGACGCTCATGCTGTCGGGCATCACCAGGATGATCTTGTAGCCCTTCACCGCGGCCACCATCGCCAGGCCGATGCCGGTGTTGCCCGACGTCGGCTCGACGATCGTGCCGCCGGGCTTCAGTGCCCCGCTCTTCTCGGCGTCTTCGATCATCGAGAGCGCGATGCGGTCCTTGATCGAACCACCGGGGTTGGCCCGTTCGGACTTGACCCAGACCTGGGCGTTGCCGAACAGCCGGTTGATGCGGATGTGGGGCGTGTTGCCGATGGTCTGCAGCACGTTGTCGAATCTCATGGCGAAGCTCCTGGTGGATGGTCGTGATCGATAATGCCGCGGTGAAGCGGGCCAGACCGCCGCTGGTGCAATTGCCGAAAGGCCGCACTGGAGGAAGGTCCGGACTGCACAGGGCAGCGTAGCAGGTAACACCTGTCCACCGCGAGGTGAGGATCAGAGCAACAGAGACGAGTCGGTGGGTCGGCAGGCTTCGCAAGGAGCGGTCGGCGCATCGGGTGAAACGGGCAATCTCTACGCGCAGCAACACCAAATAGGCCAGCATCGATGCGGCTCCGCGGAGCTGGCGGGTAGGTGGCACCGAGCCGTTGCCGCGAGGCACGGCCCAGAGGAATGGCGGTCACGTCGAAGGCTTCGCAAGAGGCCGTCGATGCACAGAATCCGGCCTATCGGCCCGCTTCACACTTTACGCAAGCAGGCGTTTGCGCAGCTTCAGCAAACTCTCTTCCTCGCCGGCAAGCTCGAAGCCGGCGGCGAGGTACATCTCGAGCGGCCCGAGGTGCATCGCCGTCGGCGTATTCGCGCCCTTCTGCGGATAGCCTTCGGCCCACTGCAGGCCTTGCGCCGCGAAGCTCTCGCAGGCCGCATCGAGCAGCGCGCGCGCCACGCCGCGGCGGCGCCAGGCGGGTGCGATGACGAAGCAGGCGATCGAGCCGATGCGTTCGCCTTCGGCATCGGGATGGCCGAAGAAGTTGTCGATCAGCGGCCGCGGGCCGGCATTGCACCAGCCGATCGTCTGCCCGTCGGCCACCGCCAGCAGGCCGCGCATCGCTCCGTTGCGCGCCAGATCGCAGACGGCCGAGCGGTTTTCCGCTGCGCCGCGCTGCCGCCACTCGATGCGCGCGTGGTCGGCATGCGGAAAGTGGCAATAGCACGAGGCCCATTTCGGGTTGTCGCTGAAGGCGACGTGATCGAAGAAATGCAGGAAATCGGGCAAGGTGGCGGGCGTCAGCGGGCGGATCGTGATCATCGAATCTCCGTGTGAAGTCGCGCTGGCGAGCATAGGCAGCGTGCGGCCTTCGGTCCATCGGTGGACGACTACACTCGCCGCCTCCGATGAACCCAGACGCCCACCTGCTGTGGCGCGGCCCGCGCTGGCTGCTCTCCGTCCTGCTCGCCTTGCTCGGCATGCTGGGGCCGTTCTCGATCGACACCTACATCCCGGCGTTCACCGGCATCGCGCAGACCATCGGCGCGACGCCGATCGAGATGCAGCAGACGCTGTCGGGCTACCTGTTCGGCTTCGCGGTGATGAACCTGTTCCACGGCTCGCTCTCCGACAGCTTCGGCCGCCGCCCGGTGGTGCTGTGGGGCCTTGCGGTTTTCACCGTGGCGAGCCTGGGCTGCGCGGTCTCGCAGACCATCGGCCACCTGGTGTTCTTCCGCGTCGTGCAGGGGCTTTCGGCGGGGGCCGGCGTAGTCGTCTCGCGTGCGGTGATCCGCGACATGTTCCCGCATGCCGATGCGCAGCGCGTGATGTCGCAGGTGACGATCTTTTTCGGCGTGGCGCCGGCGATCGCGCCGATCGTCGGCGGGCTGCTCTTCGTGCACCTCGGCTGGCATTCGATCTTCTGGTTCCTGGTGGGTGTCGGCGTGGTGCTGTGGGGCGTCAACTACCGCTATCTGCCGGAGACGCTGCACCTCGATCAACGCCAGCCGTTCAACACGCGCCACCTGCTCGCCGGCTACTGGCAGCTCGGCTCGAACCCCCGCTTCCTGATGCTGGCGCTGGCCAGCGGCGTGCCCTTCAACGGCATGTTCCTGTACGTGCTGTCGGCGCCGGTCTTCCTCGGCGATCATCTGCGACTCGGGCCGACGCAGTTCTTCTGGTTCTTCCTCTGCACCATCGGCGGCATCATGGGCGGCGCGCATTTCAGCGGGCGGCTCGCCGGCAGGATCAAGCCGCACCACCAGATCCGCCACGGCTTTTTGATCATGCTGGTGATCTCGGTGCTGAACCTGGTCTACAGCGCGCTGCTGCCGGTGACGGCGCCGTGGGCGCTGATCCCGATCGGCATCTACGCCTTCGGCTGGGCGCTGATGGTGCCGGTGGTGACCTTGCTGGTGCTCGATCTCGTGCCCGAGCGGCGCGGCATGGCCTCGTCGCTGCAGGCCTGCATCGGCAGCGTCGCGAATGCGCTGGTGGCGGGCCTGATCGCGCCGCTGGTGATGCATTCGACCCTGCTGCTCGCGATCGCCGCGCTGCTGATGATGAGCGTCGGCCTGTTCGCGTGGATCTGGGTCAAGCCGCGGCTCGGGCTCGGCCGCCTCAAGCTCAAGTAGTGCCGCCCGGCCGCCGATAGAACAGGCCTGGCCGCCGCGAAGGCGGCGATGCGGAGCATGTCCTATGAGTTTGACCCTGGCCGCGCGCTGCCGCGTCCTCTGCCTGATCTCGGCCGCCGCGCTGTTCGCCGCCCCGGGCCGCGCCAACGAACCCGCCCATGGCACCGCGGCGGAAGCCGCCAAGCCGGCCGCGCCGGCCGAGAAGCCCGCGCCCGCGGCCGAGCCGGCACGAGCGGGCGAACCGGCTCACGCCCCCGAGCCGGCCGCCGCCCGCGCGCCAGCCGCTGCGCCGAGCGGCGATTCGCTGGTACGTGTGCGCGAGCTGCTGGCCGAGAAGCTCGGTGCGCGCCAGACCTCGCAGGTCGCCGGCCCGAACGATATGCGCATCCCCGCGCGCGGCGGCGACGGCGCCGCGGATGCCAGGCGCAGCCGCAGCGTCGCGCTGGCGGCGCGCCGCACGCCGGCCGTCGAAGAGACCGTCGCCTCGCCGGCCCATCCGGTGCATTGGAGCTACGACGGCGAAGCCGGCCCGGCGGCCTGGGCCCAGCTGAAGCCCGAATATGCGCAGTGCGCGATCGGCAGGCGCCAGAGCCCGATCGACATCCGCGACGGCATCGTGGTGCAGCTCGACGCGGTCAAGTTCGACTATCGCCCGAGCGGCTTCAGCGTGGTCGACAACGGCCACACGGTGCAGGTCAACGTCGCGCCGGGCAACTCGATCGAAGTCCTCGGGCGGCGCTACGACCTGGTCCAGTTCCATTTCCACCGGCCTTCGGAAGAGCGCATCAACGGCCGCCAGTTCGACATGGTCGTGCACCTGGTGCACAAGGACGCCGACGGCAGGCTGGCCGTCGTCGCGGTGCTGCTGGAGCGCGGCGCCGCCCAGTCGGTGGTGCAGTCGGTGTGGAACAACCTGCCGCTGGAGCAGAACGAGCCGGTCGCCGCGCCATCGGCGATCGACCTGAACCAGCTGCTGCCGGACGACCGCCGCTACTACACCTACATGGGCTCGCTGACAACGCCGCCCTGCAGCGAGGGCGTGCTGTGGATGGTGATGAAAAAGCCGGTGCCGATCGCGGCCGAGCAGATCAACGTCTTCGCCAAGCTGTATCCGATGAACGCCCGGCCGTTGCAGGCGGCGAGCGGGCGGCTGATCAAGGAATCGCAGTAAGGCCGGCTCGGGGTGACGAAGGGTTCTCCCGTCCCCGAAATGCGGGGGAAGCGCGACAGGAACTTCTGCTGGAGACTCATTTGCGGACTGGTCGTTCGGCCAGTCCGCAACCCTGATTTCAGCAGCAGGAGTGAACGATGATCGCTCGAATGTCCAAAGACCTCCCGCGATACGCACGCACCGGCCTGGCGGCCCTGATCTCCAGCACGCTGGCCGTTGCCGCGGCGCAGGCCGCCACCGTGAATTGGACCGACTGGACGTCCAAGACGAGCAACACGGTTTCCGGCAGCGTGATCGCCGACTCCACCTCGATCGGCGTGACCTACGGCGGAGTCCAGTACTCGTTTGCGCAGATCAACGGCGTGGGCACCGACTTCTGGTCTCCGACGACGCCCTACCTCAGCCCGACGGTGTCGAACTCGCCGACGCCGGTCGACATCGTGGCGCTCAGTGCTGCCGGTACCAGCACGATCACGTTCTCGCAGGCCGTCGTCAATCCGCTGATCGCCCTCGTCAGCTGGAACGGCGCGAAGGTCACCTTCGGCGGCGGTGCGGATTCCCAGACGTACAACATCCAGTATCTGAGTTCAGGCCACGGCTACTGGGGCACCGGATCGTTCGGCAGCCCCACATCCAATTCGTTCACCGGCGTGGGCGAACTGCATGGCGTCATCGAGCTCGTCGGTACGTACAAGACCATTTCCTTCACCGATACGACTCCGGAAGGGTGGCACGGCTTGACGGTCGGCTTCGAAAGCGTGGCCGCCGTTCCAGAGCCCAGTGTGGCCTGGCTGATGCTCGCCGGGTTGCCGCTGATGGCCTTCATCGCCCGCAGGCGGGGCAGGGCGGCCGAATAGCCGCGGGCGCTCGAGCGCCTCGAATGACGGCGTTCTAGAGCACGTCGCCTTCGAGCGACCAGCGCCTCAGCCGCGTGTCGATATCGCCGAGCGCCACCTTCGCGTTCCAGAGCGCCTCGAGTTCGCCGGCGAAGATCGGCTCGTACAGGTAGCCCATCATCCAGCGGTCGAAACGGCGCTTCGCGAGAGCGCCGTGCAGCAGCAGCCGCACGTCGTGGTGGCGCTTGTCGATCGCGATCGTGTCGTACAAGCGTTGTACGAGCTGCGCCTCGCCTTCGAGGTAGCCGAAAAAATAATCGCTGTCGTAGAGCAGCAGTCCGGTCACGCCCAGCTGCTCGTTGCGCTCGCGCGACCAGCGCACCATCGTCGCCAGCTCGCGCAGACCTACCCGGGCTTTGCTGGCGAACGCAATATTCTCGATGGCCGACAACGATGGTTCTCCTTGCGAGAGGCAGGGTGCCCGAAGTGCTAGCCTCGCGGCACAGCGCCCGATGAATCACGGAGCTGCAAGAGTAGGGAGTGGCGAGGGGCTCGTCGCGATCAATTGATGGCGTCCGCGGATGAGCTCAAAGCGGAGGGGCGAGGAACGTGATCACGGCTTGCGACGCTTGTCCACTGCGGCAGTTGGACGTCTTTCGCCGCCTGCCGGCCGAGCAGGTGGCTTTCATCCAGAGCATGAAGCGCGGCGAACGCGGCTACGAGGCTGGCGCTACGCTGGTGAAGGAAGGCGCGCGCAATGCCGAGCTTTTCACGGTGCTCGACGGCTGGGCTTTTCGCTACAAGACGCTCGAAGACGGCAGCCGCCAGATCCTCAATTTCCTGCTGCCGGGCGATCTGATCGGCCTGCAGAAGCAGATGGAAGGCGAATCGCCGCACGGCGTCGAGGCGCTGACCGAGATGCATGCCTGCGTGCTCGACGGCGGCCGCCTGTGGAGCCTCTACACCAACTTCCCGAGCCTGGCGCACGACGTGACTTGGCTCGCGTGCACCGAGCAGTCGATCGTCGACGAGAACCTGCTTTCGGTCGGCCAGCGCTCGGCGCTGCGGCGTGTCGCGGCGCTGCTGCACATGCTGCACGCGCGGGTGCGCGAACTGACCGTTGCCGGTTCGATGCCCATCCTGTTGCCGCTGACGCAGCAGCACATCGCCGATGCGCTCGGGCTGTCGGTCGTGCACACCCAGCGCACCTTGCGCGCCCTGCGTGCGCGCAAGGTGGTCGACAGCTCGCGCGGCGCGGTGCAGGTGATCGACGAAGCCGCGCTGATGCGCCTGGCCGGCGCGACCGCGCAGGCACCGGTGCCGCGCGCGCTGCTGTAGCCGCTACTTCAACGGGATCGGAAGGCTGCGCTCGACCGCCACCGCCGTCACCGCGTTTTTCGGCGAACCTTCGATCACCCGATCGGAATAGGTCAGGTAGACCAGCGTATTGCGCTTGGCGTCGACCATGCGCACCACGCGCAGCTTCTTGAACACCAGCGAAATGCGCTCGGTGAACACGTCTTCCTGCTGCGGCAGCGGCTTCGGGATCGCGATCGGCGCGACCTGCCGGCAGGCGATGGATGCGTCTGCGGTGTCTTCCGCCAGCCCCACCGCACCCTTGATGCCGCCGGTCTTCGCGCGCGACACGTAGCAGGTCACGCCGCTGACCTTCGGGTCGTCGTAGGCATCGACGACGATCTTGTGGTCCGGCCCGATCAGCTTGAACACGGTGTCGACCTCGCCGATGGATTCGGCGTCTCCTGCACTGCAGGCCACCAGCAGGGCGCAGGCGATCAGGGGATGTTTCATCGGTCTCCCTCGAGGGTCAAAGAGGGCGAGCGTACCGTGGTCGCTCGGGCGCGAACGATTTGCGGATCAGCAAGGCGGTGTTGCGCAGTGGACTGCGGCGAGGCTCAGCGCGGCGTCACGACCGTGGCGCCGAACTCGGTCAGCTTCCGGTCGATGCTCAGCAAGCGATAGCCGTTCACACGGGCTTGCGCGTACAAGAGCCGGTCGAACGGGTCACCGTGGGTCTGGCGCAGTTCGCTCGAAAGCAGCAGGGCCTCGAGCTCGATCGCGAGCGGGCGCAGCCCGTTGGACAAGGCTTGCGCCGCAAGACGCCGCGGTGCGATGGCGATCTTGCCCTTGCGCCATTTCAGGCCAAGCTCCCAGATCGAAGCGTCTGAGAACCAAACGCCTTCGGCATCGGCGATGTGCTGGCGAGCCGCCGCGTCGAGCTGCGGTGCATTGCTGAGCAGCCAGACGAGGCAATGGGTGTCGAGCAAGAGCTTCACGGACCCAGCAAGTCGTCGTCCGTCAGCGGAGCATGGAAATCCGGCGACAGCTTCAGCCGTTCCGCCTTGATGCCGCCGAAGCGCACGCCGCTGCGGCTCCCGCCAGCCGTGGTGACCGGAGTGAGACGTGCTACCGGCTTGCCGGCGCGTGCGATGACGATCTCTTCGCCGGCTTGCGCCTTGTCGAGCAGTGCGGAGAGTTTCGCTTTGGCTTCGTAGATGTTGACGAGCATGGCCCGGCCCCTTCGAGGAGTTGGTCAGATTCTAACGCGTCTGACCAACTCGCCACACGGAGCGTTTCCTGTCGGCTCATTCGTCGATCGGCAGATACCTCACCGACAACACCCCCTCCGTCGCCCGGATGCTCTCCAGCACGCCTGCCTCGACCGCGCTGTCCACGTCGACCAGGGTATAGGCCATGTCCCCGCGCGACTTGTTCACCATGTTGTGGATGTTCAGGCCGGCCCGCGCCATCGCGGTCGAGATCTGGCCCAGCATGTTCGGCACGTTGGCATTCGCGATCGCCACCCGGTAGCGTGACTCGCGATCCATGCGCACGTCGGGGAAGTTGACCGCGTTGACCACGTTGCCGTGTTCGAGGTAGTCGCGCACCTGGTCGGCCACCATCACCGCGCAGTTGTCCTCGGCCTCGCCGGTCGAGGCGCCGAGGTGCGGCAGCGCGACAACACGCTCGTGCCGATTGATCGCGGCACTCGGAAAATCGCAGATGTACCAGGCGAGCTTGTTCGCTGCCAGCGCCTGCAAGGCCGCGGCTTCGTTGACGATGCCTTCGCGCGAGAAGTTCAGCAGCACCGTGCCGTCGCGGCACAGGCCGATGTTGTCGGCGTTGACCAGGTTGCGCGTCGCCTCCACCAGCGGCACGTGCAGGCTGATGAAATGCGAGCCCTTCAGCACCTCGTCGACGCCGCTCGCCTTCTTCACCATCGACGGCAGGTTCCAGGCCGCATCGACCGTGATGTGCGGGTCGTAGCCCAGCACGTTCATGCCGAGCTTGATCGCCGCATCGGCCACCAGACAGCCGATCTTGCCGAGGCCGACGATGCCCAGCGTGTGGCCGGCGAGCTCGATGCCGGAGAAGGCCTTCTTGCCGCCCTCGACCGTCTTGTCCATGTCCGGCGAAGACGGGTCGAGACCGGCGACGAAGCGCAGCGCCGGCGCGATGTTGCGTGCGGCCATCAGCATCGCCACCAGCACCAGCTCCTTGACCGCGTTGGCGTTGCCGCCCGGCGCGTTGAAGACCGGCACGCCGCGCGCGCTCATCGCCTGCACCGGCACGTTGTTCGTGCCGGCGCCCGCGCGGCCGATGGCCTGCACGCTGGCCGGGATCGTGAGGGCATGCATGTCGGCCGAGCGCACCAGGATCGCGTCGGGCTGGCTCAGCTCCTTGCCGACGGTGTAACGCTCGGCCGGCAGCCGTTTCAGGCCGTACTCCGAGATCTGGTTCAGCACCAGGATGCCGAACCGATCGACCCCGCGCCGGGCCGCCCCTGGCGGGTCGATCACCCGCTCGGCGGGGTGCACAGCGTCCTCAGCCATGGCTCGCCTCGAATTCCTTCATGTAGGCGACCAGCGCCTGCACGCCTTCGATCGGCATCGCGTTGTAGATCGATGCGCGCATGCCGCCGACCGAACGATGGCCCTTCAGCTGCAGCATGTGGCGCTCCTGCGCGCCCTTCAGGAAGGCATCGTTCAGCGCTTCGTCATGCAGCTTGAACGGCACGTTCATCAGCGAGCGATCCTCCGGCGCGACCGGGCTGGCATAGAACTCGGTGGCGTCGAGATAGTCGTAGAGCACCGCCGCCTTCTTGCGGTTGTGCGCTTCGACGCCGGCGAGCCCGCCCTGCGCCTCGATCCATTGGAAGACAAGGCCGGCCATGTAGATCGCATAGGTCGGCGGGGTGTTCAGCATCGAATCGTTGTCGGCCTGCTGCTTGTAGTCGAAGGCGGAGGGCGTGATCGGCAGCGCCTGGCCGATCAGGTCGTCGCGCACGATCACCAGGGTCAGCCCGGCCGGGCCGATGTTCTTCTGCGCGCCGCCGTAGATCGCGCCGTAGTCGTTGATGTCGAACGGGCGCGACAGCAGGTTGGAGGACATGTCGGCCACCAGCGGCACGTCGCCGGTCTTCGGCGTCCAGTGGTATTCGACGCCGCCGATGGTTTCGTTGCTGCAGATGTGCACGTAGGCCGCGTTCGGGTCGAGCTTCCAGGTCTCCTGCTTCGGCACGCTGGTGTAGCGGCCGGCCTCGCCGCTCGCCGCCACGTTGACTTTGCAATAGCGCTTGGCTTCCTTGATCGACTTCTTCGACCATTCGCCGGTGTCGATGTAGTCGGCGCTGCTGCGGCCGCGCAGCAGGTTCATCGGGACAATCGCGTTTTGGCCGATCGCGCCGCCCTGCAGGAACAGCACCTTGTAGTTCGCAGGCACGTTCAGCAGCTTGCGCAGCAAGCTTTCCGCCTGCGCGTGGATCGCGATGAATTCGGGGCCGCGATGGCTCATCTCCATCACCGACATGCCGGAGCCCTGCCAGTCGAGCATTTCGTCGGCTGCCTGGCGCAGGACCGATTCGGGCAGGGTCGCCGGGCCGGCGGAGAAGTTGAAAACGCGTGTCATGCAGAGGCTCCGTACTGGTGGTCAGGCTGTTTCCGCAGGAAGCGGAAAGCCTGGAGCATACAAAACAAGGCCGCCGCAGGCATTGCCCTTGCGGCGGCCGGTGGTGAGACGCGCTGATGGCTCAGTGCGCCTTGGGCCTGCTGCCCTCTTCGCCGGAGCGGGTTTGCGGGTCGAGGCCGCGATCGGGCGACTCGCCGACCTGCGTCTCGCCATCGCCGGGCTCGATCAGTTCCTCGATCATGAAGCGGCCATAGTGCTGCGCTCGCGTGGCCTGGAAACGCGCCGCGGTCTTCGCGATGCGGGCGGCGCCGGCATCTCCGTCGGCCTCGACGATCAGGAAGGCATAACCCCGCGCCGCGAGCTCGCGATGCGCCTTCACGAGATTCAGTTCCTGGCCGAGGGACGCCAGCGGGCTGGCCTTGGCGATATCGATGTCGGCACGCGCCACCATCTGGCCGGGCGTGAAGCGCACCTGTGCGCTCTCGACGATGCCCTCGTCGGCCAGCGCCCGGGCCGCGGCTTCCATCTGCTGCATCGACGGAAACGAGATCACGACGTGGCCCACCGGCTTGAATACACCGAAGGCTTCGGGCGGGTCTGCGCGGTCCATGGCGGCTCCTTGTGCTTCATCACGGGGCCCGATCGTGTACCCGCGCGCGCGTTCCGTCATCCGTCGATTGGCCCGTCTTGCCGTCAGCAAGGACCCACAGCGAGCGTCCGGCCTCGACAGGCGCCGTGCGAACCTGAATGCTCAGTCCCCCAGCATCAGCTGCGGCCGGATCTCCACCGGCCGGCTCGAGCCCCGTGCCCCGCCGATCAGCTTGAACGCCGCGTCGAGCAGCCCGTCGACGTCCTGCCGCATCATGTGCACCGGGCAGCGCAGAAAGGCCGCGTAGGGGTGCCAGTCGTAGCTGCCGAAGGCACAGGCCTGCAGTTCTTCGTCCGGCAGTACGCGCAGGAAACGGATCGCCCCTTCGAGCGACAGCGATGCCGCCATCAGCAGCGCCCGCGGCAGGCCGCCGATGCGCGCATAGAGTGCCCGCAGTTCGGCCTCCGCGGCCGCGGCCTCATAGCCGCAGGCCTGGATCTGCGAGGCCTCGACCGGGCCGAACACCGGTGTCACGGTGTCCACGAAACCCTGGATGCGGCGCTGCGTCGCATGGTCGGCGGTGACGCCGCCCAGGAAGTACAGGCGATCGCGCGCCGGCGTGGGCTGCGGCCGCGAGCGCGCGATCAGCGTGGCGGTGAGCTGGGCCGCGCCCCAGTGGTTGTCGCTGATCACCGAGGGCGCCCGCTTGCCCGGCAGGTCGACGTTGACGTGCATCACGTGGTGGTGCCGGCAGACGCGGCTGACGCCATCGGGATCGCTGGCGCCGGTCACGACCAGACTGTCGATCTGGTAGGAGATCAAGGTCTTCACCGTCTCGATCTCGAGCGCCGGATCGCGCAGCGTGCTCGCGACGATCGGCTGCTGCCGGCGCTCGCGTGCCATGCGGTCGAAGGACTGCGACATCATGCCGAAGAAGTAATCCTCGTGGGTCGGTATGACCATGCCGATCAGGCCGGAGCGGCTCGTCCTGAGCCCGCTCGCCTGGCGGTTCAGGCTGTACTTCTGCTTCTGCGCCAGCGCCTGCACGCGCAAGGCCGTCTGCGCGCTGATGCGGCGCTGCTGCCAGGTGCCGTTGAGGATCGCGCTGACCGTCGATGGAGAGGTTTGCGCCAGCGTCGCGAGGTCGTAGATGGTCGACTTCTTCGTGGCCATTGGAGATCGTTCCCCTTCCGCTGATTCGTCGTCCACCTTGCTTGCGGTTGGCTGCTGCGAAGAACAGGGCAAACACCGATGTGGGCTCCGCGGGTGCCGACCCAGAATAGCACAATCGATTGTGCAGGAGGAAGCTCCCGATGAATCCACTCGGCGTTCACGCCCTGGTCTGGGCCGGCGATCTGAGCCCGGACTCCACGCGCAAGGTCATCAGCCAGACAAAAAGGGCCGGCTACGACTTGCTCGAACTCTCGCTGCATGGCCCGAAGGTGATGGACCTCGCGATGACGCGCGACCTGCTGCAGGAGCACGCGCTGCAGCTCGGCTGCTCGCGCGGCCTGACGTTCGAAGCCGATGTCTCCAGCGAAGACCCGGCCTGCGTCGCGCGCGGCATCGCCCTGCTCGAAGAGGCGGTCACGATCACCGCCGAGCTCGGCGGGCGCTATCTCGGCGGCATCCTGTACGGTGCGATGGCGAAGTACCCGCGGCCGCTGAGCGCCAGGGGCCGCGCCAATGCGACCGATGCGGTCAAGCGCATCGCCGACCTTGCCGGCAAGAAGGGCCTGACCCTGGGCCTCGAGGTGGTCAACCGCTACGAGAGCAACCAGCTGAACACCGCGCTGTAGGCCTTGGAGATGATCGACCGCATCGATGCGCCGAACGTCGTCGTGCATCTCGATACCTACCACATGAACATCGAGGAAGCCGACTTCATGCAGCCGGTGCTGGCCTGCGGCAAGCGCCTGGGTTACGTGCACATCGGCGAGAGCAACCGCGGCTACCTCGGTTCGGGCACGATCGACTTCGCACAGTTCTTCCATGCGCTGGCGATGATCGACTACCAGGGCGTGGTGACCTTCGAGAGCTTCTCGTCCAGCGTGGTCAACGAGGACCTCTCGAACGCGCTGGCGATCTGGCGCAACCTGTGGGACGACGGCATGGACCTCGCGATCCACGCGCGCGCGTTCATGGCCGGCGGCATCCAGGCCGCTGCAAGGGCCAAGGCGCATCGCTGAGCGCCACCCTCGCCGCGGCAACGGCGGAGCGCTGCCGGCAGGCGAGAGTCGTCTTCGTCGGGTACGCGAACGCATGACCGAATGTGACCGCCGTGCGGTCGATGTCATCGATGCCGGCCCGCGTCCGGGCGGCCGAGTGGCGAGCGGCAGCTAGAGTCGCCGCTGTCTCGGCCCGGTTCGACGAGTCGCGAGTCGCATGCGTCGACGGAGCGGGACTGATCCGCCATTCCACGCCACTCTCGCCCGTGCCATTCCGGTGCCGGACTCCCCGCATGAATCTGTTGCACATCTTCGCGCTGGCCATCGTCCAGGGTGTCTGCGAACTGCTGCCCGTCTCCAGTTCGGCGCACGTCATCATGGCCGAGAAGCTGATGGGGCTCGACCCGACCACGCCCGACATGACCTTGCTGCTGGTGATGCTGCACACCGGCACGATGTTCGCGGTGATCGTCTACTTCTGGCGCTCATGGCGCGCGACTTACTTTGCCTCGGCGCAGTCGCTGCGCGCAAACGGCTTGAACCTGATCATCGCGACCGCGCTGACCGGCGTGGTCGGACTGCTGCTGTTGCAGGTCATCAAGCGCGTGATGGCCCGCGACGCGCCGGATTTCGAGATCGAGCAATTGTTCGGCAACCCTCGCGTGATGGCTGCGGGGCTGGCCACCGCCGGCCTGCTGATCCTGTATTCGTCGCGTCGCCGCAGTGAAACCGGCCTGGCGCTGACGCCGCGCCGCGCGGCCTGGATCGGCGCGGTGCAGGGGCTGTGCCTGCCGTTTCGCGGCCTCTCGCGTTCCGGTGCGACGATCTCGACCGGGCTCGCGCTCGGCGTCGCGCGGCTGCGCGCCGAGGAGTTCAGCTTCGCGCTCGCCGTGGTGCTGACGCCAGCGGTGATCGTCAAGGAAGGACATCGTTTCATGCAGTCCCGTGCCGGCGATGCCGCAGCGGCGAGCGAGGGCTGGCTGCATTTGCTCGGCCCGAGCCTCGTCGGCATGGCGCTGAGTTTCGTCGCCGGACTGCTGGCCTTGCGCTGGCTCTCGAGTTGGCTGGAACATGAGCGCTGGTACTTGTTCGGTGCCTATTGCCTGCTCGCGGCAGGAGTCGTGTTCGTTCTCGGCTGAATGTGCATCGGCGATTCCGCAAGTGCCGATTGATGACGCGATGAGTCAATTGCCCAGTCATGCGCATTGCGCGCCCGGTCGCGGGTCGTGATTCATCACCGTGCGTGTCGGCGCGGTGCGGCCGTTCTGCGTTGATCTTCTCGCCGCGCGACTTTGATCGACGGCGGTCCCCGTTCCCCTCGTTCCCTATCCGACTGGAGTCTTCGATGAAACTTCTGCTTGCTTCGATCACCGTGGCCGCCGGCCTGCTGGCACCGCTCGTCGGCTTCGCGCAGGCGCCGGCGGGTGCCCCTGCCGGTTCGACCGGCCTGTGCAAGGACGGCTCCTACACCTCGGCCGCGGAGAAGAAGGGCTCGTGCAAGGGCCACAAGGGCGTGAAGGACTGGTATGCCGCCGCGGCCACCACGACGGCCCCGGCCGCTGCGCCCGCGCCCGCTGCGGCTTCGGCGCCGGCGGCCACGCCCGCCGCGGCGCCAGCCGCTCCCGCTGCGGCGACGAAGACTGCCAAGGCTGCCGCCCCGGCGACCGCAGCGGCGCCCGGCGGCGGTCCCGGCCAGGTGTGGGTCAACACCAGCTCGAAGGTCTACCACTGCCAGGGCAGCAAGTACTACGGCAAGACCAAACAAGGCGAGTACATGACCGAAGCGGCCGCGAAGGCTGCCGGGGATCACCCGAACCACGGCAAGAGCTGCTCCTGATCGGCGCAGCGGGCACGAGCGCGGGGCTGGCCGCAAGTCCGGCCCGCAGTGAAGCGGGCCTGATGGCGATCCGGTCCCGGCCCGGCTAATCTCGGCTAACCCGAACTTTGAAGCCCTGATCAGGCCGTAGTCCAGCACTGGCGCGGGTTGCAGTTCTTTTTTGGGTCGGGTTTGTACCCATGTAAATTGGCTATTTATTCTTGAATTTACCAATGACTTCGTC
>Ga0105237_10000287_pt1 | contig 69624 bp, 48 predicted proteins | sample KBSC24metaG_FD_81520 | JGI IMG/M metagenome (GOLD analysis project Ga0105237, IMG submission 81520) | Corn rhizosphere microbial communities from Kellogg Biological Station, Michigan, USA - KBS C2-4 metaG | ecosystem: Host-associated > Plants > Roots > Rhizosphere > Soil | place: Michigan, USA... | reverse complement strand
TCATTCTTCGTTCCGCTTAATATTGGCAACAACACTATTACCATAATAGTAACTGCACAGGATCATACCACTAAAAACACCTATATGCTGGTTGTTTATAGGGGTGAGGATCAGAAGAATATTATGGCCAGCAATATACTTACCCCTAATGGCGATGGTAAGAATGATACCTGGGTTATAGCAGATATTCAGCTCTATCCCAATAATACGGTAACCGTTTTTGACAAGGGGGGACGCACGGTTTACAACAAACATGGCTATACTAATGATTGGAACGGAACCTTTGGCGGCGCCCCGCTTACAGAAGGAACATACTATTATGTTATTGATCTGGGGCCGCAAAAGCGTCAGTTCAAAGGATTTATCACCATTGTTCACGACAGGTAAGACAGTCATAATCAGAAAAACAGGAAAAACCGCAGATCAAAAGAAATTATAAATAAAATGAAAAACCTTCAACAATATAATAATATAAGTTTTAAAAAGCCTTTGGTGTTAATGGCGCTTCTTATGTGCTTTTCATTGTACAGCAGAGCACAGCTAAACCCTTTTCAATCCATGTATTTCCAGAACAGGTACCTGATCAATCCTGCTATGGCGGGCTTAGATCAAGGGCTGAACATTAATTTAGGCTATCGTCAGCAATGGACTACGTTTCCTGGTTCTCCAAAATCGCAAACACTTACAGCCGATTACCAGGCAACAGACAGGGTAGGCTTGGGTTTGAATATAACTGACGATCAATCGGGTTTGCTCCGGCAAACTCGTGCTATGGGGACCTATGCCTACCACCTGCCACTTGGCGAGAGAAACCAAAAACTGAATTTTGGTCTTTCATTTGGTGTTAACGATGGACGTATTGACATCGACAAGATTGTTGGGGATGAAACGGATGAGCAAATAGCCAGGTACAACCAGGCAAAGCCCTATGTGGATGGTGATTTTGGCATAGCTTATACCAGCGATAATTTATTTTTAGAAGGAGTCCTACCCAACTTAAAAGCTACCTTTTTTAGAAACTCTATCGAACGCATAGATGTGGATAGGGTGGAGCTTTTTGCAGCTGCCAGTTATAAAATATATGTAAGCAGCGGTTATACCGATTTGTTGATAGAACCTCTTACTGCTTATCGTAAAATTAAAGGGGCTAAGGATATTGTTGATGCAGGCTTTAACTTCACCATGAGCAATTACTTTATATCGTTACAAGCCATATATCATAGTAATCAAAGTACAGGCCTTGGTTTAGTATTTGATCAAAAAGCATTTGCTTTTAATTTTACCTATAACCTGGAAAATGGACAGCTTAATAGCTATATTGCTGGTGCGTTTGAATTGGGATTAAAGCTAAAACTGTTCGGCAAGTAAAGAGGATAAACTACAGCAGATCGACTTTTTCAACCACGACCTTTTGGTGCTTTTTAGCAGTTGAGGCAAATAAAAATACCTGTAAATTATTTGTTTACAGGTATTTGTGTTGTCAGTGGAGAGCTAAGGTTTTGAATCTATTGCTTTTAATATGTTGATAATCATTGATTTATATTTAAAAATATCTTTTACTCTACGAATAGCGCAAAATGACTTTAATTGTTAAGTCAGTATACAGACTTTTTGGGAGTTTTAAAATTTTAGTGCAAGTTTGGTTAAGTTGTATAGATACCGTATTCCAATGGAGCTAGCTGGATTTTTAACTGGTAAAGATATTTAATTAAAAATTGCTAATGTGGAGGCAATTAATTTTATCATAGCATCGGTGATATTGATTGATGGCATTTCATTTCATGACAATCATCACCATTTGCAAGACATTTATCCGGTATCTTTATATAAAACGGATAAAGCCAAATGAATCTAAAGCCGATTACTAAACGACCTAAAAATAAATTAGTCTGGTTCTTGAAGATTTTAGGCCCCGGCCTTACCACGGGTGCCGCCGATGATGATCCATCTGGTATCGCTACCTATTCTCAAACAGGCGCACAGTTCGGCTATGGACAATTATGGACCGCTTTGTATATGCTGCCTTTTATGATCGCGGTTCAGGAAGCCTGCGCGCGAATTGGGATGGTAACAGGTAGAGGCATTGCCTCGGTTGTTAAACTACACTATAATAAAACCGTGCTATACGGTGTTGTTGCCTTAGTGCTTGTTGCCAATGTGATCAATATTGGCGCTGATATTGGCGCAATGGCCTCAGCAGCACAGCTGCTGGTGCCGGGTCCTTTCGTGTTGCTGACGTTATTCTTTGCGATCATTATCCTTTTACTGGAGATATTTACCAATTATCGAACCTATTCCAGGATATTGAAATGGCTTGCGCTGGCCTTATTGGCTTATCCTATAACCCTGTTCATTGTACACCAGCCCTGGGCTACGGTTATGAGAGCAACTTTTATACCTCATTTTGAGTTTACCTTTAGTTTTCTCTTTATTATCACAGGTGTTTTGGGCACTACCATATCCCCTTATATGTTCTTTTGGGAAGCCTCACAGGAGGTGGAAGAAGAAAGGGAACATAACAAATTGATAAACAAAATACCGGTGATCAGCAAAGCCGCCATTCAGAATATGCGCATTGACAATAGCTCAGGTATGTTGTTTTCTGAATTTGCCACTTGGAGCATTATTGTTGTTGGTGCGACGGTTCTACACCAGAGCGGTATCACGGATGTGGAAACGGCTGCAGACGCTGCAAAAGCCCTGGAACCGCTGGTGCACAGCTTTCCCCATGCCGGATTCCTGGCTAAACTGATTTTCTCTGTTGGGATCATCGGTTTGGGCCTGCTGGCGGTACCCGTATTGTCAGGCTCAACTGCTTATGCCGTTTGTGAGGCTTTTGCCTGGGAGTCAGGATTAAATCTTAAATGGAACCGTGCCAAAGCTTTTTACCTGGTTATTTGCGTAGCCACCCTCATTGGTTTGCTGATCAATTTTATTGGGATCGACCCTGTAAAGGCGTTGGTTTATGCTGCCGTATTAAATGGAATTGCTGCGGTACCTCTTCTATTTTTAATAGTCAGGATATCCAGCGAGAAAAAGATTATGGGTGATTATAAAAACGGCCGGTTATCTAATACACTGCTCTGGTTTACCTTTTTGGCCATGAGCGCGGTGGCAATCGCTATGTTTTATACAATATTTAAATAAGGCGATATTGAAATCGCCGAAGCTGCTGTAAACGCCCCGCAATGGCATACTGTAGTACAGGACGAAGGTAAAAGATTAAGGTTGAAAATGGTGTGGTTACCTTGCAGGGAAAGTGGAATGGGCCGTTCAGCGTAACAATGCGAAAACAGCCATCGAAAACCTGACCGGGGTGCGTTCCATCGTTAACCACATTGAAATTAAGCCCCAAATTTCCGCATTTGAACTGGAACAAAAGATCGGTGCTGCTTTCCGTCGCAATGCGAATATCGATGCAGGCAAGGTAAACGTAGTCGCGAATGATAGCAAAGTAACACTTACCGGCCGGGTAAGTACTCTAACTGAAAAGGACGAGGCTGAAAATGCCCTATGGGCAGCTCTCGGGTTTACAGTGTAGAAAGCAAGCTAACCGTGGAAGAGCCTGAAGGTATTTTGATGTAAGAGATTGGATGTATTAATTTTTTCAGGGACTGTTTCCAAAAGACGGTCCCTGTTTTCGTTTAATAAAATTAAATCCTGTCTACATTAACTCCTTAGTCCGTTAAACCCAAGCCTTCAATAATTCCTTTTGTTTCAAAACGACATCATAGCCAGCTTTAAAGAGCTGATCAGCATGCTTCATTTCGAACATTTGATGGCTCCGTAGTTCAGGTTCTAGAAAAATGTCACACTGTAGGGCATGCGTGGCCACCGTATTGGCCACGGCCAGGTGAAAGCTTTTTTCTAACACCTGGAATCTTCCCAGTTGTTCTGGATGATCATGATAAAGTTTATTTACATGACTGCCCAGAATCTTATGACATTTGTCCCTGATACAATTTACAGGCAGGTTGTTCCGGACTCCGCCATCAACCAGGTAATGTCGGCCAAATTTAACTGGTGTGAACAGTCCCGGTATAGAGGATGAGCCGATAAGGACCGGATGCAGTTGTCCCTCAGAAAAAGTAACCGATTCACCGCTCCCGATATCTGTGGCTGTTACGTACAATGGAATCCGTAGAAGATCGAAACTATCATGAGGAATCGTCTCCTTTAATAATTTGCTAAGACCCGCAGGGGAGAAAAGCCCGGAAGGAGATAAGATCATCCTCACCAGGCTCGAGGATGTATGGCTTTTAACCAATTCCAGAATATGTTGCGGAGAATGTCCTGCCCCGTATAAAGCGCCAATCAATGCGCCGGCACTTACCCCGGAAAGAATATCCGGCCGGATACCGATTTCTTCAAGCGCCTGTAATACACCTAAATGGGCAATTCCTCGAGCCCCTCCTCCGGATAATACTACTCCAAATCCAAGCATGGTTCAAGATAATAATTATATACAAATAGGACAGCCTTTTTATCATGACATAACTGATAAAGGACTTATTTGGCCCACTGATATCTACCAATAAGCATACATCCTGATGGAATATACGTATCTTTATTTGCTTATTCAGATGGCAAATATTTGATCATCAGGTAAATAATTTATCGATTATGCCCACCACGATTTGACATTATGCTTACAGATGCGGCGATCACTTTCATGAACCATCTGCATTACGGAAAATTGAACCCTGAGCTCCCCGCAAGCCGGATCGATAATGGGGGAGGTCTCGAATTTGAAGCCGCTGCCTATTTAAGCGGGGCGCTGCAGGTAAAAGATGTTATGGCCGCTATGGCCAATGTCCAGCCCAAAGCAAAAGAATACAGGGCTATGCAATACCAGATGCACTTGATGGAAGGACTTTACCAGGGGGATTGTTATGAAATACCGGAAGAGAAGGTAAGAAAGGTCGCCATCAATATGGAGCGTTTACGCTGGGCCAATACAGGGGATAGTGTTTATGTGCAGGTCAATATACCGTCTTACAGCTTAAAATTAAACTTGCCGGATTCTACCTATCAGTTTAAAGTTATCGTAGGCAAACCGGAAAATCCTACACCTACCTTGTTAAGTAAAATTGCTTACTTTACCACGGCCCCTGAATGGAAGATCCCCGCCAAAATATTCAGACAGGAAGTGCTGCCTAAGGCGCTTGCCGATAACGTATATCTTGAAAATAGTCACTTCGCGATCTATGACCAAAAGGGGAACTATGTAGAACCACTTAAAGCCAACCTGGCCCATGTCAAACGCAACCCGGATCTGTATTTTGCCAGGCAGTCCGCCGGATGCGACAATGCGCTGGGTTTATTGGTTTTTCGTTTTCCCAATATATATGACATATACCTCCATGATACGCCCGAACAAGCGCTTTTTAAAAAAGAAGAAAGGGCGCTGAGTCATGGCTGTATCCGGGTGGAGCAGGCGGAGAAGCTGGCTGCCCTTTTATTGAAAAATGAAGGCTCAGCGGCAAAGATCGCGGTCTTGCATAACGGCATGGTCAAATACATCAGACAGGATATTCATTTAAGAAAACCGGTTACCATCAAAGTCACTTACCTGACCTGCGAGGTAAAAGAAGGGGAGTATATCACTTACAACGATATTTATAACCTGGATAAAAGCCTGGAGATGGCTTTGTACGGTGTGGATCAGCCCCTGAGTATGCGATAATGAAATTGATTATGGGGTGATAAGATAAAACTAAGCTTCAAGAGTGATCCGGTAAAAATGCCTATTATAGCGCTTAGATATTTTTTCAACCAAACCAGCTTCCACTAACTTTTTCAGCCTGGTATTAAATGAACTGATGCTCATGTTACTCCCTTGATCCTTCATCCCAAACCAAAGCGTTTCCGCATCTTTCGCCTCGTTAACACGCTTTATATATTCGAGTATTTGGGTATTTATACGATCCCAATTTTCCTGCTGTTTGGTAATTCGAGATTTAGAAGACCTGTATTGGGGGGTAATTATCATCATTTTAAACTGTTTGTCCCTCGATTAATTGATCAAAAATCAGACACTCCCGCCAATTTAGTTTACAAATTTGAAGGAAATCTGAAGTTGTGTCTCGCCAATATGTTTCATTTTTCAATTCCAAATCAACCGGAGATAATTCCTTACCTGGTTTTGGTTAGTTAGTTATGTTTTACAATCTAAATAACGGATGAATCTTGTTAAAATCTGTTAAATGAGGCCATTTTCATGCCAACTACAGAATCTCCTGATATTATTGTTCCTGAAGTGATATACAGGCGTCCGGTGTATCAAACTACTTTAGCAGGAACATCGCTGACGGACCTCTCTTAAAAACAGATAAAAATGAAACTATTAATTGTATTTCTTTTCCTATTCACAAGCAATCTCCCTGCATGGCTTGGCGATTTTAACAAAGCTCAAACTGAAGCGGCAGCAGCACATAAACTAATCCTGGTGAATTTTTCCGGATCCGATTGGTGCGGCCCATGTATAAGGTTGAGGCAGGAAATCCTGGAATCGGAAAAATTCAATGATTTTGCCACAGATCACCTGGTGTTGGTTCGTGCCGATTTCCCCCGGCAAAAGAAAAATCAACTGAGCAAAGAGCAGGTAAAACTGAACGAAACCCTAGCCGAGAAATATAATCCCGATGGCAAGTTCCCTTTTACCCTGCTGGTTGATGAGCGTGGTAAAGTATTAAAAAAATGGGACGGATACCCTGATGAAACGCCTGACCAGTTTATTAATCAAATCAAACCTTTTGCAAATGCCAGTCATTGAAACGATAGAAAAAACCTCAACTGTTCATAAGCGGATTTTGAAACTGATGGGTAATCGTTTCGAAATCAGCGTGGTTAGCGATGATGTGGATTGGGCAAATAGCCGTATTGATATGGCTGTCGCCGAGATCAGCCGTATTGAAAAATTGCTAACTACTTTCAGTGATGATAGTCAGACCAACCAGATCAATGCAGCTGCAGGTATTGAGCCAGTAAGAGTAGATCAAGAAGTTTACCAGTTGATTGAGCGTTCGCTGAGAATATCTGAGCTTACTCAGGGTGCATTCGATATTACCTATGGTTCTATTGATAAAAGCCTTTGGAATTTTGATGTTAACATGAAAGTTTTACCTGATGCTGAAACCGCACGAAAATCCGTTGGCATGATTAATTACAGGAATGTTATTCTTAACCCTACTAATGTAACGGTTTTCTTAAAAGAAAAAGGCATGCGCATAGGCTTTGGGGGAATAGGAAAGGGCTATGCGGCTGATCGTGCTAAAGTTGTGCTGCAACAAAATGGCGTAAACAGCGGGATTGTGAACGCAGCTGGCGACCTAATCACCTGGGGGACGCAGCCCAATGGCAACCCCTGGACGATTGCTATTGCCGACCCGGATAAGCAGATGACACCGTTCTCTACACTCAATATTAGTAATATGGCCATTGCTACATCTGGTAACTATGAGAAGTACGCCATTATCAACGGTAAAAAATATTCCCATACTATTGATCCCAAAACCGGCTTACCGGTAAGCGGGATCAAAAGCGTGAGCATTATCTGTCCCAGCGCTGAGTTTGCTGATGCCATGGCCACACCTGTAACAGTTATGGGTATCCACGTGGGGCTCGATCTGGTAAACCAACTACAACAACTCGCCTGCGTGATCATTGACGATAATAACCGGCTTTACACTTCCCAAAACATTAACGTTAAAAATTAACACATGAAAAAATTACCCCTGATTAAATTATTGCTGGTCGGCAGTATACCGACCCTTGGATTAAGCTCATGTTCATCAGTAAAAGCGTATCAAAAGAACAGGTTGAACGACGCGGAGATGGAACTTTCTGCCCGTAAGTCGCAAAAGTTTGAACAAAGTTTTCAATTATATCGCGAAGGGGGTTCGGGGGCTAATGGCGGAAAAAGCGGTGGTGGGTGCGGATGTAACTAAAAACGCGGCTTTACATGAGAAAAATATACCTGTGTGTCGCCGCCCTATATTTAGGGATAGTTGCTTCACATGCGCAAACCAAAAAAGATACCAGTAACTATGAAGCCCGCAAACTTAAAATTGAAGAGATCAACATCATTTCGGCTTACTATCATCAGGATGGCAATAATTCCGCTGTTACTGGCGGTATCGGTACAGAAAAGCTGACCGACTTTGCCAATACCTTTGATCTGCAATTATCAAAGTATGGGGCCAGCGGTAAAAAGCACACCTTTACATTTGAACTGGGGATAGATCATTATACTTCAGCATCGTCAGATAAAATCGATCCAAACAGCATATCTTCTGCCTCCAGGCAGGATACCCGCGTATACCCATCTTTGAACTGGACAGTTTCAAACGATAAAACCGGTAATGCTTTCGGGCTAACAGGATCTTATTCGCATGAGTTCGATTATCAGTCTTTCGGCGGTGGGATAAATCTTACACGGGTATCTAAAGATAAAAATACCCAGTTTGATTTTAAGGGCATGGTTTTCCTGGATACCTGGAAGGTGATATTGCCGGTTGAACTGCGACCACCGGGCTACGGTTCGGGATCAGATCGTGAAGGTAAAGGACCGGTTGATCATAGTCCGCGTAATTCATTCAGTACATCTTTTTCTATTTCACAAGTCCTGACCTCGCGGTTGCAGGCCTTACTGATCATCGAGCCATCATATCAGCATGGCTTGCTGGCCACCAAATACCAGCGCGATTATTTTACCGATGGATCTGAACGGGTGGAAAATCTGCCCAATAACCGGTATAAGCTCCCTATAGCGGTGCGGTTTAATTATTTCCTGGATGATCATTTTGTGATCAGGACATTTTACCGGTATTATATGGATAGCTGGGGTATCCGTGCCCACACAGCAGAATTGGAAATACCCATAAAGCTGACTTCATTTGTATCGGTAAGCCCTTATTACCGCTATAATACGCAGCAGGGTACACGCTATTTCGCTCCTTACGGACAACACAATCCTACGGATTCCTATTACACCAGCGATTATGATCTGTCTACCCTACACAGCAACTTTGTTGGGGCCAATATAAGGTTATCGCCTCCAACCGGTGTGTTTGGATGGCAGCATTTCAATTCACTCGAGATTAGAGCCGGCCACTATATGCGTTCTACCGGCCTGAATTCGAATATTGTAACCCTGGCCATGAAGTTCAAATAGTATATTAGCTAATGAACACCACATAACAAGTTAAGAAACCATCAGAGTAACCATCATTGGTAGGTCTGATGGTTTAATAAACTAACTTAGCATAAATATGAATGCCATTCCTGTTAAATCAAAAATAGCATCAGATCAGGTTTTAAAAATCAGTCCGTTTAAGGAGGTGATCAAACCGACTGTGCCTCATAAACACGCGGACTATTTTGAACTGATCGTTTTAAGTCAGGGCGCGGGTTTTCATTCTATTGATGACCACACATTTGACGTTACTCCGCCGGATATTTATTTTTTAAAGCCCGGACAAACACATTGCTGGGATTTCTCAAGGATACCCAAAGGCTTTGTAATTCTGTTCAGAGAGGAATTATTAAATAGCGAAGGTTTAGAGGTGGTCTATCAATTACCCGCCCACATTACCCTGGCAGACGGTGGTGCTCTTTTTGAATTAGTGAAACGGTTTTACCAGGATTATCAATCCAATACTTCACTAACTATATTGAAGACTTATTTACAACTGATCCTTTTAAAGATCCCGGAACAGTCAGGCGCCTTTATCCAAAGGGACATAACATTTAATCCTGTTTACTATCAATTTAAAAGCCTAGTCAATGAAAATTATCAACGAATAAAAAAAATACAGGATTATGCCGATCTGTTAAAAATACCGGCATCGCGCTTAAATTTAATCTGCAGGAACGCTTCAGGCAAAACCCCCTCCATGTTATTAAATGAGCGCATCCTATTAGAATCCAAAACGCTGTTATCCAACACTCCGCTATCAATTAAAGAAATTGCCGCTGGTCTTGATTTTTCCGATACCTCACACTTTGTTAAATTTTTCAAGATTAACACCAACTTAACGCCTGGCCTATACCGGGAATTGGCATTCGCATCAGCCAAAAAGGGTGTTTAATTATACCGCAGATGGTAGGCTTTATACCGTGACCGGCATATTGAAAGTCCTATTTTTACGATTGCAATCTGCATGCTATCATGAAAGTACGTTTACCTTTTGGCTGTCTTATTTTCCTTTTTTCTTATGTAGCCTCATTCGCTCAAAATACTAACATTAAGGGTAAAGTAACTGATGCCAAAAGCAAATCTCCAGTGGAGTATGCCAGTATTGCTTTATTCAGATCCGCCGACTCCACACTGGTTTCCGGGCAAGTCACCGGCACCGATGGAGAGTTCCATTTTACAAAAATACCGAGAGGCAACTACCATATAAAAATTATCTTCATCGGTTATGAAACCAGATTCATCAAAGGAATTACTATAGAGGATGGCCAGCAATTAGATTTAGGCCAGATTCCGATAAGCCCTTCGGGTAAGATGCTTAATGAGGTTGCTATTTCAGGTCAAAAAATAACAGCATTAAATAAAATTGATAAACAAAGTTATAAAGCGGGGCAGTTTGAATCAGCCAAAGGCGGCTCAGCTATTGATGTATTAAAAAATCTGCCATCGGTGACTGTCAATTCAGAAGGCGACATTAGCGTACGGGGATCGGCCGGGTTTATGGTATTGATCAACGGCAAACCCGTTCTGGTCGATGCCCAAACCGTACTAACGCAATTACCAGCCAATGCCATTGATAACATAGAACTGATTACCGCTCCATCTGCCAAATATGATCCGGATGGCCGGGGTGGCATTATCAATATCGTTACAAAAAAGGGTACCTCCGATGGCCTCACCCTGACGGTCAATGCACAGGGTGGGCTGCCCAGTACCACCGATTATAATAATCTGGAAAAGCCAAAACGCTTTGGTGGTGATGTCACCATTAATTACAGAAAAAATAAGTGGGATATTTCGATAGGGGGCAATTATACCCGGAATGATAATGAGGGCTACAGGGAAGGCTATGTTTATACCAAAAACTTCACCAATAACACGATCACCCGTTTTCCATCTAACGGGGAAAGAAGTTTTGACAGATATAGTTATGCAGGAAGAGCATCTATAAGTTATACTGCCGACCTAAACAATGTGATTTCAGTAGGACTTTATAGTGGCAAAAGATACCAGGCGCGTCTGGCCGACTTGCTATATAACAATACCACCTCAAACCTAAACACCAATGCCCTTATCAAAAGCACAACCTATTATAACTCAAACCTGCAAACAAAGGAGGGCACATTTAATTTGGGTAATGTTGACTATACACACACCTTTACCGATAAGTCGACCCTGACGGCGGGCTTGCTTTATGAACATGATAACCTGTATGGGGCAACCCAAAACCGGAATTTAAGATACCCAAATGCGGCAGATACCATACAATATGTGAACAACCCGTACAAAAGACCAATAAGCGCTTACCGGTTGAAACTGGATTACAGTGTGAACATTGGCAAGGGAAAACTGGAGAGCGGTTACCAATTCAGGCATGATACCCAGGACGGCATCTTTGATTATTTTGTAACACCGGCTACTTCACAGCCCGATCTGGACATGTTTAGTGGGAGTACCCATGCTAAAAATGATATCAATTCACTTTATAGCCAATATTCTGGTAAAATACAAAAGCTGGAATATGTAGGTGGTTTGCGTTATGAGTATGCCGCACGTACGGTTAACCTGTCGTATGATCCCAACCCGCACATCCTGAACCTGTCTAATTTATTTCCTTCGGCCAGTTTGCTGTATCATATCAATGAGGGCTGGAACCTGAAAGCAGCTTACAGCCGACGGGTACAGCGCAACAGCAACCTGGAGTTAAATCCTATACCCGAGCGTGAGCATTCCGAAACACTGGAACAGGGAGACCCTGATCTGCTGCCGGAATTTATTGACCTTGCAGAATTGGGGATGAACCGAAGTTTTACCAAAGGATCCTTTTTTACCACCTTGTATTATCAGCATATTAAAAACCCTATACAACGGCTTAACAGTGTATATGCTGATACCATCCTGAACCGTGTATATACCAATGCCGGAAGTGCCCGGTTATTCGGGCTGGAAGCTGGGATGAATTTATCACCCTTTAAATGGTGGAGCATTTATTTGGGTGGCAATCTATACAATTATAAAATCCACGGTAACATTAGTATTTTAAATGAGCCTTTTATCATCTCCAATACCAAATGGGCTTATTCGGTTAATGGTAATACCAGTTTTCAGCTCAGCAAAACGCTTAGTCTGCAAGCTAACGTGAACTATCTTTCTAAAAGGCCTACAGCCCAGGGAGAAGATGGACAGTTTTTTGTGCCGAACACCTCCCTGAAAAAAACATTCATGAAAGGACGCTTATCTGCATCACTGTTGTGGCAAAATATGAACATGGGGATATTAGGCGCCAATAAGCAACGTATTACTACTGCCGGTTCTAATTTTTATACAACCACAAATTATATCTCTGAAACGGACGTACTCCTGATCAATCTTAGTTTTAACTTAAACAGGTTTACCAGTAAATTGAAATTACCAACCAGCGAAACAGGCGATAAAGAGTTTTAATAAAGAAAAGTTTGTATCGTAACAGGCTGATATAAATTATGCCTCACCTCCGCCGTTGATCATATCAGAAACAATTCCCTTATTATCCTTGCGTTCTGCTAAAAAAACACCGGCAAGGTGAACAACGATAAAAGCAAGGATCAGGTACATACAAAAGCCATGAACTTCTTTAACGCTGTGTCTGATAGATTTGAAGGGTGCTAACAGATTTTCAAATGCCAAAAATAAACCTGTCACAGCCATAACCAGGAGCAAAATATAAAACACAGCATAAATAGCTTTTACAGTAAGCTCATGTTTAACCAGCTCTCTGTCCTTTTTCGTGGTTTGAAATTGCAGGTAAGTGCTTTTCATTTTACGGATGAACTTTTGATCGGCCAGCTGAAAAAACTCAAGAGTTAAGCGGAATAAAAGCAGGCCGACTAATGCATACCCAAAATAGATGTGTATGTTCCATACGCTATCGCCAAGTGCGTGTGCAACTGAACCAGCCTGTTCATCGCTTACCGTGGCGCCCGTGTTCTTTAATTCATTTTTAACCAAAGCCAATACAGGCCTTTCATCCGTAATAGTTGAATTGATCAATACGGTAAGTAGTGAACCGCTGATAACAACGGTATTAGCCCAATGCCACAGACGCAGTGAGGCCGAATATTTTTTAATATGTCCCTGATGTTGTACGTCTTTCCGCACAGGTGCTATAATTGTCATAGTGCTCTTAATTAGTACTGGCTTCTAAGATTATTTTGATGTTAATCAGACTTGATCCATTAATCGTGATCAATTGTTTGTAAATTACTGAATGAATATGAAGTAAATCTGTAGCTGCACGATGGTCCTATGTTAATAAATCGACAGGACGCATTTACTTCAGGTTCTCTTCAATTTTGAGCTTTACATTTGAATAAAAGCAGCTTTGAAAATCCTGGTAATAGAAGACGAGCAAAGTTTACGTGAGAACATCACAAACTACTTGAATGTAGATGGCAATATCTGCGAGAGCTGTAGCGCACTAAATCCGGCCCTGCAGAAACTATCAGACTATGATTATGATTGTGTTTTGCTGGATATCGGACTGCCTGACGGAGAAGGGCTCGATGTGCTGGAATACCTTCGGAGCAACCAGAAGAACGAAGGGGTATTGATCATATCTGCCAGAAATTCCCTGGAGGATAAATTAAAGGGATTGGATGTTGGGGCTGACGACTACCTGACCAAACCTTTTCATTTAGCAGAACTCAAAGCCCGCCTGATGGCAGTTTATCGCCGAAAGGCTTTAAATACCAACAATAAGTTAATATTTAACGAAATTGCCATTGATGTACAGGGCCGGACGGTTGAAGTTAATGAAACCGCTATTATCCTCACCAGGAAGGAATATGATATGTTATTGTATTTTATTGCCAATAAGGGGAAGGTTATCTCTAAAAATGCTATTGCTGAGCACTTATGGGGTGATGAAATGGATATGCATGATAACTTTGATTTTATTTATACGCATGTCAAAAACCTGCGCAGGAAGATATTGGATGCTGGTGGTAAGGACTATTTAACTTCCATTTATGGGATTGGTTATAAATTTATAGGTTAATGAAATTATCGGCACATTATACCAGGACGAGTATTTATATTACTTTGACCGTCTTACTGGCTGGGGCCGTCATCTATTATTTTGCTATCAATTACATTGCCAAGCAACAACTTGATCAAGGACTTCAGCAGCAATTGATAGAAGCAGAGGAGTATGTGAGGAGCAGTAACCGGGACCCGCAACAGTATGATCTTGACCGGGACCATGCCGTATTTACCAGAACCAGTGAGCAGGAATTACAGAAACGTTTTTTTGATACTACTTATTTTAATCCAAAAGAGCAGCGGAAGGAAGCAGGGCGTGCGGTTGAGGACCTGGTCAAATTAAAGGATACGAATTACAAAGTTGTTATCACCATTTCCAGGGCGGGGCAAAAATATCTCATAGAAGTTATTACCATCATTACACTGGTGCTGCTTGCCGGCCTGTTATTGGTGTTATTTATCACCAATAAGTATATGCTCAACGGGCTCTGGAAACCATTTCAGTTAACATTGAAGGAGATCAAGCAATTCAATATCGCCGATGTTGACCAGTTTAAAGGAAAACCAAGCAAGGTGGACGAATTTGCTGAACTGAACGAAGCCATCCGGGATATGTCTTTAAGGGTAACCCATGATTATTTGAACTTGAAGCAATTTACGGAGAATGCCTCCCATGAAATGATGACACCGCTGGCGGTTGTAACGACAAAGCTGGACACGCTGATCCAGGATGAAACATTAAATGCAGAACAGCTGGCACAGATCACGGACATTTACAGCTCGATCAATAAATCCAGCCGGCTTAACCAATCTCTGTTATTGCTGGCAAAATTGGAAAATAAACTGATCACTGATGAAATACCAATTAATCTTGAGGTTGTGCTGTCCGAAAAAATGCTGCAGTTTCAGGAACTGATGCAAACTAAAGGCCTATCGTTTGAGCACAACCTACAACCAAAACAGGTGTTAGCCAGTAAATACCTGATTGATATCTTATTAAATAACCTCTTCAGTAATGCGATCAGGCACAATAACCCCGGTGGTGTTATTGTTATCGAATTGAATAGAGATCAATTATTCATAAAAAATACAGGCGCTATTTATCCCTTAGATGAGCAACTGATTTTTGAGCGTTTTCAAAAAGGCAAAGAATCACAAGGCACAGGCCTTGGATTAACGCTGGTTAAAAATATCTGCCAGCATTACAACTATACTATTCGCTACCAATATGAATCGGGATGGCACACTTTTGCCCTCTCGTTTTAAGAAGACTGTCTCCGATCAATGATTATTATGTTCCTGTTTTGTCACTTTTATTATACAATTGAGATTTAGCGACTAACTACAATTTTGCTTCAGATTACCACAATAGTTTTAGGGCGAATGCGATTTGCATACGTTTTAAAGCCGAATATCAATGAAATATATATGTTTGCTTATTCTTACTTTTTTTTCTCTTAATCTTAAAGCACAGGACAATTACGAGATTCAGGTTTATGGTTCTGAAACCGTTGAAAAGGGTAAAACCATGCTTGAACTACACAGTAACTTTACCCTAAATGGAAGTAAGACAATCACTAATGGCGAGCTTCCGACAAATCATGTAGAACATGAAACTATTGAGATAACCCATGGCTGGACCACCTGGTTCGAAACCGGTTTCTATTTTTTTAATTCCATAGGCGATGCTGGTCGCTCGGCTTATGTAGGCTCTCATATCCGGCCCCGGGTTGCTGCACCACAGAGTTGGAACTGGCCTGTGGGCGTAAGTATTTCAACCGAATTTGGTTTTCAGAAAAGTGCATTTTCGGCCAATACGAGCACGCTGGAAATAAGACCGATAGTAGATAAAAAATGGAATAAATTATATATTTCGGTTAATCCAACGCTGGAAAAAAGCTTCAAAGGCCCGGATGAAAATCGGGGATTTACCTTTTCTCCCAATGTTAAAGGAAGTTATGACGTAACCAAAGTTGTTGCGCTTGGATTGGAATATTACGGGAGTACCGGCCCATTTTTTCACTATGACGCCTTCAAACGGCAGGACCATCAGTTATTCGCTGCAACAGATTTGAATTTTGATCCTAATTGGGAATTTAATGGTGGGGTAGGCTACGGTTTTACACAAAACGCAGATAAGGCTATTATTAAAATTATTGTAGGGAGAAGATTTTAAGTGATGTTATAATCCATGGCAATTTAGTCATAAGTATCGCTATTGATCAACAGACACCTATCAATGGAAAGTGGGTGATCTTGTGAATCACTCCCTTTGGGAAATTTATCATAATGTATGGATCAGGTTGTTGAAGCAATCGGATAAAGAAGGCTAAAACTTAATGTCAAATCTCTTTATAGATTTTTCGCTAATCTATGAAACGAATCTTGCGGGTTAGGCAGCTATTACATCATGCCAAAAATAGATTTTTTACGCTCAATTTTATTGGTACCGCAACGTTTTACTTTATGGAGTTTAGCCGGTATAATTTGACGATAGGTGTTCAAAGCATCAGTATAAACCTGCTTGCATTTTGATAATAAAAGGGTTTCTGTAACTCTTTGTAGATTAATTTTTGTGCGCCTTCTTACTTTTAAATCAATTACCTGTCCATTTTGCTTATCCAAAGCATAGATTACCCAACACTCTGCACTTTTTCTCTTGATGTAGGTTTTTAACTCATCTACTTCATAAACTCTGTTTGTGCAAATAGGTGGTTTTGTAATGGTTGAAGCAAGGTTCTTAATTCTCCGGATAACCGTATTTGGTGTGATATTCAACAGTCTTGCTATACTCCTGATCCCGCATCCTTCTTTGACATGATTGATAATGTAGGAGTTAGTGCCAGATTTATATGCCTTTTTTAAGTAATATGATATTTGTGTCTTATTACAACTCTTACAGCGGTAACGTTGTTGGTTCCGGATCTTGCCAACTTGATAGTTGGCCCTAAGCAATGGTGACAATTTAAATTAACAACACGATTGATACACGTATCCACTTTCTGGGCAATTACAGTCTAAATAATCGCCTAAATTAAAAAAGATGGTACTTATGTACCATCTTTTTTAATAGATTTTAATGTGGTGTATTTTTATTGCTTTTGATTATCAGCTTATTAATTTGATAACAACCGATTGATACACTACCACATTTTTGATGATGTAAGGAGCGGAGAGCTAGGGTTTGGAACTTTTTCTTATAACTATTTTATAATCAATTAGTTATAAACTATTGAAATCCAATTGCCACGATTTTGCCACGATCTTCCAAATACAACAAAAATGAACAAAATCGCCAGCCTTTCCAGTTTATATCATCAGCTATCAACTGCTTGGTCTAAACAAACCAAAGCCCTATAACTGTAAATCGTTTTCTGGTATAAAGGTATGAAAATTATAGTAATGAATATATGGCGCATTACATCATGTCAATGAAATAGTATTGTTTATTGACAAATTTACAGAACATGGCAGGTGTAAAGGGCTGACCTCAGTAGTCGGTGACATAATAATTTTTTGCTTATTAAAATAACTGCCAAATGTCACAATTTTGTTTTTCTATTATTCGGATCAGATAAACGTTCTACCTCTACACTGGCTAATATGAATGCTCCAACTCCCTTAGCATCGTTGGTTATCACCTTTTCGCTCAAATAATACTCATAACTTCCATCACGATATGGTTTCCCGCCAAGACCTGATACACTCACTGTGCCGTTAAGATTTAGCTGACCATTGGCACCTGTTTCAATAAACTTTTTAATAATTCCGTTATACCCTTTTTTAATGGCAGGTAAATAAACTGGTTTCAAATATCCTTGCCTAACCGCTTTTGCCATAGTATATATAAACATGCATGATGCCGACGCTTCCGGATAATTTCCCCTGGCAGTACTTTTATCAAGCACCTGATACCACAAGCCCGAATTTTTATCCTGATATTTAACAATTGCGGTGGCAAACCGGTTAAGTATCGCCAATAATTCAGCGCGTTTTGGGTGCCGCGCCGGAAAATGATCGAGCACGTCGACCAATGCCATGCCATACCACCCCATTGCCCGACCCCAAAAATTAGGCGACAAGCCGGTTTCAGGGTTAGCCCAACGCTCTTTTTTACTTTGATCCCAGCCATGGTACAGCAGCCCTGTTTTTGTGTCTCTGGCTTTATTTTCCATTAGGATAAATTGTTTGGCTACATCATAAAAAGCGGTATCCTCGTGAAATGTAGCTGCATATTCGGCATAGAAAGGCTCAGCCATATATAAACCATCCAGCCACATCTGGTTTGGGTACCGGTTTTTATGCCAAAAGCCTCCCTCTGGCACTCTGGGTTGCTTTTGTAGTTGTCTGCGCAGCAATGTCGTCGCTTTATAGTACTTTTGGGTACCCAGCACTTTATATAGCGTTAATAAATTACGACCGCATAACACGTTATCTATGTTATAATCAACTTGCCGGTAGGTGAGTATATTGCCGTCAGGTGTAATGTATCTATCCATACAATGCTGTATGTATGTGAAATATTTTCCGTTGCCGGTTTGTTGCCAAACACCTTCTATACCTTTCAAAATTACTCCCTGGTCATAGGTCCACTTGTCACCTGTTGGCAAGCTATCTTTCCAAATGGTCATAACCGTTTTCGCCATGCGCTGTGAATAAGGCTGTGTGTTTTGCGCCTGTAATTCCGGTGAAAACAGCATAATGATGGCAATAAAAAGCAGAAATTTTTTCTTAAAGTGATCCCTTCTCATACAAATTTCATTTTAGGTGATGATAAACCAAGCAGATCATCTTTATTCTACTTTGTTTAATGTTGACTGACAAATTATAGGCATCCGTTTTAAGCATACTAAATACCTTAATTGTATTAATTATTGGCTGTAATCCTAAACCAGTCTATATCAGCATAACCCGAATCATTTATCTGGTTTGTGCGCGTGCAAAACAAACCAACCTTAGCTCCAATCCACCGGCCAGGTTCGGCGGTAAATAGCCGACCGGTATTTTTAAAGTCTATTCCATCGGTACTATAGCTAAAGCTACATACGGCATTCTTCACTACCTTAACACGCAAATAAATGGTTGGCGACGATAGCTTTGCAATAAGTTCCTCTTCCTCTGCTTTGCCTTTATCTGCGTCTATACAAGTAGTAAACACCAGGTATACGCCATCCTTTTTACTTTTCATAGCTATATTTGCGTAACTGAAGCCCATAATAGTAAGCCCCGTTTTTTCGTCTTCCAGCTTTAAATTGGGTATAAAGGTTATTTTGGTAGTAGCTGTAAATTCATCAGCCGGAAACTTTTGTAATAGTACATTTGGCGCAAACCACAGGTTTGCGGCATCATTTGGCAATTGATAGCTATACAGCCTTAAAGCACCTTTAGCGGTATTCATGAACATCCATACGGGCTTTGCGTTGGCCATCCATTGCCATTGTAAACCTGGAAGTGTGCTGTTAAATTCGTCGCTCTCCTGCGGAGTGGTTATTGGATAGATTTTACCAACATTGGGCTTTTTAAAAGTTAATACTGGTTCACCTTTACCGTCGCCATCTTTATCAACACCAATAACCGGCCAGTTATCTTTCCAGGCCATAGGTTGTAAATGCACCACACGCCCGTAAACGCCCTTATCCTGAAAATGCAGGAACCAATCCTCGCCCGTTGGTGTGTTTACCCATGCGCCCTGATGCGGGCCGTTTGTGGTACTTTTCCCCTGATCCATAACCACTCGCCGTTCGTAGGGTCCATAAATATTTTTAGATCGCAGCGCCAACTGCCAGCCGGTAGGTACACCGCCTGCAGGGGTAAAAATGTAATAATACCCATTACGCTTATAAAATTTGGGGCCCTCAATGGTTGGGTCAGTTTCATGCCCGTCATAAACAATCACGCCATCGTCCACAACACTGGTTCCATCTTTGTTCAGTTTGTTTACCGCAATCACGCTTTTTATACCGGCCCGGCTGCCTGCAAAGCCATGTACAAGGTACATGCTGCCATCGCTATCCAGCAATGGACAAGGATCTATTATACCCTTGCCTTTCATCACCATAACAGGTTTGCTCCAGGGGCCGGAAGGATTTTTGGCCTTTACCAGGTATATACCAAAATCCGGATCGGGATAATAAATATAAAATTCATTATGATAATAACGGATGGCAGGGGCCCAGACTCCATCACCATGCCGTGGTACATCAAAATGATTAAAAGGAGGCTGCTTCAACAGCGCGTGTCCTACTATACTCCAGTTAACGAGATCTTTTGAATGCAATACAGGCAAACCCGGAATTGCTTCAAAGCTGGAAGCGATAAGATAGAAATCATCTCTAACACGAATGGCATCCGGATCAGAATAATCGGCGTTTATCACCGGATTTTTATAGGTGCCGTTGCCCTGATCTGCCATCCATACCTTAGAAAGGTAATTGGTACTTGCCGTGGGTATTTGTTTTTTTTGCTGGGCAAAAATCTGCCCGCTTGTAATTAATAGTATAATGAACACCAGTTTATTTTTCATAGGCCGGTTTAAGGTTTGAAGGGGCAATATGGCGGGCAAATTCAAGCTTTAATGACCGGACGCCTTCTAAAACGATCTGAGCCATTTTTCGGGCTCCCAGTTCACTAAAGTGTGTATCGTCAGCCCGGCCCTCCGGATAGTTAACACTTTCTCCCGGAGTCAGGTAATTAAATAATTTTTTTGATCCCTCGGGCCCAAGTTTTTGCAATAAAGCCTGACTCTCCCTATCCAGATCAATCAGCGGAACTTTTTGTTCTGCTGCCAGTTTACGTACAATCGCGGAATACACTTCGTGTGTCCCCACAATAGTTCCTGTTGTATCAAACTTTCTTCGTGCCACGGGTGTCAGTAATACCGGGTTTGCTTTTTTGTCCCTTGTTTCGCGAATGAATCTTGCTAAATTATCTCTATATCCCTGCTCATTGATGTAGCTCTTTTTGGTGGGTACTTCATCATTATGGCCAAATTGTATCAATACGTAATCGCCTTCTTGTAAGCTGCCAATAATGGAATCCCATAAGCCCTCACTGATGAATGTTTTAGTACTTCTGCCATTCTGCGCACGATTATCAACAGTTACCGTATTATCAAAAAACGAACTAAAAGGCATCCCCCAGCCGGTTTCGGGAAAAGCTTTAGGCTGTTTGTTAGACATTGTCGAATCGCCCGCCAGATAAATGGTGACCCGTCCAGGAATAACCAGAAAGGATATCAGTAACAATGCGTTCATTAAAACACAGATAAATAATAAGCTTTTAAATTTAATATTACGGTTCCTGTATATCATATTTTTCGAGTTTTAGCTATCGGTGAGTACCCACAAATTTTAAAAGAGGGGAGTCATTAAATCAGCCCCTCCTTAATATCATTTTAATTATACCCTGGATTTTGTTTAAATACATCTTTGTTAGTCACAGCATCAATTTGTCCTTGTGGTATTGGTCGTACTAAATGGTATGGTTTGAAATTAATTGCTGCATCGGGGTTCATAGCCTGGATACGACTTGCCAATTTCCCTGTTCGTTTCAGATCAAACCATCGTAACTGTTCGCCACCTAGTTCACGTGCTCTTTCATCTAAAATAAAGTCGATAGTAACCTGTGCAGCCGTGATCTGCATTTGTGCCGTGTGTCCGGGTTTTGCCGCCCTTGTTCTAAGTACGTTAATGTAAGTTGCCGCAGTTTGAGGGTCGCCCAGGTTTAATTTTGCCTCGGCAGCAATCAGATACATCTCTGCCAGCCTGATCACAAAAACGTCGCGGGCACTTTGAGCCTCCGCTACGCTTGCACGTGTTGAGTCTTTAAATTTCGATAATGAAACGTAAAATTTACGTTGAATGGGCACCCCGCTCGATGCATATACCTTGGCCAGGTCATAAGTAACGTATTTACTGCTTTGCGATGCTGCTGGTATGGTAGCATTAGGGGTGTAGCAAACTGTGTCGCCAACTTTAATAGTGTTGCCATTATAAGTACCTGCTTTATTAGCATACCAAACACTTTGAAAAGAACCAGCGTAACGTGAATCATTTTGCTGATCAAACATATTTAAATAAGCCAAAGTGGGCATATACCTGTTAAATGGCCTGCCGTTTGGAATATCCCTGATGAGCAGGCTAGTATTTACCTGGTCATAAACCATTAGGTACAATAAGTGCCCGTTGTTTGAACCACGAGAATGCCCGTTTGGATAAGTTGCCGATGTAAGATCGTTATTGGCCAAATTGGTTGAATAATCAACGGCCCAGATTACCTCCTTATTTTTCAGGTTTCCCATGTTCCACAGGTCTGAATACTTAGACTGCAATGCATAACCATAGTTTTTAATTACATCATCGGCCATGTCAAATGCTTCGGTATTCATACCGCGGGTTAAATACATCCGCGCTAAAAAGGCTTTGGCCACCGGAATTGTGGCACGGCCATAATCGGTGGTGGTAGGGGTTAAATTAGTCACCGCGAATTTGAGGTCGTCAAATATCTGCTTGTAAAAAGTTTCTACCGGCGTTTTATTGGCTTCAGTATTGGCACCTACGGTTGGTTGGGTAGTAAAGTTTACCCCGCCCCAGGTTTCAACAATGTGCCAGTAATAAAATGCTCTCAAAAAACGCAGCTCGGCTTCGCGGTTCAGTTTCTGAGCTGGCGTATAATCTGTAACACCAGTAATTTGCGCTATACCTGTATTGCATAAATTTACACCTGCATACAAATTGTTCCACAATAGCGGCAGTGGATCTGCGGTGCCTTGAAAATTGATGTATTGAGTAAACATTGGGTATGGATCGCCGGTACCACTTGTCCATATATCTGTTCCCATTTCGGAAGCGAGGTACCCTTCCTCCTTACCATACCAAAACCTGGTATAAGTATAGGCAGCGTTAACCAATGTTTCAAAACCCACCGCCTTGGTATAAACAGTTGTGGCAGTTAAATTACTTGGATTATATTCTTCAAGCTTTTTGTTGCAGGCACTAAATGAAGCGGCAATGGCAATGAGTAACAGCGCCCAGCTTTTTAGTAATTTTTTCATAATATATTTTTTAAAATATCAGTATTTGTTAAAAAGAAAGATTTAATCCCGCCAGGAACAATTTGGTAAGCGGCCGATCGAACGAACCTCCGCCTTCAGGATCATAATCCTTTATTTTTGAGAATGTAGCAAAGTTTTTGGCGCTCACATATACCCTTAAATTAGATACATGGATTGATTTGATTACACTTGCCGGAAAAGTAAACCCAAGCGTGGCGTTCCTTATTTTGACATAGGAACCATCCTTGTAACCCAGCGTTGAAGCAAATGGTTCCGATGCCCTTGTAATATTGGCACTGGGCCTTGGGTATTCATTTGTTGGGTTTTCAGGTGTCCAATAATCTACATTGGCGCCATTTTCAATAGCGTTAGGTTCATATTTTAACGCATATTGAGATATGAACATCTGCCCGATACGTCCAAATACCTGAACATTCAAATCAAAGCTTTTATATTTAAAATCATTACTAAAACCAAAGCTGTACCTTGGAACGGCTGAACCAAGTATTGTACGGTCATGTGTTGTTGTAAATTTTCCGTCGTTATCAATATCAGCCACTTTAATATCACCAGGCTTGTAACCATAACTTGCAGCCTGAGCAGTTTCGGCTGTTTGCCAGATCCCTACTTTTTTATAATCGTAAAAGGATACTACGGGATAACCTATAAACCAACCATTAGCCAGATCGTTTACTCCATTGGGCAAATAAGTGATACGCTCCTTATTATGCATATAGGTAATATTGGATGTCCATGTGAAGTTTTTTGATTGAACATTAATGGTTTTTAGTGCGATCTCAATACCAGTATTACGACTTTTGCCTACATTAGCCAGTGTTCTTAACGCCCCTGTTGAGGCTGGTAATTGCTGTGGCAATAACAGGTCCCTGGTATGTGAATCATAATAATCTATACTGCCTGAAATTCTGTCTTTATAAATTCCGAAATCAACACCGGCGTTGAACGTTCCTGTTAACTCCCAGGTTAGTTGGGGGTTTCCGATACTTGGGTCAAGGCCATATGCTAATGCTGTTATATCATTCCATGAAAATGGGATAAGTGCCGCTTTACTTTGCGTTTGATACGCACTTACTGCAGCATTACCGGCCACACCATAACTTAAACGTAATTTTAATTCAGAAAATACATTTTGGGTTTTCATAAATCCCTCATCAACCACGCGCCAGGCTGCAGCCGCCGAAGGGAAGAATGCCCACTTATTTCCAGTCGATAGTACGGATGAACCATCAGCACGCCCGGTAAGTGTTAGTAAATATCTGTCTTTAAATGAATAATTTAAACGTAATGCCCCCGAAATTAAATGTTGTCCAACGTAGTTGCTTGATATTTTTAAGTTAGATGGGTTGTTTTGCAATGCATAAAAAGATTGCTCGGGTATTAGTTGTCCTGTACCTTGTGCTGATGACTGGTCCATAACATTTGATTGATAACTGGTAACGCCCGTTATACCTATGTTGTGGCGGGCTATAGTTTTTTGCCAGGTAATAATGTTTTCCCAAAGCAAATTAGTTTCATTTGAATTGGCAACTGATGCTAATGACCCGGAAGACAATGCCCTGTTTATAGTATTGGCACTTTCAAAATGTCCGTTGCGTGAATTGGACAAAGTAATACCTAAATTTGATCGTATGGTTAAGCTACCTATAGGCTTCCATTCTGCGTAAGCAGTTGAAAGCAAATGGGTAATATTATTTTTATTTACAAACTGTAATGCATCGTCATCAAAAAGAGGATTAGCCTGGTTACCGTTACCCGGAAATTTGGCTATGCTGCCATCGGTATTATATGGATTAAAATATGGAATGATTTTGTTAGCGATAGACAGTACACCGTCGTTCCGAAGGTTTTGGTTATAATAAGCAAGCTGACTTTGCAGCCCAACTTTAAACGTTTTGAATAACTGATGGTCAATATTTAACCGCAATGTGTATCTGTTGGAATAATCATTGGCATACAACCCTTTTTCCTTAAAATAATCAAATGAAAAATAAGCTTTTGTTTTCTCGCTTCCGCCAGAAACACTTGCGCTGTAATCTTGTTGGGAACCTTTATGCAGCAAAAAACCGGGCCAGTAATAGGACAAACCATTTTGAACGGCAGCCAGATCACCTGCACTGGTAAAAACTTTCGGGTCATCGGCGGTTGAGTTCCATGTTCCAATGGTTCTAAACCCTTCGCGCTTTAGGTTAGCATATTGTGGACCCGTCATGGGTACCGGATAGCCGGCCACATCCGAGACTCCATAATATGAGCTAGCAGCTACCTTGGGCTTTCCATCGCTACCTCTTTTTGTTGTGATAATAATTACCCCGTTTGCACCACGCGATCCATAAATAGCTGTGGACGATGCATCCTTTAAAAACTCCATTGATGCGATATCATTTTGATTGATATCCTCATAGTTGCTGTATTGTATCCCGTCAACTATGTAAAGCGGGCCATTACCGGCAGATAGCGAACGGTTACCACGAACGGTTACACTCACGTTTGAACCTGCGCCACCGCTTGTGCGCACAATATCTACACCAGGAACCTTGCCCTGAAGAGCCTCCATTGGATTTGCTGCGGCAACCTTAGTGATCTCATCTCCCTTAACGGAAACAACAGATCCAGTAAGATCCCTCTTTTTTACCGTACCATAACCTACAATAACCACCTCTTCGAGCGATTTGCTTAATGGTACTAACGACACCTTTAAAAAAGTTTTTCCTGTAACACTTTGTTCTAATGATTTAAACCCTAAAAAAGTAAATACCAACACCGTATTGGCATTGGGGACTGTAATTGTAAAGTCACCGAAAGCATTAGTGGCAACACCCACATTGGTGTCCTTTATTTTTACCGATACACCAGGCAGGGGTTCACCCTTTTCGTCGGTCACTTTACCATTTATAATAATTGTTGCTATCTGCCCGCCATTATTACTAATAGCTGATTCTGCAGATCCTGAAACAGTTTTATTAAATAAAATTATATTATTTTCTATCTGGCTATAGCCAATCCCATGAATGGCAAAGAGTTCATCTAGGATATCTTTTACCGATTTATTTTCGGCTGAAAGATTGATGCGGGTATTTGCTGGCAGAACATTGTCTTTGTAAGCAAATCTTAAATTGGTTTGTTTTTCAATTTTTTTTATTAAGGATCTTAGAGGTTCGTTACGCAATTCTATCTTAATATTGATCTTATCCAGCGATTGGCCCTTACTTGATGAAGCTAAGAGCAATTGACCGGAAATCAGTAATACCAATAGGATAATAAAACTGAATCTCATAATTTTTAGGGATGTGTTTAACAGTTGGCGTGCAGAAGCATCAGATAATGTGCACCATTGCTTAAACGCAAGAGTTTTTTTCATAACTTGCATTGGTTTTAATCGGTTAATAAATTGGTTAAAATACATGCCCTGTCGCCGAAAGATGTGAGAAGTCGTAAGCAACGGGGCTTTTTTATTTGAGGAGTTAAAGTATCATTGTTTCATAGCTTTTTAATTTAAGAGTTGAAAAATTAGTTATTGTTCACAGCCGGGCCCGGATAGTATAATTTCACTATTCCCATCCCATTTATAGTTCAGACTATTCAGGTGCGATAATACCTTGATAACCTGTTCTAACCCGGTAGTATTTAAGAAAGTAGCGCTAAAACGGCAGTTCCCGATCTTTTCGTTATCCAGCATAACTTTGACACCATATCTTTCTGTTAAAACGGCGGCGGCTTCTTTCAGACTCATGTGGTCCATCACGAGATCGGCCTCTTTCCAAAGTACCGTGGTTTTGGCATTCAATAAGTTTTTTGAAAATTGATGATTAGTTTCGTTATAGCTTATTTGATGATTGGGCAATACAATGCCTAAAGTTTCTTTCGTGGTAGTTACTTTAACTTTTCCGCGTGTAACCGTTACCTGAATCAAACGGCCTTCGGATTTAATGTTGAATGCTGTGCCTAACACGCGTGTTGTAATTTGTCCTGCATGTACCAGGAAAGGGTGGAGCGGATCATGCTTGATATCAAAATAAGCTTCGCCTGTTAAGTATACTTCGCGGGTTTTGCCGGTGAATTTTGCCGGATAATCTAAATGACTGTTTTTATTTAACAACACTGTGCTGCCATCGGCCAATTTTAGCTCTTGCACATGACGTATGGATGCAGGTTTGGCTACCTGGGTTTGCAATGGTGTTGGTTTAGGCTTGATATGTAAGAGGTATAAGCTTACGCATATAAATAATGCAATGGTTGCTGCAACTGAGTAGATGATTGTTGCGAGGCTTCTTTTTTGAAACGAGTAAGCATTTTTTTCTTTTTTTATAATTTCAAGCAGCTTATTGTATAATGCTTTCTGATGGGCGACGCTGGTGTCAACATCGGTGAGGACTCCGGTATCTGACCATAGCTTTTCCAGCAAACCTTCAATTTCAGACAAATTATCCTCTTTGGCTATTAGTTCAAAAAGTTCATCAAGCTCTTCTGGAGTACATAAGGCATCCAGGTATTTTTGAAACAAGTATTTTATACGAAAAACAGAAGTTGTTGACATGTTACATTTGGCTAATTGGAACCAATTTATATACTTGACGATAAAATAATGGGGGAGGACTAATTAGATGTGAAAAAAAATAGATATTGTCAGTAAAATGGATAACTGACCACGTTTTATAAATTCGCGCATTGTTTTTAAGGCAGTAACGATATGATTTTTTACCGTGTTTTTGGACAGGTTTAATTTGTCGGCTATTTGCTCGTGGGTGAGGCCTTCTTCCCGGCTTAAATTGAGGACTAATTGCTGCTGTTGAGTGAGCATTTGTAAACAATGTATAACCTGCTGGTTATATTCTTTTAAGTCGTGATTTGAGGTTGCCGTTGCCTGCTCATATTGCATATGATGGTTAAGCAGTTGATGTATCCTTTTTTCGCGGGCTGCTGTCCGTAAAAAGTCGAGTGATTTATTTAGGGCCATCCGATAAAGAAAAGCATCAACATTTTCAACTTCACTAAGGATCTCTTTGGCCGACCATATCTTCACAAAAATATCAAGCACCAGTTCCTCTGCAATTTCGCGCGACTTGACAACTTTATAAATGTAGGTGAAAAGCCTGGGGCGATTTTTTTGGAAAAACAACTTAAAAGCAAGTTCATCGCCCGATGCCAGACGTTGGTGCAGCGAAGTTGATATTTCGTCACCAATATTGGGTGATCTCAAATGGTTGAACAAAATGCAGTATTATAATTGGAATCATAAAGTAACAACCTATTATTCAAATAATCAATAAATAAGTGATAAATGATTGTAGGAAATACAATTAATATTGTACAGGTTGTAAAACCGGTTTATCTTACTCCAATTAAACATCCTGCTTGAGGTGTTGAAAGCAGTATAATCCAAATTCTGGCAGGCAGTAAACCTACTGATATATCAGAATCACAAAACGTTAATGCTTCATTTAAAAAGTTATTATTAATTTACGGAGGTGAAGCACCCTTAAGTATCTGATAAAAAGAAAAAATGCAGGTACCGTTTCATAAATAAATCCCCATATTTTAGTTTAATAACATATTTTATATTTTGATTGCTTTATAACGAGCTATGAAGAATTTATAGAATTGTTTAAATGGCTGTTGTAAACCAGTGATAAGTAAACCAGAATGCAAACAAAAAAAAGAGCTAATTACGGGATGAAATCTCTGGTACAGCAAATTGTCGGATCTATCAGTAAGAATATAGACAAGGGTGTTTTCCGGAAAAATGAAAAACTGCTATCAATAAATAGTTATAGCAAGCAGTATAGTGTAGCGAGGGATACCATTGAAAAAGCTTACACAATACTTAAGCGCGATGGCTATATTCGTTCGGTTTCGGGAAAAGGGTATTTTGTGGTTGGCAAGCCCGACGTGAGGATAAAGGTACTTTTGTTATTTAATAAATTGAGTTCTTATAAGAAGACCGTTTATGATACTATAGTACGCACTTTAGGCGATAAGGCCAAAGTGGATCTTCATATTCACCATTATAACCCCGCTTTGCTTGAGGAAAGTATAGACGCTAATTTGGGGAATTATCATTATTATGTTGTAATGCCGCACTTTTTTGACTATAGTAATGAACAAGAGTATTTACCCGTTTTAAAGAAGATTCCAAGTGACCAGTTGATATTGCTGGATAAAGATTTACCCAAATTAGCTAGGCAAGCGGCCGTGTTTCAGGATTTCCGGAACGATATCTATGGCGCATTAAATGTAGTTACTGATCTGATTTCCAAATATGAAAAATTAATTATTATATATCCATTAGATCGTCATCATCCGCCCGAAATTAAGGATGGGATAATGCAGTTCTGTGAAGAGAATAATAAAAAGTTTGAAGTAATGGCCACCTTTAAAATTGACGATTTAAAAAAGGGTGCTGTGTATATTGCACTTACCGAAAATGATCTGGCCGATTTGATTAAAGGTGCAAGAATAATCGGGTGCGAATTAGGGAAAGACATAGGGGTCATTTCTTTTAATGAAACTGTATTTAAAGAATTATTGGACATTACTGTTATTACAACCGACTTTGAAGAAATGGGCAGAAAAACAGCCGAGCTAATGCTGCAAAATGAAGCAGCTGTTATTAAAAATGCCTTTAAGATAATTATCAGGAAATCACTATAAAGATGATCTGAGTGTGAGGTAAAAAGGCACCTCGTAACGCCCTGTTGAGCCAGTTTTAATAATATCTGCAGTCATTTCCCCCATCTTTTCAAAATCTGTTGATATAGTGGTTAAACCATTCAATATGATTTTTTTCAGCGGGGTTTCGTTATATGATATCACGCCAACATCTTTACCTATCTTTAACTCTGTCGCCAGTATCCTTTCAATCAAAACCACAAGATCGTTTTCCATCAGGTTGATAAATACATCCCCTTCATTTATTGGCTCTCCATGTATGTCATGAACTACTTTGTAAGTAAATGCATATTGAATACAGAAACTGAAAAAGCCTTTCAGTATTTCGCCCGGGAAATACGTATATGCTGGAAATATGATTTTTAATGTGTGGTATTTCCTTAACTGCGGTAAAGCTTCTTCCAGGGCCTGGAAAATGTCTTTTTCAAAATTCTCGTATACAGCGGCAAAATCACCTTTTATTCCCGGTACCAATTTATCAAGTATGATAAGCTTTTCCTTTGGCAGCGTATTAATGATGTCATGAACATTTTCGCCACCGTCCATAAAGTGAGGTAAAATCACATAGTGGGTATAATCATTACTGCTGTTTTGAAGTAGCTTTTTAAAAAATTCAAAGTCATTATTGTATATATAAAAATCAATAGCAGCTTTGTGGCTAAGGCCATCAACTATGGCATCATAAACCAGCTTTTTATGGGTGCTCAATTTATTGAATATTAAAAACACCTTAAATTGTTGCCCTGCTTCAGTGTTTTTGATGTAATATCCCTTACCAGGTACTGAGCCAAGCAACCCGATCGATTTCAGATGTTTATAAGCTTTTTCCGCGGTATCACGTGATATTTCAAAGTTGCAGTTTAGCTCATTAATAGATGGCAGCGTTTCGTTAATGATTAATTTGCCTTCACGTACACTTTTGATGATCGAGTTGGCTAACTGAATGTATTTAGGGGTAGACGAATAATAATCAATATAGATGTATTCTAAAAAACGTGAAGATTTCATAACTATTGAATTGGCTGCTGGCAAAAACTTAAAGGTAATTAAATTAGGTTTGATAAGTCTTTCCCTTTTTAATGAAGCAGGCAAGGGAGGCCTAAAAAGCTGCCAAAATACCTTTAAGTGATGAATTTGTTACAAGAAGATCGTCTTTAATCAGGACGGTGCAGGACGCTGTTCGTATAAACATACTATAACTTTATCTATTATAAACCCCGGCTCATGTAAGCCGCCAAATAACCAGATAAATAATACCTATAATGATCAAGCTACCCTACAAGATCTTGCTGTGCTCTGTTTGTATTTCGTGGAGGCTTATTTTACCCGCGCAGCTTTTTGCACAGGTGACAAAAACCAGCTTTAAGTTTTACTTTGGCAGCGGAAAAGCAGCGCCTGGCTATCAAAAGGTTGGTCCGGCGAATGTTTTCAATGATGCTAAAGGCTATGGCTTTGATTTTGGTTCTAAAGTAATAGCTGTAACACGCGATGGGGGAAAGAAACTTACAAGCGGGTATGTGACCGGTGATCAGCCTTTTTATTTCTCGGTAAATGTGCCTGAAGGTAATTACAAGGTTACTTTAACAATCGGCGACATAAAAGGGGAGGGTAATATCACGGTGCGTGCCGAATCGCGTAGGTTGATGCTGGAAGAAATAAAAACCAGTAATGCAGTTGAAAAGCGAAGTTTTATTGTAAACATCCGTAAGCCGGATATCAGTACCGGCGGCAAAGTAGTGCTTAAACCCCGCGAATTTGGAAAGTACGACTGGGATGATAAGCTTAGCCTTGAGTTTAATGGTACAAAACCCTGTGTTGATGCACTGGAGATAGAAAAGATAGACGATCAGGTAACAGTTTACCTGGCGGGAAACTCTACTGTGGTTGACCAGGATGATGAGCCCTGGTGTTCCTGGGGGCAAATGATCCCCCGTTTTTTCAAACCCGGTGTGGCCATTGCCGACCATGCCGAATCCGGGCTTAGTCTTGGTAGTTTTTTGAATAGTCACCGTTTAGATAAAGTACTGAGTGTAATTAAGCCGGGCGATTATCTTTTTATTGAGTTTGGGCACAATGATCAGAAAGAAAAAGGCCCGGAGGATGGCGCTTATAAATCATATACAGGTCGTTTTAAGCTATTTATAAATAAAACACGGGAGAAAAAAGCTATCCCGGTAATTGTAACCTCTACCAGTCGCCGCGCTTTTAACGATAGTGGTAGAGTAATTAATACCCTCGGTGACTATCCCGACGCTGCAAGAAAAGTTGCCGCAGAATTGAATGTGCCCCTGATAGACCTTAATGTCATGACCTCTAAGTTTTATGAGGCGCTGGGTAACGAGGGATCTAAAAAAGCTTTTGTTTGGTATCCTGCAAACTCGTTTCCAAACCAGCCAAAGGATTTGGCCGACAATACACATTTCAACAGCTACGGTGCTTATGAGCTTGCAAAATGTATTATAGAAGGCATCAAAAGCAATCATTTGTGCATTGAACGGTATATTATTGATGCGCCGCCTTTTGATCCGGCTCATCCGGATCCGGTAGGAGCATTCAGTCTGCCGTCCAGCCCTAAAAACAGTACTATAAAACCTGATGGAAATTGACCGGCGGTATGAGAAAAATTGCTTTAATCTTATTCCTGAATGGAAGCTGAAAGCAAAATGCACAAGGCAAAAAGCAAATATCAATTTGACTACATAAATCTCAGTAAAATGATAATGAACAAAAGATTGGCTGTATTTACGCTTGCCCTTTTACAGGCTGGCTTAGCTACTGTGAAAGCCCAGGAAACAATGGAAACAGGAGGCGCCAAACCTATGCCTGCACAGTGGATCGATAGTGAAACAGGTCATAAAGTGATCCGCCTGGTGAACCGCGAAAGTGACAATGGCAGTTTTTATTTCAACAATACGCCTTTTGTTCCTCAAATAAAGAACGAAGGCGATTTGATGGTATTTTACGGCAAAACGGATAAGGGGGAGCAGCTATTTACGGTTAATTTAAAAACGCAGAAAACAGAGCAGTTAACAAACAAGGCAAAAGTATCCGGCGAAATGGTTTGTGCCAAAACCCGCGAAGCGTTTTATCAAAGTGGCGACAGCATATTCGCTGTAAATGTTAATACCCATAAAACAAGATTTATTTACGCATTTGCTCCCGATTTTAAAGGAAGGGTAGGTACTGTAAATGCCGATGGGACGTACATGGCCTGTGTTAAAGCTACCGGCGAACAGGAACGTGAAATACTTGCAAAATACCCCGAAAAGCATGATTTCTTTAACCGGATATATGACGCGCACATTCAGCATACCTTATATGTGCTTGACGTTAAGCACAAAACATTAAAACAAATACACCAGGAAAACGAATGGACAAATCACCTGCTTTTTTCACCGACAGATCCTGATAACCTGTCGTATTGCCATGAAGGCCCCTGGGAAAAGGTTGACCGGATCTGGAACATCAATATAAAGACCGGCGAAAACAAGCTATTGCATAAGCGTATTATGGTAAATGAAATAGCTGGTCATGAGTTTTTTTCGCCGCAGGGGAACACCGAGTGGTTTGATTTACAGAAACCTAAGGGGCAAACCTTTTTTCTGGCGGGTATCAATGTGAAAACAGGAAAAGAAGACCGCGTTTACCAAATGGACAGGGATGAGTGGTCAATTCATTTTAATGTAACTAAAGATGAGCAAACATTTGCCGGCGATGGTGGTAACTCCGGGCAGGTAGCCAAAGCGCCGGATGGTATGTGGATCTATCTGTTTAAGCCCGATGGGGAGCATTTTAAGTCGGAGAAGCTAGTAAATATGAAACATCACAACTACCACCTAGAACCCAATGTGCATTTCTCCCCCGATGAAAAATGGGTTATCTTCAGGGCCAACTTTGAAGGCCACGAAGGAGTTTACGCTGTAGAAATTGCCAAGTACCAATAATTCTAAACTGATGTCATTGATCAAAAGTAATTTTAAAATAGCCGTCGCATTTGCCCTATTAATTGGTTCACAAACAGCATCAGCACAAATTGGCTGGCCTGCAACTACTAAACAAACCAAACCCTGGGCCCGTTGGTGGTGGGAGGGCAGTGCTGTAAATAAAAAGGACCTTACTTGGAACATGGAAAGCTACTATAATGCCGGTTTAGGTGGATTGGAAATTACGCCTATTTACGGTGTAAAAGGGGCCGAAAGTGAGTTTATACAATACCTGTCGCCTCAATGGGTTGATATGTTGAAATATACATTAAAGGAGGCCAAACGGTTAAATATGGGTATTGACTTGGCTAATGCTACCGGCTGGCCTTTCGGTGGCCCCTGGGTTACCAATGAAGATGCCAGTAAAGAGCTGTTCTGGAAAAATTATGATGTTAAAGGTGGTGAAAAACTAGGTGAACCTGTTGTATTTATTCAGCAGCCTTTAGTGAGGGCAGACGGACAGGCACCAAAGATCGCTGACCTGGTTGAACCCATTAGCAGCAATAAAAACTTGCAGTTGATGGCCCTTGACCAGGTACGGTTTGAGAAACGGATTCCTTTAACTGTTTTAATGGCTTACGATGGCAAGGGACAGGCGCTGAATCTTACAGATAAAGTTGATGTGGCCGGCAACCTTAACTGGACAGCACCTGCCGGCGAATGGAAGCTGTATGCACTTTTCCAGGGCTGGCATGGTAAAATGGTAGAGCGTGCCGCTCCGGGCGGTGAGGGATATGTCATTGACCATTTTTCAAAATCAGCCCTCGACCATTACCTTGCCAGGTTTGACCAGGCGTTTAAAGGCCAGGATTTGAGCGGCATTAGAGCATATTTTAATGATTCGTACGAAGTGGATGATGCCCGCGGGCAATCAAACTTTACTCCGTTGTTTTTTGATGAATTTATTAAACGCCGCGGTTATGATCTGCGAGATCATTTACCAGCTTTATTTGGCAGCGATGACAAGGAAAAAAATAGCCGTATACTGTGCGACTACCGTGAAACCATATCAGATCTATTGCTTGATGATTTTACTAAACCATGGCATGACTGGGCCAAAACAAAGGACGCATTAATACGTAATCAATCACATGGTTCGCCATCAAATATATTGGATCTGTATGCAGCTATTGATATTCCTGAAACAGAAGGCGATGATGTACTGCGATTTAAATTTGCCACATCTGCCGCGCATGTAATGGGTAAACCCCTTGCTTCATCTGAGTCAGCAACATGGCTTAATGATCATTTTCTGTCGTCGTTGGGAGATGTTAAACAGGCCATTGATAAATACTTCGTAGGTGGTGTGAACCATATTTTTTATCACGGTATCAGTTATTCGCCTCAAAATGCTAAATGGCCGGGTTGGCTATTTTATGCAGCGGTTCATTTTAACCAAACAAACCCGTTTTGGAATGATTTTTCGACCTTGAATCAATATATAACCAATTGTCAGTCGTTTTTGCAACAGGGAAAGCCCAATAATGATGTGTTGGTTTACTATCCATTATTTGATAGTTTTTCTGAACCGGGCGATAGGGGCTTGCTCAAGCATTATGATGCCATGAAGCCAGATTTCAAGGGTACAGGCTTTGAGTCATCTGTCGAAGAAATGCTTAGAAAGGGTTACACATTTGATTTTATATCAGATAAGCAGATAATGAGCCTGCAAAGTTCAGACAAGCAGATTCTTACCGCGGGTCTTAATTATAAAACCATCCTTTTGCCCGATAATAAATACATTCCGCTTGAAACCTTTAATAAAATGGTGGATCTGGCAAAGGCAGGAGCAACAATAGCGGTGTACAAAAGCTTACCATCGGATGTGCCGGGATACTCGAGTTTGCAGGAACGTGAAAAAGCGTTTAAGGATTTACTTTCCACACTTAATTTTACCTCTAAAAATAATGGTGTTAAAATTGCCGCTATTGGCAAAGGCCGTTTCCTAATTGCTGATGATATTGCTTCTTTATTGGATGCAGCGGGTATAAACAGAGAGCAAATGATCGATAATGGTTTACAATTTGTACGCCGTACCTATAAAAAAGGTAATAGCTATTTTATATCAAATAAGGGCGGCAATCCGGTTAATGGCTGGGTGAATCTATCCGTTAATGCCGAATCTGTAGTAGTATTTGATCCTATGACTAAAGTTTACGGGTCTGCAAAGATCAGGAAACAGGCCAATGGCAAAACCGGTGTGTACCTGCAGTTACTGCCCGGAGAGAGTCGTATTTTACAAACCTTGCCGGTAAAAGTTAAAACAGCCGACTATACCTATTACGAGGCTACGGGTAAATCAGTGTCCGTCAGTGGTGCATGGGTACTTAACTTTACGGAAGGCGGCCCAACATTGCCGCAGCCAATAAAAACCCAACAGCTTAAATCATGGACAGATTTAGGCGGTGATGACCTCAAAGCTTTTTCCGGAACAGGCAGCTATTCTATCAGCTTTAAAAAGCCGGCTCAAATTGCGCTTGCCTGGAAGCTTGACCTGGGAAAAGTTAATGAAAGTGCAGAGGTTTATCTAAATGGCAAAAAGCTGGCTACACTTATCGGACCGCAGTATGTGGTTACCATACCTTCAGCACAGTTAAGGACGGTTAATCAATTGCAGATCCGGGTAGCCAACCTGATGGCCAACCGGATCATTGATATGGATAAGAAGCATATTCCTTACCGTATATTTTATAACACCAACTTTCAATCTCATAGTTCCGGATCTAAGGGGCCGGACGGCCTTTTTACAGCTATAAACTGGGAGCCGAAGTCTTCCGGCTTGATTGGGCCGGTGACGCTTGAGCCGGTTAAACAGCTCCTTATTAAATAATTATTTAAAGAACGTGCTGTGAAAAAAGGTGGTCAGATTGGCCACCTTTTTTTGTGTTTATAATACCCAGTAGCAGGACACTACAGGATGGTGTTATTGAAATTAACTTTTATGTTCGTATATACAATTATATACCCAAACTGTACCAAACAGTAAACTCCTAAAATTGATTTTATGAAAAGAATTTTTATTCATTCTTGTAAAATGCTATTGCTATTGCTGCTTTTCAATACAGCCGGAGCAGACAGCACTTTTGCACAACAGCTTAGTATTACGGGTACTATTACGGATAGTAAGCATCAACCGGTTTCGGCTGCTTCCGTGCAAATAAAAGGCACAAGATCTGGTACCACCTCTGATCTTGACGGAAAATATAGCATTAAGGCTGCCGCGGGGCAGGTGTTAATATTTAAATCGATGGGTTTTGACGCCAAAGAAGTTACCGTAGGCTCAAGTAACGCCATCAATGTTACTTTAACCGAAACCGAATCGCAATTGAACGAAGTGGTGGTTATTGGCTACGGTGCCCAAAAGCGGGCAAATGTTACCGGGTCTCAGGCTACCTTCAAAGCAGATAATTTAAACGAACGGGCCATAACACGTGTTGACCAGGCGCTTGTTGGGCAAATGGCAGGTGTAACCGTTAAACAAACAACAGGCGTACCGGGTAAAGCATTTAGTGTTAATGTACGTGGCAGTGGCTCTATCAGTGCGGGTAATGAGCCGCTGTATGTAATAGATGGCTTCCCTTTGTCTGTATCACCAATAGGTAGTGGTGGTAGTTTTGGGTCAGGAAACCCGCTTGATAATATCAATCCAAATGATATTGAAGATATTCAGGTTTTAAAGGATGCAGCAGCAGCAGCCATCTACGGTTCAAGGGCATCAAATGGCGTTGTTTTGATCACCACAAAAAAAGGAAAATCGGGCAAGGCCAAAATTAGTTATAGTGCTTATTACGGTTATAACGCGGCAGCCAAATATTTGCCTATGCTTAACGGCGATCAATGGATTGACAGGGCTACTGAAATGATCAATGCCGCTTATGTACTCAAATTTGGCGCACAAGGGGCTACTGCCAGTGATGATAACGCAAAACGCCAGGCGCTGAATGGAGGCGCCTTTAGTGCAGCCTATATGCTCGATCCGAGATGGGCCATGCCAGGTCATCCGGGATTACAATATGTGAACTGGGAGAAGGCCATTGAGCAAAAAGGAGCTATGCAAAATCAGGCATTGAGCGCAAGTGGCGGCAATGAGTTTGTAAATTATTTTATTTCAGGAAACTATGCCAATCAGGATGGTTTTGTAAAAGGTTTGGGTTATAAAGCCTACTCGGCCAGGGCCAATGTGGAAGTTTATGCTGCTAAAAATTTGAAATTAGGTTTAAACATAGCACCTACCTATTCTATTTCGCAGGACCCCGGTGTAGAGGGAAAAGATAATATTTTTCACCAGGCTATAAGCTATAGTCCTATTCAGGAAGATACAGTAGGCTTATACCCTAATGCCTTTAAAAACGGTCAATATACCTGGGGTAACTCAGCAAACAGTCCTATAGCCAAATTAGAGAACAAAGTAGGGCAAACCAAAAAATACCGCACATTGGGTAGCATATTTGCCGAATACGAAATTATAAAAGGGCTAACATTAAGGAGTTCACTGAACCTTGATAATGTTGATAATGCCTCTAACAGCTACACGCCGTACACTATTGCAGGTACACTGGCTTCCAGAACGTTTAATGCAGCAACAAACCCCAATCTTACCGCTAACACTTCCGGTTCGTACAGTACTTTTAAAAGACAAACATTTGTTAATGAAAATACACTTACCTATAATACCACCATTCACGCAAACCACAGTCTGAGTATATTGTTAGGACAGTCTTACAATACCGACCGCTTAGATCAATCCACACTATCATCGGTTGGGGGATACACCAGCAGCGTTATTCAAACCTTAAATGCCGCTGCTAATGTAACAGGCAATACCACCGGAACCAAAAGTGTTTTGGTATCTTACTTTAGCCGTGTACAGTATGGTTATAAAAATAAATATCTATTATCCGCAAGTTTACGTGAAGATGGCTCGTCAAGATTTGGCGCCAATACCAAATATGGTATTTTTCCATCAGCATCTGTAGGCTGGCGTATCATACAGGAAGATTTTATGAAAAGGCTACCTGTAATGAGCGATTTGAAACTGCGTTTTAGTTACGGTGTAAATGGTAACAATAGTATTGCCGATTATGGAAGTATTTCACAGATAGGTTCATACGGATATGTTTTGGGTTCGCCGCAGGCATTAGCTATCGGGCAAGCCCCAAGTAATTTACCAAACCCCGACATTAAATGGGAAAAATCACAAACTTATGATGTGGGGCTCGACTTCGGGTTTTTCAGCAACCGTTTAACCGGTTCATTTGATTACTATAACAAATTAAATACCGATTTATTGCTGAATGTGCCGATCCTTCAATCGACTGGTTTTAGCAGCCAGTTACGTAATGCAGGTTCAGTGCGCAACATTGGCCAGGAACTAGAGTTAACCAGCCGTAATTTAGTTGGCAAGGTTCAATGGAGCACATCAATTAATATCAGTCATTATAAAAATAAAATTGTAAGTCTTTATGGTAATCAGAAACAAATTATTATCCCAAATTCATTTGATGTTTCTGATGCTATTTTGCGCGTAGGGCAGCCGATAAACAGTATTTATGTGGTAAGGCAAATAGGTTTCCTTACACAAGCTGATATTGACAATCATGTGGCAACCTATGGTACAGGTGAAACCGTTGGTGATCCAAAGTACCAAGATCTGAACGGCGATGGTGTAATAACCGAAGCTGATAAGCAGATTGTTGGTCATCCAAATCCTACTTATACATGGGGTATTACCAATACAGTACGCTGGAAAGGTTTCGACCTTACTGTTTTAGTTCAGGGTCAAAATGGCGGATCAATTTATTCCTTACTGGGCAGGGCTATAACCCGTACAGGCCAGGGCTTTACGGATAACGCCCCCGCATTTTATGATAACCGCTGGAGATCACCCGAAAACCAGGGAGCTGGCCGGGTTAGCAAAGCCTACTCTACATTCGGTTTCGTGGCCAATACCGACTGGCTGTATTCCTCAGATTATGTGAGGGTCAGAAATATTACCTTAGGTTATGATCTTAAAAATATATTTAAAACCAAAGTTTTAGGAGCAGCACGCCTGTATGTTACTGCCGAGAACTTCTTTGGGCATGATAAATATTATGGAGGTTTCAATCCGGAGGCGCAAAATACAGCCATCAGCTCTGACAGTAACTACCCTGAAGCAGGTGACTATGGGGGCTTGCCATTAGCTAAATCATTGATCTTCGGGCTAAATGTTACTTTTTAATTATTTCAACATTATCAAAATGAAAAAGATATTTTTTCTATCAACCATATCAGCTGTTTTTTTTATGGCCTCGTGTAATAAGGATTTAAACCAGGTGCCTATATCCAGTTCAACAACAGCAACTTTTTACAGGTCGCCAAGTGATTTTTTGCAGGCAACAAACGCAATCTATGCCGATCTGCACAATTACCCGGTACGATTAGCCAATATGTCTGAAATACGTTCGGATAATATTTATGGTGTTTCAGTTACCGTACGTGATTGGGACCCGGTGAATGATTTCTCACCATCATTAGCAGCAAATGCTTATGTCACCGAAGCCTGGGGTGCCGACTTTAACGGCATTACCAGGGCCAATACCCTGCTTGATCAGGTTACCAAAAATGGTAGCTATATAGGTTCGGCATCATTAGCAACGAGGTTGCAGGCCGAAGCTAAGTTTCTGCGGGCATTTTATTATTTCGACCTGGTTAGGTATTTTGGTAAACTCCCTATCATTGATCACCCGGTTACCGCTCCTGAGGCCAATGGGATAGGCCGCAGTTCTGTAGCTGACGTTTACAAATTGATCATAGCTGATCTGCAATCCGCAATAGCTAATTTACCTGCAACATATACCGGGGTAGATGTGGGCCGTGCTACTAAATATGCGGCAGAAGCCCTGTTAGCACAGGTTTATATGGCTAAATCAGCGCCAAATTACGGTATAGAAGGGCCTGGAACGGGGTCAAACGAATGGAATTTGGCTTTGCCATTATTGCAGGATATTATCAGCAGCGGCAAGTTTGCTTTTGAACCTACTTATAGCAATGTGTTTTCATATGCCAATCAAAGTCCTGCTGTTAACAAAGAGGCTGTTTTTGATGTAATGTATACCAGTGGCATAAGCGGTACAAGTGATCTTTATGGAGCGTCGTTTCCATGGACACTTGCTCCAACTGGTTACTTTTTATCTATTAAGGATACCAAATCAAACGGAAGCTTGGAAATTATTCCGGTATCAAACGATCTAGCAAATAGTTATGATGCTGCCGACGTTCGTAAGGCATTTAGTATTTATACTGCAGGTTATACCAACGCTGGCAGTACAGAAAATCGCCCGTTCTTTAAAAAATGGCTCGATATAACCAAAATTCCTACTGCCAGCCGTTTTGATTGGGGAATTAACTTTATTGCCATCAGGTACACCGATATTTTAATGCTTAAGGCCGAGTGTATACTGAATGGGGCAACAGGAGGCTCGCAGGCTGATGTTGATGCTATTGTTAACCAGGTAAGAACACGGGCCGGGCTGCCATCCGTATCAGGGGTAACACTTGCCCAGTTGTTTGATGAGCGCCGCAGGGAGTTTGCAGATGAGGGCTCACGCTGGTTCGACCTGCAAAGGAGCGGTAAGCTTTTAACCATTATGAATAGTTGGATTGCAAAGGAAGATGCTCAGAAAGCTATCAAACCGGTAGTAGCCAATTATGTTATTTACCCTGTACCGCAAACACAACTGGATGCTGCACCGGGGCTATACACACAAAACCCAGGCTATTGATCCGAATAAGTGATGAAGTATCCTGATCGTCATAAAAATGGTTTATTCTTCGTGTTTTGGAGAGTAAACCATTTTTATAAAGTTTATCGAGTGATTTATATAAAGTAATTAATACGTGTTGATATCGGTTTATTAGCTTTCGGCTTTGTGCATTTCGCTTTTAGCTTTATTTAAAGAATAAACTTACCTATGAAATTATTACGTTATTCTGTTTTTCTGATAATTATTACCGCAAATGCCGTAAACGGGCAACCTAACCTGGATTGGGCAAAAAAGGTTGGAGCCAGGCGTTCTCCTCAAAAAACAACAGTATGGTATGTAAACTATAATGGTGCAGCTAATGATGGCAATACTATAAACACAATTGCCATACAAAAAACTATTGATCAATGCTCGGCAAAAGGTGGCGGCATAGTTGCATTTAAACCCGGTAAATATTTAACAGGCTCAATTTTTTTGAAGAAAAACGTTTGCCTCAATATTGATCAGGATGTAGAACTATTGGGTAGCCAGGACATAAAAGATTACCCCGAAATTGATACCAGGGTCGCCGGTATTGAGATGAAATGGCCCGCTGCGTTGATCAATATAGCTGGCCAAAGCAATGTGGCAATTACCGGAAAAGGGTTGGTAAATGCCCATGGTAAGCCATTTTGGGATACTTACCGGAAAATGCGCTCTGAATATGATCCCAAAGGTTTACGCTGGATAGTTGATTATGACGCCAAACGTCCCCGTACACTGCTGGTTTCCAACTCTCAGGATGTTACCATCAAAAATATTACGCTGCAACAGGCCGGGTTCTGGACTGTGCAACTGCTTTACTCCGGTTATGTTACTGTTGATGGCATTACCATCCGGAACAACGTTGACGGGCACGGCCCGTCGACAGACGGCATAGATATAGATTCATCCAGTTGGATACTTGTGCAAAACTGCGATATTGATTGTAACGATGATGATTTTTGCCTTAAAGCCGGTCGTGATTGGGATGGATTGAGGGTAAACAAGCCAACCGAATATGTAGTGATCCGCAAATGTATATCAAGAGCAGGGGCGGGATTGCTTACTTGCGGCAGCGAAACATCGGGTGGTATCAGACATGTGCTTGCTACCGATCTGATAGGTAACGGAACCAGTAACGGACTAAATATTAAATCTGCCATAACCCGTGGCGGCACGGTTGAAGATATTCACTTCACAAATATAACCATGAATGGCGTGGGTACAGCTTTTCAAATTACCATGAACTGGAACCCGAGTTATAGTTATTCTAAATTACCTGATGGGTATAATGAAGCTTCGTTGCCCGACCATTGGAAAAAGATCTTGCACAAGGTGGAGCCTACCGAAAAAGGGGTACCGCACTTTAAGGATGTTTATATTTCAAACATTAAAGTAACAGGCGCGAAAAAAGCCATTAATGCCATAGGACTTAAAGAATCAACCATGCAAAATTTTCATTTTGATGAGGTTAATATTGAGTCTGGCACCGCAGGCGATGTGCAGTTTGCACGGACATGGGAGTGGAAAAACTCACAGATCATTACTCAGGATAATACAAAACTTAATTTAAGTGATGCAGTGGCTGGTCAATAATAAATGTAAGACTTTAAAAAAGGTACTGTTTTGCATAGGTGCAGGTTTGGGAATGCTTTTTTGTGCCTTGTCAATTCCTGCTGCACAAAAGAGCATTAATGTTATTTCACTGGGAGGACAATGGCAATTCCGGATGGATCTGGCAGGTAAAGGAGTAGAAGAAAAATGATTCTTAAGATCGTTGATGGATACTATTGGTGCACCAGATGAACTGAGGCCCAAAAACATAAAAAAATAATATGAAAGCATTAAAACCGGTTTTAGCTTTATTAATAATAGCCTTTGCAGGCCCGGCTTTTATCAATCAACAAAAGCCAACCATTTATTTGATAGGTGATTCAACAACTCATAATAGTGATAAGGAAACATGGGGCTGGGGAAGTATTATTCCATACTATTTTGAGCTCTCAAAAATCAATATTGAAAATCATGCCATGGCCGGTCGCAGTACCCGTACGTTTATAAAGGAGGGCCGGTGGAATCAGGTTGATTCGCTTTTAAAGCCGGGGGATTACGTGATGATAGTATTCGGTCATAATGAAGGCAGTAAACCTGATACCACCAAAGCAGGGTACCGTGGTGTATTAAAGGGTACCAGTAATGAAACTGTTGAACTTGCCTGGCCTAATGGCACTAAAGAAACCGTACATACCTATGGCTGGTATTTCCGCAAATTTATTAGGGATACCAAAGTTAAAGGAGCAATGCCTATCGTATTATCCATGATTCCCCGGAATGAATTTCGTGATGGTAAAGTTATCCGTGCTGATAATGATTATGGCAAATGGGCAAAGGAGATAGCACAGCAGGAAGGTGTTGTCTTTATTGATATGAACCGTATCACGAGTGACAAGTATGATAAATGGGGAGCTGATTCGGTTAAAAAGTTCTTCCCCCAGGATCATACCCATACTAATAAAATGGGGGCTACCGTGAATGCTGAATCGGTGGTTGATGGCATCAAAGCTGATCCTGGGAATCCCCTAAATAAATATCTTAAAAACTAATTTTTAGGCTGTTATGAAAAATATGATGCGTACAAATGCGGCTTTAGGCTTACTGCTCATCCTGGCTATGCTGTTATCTTCTTTTATGTTGATGAAACCGGCTGATAAACCAACTTTTTACCTAATAGGCGATTCAACTGTAAAAAATGGCAAAGGCAGGGGCGACGGTGGTTTATGGGGATGGGGGAATTATATTGCTCCTTATTTTGATACAACAAAAATTGCGGTTGAAAATGACGCTCTTGGAGGCACCAGCAGCCGCACCTTCCAAACCATGGGTTTGTGGGACAAGGTATTGGTTAAAATTAAGCCCGGCGATTTTGTGATCATGCAGTTTGGTCATAATGACAACGGCGCGTTGGATGATACGGCCCGTGCCCGCGGAACTATTAAAGGCATTGGCGATGAGCAGCAGGAAATATATAATCCGATAAGGAAAATAAAAGAGGTGGTACATACCTACGGCTGGTATATGCGGAAGTTTGTTGCTGATATTAAGGCGAAGGGGGCAACTCCAATCATCTGCTCCCCGATACCCCGCAATACCTGGAAAGATGGCAGATCCGCAGGGCGCAACAATGAAAACAATTATGGACAATGGGCCCGTGAGATCAGTGAACAAACAGGAGCCTTTTTCATCGACTTAAACAAACTAATTGCCGACGATTATGACCAGGAGGGTGAAGCAAAGGTAAAATCGACCTATTTCGGCATGGATGCCACGCATACACTTGAGCCGGGTGCGCAGCTAAATGCCAAATTTGTTATCCAGGGCATCCGGTCATTCAATCAACTGAGACTCAATAAATTTTTAAAGCAACAAGTTCAATAAGTGCTCAAATGATGAAAAGAAGAGATTTTATTGAACGGTTAAGTATGGCTTCGGCAATGGCATTATTACCTGGTTTGGCTTTTGGCAATTCAAAAAATCATGTTTCTGCTTTTGCTAAAAAGCTAAAACCTGTTGGCCGTGCATTGGAAATGGAGGGTTATTATGTGTGGTGTAACAGCCCGATTGAAGGCTCAGATGGTAGGATTCATGTGTTTTTTTCAAGATGGGTTGCTTCAAAAAAAATGGGGGGATGGATCAATGGGTCCGAAATATGCCATGCTGTGGCAGATACCCCCGAAAGCGAGTTTAAATTTTTAGAGATTATTCTTGCTCCGCGCGGCCCCGGTTACTGGGATGCTACCACCTGCCATAATCCATCTATAAAAAAGGTGGATGGCAAATACTGCCTGTTCTTTATGGGCAATTCCAACGGTAAAACCAATACCAAACGAATAGGGCTGGCCACTGCCGATTCTTTGGATGGTCCCTGGACCCGCCCGGATGAACCGTTGCTTTTGCCTGGTCCGGAAGGGGCCTGGGATGATCATTGTACCACCAACCCGGCATTTATTAAACATCCCAACGGGCAATACTGGCTGTTTTATAAATCATGGAACACAAAAGAGTATGAAACTTCAACCGACCCGCTGGTAAAAGGTAACCGTAAATATGGTTTGGCTATTTCCGATAAGCTGGAAGGACCTTATAACAAGTATAATGGGAACCCGGTGATAGATTTTTCGGGAAGGGGTAATAATGCCCAATTGGAAGATGCTTTTGTTTGGCTTGATAAAAGCCGCTTTAAAATGCTGGCTCGGGATATGGGCGTATTTAATCACCAGTATGGTTTGTACATGGAATCAAAAACCGGTAAGAAATGGAGCGAACCGGAGATAGGTTATTTTAACGCCGAATATTATCGTATTGATCAGCCGTCGCCACCAAAATACCTGAACAAATATGGCCGGTTTGAAAGGCCCCAACTTTTATTTCAAAATGGTAAGCCAACTTACATGTTTACTACCTCGCAGGGCGGTAAATGCATGACGGCATCGCCATTTATATTTAAAATAGAATCATAACGTCCGCGACATGAAAAAAATACTTCCTGTATATTTTGCATTTTTTACTGTTGTTTGGCCGGTTGTATTACGGGCGCAAAATAAAATAGACCGTAAGGCTTTGGTGCAAAGGCATAATGTAATAAATAACGGTACAGACACGCTGTCTTCCCTATCTGTTGGCAATGGTCGTTTTGCTTTTACGGTTGATGCTACTGGGTTGCAAACTTTTCCTGAGCACTATGATAAAGGAATTCCGCTGGGCACACAATCTGAATGGGGCTGGCATAGCTTTAAAGATACGGCAGGCTATAAGTTTGATGAAACATTAAAAACGTACATGCTCAATGGTCGTAATGTGAGCTACTCTGTGCAATGGAACCAGCCTGGGCGTAATAGGAATGCCGCCAACTGGTTCCGGGAAAATGTACATCGCCTGCAATTGGGTAACCTTGGTTTCCTGTTGTTACATAAAGATGGAAGCGAGGCCCGGATAAGTGATATCAAAAATATCCGACAGGAACTTGATTTGTGGACGGGGACTATTACCAGCTCTTTTACTTTTGATGGCGAGCCGGTAAAAGTTCAGACCTACGCGCACCAGGATAAGGACCTGATAGCTGTGAAGGTACAGTCGCCGTTGTTAGCTCAAGGCAGGCTTAAAGTAAGGTTGCGTTTCCCTTTTCCCACTAATCAGTTTGCCGATTATGGCGACAATTGGAAAGATCCGCAGAAGCATTATTCGTCAGTTGTTAGTTCCGGTGCCCGCCAGACTACCATCATTCATCGTTTAGATACCAACCAATATTTTGTACGCCTTGCCTGGGATGGTGCTGCATCGGTTAAGAATACAGCTGTTCATCAGTTGGTGTTATTCCCGCAAGGTAAAACCGGGGAATTAACATTTACCTGTTTGTTTGCTCCTCAGAAAACCATAGCGCTTTTGCCCGGGTTTATCCAAACGCAAACAAACAGCATATTGCAATGGAAAGCTTTCTGGCAAAGCGGTGGCGCGGTTGATTTCAGCGGTAGTACCGATCCACGTGCAAAAGAACTGGAACGCATGGTCGTGCTCTCCCAATATCTTACCAAAATACAATGCTCAGGCCATCAGCCCCCGCAGGAAACAGGTTTAACTTATAATAGCTGGTATGGTAAACCGCACCTCGAAATGCACTGGTGGCACGGTATTCATTTTGCATTGTGGGGCAGGGAGCAGCTGCTCGAAAATAGTTTGGGCTGGTACCAGCATGTAAAAGCCAATGCAAGGGCTATTGCTAAAAGACAGGGATATGACGGAGTACGCTGGCAAAAAATGACCGACCCGGATGGTAACGAAAGCCCATCGTCGGTAGGGGCATTCCTTATCTGGCAGCAACCGCACTTTATTTATTTCGCCGAATTGGAGTATCGTGCCCATCCGAATAAGCAAACCCTGGATAAGTATAAAGACCTTGTATTGGCCGACGCAGATTTTATGGCCTCATTCCTAACTTATGATAAGGAGCACGACCGGTATAATTTAGGCAAGGGCGTTATCCTGGCTCAGGAACGGTATAAACCCGAAGAAACATACAATCCAACTTACGAGCTGCAATACTGGCGCTGGGCTTTAAACACCGTCCAGCAATGGCGTAAACGCTTGGGCTTACAGCCGGATAATAAATACACCATCATCCTGAAAAAACTGGCTGCCTTACCTCAAAAAGACGGCGTTTACCTGGCTGCGGAAAGCTCGCCCGATGCATATACAAACCCTAAATTAAAAACGGATCATCCGGCGGTATTAGCTGCCTATGGTATGCTGCCCTATAATGATAAACTGGATACTGCGGTAATGAAGAAAACCTTTAACCTGGTTTGGGACGTATGGGATTGGAAAGATACCTGGGGTTGGGATTTCCCGATGACCGCCATGACAGCCGCCCGTTTAAATATGCCCGAAAAAGCTGTTGATGCTTTATTTATGCCCATAAAAACCAATACCTACTTAGCCAACGGCCATAACTACCAGGACGGGCGATTGCGGATGTACCTGCCAGGCAATGGTGGCTTACTGGCCGCTGTAGCCATGATGTGCGCTGGCTGGGATGGCTCAAGCACTGCCAATCCGGGTTTTCCTAAAAATGGAAAATGGAAAGTAAGGTGGGAGGGGCTTAAAAAAATGCCATAATGCTGAGTATATGTTTTGTGAACCCGATCTAATAAAAATCTACAATATGAATAAATTATTTATAAGGATAAAAACGGTACTGTGCGCTGGCGCCGTCATGGCAATGGCGGGTAGTGTTAATGCACAACAACCGGTAAAAAGTAAAGTATTGGCGGATATGACCCTGGCTAATAATTATTTTATGCAAAAATGGCCCGATCCGGGAGCTTCTGTTACCGTAAAGGGAACAACCCGTACCAGTAATTTATGGACGAGGGCTGTTTATTATGAAGGGCTGATGGCGATGTATGAGATCGACCCTCAAAAAAAGTACTATGATTACGCGGTTGACTGGGGCGAGAAACACCAATGGGCTCCTCGTGGTGCTGTTGATACCCGCAATGCGGATAACCAATGCTGCGGACAAACCTATATTGATCTTTACCTCATAGATAAAAAGCCTGAGCGCATTGAAAAAATAAAGCAAAGTATCGACCTGATGGTGAACAGCGAGAAAAAGGATGACTGGAACTGGATCGACGCGCTGCAAATGGCCATGCCGGTATATGCAAGGCTTGGTGAAATATATAATGACAATAAGTATTATGAAAAGATGTTCGAGATCTACAATTACTCTAAAACCGTACACGGTGGAAAGGGATTGTATAATACCGCAGATCATCTTTGGTGGCGTGATAAAGACTTTGTACCTCCTTATAAAGAACCTAACGGTGCAGATTGTTACTGGTCGCGGGGAAACGGTTGGGTAGTGGCTGCCATGCTGCGTGTATTGGAAATTATGTCCAAAAATGCGCCTCACCGCAATGAGTATTTATCGGTGTATAAAGAAATGATTGAGGCACTGGTGCCGTTGCAGCGTACGGATGGCTATTGGAACGTGAGCCTGAAGGATTCAACTAATTTCGGCGGGAAAGAGCTCTCAGGTACCGCGTTATTTACTTACGGCATGGCCTGGGGTATTAATCATGGGATCCTGAAAAAGAAAACCTATTTACCAATAGTTATCAAAGCATGGAACGCCATGTCAAAAGAGTGCCTGCATCCGGATGGTATGCTCGGCTTTGTACAAGGAACCGGTAAAGAGCCCAAAGATGGTCAACCTTTTGCTTATAACAATGTGCCCGATTTTGAAGATTATGGTTTGGGCTGTTTCCTGCTGGCTGGGAGTGAAGTTTATAAACTGAGTAAGTAATGAAGAAGGTATTCCTGTTTTTAGCCTTTGTTTTATTAGTTCTGGTGGATGCTTTTGCCCAAACGAGTATTGGGAGCAATAGATCTGGCTATAAAAAGCAAGGCAACACATTGTATTTTAATAATGCCAATGGCGATGTTAAAATTGAATTTTGTTCGCCTTCCATGTTCCGTGTAAGGGCCAACTGGAACCGCAAATTTGCCCCGGATGAGCATTTAATGCAAGAAAATTACACATGGCCAACTGTTGATTATAAAGTTATTGATAGTAAGGCCGGGTATCTTATTCAAACTTCGGCATTGATCATTACAGTTCTTAAATCACCATTTATTATCAATGTGGCGGATAGTAAGGGGATAATATTATCATCAGAATATGTACCAAACAGCAAGCAAAATGGTGGCTTGCATCATATCGGCGATACAGTAATGTGCACTAAAGATCTGTTGCCCAACGAGCATTTCTTTGGCTTTGGCGAACGTATGGATTTTACCGACCAACGCAATAAGCTGGTAAAGCTGAATGTGGGCAGGGGAAAAAGCAAAAATAATTTGCTTGGCGCCTATAACATCAATGAAGCTAGTTATTGCCCGGTGCCATTTTTTATGAGCACTAAAGGATACGGCATCTACCTGCATAATTCGTCGGCTACGGAATGGGATATGGGCAGTAAAACTGACGATGAGTACAGTTTTAAGGCAAACAATGGCGAATTGGATTATTACTTTATTTACGGTCCAACGTTCCCGGCTATTTTAAATAATTATTTAAACATTACGGGTAAATCGCCATTGTTACCACGGTTTGCTTTCGGTTTGCATATGGGGACTTATAGCGGCGGTACCTGGGGGCATGAAGAACTAACCTCGGATAAGTATGTAATTGAGCTCGCCCGTAAAATGCGTGAAATGGGGATCCCTGTTGATATTCTCTTCCTTGATTCTACCTGGCGTTTGTTTGGTAAAAACGGAGGTAAAGGGGCTACAACCTTTGAATGGCGCGAAACATTTAAGGATCCGAAAGCCATGTTTGATAGCTTGTATGCCATGAACTTTAAAATGGTGGGCCTACATATCCGGCCAAGGTTTGATAATGCAAAAAAACTGAACCTGCTTGACCAGGCACAGGCCAAAGGTTTTACCTATCCGGAAAATGGCAAACCGGGCGAATTTGTAAATTTTTTTGATCAGCAAGCTGCAAACTGGTGGTGGGATAATGGCGTAATGAAAGTTGCCTCAATTGGTGCTAAATTCCTGAAAACGGATGAGGGCAGTGCATTTGGTTCATTAGCCAATGAAAGTGAAAAGGTTGGCCCTACAGGTAAGGAAGTAACCCAGCTGCATAATGTATTCCCTATTGCTTATGCAAAGGCACCATATTTGAAATTTCAGGAATATAACGGCATCCGCGGTTTAAACCAAACACGAGAAGGTTATTCTGGGATCCAGCGCTATCCGTTCATTTTTGCCGGCGACTGGCCAAGCGAATGGCTGTATTTTGCACCGGTTATAAGGGCCGGGTTAAACATCGGTTTATCGGGTGTTGGCTATTGGGCACATTGTATGGGGGGCTTTGAACACGCTGCCGATCCGGAGTTATATATGCGCTGGGTACAGTTTGGGATGTTTAGCCCGGTAGCGATGATATTTGGTATGGATCATCCGGGTTATAAAGAACCCTGGAATTATGGAGCCGAGGCTTTGGCCAACTTTAAAAAATATGATGATCTCCGTTACAGGCTGATACCCTACATTTATAGTAATGCTTATACGCAATATCAAACCGGCATGCCGCTCATGCGCGCTTTGGTGTTGGAGTATCAGGATGATCCTAATACGTACAATATAGCCGACCAATACCTGTTTGGCGATAACATGATGGTTTGCCCGGTGACGGTAAAAGACGCACAAACACGTACGGTATATTTGCCACGGGGAATCTGGTTTGATTACTGGACCGGTAAAAAATATACCGGAAAGCAGTATATACATATACTAACCCCGGCCGATCATTTGCCTATATTTGTTAAAGCAGGCAGTATCATTCCGATGCAACCGGTCATGAAATATATGGATGAAAAACCTGTAGATGAGATCACATTGGATGTATTTCCAGGTCAGGCATCTGAGTTTAAACTGTATGAAGACGACGGTATCAGTTTAAAATACAAGCATGGCGACAAGGCGATCACTCAAATTACTATAGCAGATGTTTCCGCTGGCTGGGAATTGCAGATTAAAAAGCCTGCGGGTAGCTTTATTCCGGCAGCGCATACCTATTTGGCAAAAATACATTGGTCTCGTGATCAGGAACCATCTTTAATTACCGAAAACAATGAAACATTGAAAGCGGTTGATAATGCCGATGTATTGGCTAAAACAGCGGGTTGGTATTATGATAAAACAACTCATTTGCTTTGGTTAAAAACTTTCCATAATAACCGTGAAGATATTGCCATTAATTTAAAATAGATCATGATCTGCAACTTAAATTATCAAAGCCGGATTTTCCGGATTGATGATGAACAAATTTAGGTCGCTCTCATTTATAGTTATCCTATGAAAAAGTTATTCAATATAATTTGCCTTTTTTCTGTAGTAAGTAATCCAATATTTGCTCAGCATAAGCTAACAGACAAGCGGCCGAATATCATTATTATCCTGGCCGATGATATGGGTTATTCAGATATTGGCTGTTTTGGATCCGAAACCCAAACGCCAAATCTCGACGCTATGGCCAAAAGCGGTTTACGCATGACCCAGTTTTACAACGCATCCCGCTGCTGCCCAACCAGGGCATCATTACTTACCGGGCTTTATCAGCACCAGGCCGGCGTTGGCGATATGGTAAACCATCGTGATGTGCCGGCTTACCAGGGTTACCTGAACCAAAATTGCGTAACCATAGCTGAGGTGCTAAAGCAAGGTGGCTATAATACTTTAATGGCGGGTAAATGGCATGTGGGTACAGATCCCTCGCGCTGGCCGGTTAAACGTGGATTTGATCATTATTTTGGTTTAATAGATGGTGCAAGCAGTTATTTTAATCCAACTATGCCTTATCGCCCAAATCAAAAACTTACCATCGCTTTAGATGATAAGGAATATACACCCTGGCCAAACTGGTATTCAACAAATGCCTACGCCGATTATGCCATTAAATTTATTGAAGGTAATAAAAGTACCAATAAGCCATTCTTTCTGTATATGGCTTTTACCAGTCCGCATTGGCCAATCCAGGCGCTGCCCGAAGATATTGCCAAATATAAAGGCAAATACCTGGAAGGATGGGATAAGTTGAGACAGGAACGCCTGGAACGTCAAAAGCAGTTGGGGATTATCAATAAAGATGAAAAGCTTTCGCCCAGGGATAAGAGCGTGCCCGAATGGGATAGCCTTAGCCCGGAAGAAAAGGAACAGTTTGATACCAAATTGGCGGTATATGCAGCTATGGTTGACCGGATGGATCAGAATATAGGCCGGATCAGGAAAAAGCTTAAAGAATTAGGGGAAGAGGAAAATACAGTGATCATGTTTCTGTCAGACAACGGAGCCAGTAATGAAACTATTACGGGCCCGGGCTTTACACCCGAAGTGCTGGCCGCAAACAATAAGCCTGCAAGTGATCCAACGTCTTTTACATCATACGGATCATTGGGGGCAAATATAAGCGATACACCTTTCCGCTTATTTAAACATTGGGAATATGAAGGTGGCACTGCTACGCCCTTTATAGCTTATTATCCAAATGTTATCAAGCCTGGCTCAATAATTAAAAAACCTGCTCACATCATCGACCTCATGGCAACCTGCCTCGATTTAGCCGGAGCAACTTATCCAAAAGTTTATCATGGCAATAGTATTACCCCAACCGAAGGTATAAGTCTTGTTCCTGTATTTAAGGGGCAAACATGGAAAGGGCATAACGAATTGTTTTTTGAACATGAGGGTAACCGCGCCGTAAGACAAGGCGATTGGAAACTGGTATCGCAGCGGCCTGAAAACAAATGGGAACTTTATAATATCAGCATCGACCGTTCGGAGTTAAATGACTTGAGTGTCAAATATCCTCAAAAAGTAGCTGAACTTGAGGCATTGTACAATAAATGGGCTGCCAGAGCAGGCGTAGTAGAGTTTGAAAAGTTAGAAAAATCTAAAGGCGAGTGATTCAGTAAGGTTGATTAAATTGCAGTCTATTCATCCATTATCCAGTGCGGGCACGATGATCTTCTTGAAGTTTTCGATGTATTTAACGGCAGAATTATTGTCGCAATTGTGTTTAGATTTTAGCCAATAATCATAGTCTGTAATAAAATGATGGTCAATTGCCATGATGTACGTTAATGGCATGTGAAAATTGGAAAATCCCGAAGACACAGTAAGTCAGCCTATCATTGTGTGGGTAAAAGAAAAGTCTTTTAAGAAACACGAAGAAATTAAGCGGGAAAGCGGCTGTCAAAGCATCGGCGAAGTGACCCGCATGATTTTTCCGGCGAATAGATCGGCTGCTTTTATAAGGAGATGTCTCTAAACGCGCCGATAGTTGCTCGAAATTTATACAAAGGTCTTTGGGAACGTTTGCGCGGTTTTAGTTGGACAAATCCTTTTTTTTATTGCCGCCAGCCTTTAATCTTGTTTAGGATTTAATAGTCCTTCACCAATTATTATAAGGCGATAAGGAGCCCGTTTTAAAATAAAAACATGTCGGTAATAAAAACAACGGTTGGGGTAGCAGTTTTGCTTTTGGCAGGTTGCTTTACATCATGGGCCCAGGCTCAGCAGTATTCCTGGCAGCGTTTGCCGCAGGTACGTAAACCTGTGTTTAAAAAGGATACTATTAATATTTCAAAATATGGCTCCAAAGCCGATGGTATTACTTTAAATACAGCCAGCATTAATAAAGCAATTGCAGCTTGCAGCTCTAAGGGCGGTGGAGTAGTGCTTATTCCGCAGGGTTTGTGGTTAACAGGTCCGCTGGTAATGAAAAGCAATGTGAACCTGCATGTAAGCAGAGCGGCGCTGCTTCAGTTTACTGATGACAAAAGCCAGTATAAACTGGTTGAAGGCAATTACGAAGGCCACGCCGCTGTGCGCAATGAATCGCCGATATCGGGTATCAATCTTACAAACATCGCCATTACAGGCGAAGGGGTTATTGATGGCCATGGCGAAGTTTGGCGCGCTATCAGTAAAGACCGGCTCACCGAAACCGAGTGGAACAAACTGGTTGCATCTGGCGGTGTGGTAAGCGAAAACGGCAAGTCATGGTACCCGTCTGCAAGTTATGTCGGCGGGTTAAAAGCGCCGGGAGCAGGTGTAATAGGTAATGGGAAAACCATGAAGGACAATGAGCCTTTTAAAGATTTCTTCAGGCCTAATATGTTGGTACTTACCAATTGCAAAAAGGTACTGCTACAGGGCGTTACACTACAAAATTCACCTGCCTGGGATATTCACACTTTATTATGTGAAGACCTTACCGTGCAGAACGTACGCGTAAGAAACGCGTGGAACGCACAGAACGGCGACGGTATAGATGTGGAATCATGCCGGAATGTTTTGATAGAAGGCAGCACTTTTGATGCCGGTGATGATGGCATCTGCATCAAATCGGGCCGGGACGAAGAAGGACGTAAGCGGGGCAAACCAACCGAAAATGTAATTGTACGGGATAATGTGGTTTACCGTGCACACGGCGGTTTTGTAATAGGCAGTGAAATGTCGGGAGGGGCGCGCAATATTTTCGTGTCCAACTGTACATTCATTGGTACTGATATCGGTTTGCGTTTTAAAACCACGCGTGGAAGGGGCGGCGTTGTTGAAAATATCTTTATCAAAAATATCAACATGAAAGATATCCTTCATGAGGCCATCCTTTTTGATATGTATTATGGCGGTAAATCGCCGGGTGAAGCAGATGATGTAAACGACCAGGCTGTTGTGCCTGTAACGGAAGCCACGCCCTCATTTAGCAAATTTTATGTAGATAATGTTGTATGTAACGGTGCCGAAAAAGCACTCATGGTCAGGGGACTGCCCGAAATGGGTATCAAAGACATTCATATTGAAAACAGTACTTTCAAAACCGTTAAAGGTGCGGATGTAATAGAAGCGCAGAACATCTCCTTGAAAAATATTCGCTTCGAAAGCAAAGAAACCCACCCGCTCATCAATATTCAAAATAGCAGCAGCGTCACTTTTGATCATCTTACCTATGGCGATACACAGCTTTTGTTTAAGGTCAGCGGTAAAAAATCACGGCAAATAAAATTGCTGAATACAAACGCCTCGCAGGCGAAAAAGAAAGTTGAGTTTAGTTCAGGAGCCGCAGAAAGCGCATTAACCGGTTCAAAATAATGAAGATCGCCGCGTTGTTGATATGGATTGTTCTTACACCTGCATTATTACTGGCGCAGGTGGTTACATATCCGAAGCGCTTTACCGTGGCACATGATGGCAGCGGTGATTTTAAGACCATTCAGCAGGCTGTAAATGCTGTTCGGGACCTGTCGCAGCAAAGGGTTGCTATCTACATAAAAGCCGGTGTGTACCAGGAGAAACTGGTAATCCCATCCTGGAAATGTAATATCGAGCTGATAGGAGAGGATCAAAATAACACGATCATAACCAACAGCGATTTCTCGGGTAAGGCAAACCCTCAAGGAAGGGACGCCTTTGGGAAAACTGAGTTTACTACCTACACTTCCTACACTGTTTTGGTACAGGGAAACGATTTTATCGCCAGGAACTTAACCATAACAAACGCCGCCGGCCCGGTAGGCCAGGCAGTGGCTTTACATGTTGAGGGAGACAGATGTGCTGTGATCAATTGTCAGTTGCTGGGCAACCAGGATACGCTCTATGCGGGCACAGAAAACAAGCGCCAGTTTTATAAAGATTGTTATCTTGAAGGTACAACTGATTTTATTTTCGGCGAAGCCACAGCGGTTTTCCAGAACTGTGTGATCAAAAGCCTCAAAAACTCTTTTATAACGGCTCCCGCCACTACCCCGAGGCAGCAATTTGGGTTTGTGTTTTTGGATTGTAAGCTTATCCTTGCCGATACTTCTGTTAAAACAGTTTACTTGGGCAGGCCATGGCGGCCATATGCTAGATCAGTTTTTATCAATACAACAATGGGTAGCCACATCTGCACCCCGGGTTGGGATAATTGGCGTAATCCTGAAAATGAAAAGACCGCCTTCTTTGCCGAATACAAAAGCAAAGGAGTTGATATAAGCAAGCGTGTGCCATGGTCGCACCAACTGACTGAAACCGAAGTGGAAAAATATACTTTGAATAACATTCTTGCCGGGAATGATAACTGGGATGTAACATTGATAAAATGACCTGTATAATGAAGAAAATATTGTTATTATGTACTTTCCTGCTCGCTGGCATTGGGCTTAGGGCGCAAACACTGCCATGGTCGCAGCGGATGGCTAATACTGCTATCACTATATGGAAGGATTCATTGCCGGGTACCAATTGGTCGTACGATCAGGGGGTAGTTTTACAGGGGTTGCAAAGTGTTTGGCAGCAATCGGCCAAAGGCGAATATTTTAGCTATATCCAGAAATCGATGGACAGGTATGTGTGTACTGACGGAACCATCCGTACCTACAAAGCCAATGATTATACGCTGGATAATATCCTTTCGGGACGGAGCCTGTTATTGCTGCACCAGGTATTAGGTACTGAAAAATACTACAAAGCAGCCGCATTGCTTCGCAAACAATTAAACGATCAACCCAAAACGCCCGAAGGTGGTTTCTGGCATAAAAAAAGATATCCCAGCCAAATGTGGCTTGATGGCCTGTACATGGCCGAACCTTTTTATGCCGAATACGCTTCAGTTTATCATGAAGATGCCGATTTTAACCAGATAGCCGATCAGTTTATCTGGATGGAGCAACATGCACGTGACAGTAAAACAGGTTTATTGTACCATGCCTGGGATCAAAGCAAAAAGGAACGCTGGGCAAATCCTCAAACAGGTCTTTCGGCAAGTTTATGGGCCCGTGCCAATGGTTGGTATGCCATGGCACTGGTTGATGTGTTACCCTATTTTCCGGCCAATCACCCTAAACGTGCCGCGCTGCTCGCCATTTTGAACCGTTTTGCTCCTGCTATCCAAGCTTGCCGGGATCAGGGCTCGGGTTTGTGGTACCAGGTGCTTGATAAGGGCGGTAAAAATGGTAATTACCTTGAAGCTTCGGCATCCTGTATGTTTGTTTATACGCTTGCTAAAGGTGTGAGGGAAGGATACCTGCCTCAAAAATATTTGCTGGTAGCCCGAAAAGCCTATGATGGTATCATCAAAGATTTCATCGAAACAGATGCCAGCGGGCAAGTAAACCTTAAAGGTACCGCAGGCGCTGTTGGTGTTGGCGGCGAACCATACCGCGACGGCAGCTACGAATACTATACCGGCGTTAAAACTATCACTAACGAAACAAAAGGCGTTGGCGCGTTTATGGTAGCGAGTGTGGAGATGGAGCGTCTGGCTAACCTGAATTTGGGCAAAGGTAAAACTGTGCTTTTAGACAGTTATTTCAATAATGAGCATCATAATGATGTTACCGGTAAAAGTATGCCGTTCCATTACAAATGGGAAGAGCAGGATAACAATGGGTTTTCGTTTTTAAGACAGGTCTTTATTAACTACGGTCTGCAAAACAAAACTTTAAATGAAGCGCCGGATGCAGAGAATCTCAAAAAAGCAGCAGCTTATGTTATTGTTGATCCCGATATCCCGAAGGAAAACCCGGATGCTAAATATATTGAAGAACCACATATCAAAGCCATCAGCAATTGGGTGAAAAACGGCGGTGTGCTTGTTGTGTTAAATAATGATACAGGCAACGCCGAGTTTGTACACCTGAACAAACTGATGGCAAAATTTGGTATCAGCTTTAACCAAAATAGTGTTAACAGGGTGGTTGGTCGCAACTTTGAACAGGGGGCAATAAATATTCCTTCGGGTAATGCCATTTTTAAAACGGCCCGCAAGGTTTACATCAAGGAATTGAGTACCCTGCAGTTGACTAATGCCGCCGTTCCGCAGTTAACCAATGATAAGGATATTATTGTAGCCACTGCCAAATATGGTAAAGGTACCGTGTTTGCCGTTGGCGATCCCTGGTTTTATAACGAATATACAGATGGCCGTAAGCTGCCGCCCGACTATGATAACTTTAAAGCGGCCAATGACCTGGTAAACTGGTTGGTAAAGCAAATCCCTCAAACAAAAAAACGATAATCTATTACAATCAATAAGCACATGATATTATCGATATAACCTGAACAAAACATCAGTACCGGCAAATGCTTCAAAAAGCAAAGTAAAGAACTGGATCGGGGCAAAATAGATGCCATGAAGCGGTGGAAAGGGCCATACAAAAGTATCGGCATATTTTATGATACCTGAGTGCATCTTATAAATAATCGTTTTATTAACACTTATTTATAAGATATTAAAGTGTCCCACTTATTGAAGTTAAGTTTAGTAAATAATAATAATTGCTGTTTAAACAGCAAAGGTGATACGACTTTGTACCCTACTCGATAACGTTAAAGTTAAAACTTAATTATTAGTGTTCAATTTACAATTATTTTTCATTTTTTGACTTGTAAATAAAAAATATTGCTTAGTTTGCCTTCAATTATAACCTAAGTAGTGTTCATGACATGCTTATACGCTATATAAGTATTGATGGCAGATGAAATGTGAAAATACACTATTCACTGAAATTAAAGGCACTCATCAATAAAGCTGTTATTAATAGGTGTTGAATAAGTTTACAAATCAGCTGTTCGTAATTACTAACAGCAATAAACTATTGTTCCTGTTTTGCAAACACACAAAGCGATAAAATGAAGAAGTTATATGATCTTCTGGATAATGAGTTAGTCGAACTTTTCGGACAGGGAGATATTACAGCTTTTGAAGAAATTTATAACCGGTATTGGTTGGATTTGTATGCGGCTGCTTATAAACGACTTAAAGAAAGAGAGCCCGCAAAAGAAATCGTTCAGGATTTTTTTACAAGTTTTTGGATCAACAGAGCTCAAGTTAAAATACATTCTTCTCTTCAGGGATACTTGTTTACATCAATAAGATATTTAGTATTAAATTATAAAAGGGCCGAGGCCGTAAGAAACACTTACAATGAGTTATTGTTGCTGGTGAATGATCGTTTTGATAACTCTACCGAAGAAAATTTCAGGTACAAAGAGTTAAAAGAAAGGGTTGATATGGAGGTAAATCAGTTGCCAACCAAATGTCGTTTTGTTTTTGAACTAAGCCGCAATCAATATAAAACCAATAAGGAGATAGCCCGGATTTTAGGAATATCCGAAAAAACCGTAGAAAATCATCTGACTAAAGCGCTCCGTTATTTACGGGTTAACATTAACCTCTTCCTTCTTTTCTTCTTCCTCTGGTAGGTGTTTAAAAGTGATCCTGTTTGATCAGGTTTTAAGAACAACTTTTATTCTTTTAAAAAAAATTCCGGATAAAGTAGGGGATACGGCTCACTCAAGTTACATCTTATTATAAACCATAATTAAATCTTGTCTTTAACAAGCACTTAATGAAAAAGAAATTACCTACCGATCTGTTGGAGAAATATTTTGCCGGCAACTGTAATGAACAGGAAAAGGCCGAGATACGTTCCTGGTATGAATCTTTTGAATTGGATCAGGACGATGTTTCTAATTTGTCCGAAGATGAAAAGGAAGCCTTCAAAATATTGATGTGGAACAGCATCGGGAGCAATATTAAAGATGCTGAAAATGACAATATTTTTCGACTTCGTAAGGGATGGTCAATGCGGTTCAGGTCGGTTATATATTGGGTAACCAGCAGCGCCGCTATATTATTATTAATCCTGTTTCTTGTAAAAGATAAGGTGTCTTCCCCAAAAACAGTGCCCGAAAATAATGGAAAAGTGATGGTCACTAATACCACGAATGCCATCCGGAGAATAATACTTTCTGACAGCAGTATGGTGTGGATAAACCCAAAATCAACACTGACTTATTTAAAAGTATTTGATAAGCAAAAGCGGGAAGTAACCTTAACGGGCGAGGCTTTTTTTGAAGTAACAAAAGATCATAAACGACCCTTTTTAATTTATACCGGAAACATTGTTACAAAAGTATGGGGAACAAGCTTTCGCATACGGTCTTATACGGAGGATAAGACCACCAAAGTTAATGTGGTTACCGGGCGGGTTTCTGTAAGCGTTACCGGGCAAAAGGAAAAAAATAGGGTATTCAATGCCGCGGACCAAACTAATGATTTAAACCTAGGGGTAATGCTGTTGCCCAACCAGGAAGCCGTTTATGATAAGCAACTTGACCATTTGCAAAAAAATAATGAAGGGAAGGATGCATCAATAAACATGTGGAAAAAAAAGAGTTTGTCTTTTAATAACACGCCAATAAAAGAGGTGTTTGCCGTGCTAAATAAAAGTTTCCACGTTCATATAAGTTCCAGTGATGAAAAGATCAATTCAGATTATTTGAAGGCCGATTTTACCAATGAAAACCTGCCGGCTATCATGGAGATACTGGAAAAAACTTTGGACGTAAGCTACAGTGTACGTGGAAGCGAATTTGTACTGGAAAGTTATAAGAAACCAATTATATAAATAACCAATTAACCCCTAATGATTAAAAATATGGAAAAACGAATTAGTACTTAATCCTTTAGATTTTCTTGAAAAAAGAATAGGAGTGCTGGAGACACTCCTAGACCTTTTTATACCCGGAATGCGACGCCTTATGCAGGTGATCCGGGCAGTTCTATGTCTCAATTTTTATCAAAAGAAACACTTAAATGTATGAAGATTTATTTACAAAACCATTTTGACTGGTTTAAAATTATGAAAGTCACTTTTAGTCAGCTCGTAATAGCGCTCATTTTTACAGGAATGTCCTATGCTACTTCAAGCAAAGGGCAGACCGTATTGGACCGGCGGCTTGATTTTAATATCCATAACTCGAGCTTGAATACAGTTTTGAAACAATTGGAGAAAGAAACAAATTTAAAATTTGTTTATCGCAAAAGCCTTGTTGAAAACGAGCAGGGGGTATCTATTGATGCAAAGCAAGAAAAGGTAAAGGAAATACTTACTGAGCTTTTACAGTCCAGGGGTATTACCTTTGAAATCATTAGCGACCGTATTGTATTAAGTAAAGTCAATAAAGATGATAATACAACAGGTTTACCAGATGCCAAAGATCAGCTTGTACCTGTAGAAGCTAATGTAACAGAAGTGAATGCCAAAACGATAACGGGCAAGGTAACTGATGAAAATGACAAGCCCATGCCCGGGGTTAGCGTTAAAATTAAAGGCACCAGTTTAGGTACACAAACAGATATAGATGGTAAGTACTCCTTAAGTGTTCCTGATGATAATGCTAAGCTGGTGTTTTCCTTTATTGGTTATATACAACAGGAAATAGTACTTAACGGTCGCAATATCATTAATATACTGCTTAAAGCATCACCTAACTCGTTAAATGAAGTTGTTGTAATTGGCTATGGGAGCCAAAGAAGAGCGGATGTAACCAGTTCGGTTGCTACAGTAAAGGCCGAAAATTTTGTTAAAGGACCCGTATTGGATGCCGGGCAGTTACTGCAGGGCAAAGTTGCCGGTTTAACCGTTGCGGCTCCAAGCGGTAACCCAACTGATGGTACACAGATTTTATTACGGGGTAATACTACTTTATTTGGTGCTAATTCTAATCCTCTGGTGATAATTGATGGGGTCCCCGGCGATCTTAAAACGGTGGCTCCCGAAGATATAGAATCAATAGATGTGTTAAAAGATGGCTCATCGGCCGCTATTTATGGGGTCAGGGGCTCTAATGGTGTAATTATTATAACCACAAAAAGGGCAAAAGGAACCAATACCAACAGTGTTGATTACAGTGGCTACACCACCACCCAGGTTATTTCAAAAAAGCTGGATATGCTTACCGCGCAAGATTACCGCGACCAGATTAAGGCAGGAACAAGACTTGCCTCATGGGATGCAGGAAGCAACACCGACTGGTTAAAAGAAGCAACCCGGACACCGTTTACACAGGTTCATAATCTGACCGTAAAAGGGGGAAACAGTACAACCAATTACCTGGTTTCTGCCAACTATCGTGCGCTGCAGGGTATTTTTAAAAAAAGCGATAACAATACCTTTACCGGCAGAATTGATGTCAATCATAGCATGTGGGATAATAAACTGAAGTTTAATTTCGGCTTACTCAATCAAACCAATAATTATACAAGAAATAATAACGGAAGTAACAGCTTTAATGGCTGGATCTACAGGCAAACGGTGATCCGTAACCCTACGGAGCCGGTACGCAATGCCAATGGCGATTTTTACGAACAAACAGGGAATTTTGACTACGAAAACCCGCTGGCACTTTTATATGAAAGCGACGGGGAATCAAAAAATGTAAACTCCCGTATGAACGGTACCATTACTTATAAGCCCATTAGTGATTTAAAGTTATCTGCCCTTTTTTCTTACTCGAGGTTTAATGGAAATAACGGATATGCAGAAACTAAAAAACATATTTCTACCATTAAGAACGGCTTAAATGGCTTTGCATCAGTAAGCTCCAACCTGTCTATCGACCGGTTAACAGAATGGACGGCCGAGTATTCTAAATCGGTCAATGACCATCATTTTGTTGTTTTAGCGGGATATGGTTATCAGGAAAATGTTTCTTCAAATATGTACGCTGATAACCAGGATTTCCCTACGGATATTTTTGGTTCCAATAACATCGGGTTGGGCGAAGGTATAAAGAACCAGCTGGCCAGTCTCAGTAGTGGTAAATCGGAAACGAACCTGATCAGTTTTTTTGGAAGGTTAAATTATAGCTACAAAGATAAATATTTGCTGATGGCGAGTTTAAGACGTGAAGGAGCCAGTCAGTTGTATGGAGCCAATAATCCCTGGGGAAGCTTTTGGGCTGTTTCCGGCGGTTGGAGAGTGACCAACGAAAACTTCATGAAAGACCAGGAATTGTTTGATGATATCAAATTGCGGGCAGGTTATGGTATAACCGGAAATCCGCCATCAGCCGGTTTTTTAAGTCAGCCATTAATAAACTATGGTGATTATGTGTATTCAAATGGCAAATGGACAAGGATACTGGTTCCATCTACAAATGCTAACCCATTTATCAGGTGGGAAGAAAAAGCCGAGACCAACCTAGGAGTTGATTTTAGTATGTTAAAAGGCCGGATAAGCGGTAATATTGATGTTTATAAACGTCAGATCAAAGGGTTGCTTTATGATTATTCAGTGCCAAGTCCCCCCAATTTATACCCAATTACAACCGCCAACGTGGGCAAAATGGAGAACAAGGGTATAGAGATAATGTTAAATTTTGTACCGGTAAAATCAAGGAACTTTTTATGGAATACAAGCGTTAATTTCTCCACCAATACCAATAAACTGATAAGTTTATCAAACGAACTATATCAAACTACTACTCCTTATTTCACTACAGGATTTGCCGGTATACCGGTTCAAACTTTTACCAATATTGTAACGATCGGCAAGGGCATCGGCGATTTTTATGGATATAAAGTTATTGATATTGACGCCAATGGTAAATGGATATATGAAGGCCGGGATGGCAAACCTGTTAAGTATGATGATTTTGCACATAGTTTTGAAGACAAAAAAGTAATTGGTAACGGACTGCCAAAATTTTATGCAGGTTGGAATAATAGTTTTTCCTATAAAAACTTTGATTTAAGTGTTACCATGAGGGGAGCGTTTGGTTACCAGATCATCAACTCTCAAAGAATGTATATGGAGAACCCTGCCATTCAAAACTACAACATCTTAAAATCTGCTTATAACCCTGTTTTTGGAAAAACTGCCTTGAAAGTAAACGCATTGGAGTTTAACAGTTATTATGTCGAAAACGGGGACTTCTGGAAAGTGGACAACATTACTTTTGGTTACAATTTCAATAAGATAAAAACAGGTTACTTGAAGGGCGCGCGTATCTACGTGTCAACTTTAAACACCTTCACTATTACTAAATACAAGGGTTTAGACCCAGAAGTGAACAGGCTTGGCTTAAGTCCTGGTATGGATGATCGTGATAAGTACCCAACTACCCGCTCATTTACTTTGGGAGTGAATTTGAATTTTTAACAATTGAAAAAATCAGACAATGAAAAAGTTAAAAAAAATATATTTAGTTATTGCAGTATTTGTTTCTGTAATAAGTATAACCGCTTGTACTAAATTAAAAGATACACCATATACGGCCATTATATCCACTAAATTTAATCCAACCCAGGATGACCTGGCTGCGTTGGTAGGTGCAGGATATTCTCAATGGCGTTTTATATTGCTTGACTGGAATGGTCTGTGGCGGGCGCAGGAAGTTACCGGCGATCAGCTGGTTATCCCCAAACGGCCCTGGGGGTGGTTCGATGATGGTGTTTACCAAAGGCTGCATAAACACACCTGGACCACTGATGATGATGTGGTGAATCAAACTTGGTCAAGAACATATGCGGGTATTACAAATTGTAACAGGATCATCTATCAGATAGAATCGGGCCTTATCCCGATCACCGCGGGGAAAGAAGCAACCCTGGCGGAATTGAAAGTGCTACGGGCATCATATTACGCAATTTTATGCGATTTTTATGGTAATGTGCCTATTGTAACAAAGTTTGACCTGCCTGCCGGCTATTTACCCAAACAAAATACCCGCACCGAAGTATATGACTTTATTGTTAAGGAACTTACGGACAATATACCTTTATTAAGCGCCGAAAATAATGTAGCTACTTACGGAAAATTTAATAAGTGGGCGGCTTATACACTACTTGCCAAAATGCATCTGAACGCCGGTGTCTACACTGGAACACCTAAATGGACCGAATGTATAGCTGCCTGCGATGCCGTTATAAATTCAGGAGCAGGGTATATACTGGAACCTGCCCAGAAAAATGTATTTGTAACAGAAAATCAAAATTCAAAAGAGATCATTTTTGCAATACCTATGGACGAGGATTATACCAACAACTGGAATGCTTTTGATCTGCACATGCAAACATTACAGCAGGAAAACCAGGCAACCTATAACCTCAAAAATACACCCTGGGGAGGAATATGTGCCATCCCGCAGTTTATAAGCACGTTTGACCAAAGTGATGCGCGGTACCAGAATAACTGGATAAAAGGTCAGCAATATACATCGGCTGGTCAGATGCTCTATGTAGCTCAGGGCGATTTTACGGGCAAGCCATTGAGCTTTGTTAATGAACTGCCGGGGCTTGAAAAAGGAGAATCAATACATGGTTTTCGCCTGGGTAAATTTGAAATAAAAATGGGCGCTACGAACAGGTTAAGTAATGACTATCCTGTTTTTCGGTATGCAGACGTATTGATGATGAAGGCTGAATGCTTATTACGTACCGGGAAAGCAGATGCGGCCGCCCTTATTGTTACACAGGTAAGGCAACGCGACTTTGCATCAAATCCAGCTAAAGCTACGGTTACCGGAGCGCAGCTACAACAAGGTAGTTCATATGCGTATGGTCTTCAGGATAACGTAAATAACCTGCATACCACTGAAGGTGGCGCTGATATTCAATATGGCAGGTTTTTAGATGAGCTAGGTTGGGAGTTTGATCAGGAAGGGCACAGGCGCACCGATATGATCAGGTTTGGAGCATTCACTAAAAAATCATGGTTGTCTCATACAGCAACTAATAATATCAACAGAATATTGTTCCCCATACCAAGAACACAGATAGAAAAAAATGCTAACCTGAAGCAAAATGCAGGCTATTAATAGAATAAATAAAGTTGGTAACAGGCGTATAGGACAACACATTCGTTGTCCTATACCTTTAAAACCCGGCAGTTAACCTTGCAGGCCCGAGCATTCAACCGGGAAACGGGCAACTTGACCTGTTGACAGGCGATCGGACCGACAAAAATTCCATCATTGATCCAAACAAGGTACAAGTGATGAGACATGAGTTACCGGGCGCTGCAATCGATCATTATACTACGCCGCCTTTTTCACTGACAGTGATCAGGCTTAAAACACAAAGCAGCACTGGTAAGTAGCGGCACTGAGCTGTGAATCACCTTTACTTAATTTGAAAGATATCATGAGACGTATTTTTTTCTTTTTAGCCTGTTTTCCAGTTTTACTACATGCTCAGCAAAATAAGACAGTCCAAAGTTTTCCGCTTAAAGATGTGCGGCTATTGCCGGGGATTTTTAAGGAACAGGAGAAAACAGACCTGAACTATATGCTTGCCCTGAAGCCGGACAGGCTGCTTTCACCTTTTCAAAGGGAAGCAGGTTTACCTCAAAAAGCCGAAAATTATACAAATTGGGAGAATTCAGGCTTGGATGGGCATATCGGAGGTCATTATCTTTCTGCGCTGGCCATGATGTATGCTTCAACTGGTGACAGCCGTATTCGTCAGCGTCTTGATTATATGGTCAACGAGCTTAAATTATGCCAGGATGAAAATGGCAATGGTTATATCGGAGGCGTGCCGGGAAGCCGCGAACTCTGGCCCGAAGTGATGCAGGGAGACTTTGCGAACTTCAATAAAAAATGGGTGCCGTTCTACAATATTCATAAAGTATTCGCCGGGCTGCGCGATGCCTGGTGGTATGAGGATAACCAAACAGCGAAAGCCATGATGGTCAAACTGGCCGACTGGTTCTGCAGAATTAGTCTTGCACTTAGCCAGCAACAGATGCAGCAACTTCTGGGCAACGAACACGGAGGTGTCAATGAGGTACTGGCGGATGTATACGGCATTACCGGCGATAAGAAATATCTAAATGCGGCCTACAGTTTTTCCCACCAGGCCATCCTTCAGCCGCTTGAAAAAGATCAGGATAAACTGGATAATTTACACGCGAATACGCAGATCCCAAAGGTGATCGGTTTTAAACGGATCGCCGATTATATCGGAGATACCGCTTATAATCATGCCGCGGCATTCTTCTGGCAAACCGTAGTACATCATCGTTCCGTTGCGACCGGTGGCAACAGTGTCAGGGAGCACTTCAATGCCGCAAAAGATTTCTCCACTATGATCTCCAGTGTGGAAGGGCCCGAAACATGCAATACTTATAACATGCTTAAGCTTACTGAAGATCTTTACTTATCGGATCTAAATATTGCATATATCGATTATTATGAAAGGGCATTGTATAATCATATCCTGACAACCCAGCGGCCTGGTAAGGGCGGTTTCGTATATTTTACACCAATGCGCCCGGGACATTACCGGGTCTATTCGCAACCACAAACCAGTATGTGGTGCTGCGTAGGCTCCGGAATGGAAAATCATGCTAAATATGGAAAAATGATCTATAGTCATTCAGATAACGAGCTCTATGTTAATCTTTTCATTCCATCTAAGCTAACCTGGAAGGAAAAAGGCCTGCTCCTGAAACAGGAAACCAGTTTTCCGGACCAGGGAGCAACGACCCTCAAGATACTGAAGACAATCGGCAGTTCTTTTAGTCTGAACGTCCGGTACCCGTCATGGGTTAAAGCAGGGGCACTGAAAATTAAGATCAACGGCAATCCTGTAATTGTCAGCGCGCAGCCCACATCATACGTACAGTTAAAACGAAAATGGCGAAAAGGAGATATTATTAGTATCCAACTGCCCATGCAAACAACAACAGAAAAACTTCCTGACGGCTCCAATTATGAAGCTGTACTGCATGGGCCAATTGTACTAGCCGCTGTGATTGATTCGCTTGCAGAAAAAGGCCGGGAAGCAGATGACAGCAGAATGGGCCATATTGCAACGGGTGATCTGTATAAACTCACAGATATGCCGGTTTTTGTAAGTGATTCCGCCAACGACGCACCTATGATAATCCAGGATAAAGATAAATCTATGTCTTTTACTGCGGAAAAACTTATCTACCCAGCTAAATACCGATACTTGAAATTAGTGCCGTTCTATAAAATACAGGATGCCCGGTACGTAGTATACTGGCGCAAAGAATCAACCGAAAGGTTCAGCGCATTGCAGGCTAAGCTTACAGAAGATGACGCCCGGGAGGCCAGGCTTGTGGCTAATACCATCGATATAGTCACCGCAGGTGAACAGCAGCCCGAGTCTGATCATTTTATGGAAAATGAAAACTCCTTTGCCGGCGTTAATTTTAACAGGCACTATAGATCCGCAACCGGCTGGTTCAGTTATAAGTTAACCGATAAAGACAATGCCGCAAAAAAAATCAGCGTCACTTACTTCGGTATAGAAGAGAATCAGAGGTTTACTATTATTATCAACGGCCAGGAACTTATTAAAGTTGATCTGAAAGATGGCAAGCGCGATTCATTTTATACCATTGATTATGGACTGCCTGCAGATTTCAAATATAGCCCAGATCTGACACTCAGGATAAAATTCCAGGCGGACAAGGGTTCAATGACGGGGCCGATTTATGAAGTGCGGCTTTTAAAAAACTAACACCTTAAACTTGCTGCAAATATGGTTCTTTTCAAAGTAAATGATGCCTTATCAAATTTATACCTGTTTTATTGATTGCATTACTTCTATCAAAAGGTTCGAATTATGTCTAGTCAGGGGACTTAAACCTTCCACGTGTTTGTCCGATAAGATTATTTCGACCAATGTGTAAGTTTTTCAAAAAGCAGACAACTAATAGTTGAAAAAGCATATATGAAAACTTTAGTATTCCTGATGGTTGTATTAATGGCCATCCCATCCTACGGACCCGATTCATCCTACAAATCCCAAAAACAAAAACCCTCTAATTGACGAAATTAGAGGGTTTTTGTTTTTTCAAAGTTAGGTTCGATATCAACGCATATAATTAAAAAAAAAGCCCTGTAAATACTTTATTTACAGGGCTTTATAGATTCAGCGGAGAGCTAGGGATTCGAACCCCAGGAACCTTTCACAGTTCAACAGTTTTCAAGACTGCCGCAATCGACCACTCTGCCAGCTCTCCGGCGACAAAAGTACAAATCCGGACTGAATTA